>Ga0172363_10000215_pt1 | contig 39790 bp, 34 predicted proteins | sample LakKivs2_kivu2a2_FD_114541 | JGI IMG/M metagenome (GOLD analysis project Ga0172363, IMG submission 114541) | Sediment microbial communities from Lake Kivu, Rwanda - Sediment s2_kivu2a2 | ecosystem: Environmental > Aquatic > Freshwater > Lake > Sediment | place: Rwanda: Western Province, Lake... | reverse complement strand
TTATGATCAGCTTGCTCCAGAAGCCGGCCAGCGGCGGCACCCCGGCGATCGACAGTGCCCCGACCAGGTTGGTGCCGGCAGTAACCGGAACCACCTTACCGAGACCGCCCAGCTCCTCCAGGTTGCGGGTGCCGGTGATGTGCTGAATGGAGCCGGAATTCAAGAACAGAAGCCCTTTGGCCACGGCATGGTTGAAAAGATGGAACAGCCCTCCGGCGATTCCCAGCGGCGTGCCCAGTGCCAGCCCCAGGACGATATAACCCACCTGGCTGATGGAAGAATAGGCCAGCATTCGCTTGATATCTTTTTGACCCAGAGCCAGCAGTGCGGCTACTACCATGGAAACCGTGCCCAGGGACATGAGCAGCTGGCTTATGGCCGGCGTGAGACCGATAACGCTGTAGATTATTCTGAAAAGAGCGTAGATGCCTGAAACCTTGATCAGCAATCCCGACAGCATGGCGGAAATTGGAGCCGGGGCCGAAGGATGGGCATCGGGCAGCCAGGCATGGAAGGGCACCAGGGCCGCTTTCAACCCGAAACCCATTATGAAGAAAGCGACACAGACTCCAATCACCGGCCTGCCCCCCAGGTCCTGGAGGCCCTGAGCCACGGCCTGGAAGCTGAGACTTCCCGTCATCCCGAAGATAATGGTGATGCTGAGCAGGGCGAAGGCCGAAGCCACCACCGACAGCATCAGATACTTGAAGGAGGCTTCCAGCTCGTCATAACCCAGGCCGAAGGCCACCAGAGCATAGGAGGCCACCGCCGCCACTTCCAGGAAAAGATAGATTGAGAACAGGTCGGGGACCAGCACCAGTCCGTTCATGCCGGCGATCATCACCAGGAACAGCGCATAGAAGGTGGACTTGTGGCCATAATGTTCCAGATAATCGATGGAAAAGAGCGAGATGCACAGACTGACCAGGGAAATCGTGAACAGCATGAACAGGTTGAAACCGTCCAGGGCTACCTGCAGGTTAACCTTTTCGCCCAGCCAGTTAAGGTTCTGAACGATTACGCCCTGGTTGAAGATAGGCTTGACCAGCAGCAGGGAGTTGAACACCAGGAAAGCCAGAGCGGCGTTGGTCACAAGGTCGGGCAGCAATTTTTTAGAAAATTTTCCGATCAGAGGCAGAAAAGCAGCTATCAGTAAAGGAATGACAATGAATGAAAAAACCACCGCTCCTCCTCTATTTTAATAACTGAAGTATTATCCAGACGACGACCACCAGGCCGCCGACAGTCCAGGCCAGATAATTGGCATACTGACCGTTATGGGCTTTTTGCAGCAGGCCGGTAAAGGTGCGGCCGGCAGCGGTCACCACTTTTTCGTATAGATAATCGACCGGCCGGTCAATGAACCGGAACAGCAACCGCGACAGCCACTGCAGGAATTTCACTCCCTGTTCGTAGAGGTCGAAGAACCGCGCCTCTGACAGGTCGTACAGCCTGTGCAGCACCGGCAGGTTGTGAATCGGCTCGGAAGCCAGGTAGGCCTTTTTGCCGCCGCGGTTCCAGCCGTAAAAATGAATGCCCAGGGCGATAATCAAGCACAGGATAGACACACCGGCTACCGGGTTAAAAAGGTCCAGGGCATGAGAGGTGAAGTCCAGGTGCTCCCCCGCTTCCGGGTGCCCGGCCAGAATTGGCTGGATGAAATTCACCAGAGGGAGCTTATTGTATACACCGAAGGTGATGCACAGGGCGGCCAGAATCAGAATCGGCAGGACGATCGGAGCTTCGCTTTCTCTGGTTTTTGGAACTTCAGCCGAGCGCGGTCCGAAGAAGACCGAATGCCCGGCCTTGAGGAAGGAAGCGAAGGTAAAGATAGCGCCAACCCAGGCAGCAATGGCGAAGATGGGATAGCCAGTTTCCAGTGCCCCGTGGAATACCATTTCCTTGGACACAAAACCGTTGAGCGGCCAGACCCCAGAGATGGCCAGGGCGCAGACCACAAAGCCGGCCGCGGTCCAGGGCATTTCCCGGGCCAGCCCTCCCAGCTTTTTTAGCTCGGTGGTTCCGGTCCGGTGCTCGACCGAGCCGGAGCTCAGGAACAGGCCGCACTTATACATGGCGTGGTTGATCATGTGGAAGATGCCCCCGGCGATTCCAACGGGAATGGCCGTGCCCACGCCGAGCACCATATACCCTACCTGACTGACAGCGTGGAAGGACAGCAACTTCTTGAAATCCTTTTGAATCAGGGCCATGAAGACGGCAAAAACTATGGTGGCCGCGCCGATGATCATCAGCAGTATGGACAGGCCGCTGCCCGCTTTGAGCTCAAAGAAATCAAGAGTAATGCGGGCCAGGAGATAAATGCCCAGGAGCTTCTCAAAGGAAGCCGGCATGAAGGCCATGAAGCTCACCGGCGCGTCGATGGCGGCGTCGGGAATCCAGGTGTGGAAGGGCATGGCTCCGGCTTTACCGATAGCCCCGATCATCATCAGCACGAAGGCGGCCACGGTCAGCCCGTGGGGCTCCACCTGGACTTTATCCATGGTCAGGGTGCCGGTCGAAGCCCAGAGCAGCCCGATTCCCAGGATCATGGCGAAATCGCAGAAGCCGCCTATCATCAGGGACTTTACGGCCGTGCGGTGGGAGGTGGGCTTCAGGCCCAGAGTGACCAGAGCGTAGGTCGTGATCAGCAGCGCTTCCCAGAAGAACACCAGGACCACAAAATTATTGGCCAGCACCGCACCGTTGGAAAAGGCAGCGGCCAGAAAAACATATCCGTAGTATTCTCTGACCCGCGGATGGTTGCGCATCTTGACCGCCGAGTACAGGCAGATCAGGAACAGGAATCCTGACAGAGCCAGCAGGATGAAGGCTGAAAAATGATACAGCTTCAGGTCGAAATTGATGCCCGTGCCCAGCCAGTCTTGAACCAGCGTCAAGTTTTTCTGTCCGAAGAGCACGAAGCCCAGGTAAAGCAGGGCTCCGGAGGTCAGGACGGATAAAATTTCCCGCAGATATTTGACCCGGGACGGAACGAGCGGCAGCACTACCGCCACCGCGGCCGGAATAAGAATGGGCCATAATAAAATTGTTGAGCTCATCTTAGCCACCAGCTGATGTGAGTTGTTGCCATCTGGACAAGTTTCATCGGGTAGCTGACCAGCAACCCGGCCACGACCGACAGCACGGCCAGGGTGGCCACCACCCCGACCATGGAGGGGGTTTTCTCCGGGGCCGGAATTTTAGGTTCACCCAGAAACACCAGAGCGAAAACCCGCAGCAGATAAAACATGGTCAGGACAGCGGTAAACAGGGCCAGGGCCGCTACCCAGACCTGGTCAGCCTGGACCGTGCCCATGATGACCAGGAACTTGGAGAAAAATCCGCCCAGCGGCGGCAATCCGATGACCGAAAAAGCGCAGATCAGAAAAGAGATGGCCGTGACGGGCATGGTCTTGATCAGGCCGCCCATCTCTCTGATGTCGCGTTTGTGCGTGGCGTGGATCACAATCCCGGCGCAGAGAAACAGACCGGCTTTGGCCAGTCCGTGCATCAGGATGAACAGCAGGGAGCCGGAAATGGCAGTCGGTGTAGCCACGCTGAGACCGAGGAAAATATAACCGATCTGGCTGACCGTGGAATAAGCCAGAATCCTTTTGAAGTCATTCTCCACCGTGGCCGCGCCCGCCGAAATCAGGCTGGACAGAATGGCCAGGATGATAATGGCCTGCTGCCAGTCGGGGGGAATCTTAAAGGTGTAAAGGAACAGCCGGGCATAGGCATAGACGCCGATTTTGACCAGGACTGCAGCGTGCAGCAGGGCAGTAACGGTTGTCGGGGCTACGCCGGCGTCCGGCAGCCAGGTGTGGAGAGGAACGGTGGCTGACTTGGAGAACATGCCGAACAGGATCAACAGGACGGCTGTGCCGGAGATGGCCACGCCGCGCATATCCACCAGGTTAAAGGTGCCGGTCTGCCCGTAGATGAGGATGAAGCCCAGCAGCATGACCACCGCCCCGCCGAAGGTGACCAGAAAGGCTTTATCGGCTTTCAGGATGTAGTCCTTCTGCCGGTAAAAACCTATCAGCCGCCAGCAGGCGATGGCAATGATTTCCCAGAACAGGTACATGAACACCAGGCTGCTGGAGAATACCAGCCCCATCATGGAGCCGATGAACAGCACCACCATCAGGTAGTATTCATTCTGGTGGTCTTCGTGGTGGATGTAGCCGAGCGAGTAAATGATGATCAGGAACCCGATGAACGACGAAACTATGGCCATGAAGATCGACAGGGGATCGATGACCAGGACGAAATCCAGACCCAGCGCCAGGCTTCTGGACCAGATAATCTCGCCGCCCCTCATGGCCTGGGGTATCAGGGTCAGGGGGAGAAAAGCGGTTATAGCTCCCAGCAAAACCGACCAGGCGGAACGGACCCGGGGCGAGATGGCTCCGGCCAGAGGCACCAGCAACGAACCCAAAACAGGGATGAAGATAGTAAGCAGGGTAATGGTTTCTACTTTCATGAGTTAATGAGTATATTAAAATAAAAAACTTGTTGTCAAGAATTTATCACAAGAAATTCACAAATAATTAAGGCGGTTTTTCACAGAATATACAGACCTTTTTTCACACGGCGGCCGAAAAAAACCTTTACTTTTTTTGCCCGAAATTTGATAAAATTCTCCGGTGGAAGGAAAACCAACATGAGCCTTAATCTGATTGAAGTCAAAACCAAAGCCCAGCTTAAGACCTTTATTTATCTACCCGAAAAGCTCCATCGGGATCAGCCCAACTGGGTGCATCCCATCTATATGGATGAGTGGGCCTATTTCAACCCAAAAAAGAACCCCGCTTTCAGTTATTCCGATACGCTGTTGCTACTGGCCGAAAAGGATGGGCAGACGGTGGGGCGGGTCATGGGCATCATCAACCACCGGTACAACGAAGTCCGCAACGAGAGAACGGCGCGATTTGGCTATCTGGAGAGCGTCCAGGACCAGTCTGTGGTCCATGCCCTGCTGTCGCGGGTGGAGCAATGGGCCAGGGAGAAAGGAATGACCAGGATCATCGGGCCCTACGGTTTTTCTGACCAGGACCCCGAGGGATTCCTGATCAGTGGTTTTGAGAATCGAGCCACCATTGCCACCTATTACAATTTCGAATGGCTGCCGGAGATGGTGGAAAAAGAAGGTTACACCAAGGACATTGATTATTTCGTTTATAAAATAGATGTGCCCAAAGAAGTACCGGATATCTACAAACGGGTAGCCGAACGGATTCTCAAGAGGGGTTTTCAGCTTCTGGAATTCCAGACGAAGAGAGAACTCAAGCCCTGGATCAGGCCGATTCTGTCGCTGATGAACGAAACCTATATCGATAGTAACATTTACGGGTATGCTCCGCTGGACGAAAAAGAGATGGACGAGCTGGCGAAAAAATACATGCCGGTTCTTGACCCGCGGTTCATCAAGGGCGTCCTGAAGGACGGACAGGTGGTGGCCTTCATCGTGGCCATCCCCGATATGACCGCCGGCATCAAGAAAGCCCGGGGGCGTCTGTTCCCGTTCGGTTTCATCCACGTGCTGAGGGCTCAGAAAAAGACCAAACAGCTGGACCTGCTCCTGGGAGCCATAAAGAAAGAATACCGGGGCATGGGGCTGGATGCTCTCATGGGTGTGGCCATTCTGACCTCAGCCCAGAAGGCCGGCTTTGAGATCATGGATACACATCACGAAATGGAAGCTAACGTCCGGGTCAGGTCGGAGATGGAGAGACTGGGCGGCAAGATTTATAAGGTTTACAGGGTTTACCAGAAAGCCCTGGTCTGAGTGCCGGTCCAGGCAGGACTATTTGACCTCGGCCCAGTTACGGCCCCAGCCGAGGCGCACCCTGAGCGGGACTTTCAGGGAACAGATATTTTCCATAGCTTCGCGGACCAGCGGCTCCACCGCGGCCCGTTCGTGTTCTGGCACCTCAAACACCAGCTCGTCGTGAACCTGGAGTATCATTCTGGTTTTCAGCCCTCTGGACTTGAGTTCCCGGTATATTCTCACCATCGCCAGTTTAATGATATCGGCCGCCGAACCCTGGATCGGTGTGTTCAGGGCCATCCGGCGCCCGGCCTGGAAAGTGTTGTGGTCCGGGCTCTTCAGTTCGGGGATCTGACGCTGGCGTCCGAATAGCGTCCGGGCATAACCGCTCTCTCTGGCTTCCTCCACCGCCCGGTCCAGGTACTCTTTCACCCTTTGATGTTCGGCAAAGTAGCGGTCGATGAATTTCTGGGCCTCGGAGGTTGAGGTTTCCAGTTCTCTGGCCAGGGAGAAGGCGGATGTCCCGTAGATGATGCTGAAGTTAATGATCTTAGCCCGGCGCCTCATTTCCTCCGGGAACAGCTCCCCTGCCGGGCCGAACACCTGCCGGGCAGTCTCGCTGTGGACATCACGGTCGTGGCTGAAAGTTTCCAGGAGCAACGGGTCTTCTGACAGGTGGGCCAGGAGCCTCAGTTCGATCTGCGAATAATCGGCCGAAAGCAGCAGATGCCCGTCCTCTGGAATAAAAGCCTGGCGGATTTTTTTCCCCATCTCGCCCCGGGCCGGTATGTTCTGCAGGTTGGGGTCGGAGGATGACAGCCGGCCGGTGGCGGTTACCGTCTGGTTGTATGAAGTGTGCACTCTTCCGGTTTCCGGGTTGACCAGGTCGGCCAGGGCATCGGTGTAGGTGGATTTGATTTTAGCCAGCTGCCGGTACTCCAGAACCGCGCTGGCTAAAGGATGAAGAGGGGCCAGTTCTTCCAGAACCTCGGTGGCCGTCGACAGCCCCCTGGTAATCCGGGTTTTCTTGCTGGCCGGCAGGTTGAGCTTATAGAACAGAACCTGACTGAGCTGCTGGGGGGAGTTGATATTGAATTCCTGGCCGGCCATTTCATAAATCTTCTTTTCCCTCTGGCGCAACTGGCCTTCCAGTTCGGTTCCCATCTCTCGCAGGAGTTTCAGGTCCAGCCGGACACCGGCCATCTCCATTTCGGCCAGAACCTCTATCAGCGGAAGTTCTATTTCCCGGTAAAGCCAGTCCAGCTTCCTGGCTTCTATTTTTGGCCAGAGGACACGGCTGAGGCTCAGTGCCAGGTGGGCATCCTGACAGGCATATTCGGCAGCCCGGTCGACCGGGACCAGGTCCATGGTCAGCTGTTTCTTGCCCTTGCCTACCAGGCTTTCAAACGGGACTTTGGCTTCCTGAAGATAGTAAGCAGCCACCCGGTCCAGGTTATGCTTACCCCAGTTTGGTTCCAGCAGATAGGACAGGACCATGGTATCGAGATGAATACCCTGAAGCTGGACTCCTTCCCGCTTGAGGACGAGGTAATCATATTTTATATTCTGGCCGATTTTTTTGAGGGCCGGATTCTCGAGCAGGGGTTTCAGTTCTGAAAACACATAATCTGCCGGCAGCTGGACGGGAGCCAGCGGATAGCGATGCCGCAGGGGTATATAAAAGGCTTCACCCGGTTTAAGAGAAAAGGATAAACCTACCAGGCTGGCCCGGGTCGGGAAGAGGCTGGTGGTTTCCGTGTCGAGGGCTACCTCCCCCGCTTCCCTTAAAGCGCGAAGGAATTTCTGGAAAGAGCCCCGGTCTAGGATGGCCTCAAACTTGTGCACCACGCTTTCCTTTTTATTTAAATACTGCGGTATGAAGCTGGTGAATTCGAGTTCGCGGTAGAGTTCGACCAGGGATTCTCCGTCCGGCTCCCGGGGCTTGAAGCTCTCCAGGTTGAGTTCCAGCTCAAGACGGTCTTCCACCCGAACCAGCTTCCGGCTCAATTCCAGGCGGTCCAGGTTGTTCTTCAGGCTTTCCCGGATCCGGGGATTTTTAACCCGATCGAGATTAGCGAGCAGATTATCCAGCGTTCCGAACTCCTGAATCAGGTTCTTGGCCGTCTTCTCTCCCACGCCCGGCACTCCGGGGATGTTATCGGAAGCATCGCCCCAGAGGGCCAGGACATCAGCCACCAGACCGGCCGGAACTCCGAAATATTCTTCAACCGTTTTGATTTCCTTATTTTTGAGCACAGCCCGGCATCCTGGTTCCAGACAGCGGTCAACCAGATACAGATTGCGGGCCGGATTAAAAATGACCACCCGGGGACCGAGCACCTGCAACATATCCTTATCGGTGGTGACGATTATGGTGCAGACCTCCCTGTCGGCCGCCTGCCTGGCCAGGGTGGCCAGGACATCGTCGGCTTCGTAGTCGGCGTACTCAAAAAGAGGAATTTTCCGGGCGGTTATTATTTTTTTCAGGACAGGCACCTGGACCACCAGATCCTGGGGCATTGGCCGGCGTCCGGCCTTATAATCCCGGTAGGCCTGGTGCCTCAGGGTGGGAGCTCCGGTATCGAATACGATTCCTAAATACTCGGGTTTCTCGTCCTCAATTATCTTATTCAGGGTGTTTATAAAACCATAGATAGCATTGGTGGGAAATCCGGCAGAGTTGGCCAGTCTCTGAATAGCATAATAGGAACGATATAGCAGCGAGTTACCATCAATCAGGAAAAGCCTTCCAGGGGTCATTCGAGAAACTTATCGTACTTCCCTTCGACAATTTCATCCAGGACATCGGCATGCAGTTCCTCCACCAGTCTCTTGATGATTTCCTGGAGATCGGGCTGATTGAGGTGGGCCGAGTAGGACGACTTTTTAGAAGCAATGACCCGGCCGGCCAGGTAAATCAGGGCTTCGACGTAATTGAACGCCGGGCCTTTGTCCTGAGTCTGCACCATAAGCAGGTGGCCTTTATATTCAATCGTGGTATTATAACCTTCCATCCCTGGCGTTCCTTCCAGTCTGATTATACTCTAATTAATACCTGCCGCAAGAGATAAAATCGGGTAGCGGGTTCGGTTGACAACCCGGTCCAAGCTGGTATAATACTTGGTCATAAAAGGATTCACGCATGGTTATCGATGTCAATGAGATTCCCCGCGAGGGATTGCACATCGACCGGGATTTTGACTTTGTCAGTCTGGACCTGGTAGAGGAAGACGCGGTCTTCCTGCAGCCGACCCATGCCGAGGTGGAGATAAAAAAGATTGGAAGCGATGTGCAGGTCAAGGGTCGCATCAACACCAGGCTGAGTTTCGTCTGCAGTCGCTGCCTGAGGCCCTTTGAATACTGCGTGGATTCTGTTTTTGACCTGGTCTACCTGCCGGAAGAGCTGGATGAGATGAAAGAAGAGCTGGAGGAGGAAGACCTGGAGCGGTTTTTCTACTACCACCAGCAGCTGGACCTGCGGGAGATCATTCTGGAGCAGCTTAACCTGAGTTTCCCGCTGCGCCCGCTGTGCTCGGAAGATTGCGAGGGCATCTGCCCGGTATGCGGGGAGATGATCAACCAGGGGCGGTGTTCCTGCGAGGCCCGCGATTCCGACCCCAGGCTGGAGAAACTGAAATCTTTTTTGAGAGAAAAGAAATAAATGCCAAACCCAAAGAGAAGACATTCACATTCAAGAAAAGGCAAGAGAAGGTCTCATGACCACCTGACTCTTCCCTCCTTCTCACTCTGCCCGAACTGCGGCAGCCCCAAACTGCCCCACCGGGCCTGTCCGGAATGCGGTTATTATAAGGGGCGGCAGGTCATCGAGGGACAGGAGCAATAGGCGAGCGCCTGTTATGACTGTCGCACGAAGGGCCGGGGCCGGATTTGAATTCTGGCCGGAAGGGAGCTACCTCTCCGCGGAAGCCTGTCCGGGCAGGGGACAGAAACCGGCAGACCCGAAAATGAAACAACCGGACCCGGACTGCCGGTCCGATTTACATCCCGCCTACCCGTCCGCAGAAAATTTGTTGCAAATTTTGTTTAAAAAGATAGACTATTTAGCGCGCAGTGCAGAAATTCAACGGGCTTAGAGGGCAGTTAAGATTATGTTGGTTAATTCGGGCGCTATTGATTTTTTAACCGGGGGCCGGTCGCCGGTTGATTCAGCCGTGGCGCTCCTGGCATTTTCGCCCTTTAATTACTTTTGTGGAGAGGCTTGATGATTTTTGCCGACAGGGTGTCGCTGGTCACGGGTGCTTCCCAGGGCATCGGCGAAGCCATCGCCGAAGAGCTCGGACGGGCCGGGGCCACAGTGGTCCTGGTGGATATTCAGAAAGACAAGCTGGAACAGGTGGCGACCAGGCTGGCCGGGCTGGGCATCAGGGCTCTGGCTTATGAAGCCGATGTAACCGATGCTGACCGGGCAGCCCGGGTGGTGGAAGAGGTCCTGGGCTCTCTGGGACGGCTTGACCATCTGGTGAACAATGCTGGCATCACCCGTGATTCCCTTCTCCTGAGGATGAAGGAAGAAGACTGGGACCTGGTGCTGCGGGTTAACCTCAAAGGCGCCTTTAATTTTTCCCGGGCGGCTCTCAAGGCGATGTTTACAGCCCGGTACGGACGCATCGTTAACATCGCTTCGGTTGTCGGTCAGATGGGCAATTTCGGTCAGACCAATTATGCAGCCTCCAAGGCCGGGTTGATCGGCTTTTCCAAGTCGCTCGCCCGGGAAGTGGCGGCCAGAGGGATTACAGTTAATTGCGTGGCCCCTGGTTATATCGCCACTCCGATGACGGAGAAATTGCCCGAGGAGGTCAAAAAGGCCTTTCTCGATATCATTCCGATGAAAAGGTTCGGCCTGCCGGTGGAGGTGGCCCGGGCAGTAAAATTCCTGTGCTCCGACGAGGCCGCTTACATCACCGGCCAGGTGATCAACGTCAACGGCGGAATGTACATGTAATCATAAAAAATTAATGGGAGGTAATTATGGAGAGAGAAGAACTCTTACAGAAGGTCAAAAGCATCGTGGCCGACAAGCTCAATATCGGCGAAGAACAGATTACCGAAAACGCTTCCTTTACCCAGGACCTGGGTGCCGATTCCCTGGATACCGTCGAGCTGGTCATGGCTCTGGAGGATGAATTCGGCCTGAATATTCCTGACGACGAAGCCGAGAAGTTGAATACCGTGGGCAAAGCCCTTGATTATATTCTGGAGCATTACAAGGGCAAATAAGGTTTTGCCGTCTCCGTTATTGTTTTAACCAGGAATTTTTCTTTGTCTTCTACAGCTATGCCAGCAAGAAGAGTGGTGATTACTGGCCTGGGTCTGGTGACGCCTCTCGGCCTGGGAGTGGAATCCAACTGGAAGGCCATACTGAACGGCCGTTCGGCCATCAGCCAGATCACACGCTTTGACCCGTCGCGCTTTTCGACCCGGATCGCCGGCGAAATCAAGAATTTTGATGTCCAGCAGTTTGTCGACCGGAAAGAAGCCCGGAAGATGGACCTTTTCGTGCAGTATGCCATCGCCGCGGCCGACCTGGCCGTTCAGGATGCCGGACTGAACCCTGCTCTTCTGGCGGGCGAACGCACCGGAGTGTATGTCGGCTCAGGCATCGGTGGCATAGGTTCTATCGAGGAAACCCACCGGATTCTGCTGGAAAAAGGTCCGGAAAGAGTGTCGCCCTTTTTCATCATCCAGACCATCATCAATGAATCTCCCGCTCATATTTCCATCCGCTACCGGGCGACCGGGCCCAATATGGCCAACGCCACTGCCTGCAGCACCGGGGCCCACGCTATTGGCGAAGCCTTCCGGATGATTCAACTGGGGGTGGTAGACCGAATGATCGCCGGCGGAGCAGAGGCGCCAATTACCCCGCTGAGTCTGGCCGGCTTCTGCAATATGAAAGCGCTGTCGGAAAGGAATGACGAACCGGAAAAAGCCTCCCGGCCTTTTGACGCCCGGCGGGACGGATTTGTCATGAGCGAGGGAGCCGGCATTGTAATCCTGGAGGAACTGGGAGCCGCCCTGAAGCGCGGGGCCCGGATATATGCTGAACTCCTGGGTTACGGTCTTAACTGTGACGCCTATCACGTGACCGCCCCCAGTCCGGACGGTGACGGAGCGGCACGGGTTATAAGGATGGCCCTGGAAGACGGCCGGGTCAGCCCGGAGTCCGTTCAGTACATAAACGCCCACGGGACCTCAACTCAGTACAACGACCGAACCGAGACGCTGGCCATCAAGACAGTTTTCGGAGAAAGGGCCCGGAAGATAGGGGTTAGTTCCACAAAATCCATGACCGGCCATCTGCTGGGGGCAGCCGGAGGAGTAGAAACAGCCATCACGGCCCTGGCAATCTTTCACCAGGTCATGCCGCCCACCATCAACTATGAATTCCCCGACCCGGAGTGCGACCTGGACTATGTGCCCAACACCGCCCGGCCGGCAGAGATCGTCTGTGCCCTGACCAACTCCTTCGGTTTTGGCGGCACCAACGCCAGCCTGCTGCTGAAAAAGTTTGACTGAGGTCCTCACCCGAAAAAAAACAGGAAGAAAAAGCGAGCGGACGGGAATAACAACCCGCGGGTTCCTGGCCGGTCGGGGCTGCAGACAGTCTGCGCCCGCCCGGGGGACACCTCTTAACCAGAACCACCCATAAAAATCCCTCGGGCCTCGCTTGACGAAAACTTACACTGACCCCGGCCTCTTGCGGGTCAGGGCTTTTGTTTCTCCTGCTCTTCCACCACCGGCAGCACCAGCCGGTTATGACTCGAGCGGTGTTCCCCGACGCTGCTGACCCTGATAGCCGGCAGGTCCATAACCACGCATTTGTTCTCGCATATACCGCAGCCGATGCAGGTATCAACGTTAACAAACGGAGCCAGGTTGGTGGCTATCAGTCCTTCTGGTGTCAGGGTATCTACCTTTATAAGCTGGATGGCTTTGGGAGAGACCGGGCAGTGCTCTTCGCAGACGATACAGGGCTTGCCCAGAGCATAGGGCAGACAGCGGGTTTTGTCCACCCAGGCCGTTCCTATCTTAACCGTAACCTTTTCTTCTATGGTCAGCTCTCTTATAGCTCCGGTCGGGCAGACCTGGGTGCAGAGTGAGCAATAATATTCGCAATAACCCTTCCTCGGAACCAGAACCGGAGTCCAGACACCTTCCGGGCCGGCCTCGGTGACAGCCGGGTGCAGGGCGTTAGTCGGGCAGACCTTCAGGCATTCTCCGCATTTTACACAGCGGTTTAAGAATTCCGGTTCGGGCAGAGCTCCGGGAGGCCGGATGAGGCCCGGGTTTGACCTGAGGCGCAGGGGGCTTATCTTGAAAATAGGAGCCAGAAACAGGCCGGTGATTGAGGTCAGGAGCACCCGTCGGCGGTTGAGGTCCACCCCTTGCATCTTTTCCAGTTTCCACCGTAACGGAAACGAGATGGCGGCCGTCGGACAGATGGCGGCGCAGGTTTCGCAATAAATGCATTCCGAGCTTCGCCACTCTCCCGCCGGAAAAGGCCGGGCATTGGTCTGGCAGTGGATTGAACAGAGATGGCAGTTGATACACTTTTCGGGGTCGATTTTCAGCTTCAGAAGATTGAACCGGGAAAAGAGTCCCAGCAGAGCGCCCGCCGGGCAGAGATATCGGCACCAGAACCTTTCTTTCCGGGCGTTGAGCAGGACGGCCAGCAGGAAAAGAGCGCCCACCAGCAGGGCATTCTGGAAAACTCCGTTGAGGGCCAGGTTGCCGGCCGTTTGACTTATGTTCTGGCCGAGACTTTTAAGACCCAGATAATAGGACAGGGCGCCCGCCTGGGCCAGTCCCAGATTAAGAAGCGGGGAGATAAAGACTGAAAAAGAACGGTAGAGGAAAGACAGCGGGTCCAGATACCCGACCAGGTTAACAGACAGAAGGGCAGCCGCCAGGACCACAAACAGGATCAGATATTTTGGAGAGAGGCTGGCCTGATCTTCCTTCAGCGGTTTTAAGACCCGGCTCTTCTTAAATATAAAGGAAAAGAATTGATGCAGTGCCCCCAGCGGGCATAGCCAGCCACAGACAAACCGTCCTAAAAGAAGGGTGGCGACGACAGTAATTAAGGATAGAAGCAGGGCAGCATAAATTGTCCTGGAAGCAATTGCGGTCGCCGCCAGGAGGAGGGGGTCGAAGTGAAAAAACCGCTCGACCGTGATTTTAAGATAATCCTCGCCCGGATAATGGGTTTGCAGGAACAGGACGAAAAATAGCAGGAAAAAACCGGCCTGAGTTAAAATACGCAGACGTTGCAACCAGAAATATTTTTTAGACCGCTCTCTTTTCAATTCGGACTTTCTCCAGTTCAAATTTTCCCAGGCCCCGGCTCTGGGCCAGTTTCAGAAAGGCCAATTCCTGGGGTTTGAGCTCAAAAAAAGTCGCCCCGTAGGCATCCACCGCCACCGGATCTTTGCCGGCCACCACTGTTTTCTGCAGCCGGGTGTCGGATACCCGGCCTCCCTGGGGCCCGTTGCGGAAAAGAACCCGGTAAGCATCGAGCACAGTCAGAGTCGGTTTGAAAAACGCGCCCAGGTCGACCACTGCCTGGTCTATTTTCTGATGAAGCTGATTTCTGTTGCCGCCGATGGCCCCCAGCCAGTTCTTGAGGCCAAGGGTGACCCTGGACAGGCTGTGGACCTTGGCGATTGGCACATTGATTAATTTATCGACTTCGACAAAGTCCTGAAAGATTTCCCATTCCCTTAACCATTCGCCTTTAAGGGCCATTTTTTTCAGACGCTGTTCGTCAGTGAACAGGACCCTAGCTCCGGCAGCTCTGGCCGCTTCCTGAATTCCCGAGCGAGCGTAGCAGCGTTTGGGCTGGTTGATCGTATGGTCCATCACCACGACTTCTTTTGCTCCCGCCTCAAAAGACATGGCCACCAGGGCCGCCACAACGTCCGGGTTGGTGCAGGCGGCCATTTCCGGCGTCCGGTCCCAGCCGATGTTGGGTTTGATGAGAACCTTATCTCCACGGCTGATAAATCTTGACATGCCGCCCAGGGTCTTGATGGCTTCTCTGGTTATGGCCGACGGTGATTCGCCCTCGACCACAGCCAGTTCAGGACTGGCCGGCTGGCTGAAAACCGGAGTTGAGAATTTCAAAGCCAGCCCGCCGACAATCAGGTTTTTTAGAAAGTCACGCCTTTCCATCTTTCAACCTTTTCCAAGAGATTTAACGTATTCCATAATACCACGAAACAGGCCGGTGGCTACAGCTTGCCGATAGATTTCGGTTTTCAGGGCAGCTTCTTCTTTTTCGTTAGAAAGATGGGAAGCCTCGACCAGGACGGCCGGCATTTCGCTGCCTATTAACACCCAGAAAGGACCGCCTTTTACCCCCAGGTCGTCCCGCGGGCCAAAGCTTTGTTTTAGATGCTGAAGCAGATTGCGGTGGATTTTTTCAGCCAGGTCGCGGGACTCTTCGTATTTTGAATTCTTGATTATTTTGTCCACGATCAGTTTCATTTCCCGGATGTTCTTGGTAGAGGAGGCGTTTTCCCTGGCCGCCAGTTCGTTGACCGCCGGGTCCGGGCTGAAATTCAAATAGAAAGTTTCCACTCCGGTCCGGTTCCTCCGGGGGCTGGCGTTCAGGTGAATGGAGATGAAGAGGTCTGCCCCTTTCTGGTTAGCAAAGGCGGTGCGTTTTTCCAGAGGCATGGTCAGGTCTTCTTCTCTGGTGAGAAAGACTTCAAACCCGCCCTGGGTTTCCAGCATGATTTTAAGTCGCCTGGCCAGGTCCAGGGTCAGCTCTTTTTCTTTAAGACCCGAAGGGCTTAGACAGCCCGGGTCGCTGCCTCCGTGACCGGGATCGAGCACAATTCTTTTCACGCCCAGCCCGAGCTGCCGGACGAGGGAATAGCCGGAGCTGGATGGCGAAGGCGCCCGGGGAGAAGATTCCCGGGTGGTCCTCTCCGAACCGGCAGGCCGGGAAGCGGCAGATGATGAAGAGTCCGGAGGCCCGGAGGTGACGGGCTCCGGTCCAGGCCGGGTGTAGATATCCACTACCAGGCGGTGCGGGTTTTTGAGGTAATAGATTTTTTCGCTTTGTTTGGCCCCGGGAACCAGTTCGACGGTCAGGCGCACGGTCGAAGGGTTCTTCTGGGCAAGGCGCAGGGCTCTAATCCCGCGGGAGTTAATCTGGTAAGCAGTGCCATGAAGTCCGGCCTTCAGCCGGGCCTGGAAAATATCCAGGTAAAGTCGTTCCGGGTCTTTAAGCTCGGCAGAGTAGAATTCGCGGACCTTTTCTATTTCCAGCACGATGCGGAAAAAATCCGGATGCTGATGATAGCGCAGGCTTAAGACTTCAGCCCGGATGTCCGGCTGCTGTCCGGTGGCGAAGGAGAGAAGAGTCAGCAGGAAAATCAGGCACCAGACCGGCTTCGGTTCTTTGGGCATCAAAATTTTTTTATCTTCAATAAAGTAAATACCAGCAAGCCGGTTTTAAATCAACGACCGGGCCAGCTTCAGGCTCCGAATTTTTTAAGCTTCTGGGCGCAGGCCAGCATCAGCGGCATCGCCCGGAGCGAGGGGAAACGGCCGAGTCCACCACGGGCGCAGTCTCTTTCTGTAAACCGGCTGACCTCATCAGCCGGAGCCCGGTCCGAAACCAGGACGAAAGGATTCGGGTGCCAGGAATGTGATTTCAGCACCGACGGTGTCGAGTGGTCGGAGGTTATCACCAGCACCTCCGGTTTAAGTTGCCAGAGACGCGGAATGAAACGGTCTATTTCTTCAATGGCTTTAACTTTGTCCTCATAGCGTCCGTCTTCGCCGGCCGAATCTGTTTTTTTGTAATGCAGGTAAAAGAAATTATAACGGTCATAATTTTTTTCCAGGACGTTGAAAATGTCTTCGGTGCCCGGCCCGACCTCCAGCACTTCCATTCCCAGCAGCCTGGTCAGTCCCCGGTACATGGGATAGCTGGCGATGGCCGCCGGCCTGATCTGGTAGAGGTCGGCCATGGAAGGCAGGTTGGAAGGGAATTTGGAAAAACCCCGCAGGAGAGCATAATTGGCTTTCGGTTCCCTGGCCAGGACTTTTTTCAACTCTTCCAGGAAGCCGTTGATAACACCGGCGGTGAATTCAGCTTCCGGAGCCAGGGCTCTGGCCGGGACTGCCGGTTTGCCTTCCTTCTGGGGGTCGGCATCGGTCAGGGCAGCCGATAAACCGGGCCCGGATATTCTGAGCACGAAGCGGTGTTCTTTACCCGGAAACAGGCTGACCCTGATTCCGTTTATCTCCGTTATCCTCTGGTTTATGGTCTCGCAGAGCTTCTGATTTTCTTCGGTGGAAATGCGTCCGGCCCTCCGGTCGACCACCAGCCCGTCTTTGAAAGTGGCAAAGTTGCCGCGGGCTACCACGTCTTCCCTTCCGACTTCCACTCCGCTGCCCATGGCCTCCAGTATGCCCCGGCCGAGTTGATAGCGGAGCGGGTCATAGCCGAAGAGTGACAGGTGGGCCGGACCCGAGCCCGGGGTGATGCCCATCAGGACCGGGTCGGTCAGGCCGCAAAGTCCCCGTCTGGCCGTCTCGTCCAGGTTGGGTTTTTTGGCGGCTTCGAGCTCGGTCAGACCGTTGACCGGGAGGCCGCCCAGGCCGTCCATGACCAGCAGGATTATTTTTGAATCCGTCGGTTGAGATAATTCTCTGGCTAAATCTTCCCAGTTCATGAGCTTATTATATGGAAGGAGCTCATTTTAATCAACAGCCGGAAAGCGCCCCGCGCCAGCGATGGTTTTTCTGGGGGAAAAATATACAATAATTACATCCGGCCCCGGATCTGAGTTTACAGCTGACCTCCCTCGGGTCGGCAACAATGTGCTGACCTGAGGCCTCGGGGCCGCGAAATATTCAAGGAGGGAGGGGGAAATTATGCTCGATACGCTGCGCAAAATAAAAAGGCTTTTTGTCTCGGTCCTGATCATCCTGATGACTGCGGTAATTTTTCTATCAATAGTAGAACTGGCCTATGTTATTGTGATGGACATCATCTCACCCCCGGTCCTGCTTCTTGACATCAAGGAACTTCTGGAAGTTTTTGGACTGATTATGCTGGTAGTCATAGGTATAGAACTCATTGAAACTGTCATGAAAACCTACCTGGTAGAAGGAGTGGACCATGTCCGGGTGGTGCTGTCGGTGGCTCTTATTGCCATCGCCAGGAAGGTTATCATTCTCGACCTGAATGAAGTTTCGAGCCTGAGTCTGGTAGGGATAGGAGTGATTATCCTGGCCCTGGCCTTTGGCTATTTTTTTGTCGGCCGGGCTAATCAGGGGAAATAATTGCCCTGTCCCGAGCCGGGTGGGCCGGTTCCCTGGACGCCGGCAACTTTTTAATTTGGCCATAGTTAGGTAAAATGATAGTCCCGCTCAGGAAGAATTAATCCCGGGCCCCGTCTAAAATGGCGAGGCTTATAAAGTGAGTATTAGATGGAAGAAAACCAGGTGGTCAGACTGGCTCAACGGGGAGACCAGGAGGCTTTTTCCATGCTGGTGAAAGCCTATCAGAATAAGGTCTTTGGCCTGGCGGTTAACATGGTCCGCAACCGGGAAACTGCCGATGACCTGGCCCAGGAGATATTCCTGAAGGTTTATCTCTCCCTGTCGAAATTCAGATTTGAATCGGAGTTCGGAACCTGGCTGTACCAGATAGCCATAAATCACATCCGGGATTACCTCCGGAAGCAGAAAAAGGAAAAAAATGACCTGAGGCTGGAAGATATTCCTGAGCCCCGTTTACCCGAAAAGGAAGCCTCCCTCCAGATGGCCGAACAGCAGGAAGCCGAGAGGCGAAGACAGCTGCTGAGCCAGAAACTGGAAGAAATGCCGGAGAAATATCGTCTAATACTTTCCTTAAGAGATATTCAGGGCTTGAGTTATGAGGAAATAGGGAAGATATTGAGGCTCTCGCCGGGGACGGTTGATTCCCGGCTGCACCGGGCAAGAAGGCTTTTAAGGAAAAAATTGGCTCCGTTCCTGAGCCAGGGAGGAGGATAACCATGAATTGTCATCAGGCCGAGAAATTGATTTCACGGCTGGTTGACGGCCGGCTCGATGCCGGGACGGCCGCCAGACTGGAGGCCCACCTCAGAATCTGTCCTTCCTGTGCGCAGACGCTGGCCGATTACAGGCAGATGCAGTCCCTGCTGTCCGGCCTGAGGATGCCGGAGGAAGAACCGCTTCCCTATTTTGAGCAGAGGCTCAGGGCCAGACTCCGGGCAGAAAGCAAGCCCTCTCTCTGGGCCGTGGTCGAAAGATGGTATGCGGCGGCCGTGCCGGTTTTCCTGGTGGTGGCCATGGTTCTGGTGGGCATACTGTTTCTGGCCCAGCCGGCTGAGGTCCAGATGAGCCAGTCCGAAATGCTTCTTTTCCAGGGGCAGAGCCCCCTGGCCGAAACCAGGGCAATCTTTGATGCTCAGAAACCGGAAGACCGACAGCTGCAGTTGCTGTTTGCCGGGCTGGACAGTCAGGAAATCGTCAGGAGAGGTAAACAATGAACAATAAATATAAACTCTGGGTCACCCTGTCACTGATAGCCGTATTCATCCTGGGTGTGGCTGTGGGTGTCTTCGGCGACAGATGGTTTCTGGAGAAAAAGAAACCGGTCCCGCGCCCGAGACAGGAACCCTTCCCCACCCTGGAGGTAATTTCCAAAGAGCTGAAACTTACGCCCGAACAGGAAGAAAGGATCAGAGAAGTTTTCAAGCAGAGCGAGGAAAGATTCCAGGCTTTCAGAAAGGAGGTCCATTCTCGCCTGACCGAACTGCGCGAACAGCTCAAGACCGAGATGGACGAAGTTTTTACCCCGGAGCAGGAAAAGAAAATGCAGGAATTAATGGACAGATACATGCGCCAGCGCAGAAGGGAAGCTCCCGAGCGGCGTAATGATACATCTCAAACTCCCCCAGAAAAGGAGAAAAAAGGAGAGTAACGATGAAGAAGAAGACTGTTATCATCATCCTGGCCGTTGTGGTGATCGTAGCTGTGGTCCTTGGGTTCACCCTGCTCAAGAAGAATTCAAACAACAAACCCAGGTACCGGACAGACAAAGTCACCCGCGGCGATATCGAAGCCGTGGTTACCGCCACCGGCACCCTGAACCCGGTGGTGCTGGTGGAAGTCGGCAGCCAGGTTTCCGGAAAGATCGAAAAGATTTATGTCGATTTCAATTCCAAGGTGAAAAAGGGCGACATCCTGGCCGAACTCGACCAGTCACAGCTGAGGGCCAAGATTGAACAGAATGAAGCTAACTATCAGAATGTCCAGGCTTCACTGGAGAGATCCAAGATTGCCCTGGAGATTGCCCAGAAAAAGTACGAGCGGGCTCTCAGCCTGTTCGAGAAAAATCTGATTTCCTATGAAGAAAAAGAGCAGGCGGAAGCCAGCTATCTCCAGGCCAAGTCTGACCTGATTGCCCAGCAGGCCAGGACCGAGCAGGCCAAATCCCAGCTTGAAGCCAGCAGAGTGGACCTGAGTTATGCCATTATCCGCTCCCCCATTGATGGAGTTGTTATTTCCCGGAATGTAAACGTGGGACAGACGGTGGCGGCCAGTTTTCAGGCTCCGAAGCTGTTTGAAATTGCTAACGACCTTACCAAGATGGAGGTGGAGTGCCTGGTAGACGAAGCCGACGTGGGCAAAGTTAAGGAAGGCCAGAAGGTCAAATTCACTGTCGAATCTTATCAGAATGAAACCTTTAACGGAGTCGTCCGGCAGGTGCGTTATTCGGCCCAGACGGTCCAGAATGTCGTCAGCTACTCGGCCATCATCGACGTCGATAATTCCAGCCTGAAGCTTCTACCGGGTATGACCGCCACCTGTTCCATCATCGTCGGCGAGGCCAGAAATGTCCTGCGGGTGCCCAATGCCGCCCTGCGGTTTACACCCGAGCTTTCTGCCGAAGAACTTCAGAAGATCATGAGAGCGGCCTTTGAGGAAATGGCTGCCAGGCGCCAGCAGTCCGGCGGGGAAGCCGGGCCGGGTGCCGGTCAGGTCGGGCAGAGAATGTTCGACCCCGGCCAGATGGGCCAGCGGGCCGGCAGCGGAGGTCAGCCTGGACAGACCGGCCAGCGCCGGATGCCTTCCCGGGTCTGGAGACTGGACGAGAAGGGTAACCTCAAGGTGGTCTTTGTGCGGACCGGAGTCAGCGATAATTCCTTTACTGAAATCAGGAGCGATAACCTTAAAGAAGGCGATGAAATCATCATCGGGTTGGTAACCGCTACTGGCTCCAGTTCCAGCAGAACCACCCAGCAGGGACCTCGGGGCGGCGGTTTCTTCATGATGCCGCGAAGGTAATTAAGACAGGTTTTGAGATGAGCGATCAAATAATCAAACTGGAAAATATTATCAGGATTTACCAGATCGGGGAAACCCAGGTCCAGGCGCTGAGGGGGATTACCTATAGTGTCAATTATTCTGAATTTCTGGCCATCATGGGACCCTCTGGTTCCGGGAAATCAACCCTGATGAGCATCCTGGGATTGTTAGACCGGCCGACTTCAGGTCAGTATTTCCTGGAGGGCGTGGACGTTTCCAAGCTGAGCCGCGATGAAATGGCTGCAATTCGTAACCGTAAGATCGGTTTCGTCTTTCAGAATTTTAACCTGTTAAGCCGGACCAGTGCTCTGGAAAACGTGGAGCTTCCGATGATCTATTCTCATATCAACAGCAAGGAAGCCAGGGAAAAGGCGATGACTGCCCTGGCTTCAGTCGGACTCAAGGGGTGGGAACACCACCGGACCAATCAGCTGTCCGGCGGACAGATGCAGCGGGTGGCCATAGCCCGGGCCCTGGTCAACGACCCCACTCTGATTCTGGCCGATGAACCGACCGGCAACCTGGATTCCAAGACGGGGGCCGAGATCATGGATATATTCTGCCGGCTGAACCAGGAAAGAAACATCACCCTGATCATGGTTACCCATGACCCGGTCATCGCCTCGTATGCCAGAAGGCGCCTTTACCTGAAAGACGGTCTGATAGTGGGCGAAGAAGTGACCCCGGGTTCCTGCGACCGGGCTCCGGCCACTGGAGGATGACATGAAGATTTTAAGAATATTGAGAGTATCGATGAGGGCCCTGGCCCGCAATAAAATGCGGTCCTTCCTGACCATTCTGGGCATCATCATCGGGGTGGCCGCGGTCATCGCCATGGTCAGCATCGGCGAAGGTGCCAAGAAAGGCATCGAAGAAAGATTCGCTTCCATGGGCACCAATCTGCTTTTTGTTTATCCGGGAAGCAGGAATATCCGCGGGGTGCAGTCCGGTTTCGGTGGGTTCACCAACCTTAAGCCGGACGATGCCAGGGCCATTGAGGAACGATGCGATGCCGTGAAAGGCACCTCTCCTTCCATCAATACCAGAGCCCAGGTGGTCTATGCCAACAAGAACTGGAACACCCAGATTCAGGGCACGGGAGAGAAATTCCCGGAAATAAGAAACTGGCAGGTGGTGGAAGGCGTTTATTTTGACGAAACCCAGGTAGCCTCTGCGGCCAAGGTCTGTGTCCTGGGCAGCCTGGTTAAACAGAATCTGTTCGAGGACGAAGACCCTCTGGGCAAGACCATAAGAATAAACAAGATTCCCTTCACGGTGATCGGAGTTCTCGAGAGCAAGGGCGAGCAGGGTGGATTCTTTAACCGCGATGACATGATTGCCGCTCCCTATACCACCGTCATGCGCCGCTTGCGGGGTGTGGATTATATCAACTCCATCGATGTGGCCGCAGTCTCGGCTGATAAGACCGGTGAAGCCCAGAGGCAGATTGAAGAGTTGATGAGGGAAAGGCATCGTATTGCTCCCGGAGCAGATGACGATTTCCAGGTGAGAAACATCGCTGATGTGGCTGAAAGCGCTGCTGAATCCACCAAGATAATGACCATCCTGCTTGGTTCCATTGCCGGCATATCGTTGATTGTGGGCGGAATCGGCATAATGAATATCATGCTGGTCTCGGTAACCGAACGGATAAGAGAAATCGGCGTCCGCCTGGCTGTCGGGGCCCGGGAGAAGGATATCCTGCTGCAGTTCCTGATTGAAGCTGTGGTGCTGAGCGTCACCGGCGGAATTATCGGCATCATCGTCGGGGTGGGAGCCTCCAGGCTGATGAAGTACATCTCTGTTTTCTCCAACATAACCACTGTGGTCACCCCCGAGTCCATCATGCTGGCCTTTTTCTTCGCAGCCTCGGTTGGCATTTTCTTCGGCTATTATCCGGCGAGAAAAGCTTCCAAGCTCGACCCTATAGAAGCCCTGCGTTATGAGTAAATAGTAGCGCCGTTAATGACAGACGGACAATGGTTAACATAGATACCCGGAGGTAAAAATGAAAAAAAAGATATCAAGCCTGAGTGTAATATTGATTCTGTTTTCTCTGATCAGTCCGGGGCTTCGGGCCCAGGAAGAAAAAGTCCTGCGCCTGACCCTGGAAGAGTGCATCATCAGAACCATGAAAAACAACCTGTCGGTGGCTATCCAGGAATTGAGCCCCGAACTGGCAGCGGCCAGCCTGTCCAAAGCAAGGGAAAAATATTATCCCACGCCGTCATTTAATTTTAACCAGAGAGAGACCAACACCGCTTCCTACTCCTGGCTGGAAGCGACCGAGAGTACCCAGACCAAGTATAATTCTATTTCGGGTAATATTGCCCAGGTCATTCCTTTCGGAGGCAGCCTGAACATCAGCCTGGATTCCTATAAGAACGACACCACTCAGAGATTTCAGACCATAAACCCTCGCTATGGCAGTACCCTGCGTTTTGATTTTACCCAGCCCCTGCTGCAGAATTTCGGTTATAACATCAGTCGCAAAGAAATCATCATAGCCAGAAACAGTCTGGAAGTCTCCCAGGCCCAGCTGGAAAAAGCTCTGATGGATACCATCTATTCGGTGGAACAGGCCTACTGGGCCCTGTCCTATGCCATCGATACCCTGGAAGTCAGACGCCAGTCTTTGAAACTGGCCCAGGAACTGCTGGAAAAAAACAAGAGGTCGGTGGAGATCGGCACCCTGGCCCCGATTGAAGTTCTGAGTGCCCAGTCGGAAGTGGCTACCAGGGAGGCGGATATCATCCAGGCCGAACTGGCGGTCAAGAATGCCGAGGACCAGCTCCGGGTGTTGATGAACATGAGCCCGGAAGAGGAAAAGCAGTACACGGCCATAATTCCGGTTGACAAACCAAAGTTTGAACAGAAGGCCATTTCTCTGGAAGAAGCCCTGGGGATTGCCCTGGCCAACCGGCCTGACCTGAAAAGTGCTCAGATTGACCTCCGCACCCAGCACTTCAACCTTTCGGTAGCTAAGAATCAGCTCCTCCCCCAGCTCAACCTGAATGCTTCCTACTGGAGCCCGGGAATTTCCGGTGACCGGCTTATTTATCAGGATAACAACCCCTTGACCGGTGTGGTGATAGATATAATTCCCGGCCCCCGGAATGATTCGATTAAAGACGCGCTGAATTTTAAGTACCAGAACTGGTCAGTCGGCCTCAGCCTTAGCATTCCCCTGAGCAATGTGGTCTCCCGGGCCAGCTACGCCCAGGCCAAAATCAACCTGGAACAGTCAATGCTCAGCCTGAAGCAGAAGGAACAACAGGCCCTCCTGGAAATAAAAACCGCTCTGCGTGATGTCGAAGCCAACCTGAATAGAGTCCAGGCTTACCGCGTTGCCCGGGAACTCCAGGAGCAGAAACTGGCGGCCGAAGAGGAAAAGTTGAAGGTCGGGCAGAGCACCAACTATACGGTTTTGATGTATCAGAGAGACCTGGCCAACGCCAGAGCCACCGAGCTCAAGTCCATCATCGACTATAACATTTCGCTGGCCAACCTGGAGAGAGCTCTGGGCCTGAGTCTGAAGAATCGTAATATGAAGCTGGTGGATTTTACCGTCGCCTATTGAACCGGGCCCGAGAGCACGTGAGAATGGGAAGCCAGCTGTTCAGGTTGCTTGTGGCAACCGCAACCATGTTCTGGGCGGTTAGCCTCTCCGCCCGGGGCGCCCGGGAAAACCAGCTGATACAGCCGGGTTTTTTGTCCAGTCCGCCCCGGATTGATGGCCAGCTGGGCAATCCTGAATGGCGGGAGGCAGCCGTCATTTCCGATTTTGTTCAGTACGAACCGCAGGAAGGAGCTCCCCCGACAGAAAAAACAATTGTTTATCTTGGATATGATAGCGAGAATTTTTATCTGGCTTTCGAATGTCATGATTCCAATCCTGAAGCCATTCGCTGTACTTTGTGTCAGCGGGACCGGGTCCAGGGTGACGACCTGGTTTCGGTCTATCTCGATACCTTCAATGACCGCAGGCGGGCCTTTGTTTTTCAGGCCAACCCCAGGGGGGTTCAGGTAGACGGAATCTATGTTGAGGCCAACCCCAGGCGCAACCGAGGCCGCAGCGAGAACTATGACCGTATAGACCGCAACTGGAACGGTTATTTCCGATCGGCGGCCAGGAAGACAGACTCCGGGTACGTGATTGAAATGTCCATTCCCTTCAAGAGTCTCAGATTCCCCAACAAAAATGTTCAGTCCTGGGGCATCATCCTGCGCCGGCAGATTCCGCGCAAAAATGAAGACCTTTACTGGCCGCCGCGCTCCCGTGATGTTAACGGGCTGCTGGTTCAGGCTGGAAGTTTGAGTATGAACCGGAGTCTGATGCGGGGGAAAAACCTGGAGCTGATGCCGACTGTCGTTGGCAGCCGAGCTCTGGGAGAAAAATTCCGTCCGGAGATCGGAGCTAACGTCAAGTACGGAATCACTTCCGATGTTACCGCCGACCTGGCCCTCAACCCCGATTTCAGCCAGATTGAAGCCGATATTCCCCAGAATGAAGTCAACCAGCGCTACCCGGTTTATTATCCAGAAAAACGTCCCTTCTTTCTGGAAGGAAAGGATATTTTCGACACCCCTTTTGAATTGCTCTATTCGCGCAAGATAGTCTCCCCGGTCTGGGCGGCCAAGTTAACCGGGAAAATAAGGAATACCAGCTTCGGGATCATGTCAGCCCTGGATGACCTGCCGACGGCGATAGAAATCCCGGGCGCTCCCCTGCTTGACGAAAACGCCGCCTACCGTTCGCTGAACAGCGTCCTGCGGCTGCGACAGGATCTTTATTCTGAATCATACCTGGGTTTCATCGCTGCGGACAAGGAAATGGGGCTGGCGGGCAGCCCGGTTTCTTCCGATTACAACCGTCTGGCCGGTATAGATGGGCAGTTAAAGCTTTCCCCGACCAACCGTCTGGCCTTCCAGCTGGTCGGCTCCCGCAGCCGGGTGGCCGGGTCGACGACGGCCCTGGCTCCCGCCTGGCATTTCGGTTTTAACCATCAGGACCGCCATCTCAATTATTCTCTGGACTGGTTTTCCGTCCATCCTGATTTTGAAGCCGGACTTGGCTTTCTCCGCCGCAAGGATATTCATTCTCTTAATCTCAGGGCTGGATACGCCTTCCTTCCGGAGAATGACTATGTAATTTCCGTCACGCCGTCGGTCTCCTACCGCCGCATTTATGATTACAGCGGAATTCTGACCGACGAGGACACGGATTTATCGCTGATGGTCAGTGGCTGGCGGCAGACCTTCCTTTTTTTTAATTACAGCCATACCTTCGAAAAGTACAACGGGGTGGACCTGCGGCCGAGGCAATTCCGGTTCACCATTTTTTCGGCGCCCCTGTCCTGGCTGAGCGGCCGGATTTCCGGGAGCACCGGTAGCTCTATCTATTATGATGACCTGCCCTACCTCGGGTTCAGCAATTCGGTGGAAGGCGAGCTCAACTTCCGACCGCTCCAGAATCTGGTGGCTTCTCTCAGACTGAAAGACCTGAATTTCTATGAATACCGGGGAGGACCCAGAGTCTACCGGGTAACCATTCTGAGCCAGAGAATAAATTTTCAGTTGAACCGGGGACTTTTTCTCAGAGCCATTACCGATTATGACAGCTACTATAAGAAAATATACCTGAGCGGTCTTCTCGGCTATGAACTCAATCCCGGCACCTGCTTTTACCTGGGAGTGGAAGACCACCGGGAGCGTTTGGGAACGGATAGGTATCAGCTGACCGGAAGGTATTATTTTGTCAAGTTCTCCTACTGGTGGAGAGTCTGAAGACAAGCGCCCCTTTGAATGGCCGGCCATCCTTTATCTATTATTAAAATATTAATCTTAAATCCGGTATTTCCTGCCATCCGCCCGACGGTGACCGATTGCTCCGGACACCAGCTATTGTGTCCCCGAAAAAAGTCGCTGGCCCAGAATCGTAGATCCGTGATAACGATTGGAAAGCAATCTGCTTCCTGTTTCTCCGGATAACAGTCAGTCTTACGCTCTCTGTCGGCCGAATCGTCCTGGCTGCCCGGGTCAGATCAGCCAGCTTGCGCGACAGCTCAGTTAGATTCCGGGTTCGTGCCTTTGCGCCCGCAGGTCCAGCGAAAGAGAAGAGGCAGCAGGAGAAGGGTCAGAAAAGTAGAACTTATCAATCCGCCGACCACCACCGTGGCCAGAGGGCGTTGAACTTCCGACCCCGGACCGCGGGCGAAGAGCAGCGGTAACAATCCCAGCAGGGTGGTCAGCGCGGTCATCAGGACGGGCCGCAATCTCCTGCCGGCTGCCTGGATTATGGCTTCGTCGAATGAAAAACAGCCGTTTCTGGTTAACTCCTGAAAATAACTCACCAGGACGACGCTGTTCAGCACGGCGATTCCAAGAAGGGCAATAAAACCCACCGATGCCGGAACTGACAGGTAGAGTCCGGAAAGCCAGAGCGAAAAAATCCCTCCGGTCAGGGCGAAGGGCAGGGTCAGCAGCACCAGCAGAGCCAGCCTAAAAGAATCAAAGGTTGAAAATAAAAGGAAAAAAATGAAGAGCAGGGTAACCGGAATTATTATGGCCAGGCGACGCATGGCCCGCTGCTGGTTTTCGAACTGTCCTCCCCATTCCAGACGGTAACCGGGCGGCAGACTCACCTGCTGCTTGATTTTTTCTCGGGCCTCGTCGACAAAACTGCCCAGGTCTCGCCCGCTGATGTTGACTTCAAGGCCTATTCTCCGGAATCCAGCTTCCCGGCTGATCTGGGCAGGGCCTTCCACTTCCTGGATGCGAGCCAGCTGACCGAGGGGCAGGCGGTATCCCCCCGGAGTGTCAACCAGCAGCTCCCGCAGCTGGTCGGCTGAACGACGCAAATTTTCCGGGTATTTGATGACCACGTCAAAGGCCCGCTCCCCTTCATACATCCTGGTCAGCACCCTGCCGGCCGAAGCGATTTCCACCATGGACAGGACATCGGCGGCCCTGAGGCCGTGCCTCTGGAGAGCCTGTCGGTCGAGGTCGACCAAAAGATAGGGCTGGCCGGAGACGGTTTCCACTACCAGGTCAGAGGTCCCGCGGATTTCTCTGACCACGGCGGCAATCTCAGCCGCTTTAGTCTTCAACACCTCCAGGTCTTCACCGAAAAGCTTGATAATGAGCTGGGCCCTGGTGCCGGCCACCAGTTCATCGATTCGGCAGGCAATGGGTTGACTGAAGGAGAATGATATTCCAGGAATATCTTCTATTGCCCGGCGCATTTTTTCGGTTAGCTCTTCTCTGGTTCTGGCCGAGCTCCACTCCCGGCGCGGTCGGAGCGAGCCAACGAAGCCGGTCTTCTCCACCCCCCTGGCTTCCAGCGCGATGCCTGTCTGTCCCGTCCGCGAAACGACGGTCTCCAGCTCCGGAAATTGTTTCAATCGCCTCTGGACTTCATGGGTGATATCAAGGGCTTTGGTCAATGAGATCCCGGGTAGCATCTGAATGTCCATATCAAAAGCCCCTTCGTCCATGATCGGGATGAACTCCCGTCCGAGAGAGGGGATGATTGCCAGGCTAACGACAAGGAGGAGGACCATTAACCCGGCCACCAGCCAGCCATGCCGGAGTGACCAGCGCAGAGCAGGGGTATAGATTTTATTGAGCGTTTTCATTAACCGGTCCTGACGTTCTCCGGGGACCTTCAGGATAAGATAGGCCAGGCCCGGAATTATAAAAAGCGAGATGAGCAAGGAGCAGATAATAGCTATTGACAGGGTTATGGCCAGGGGGGAGAACATTTTGCCTTCTATGCCCTGGAGGCTGAGCAGCGGGATGAAGGTCAGAGCAATGATCATTTCCCCGAATATGCTTGGCTTCCTTACCTCCAGTACGGCCCGCAGGAAGGTGCTCAGGCCTTTTTTCCGGTTTTCCGAGAGATGACGCTGGATGTTTTCAACCTGGATAATGGCTGCATCTATTATCATGCCGATAGAAATGGCCAGCCCGCCGAGAGACATTAAATTGGCCGTCAGCCCGGTTTGCTTCATGACCACAAAGGTCAGCAATACCGCCAGGGGCAGGGCAAGGATAACCACCAGAGACCCGCGGAAGCTGCGGAGAAAAACAAAAATTACCAGGACGACCAGCAGGGCTCCCAGCAGAAGTGCTTCTTCAATCGTCCGGATGCTTTTCTCAACGATATCCGTCCGTTTATAAAAGGGAACGATTTTAAGCCCGGGGGGAAGCAGACCGCTGTTGTTTATTTCTTCAACCTTTTCTTCCACCCGGCGGCTTACCAGCCGGCTGTTCTCTCCCTTGAGCATCAGGACGATACCCCCCACCGCTTCTTTTTCTCCGTTGATGAGGGCTGCCCCATGGCGGACGGCAAATCCGGATTCCACAGTGGCTATATCTTTAAGGAGTATAGGTACTCCCCTCTCGGCCCTGACTACCGAGCGCCCGATGTCTTCCAGGCTGTTGAATAACCCGGTGCCCCGGACCAGGAACTGCTGCTGTCCCCGCTCGATGACGTTACCGCCCACATTGAGGTTGCTGGCCCTGACTGCCTCCACTACCTGTGACAGTGTCAGGTCGTACTGAAGAAGCCGTCCGGGGTCGACTTTGACCACGTATTGCCTGATGTATCCTCCGAACGAATTAACGTCAATCACTCCAGGAAGGCTTTTCAGGACCGGCGTTATAACCCAGTCCTGGATGGTCCTTAGTTCGGTGAGATAAGAAATCCAGTCCTCTTCGTTTGCTGGCTCATTGCCTTCGATAGTGTACTGGAAGATTTCCCCCATGGCTGTGGCCACCGGACCAAGACTGATTTCAACACCTTCGGGCATTTTTTCCCTGGCTTCCGACAGTCGCTCATAAACCTGTTGTCTGGCGAAGTAAATATCGGTCCGGTCTGCAAAGACAGCCGTGATGACAGAAAGTCCGGACCTTGAAACCGAACGCAGCTGGGTCAGACCGGGCAGGCCACGCAGGGTGAGCTCCAGGGGGAAGGTGACAAATTTTTCCACTTCAAAAGGAGAATAGCCAGGAGCATAGGAGAGGATTTCTACCTGGACGCTGGTGACGTCGGGGAAGGCATCAATCGGCAGCCTGAGGAATGAATAAATTCCGGCGGCCAGTATCAACGCTATCAGAATTATGACCAGGAGGCGCTCCCGGAGTGAAAAATTGATGACCCGGTCAATCATGGTCATGGCCTCCTTCGCCCAGGGTGTGTTTGAGCAGTTCTGCTTTCAGCATGAACGCTCCGGAGGCTACATATTCATCCCCGGCCTTAAGGCCGGAAATTACCGGAAGCCAGTCACCGACCGGTGTGCCGGTCTGGATGGGCTGCGGGCGGTAGGTCCCGCGACCTTCGGGGACGAAAACCGTTTTTTGCCCGGAAATCTCAACCACCGCTTCTGCGGGGACAGCCAGAACCTTTTGCTCCGGCATCTTGAGAACAAGGTCAACGTACATCCCCGGCTTGAGCCGTCCGGCGGGATTAGCTGCTTCAATCCGGACCTTAAGGGTCCTGGTTGATTTATCCATGGCCGGGGCGATAAAGGTTACCTGCCCCTTAAATTCCAGACCGGGGTAGGTGGGCGTTCTTATGACCGCAGTCTGTCCGGGTCTTAAAAACCCCAGGTCTTTTTCCTGAACTCTGCCTTCAATCCAGAGCAACGCATAGGAAGCGATCTCCATCAGGGGAGCCCCGGCTTCGAGGGAATCTCCGGGGAAGACGGTTGTGGACACAACCTGGCCGTCGGCCGGGCTGGTCACTTCATAAAGGGCCCGACCCCCTTCCTGCCGGGACAGGCGGTCGAGGTCTGTATCGGTCAATCCGAGCAGGCGAAGCTTATCTCTGGCAGATTGGAGAACTGCCCGGGCGGAGTCCTTTTCGGGCGAATTCATTTTCTCCAGCCTGGCCAGCCGGTCGGCCGCCAGCCTGAGCTCGGTCAGACCTTCCAGAAAAGACAGGCTGAACAACCTGGCCACAACCTGGCCCTTTGTAACCCGGTCTCCCTCATAGGCCAGCAGCTGTTCCACGCGGCCCGAAACCCTGGCCGTCAGACGATAAAAGGTCCGCGGATTGAGCGTCACTTCCGCCGGGACGACCAGTTCAGGGCTCAGAGACTGCGGACTCAACCTGGCCAGTTTTATTCCGGCCAGCTGCTCGGCCCCGGCTGTTAACATGATATGTTCGGACTGATGTTCTCCCCCCTCGGCCGGACCTGAAGTTTGACCTCCGGACGGGGGCCGGTTACAGCCAGTATGGGAAAAAACCGTCAGCAGAAAGATGACCGTGACAATTATTTGTGGGATGAATTTTTTTTCACACATGTTAATTCTCCAGGGCATAAAAAAATCTCTTCTATTCATAGTTTTCACCCGCGACCAGGAATTCAGCCAGGGCTGCCTGGTAGAGGTAAATGGCCCGGTAGTATTCCAGAGAAACCAGGCTGAAGCTGCGGTAAAGGTCCATCAGGCTGAGGGAATCAAGTTTTCCCAGCCGGTAATCCTGAAGGGCCTTGTCCAGCTCGGCCCGGGAATCCTGAAGAAGGCTGGCTTCAAAAATATTGATCTGTTCCTGGCTCTGGATGATTTCGGCCGCTACCTGTCTGGTCCGGGATTCGAAGAATCTCTCTGCGGCCTGGATTTCAAATCCGGCTTTTTGTCTTTCGGCTTCGGCCTGGATTTTCTCTCCGGTCAGACGTTTTCTTGAGAATAGAGGATAGCTGAGGCCGAAGCTGAATCCAGCTGCCCCCAGCTTCTTGCTCGGAGAATAGAATCCAAATGAAAAATCCGGAAAACGGCCCCGGGCAGCCAGCCTGACCAGAAGTTCGGCCCGGTTCTGGCGCAGCCGGGCCAGCCTGAGAGTCGGGCTGAGCTCTTTTTTGCGGGTCAGCATTTCGTCCAGTTGAGGATAGGGTTCCCTGGCTTCAAAGCCGGATGTCAGAACCAGCTCCAGGTCTTCCTTCAGTCCCAGCAGGCGCCTCAATTCCTGAAAGCTAATAACCAGTTCTTTACGGGCCTCAAGCAGGTCGTTTCGGGTCCGGGCCATCTCCAGCCTGACCCTGAGAATATCACTGTAGGGCACGGCGGCCAGGGCATAGCGGGAAATGGCATTTTTCTGAATATCCTCAAGAAGTTCCAGGTTTTTTAACAGGATTTCCACAGTTCTCTGCTGGAGAAGGCTCCGGTAATAAGCTTTTCTGACCTCTGAAGCCAGAAGTATTCTGGCTCTTTCCAGCTTTAGAGCGGCCTCCTCCTCAGCCAGCCGCCCGGCCCTGGCCCGCAATCTCAATTTCCCGGGGAAAGGAACGGCCTGGGATAACCCCAGGCTGGTTTCCTGTTCGACTGTGCCGGTGCCAGAAAAATTCAGCCCGGCCACTTCCAGTCCGAGTTCAGCATCGGGCAGAGCGGAGTCAATCCTGGCCTGGCCTCTGGCGGTTTCAATTTCTCTCTCCAGAGCCTGAAGTGCCGGATTCTGCCGGCAGGCGAGTTCCACGGCCTGATCCACTGACAGTGAAAGCGCGGGCAGCTCCTCCGCCTGTGTTCCAGGGGAAAATAATAATAGAAAAATCAGGGCAAATGACATGGTTACCTCCGGATTGGAAAGGTGATGAGTAAGGTAATCAGGCCTTAATCGGGCGGGTGAAAGATGGAAGGTGTATAGTCTGAGGCTCGGAAATCTATAACCTGCGGAAATAATTTTTCTGAACTCTCGGGTGTTGACAGAACCAGATCCTGACTGCTTCCGACGGGATTATGGAAATAATGATGGACCGGGTTTACCAGCTGATGAAGTTCTTCGTGGCAGACAAAATCATGGATGATGATGTGGCCCAGGCTCATACAAAAAAGAAGCCACAGGCCATAAAACAGGTAACGTCTGCCCATTGGGTTCACTGCCTTCAATTCTATGGAACAACGTAAGGAAAATCAAGCAACTGCTCGCGGTTCAACCAGAAGTGCACGGGAGGAAGGCAAAAGGATAGTCCCGGATTTTCTGAGATAGATATTTTGAGAAAGGGAAAGAGTTCCGGCTGCTGCCAGGGTAATTTCTGGCAGGTCCAGCATATCTGCCAGGACAGCAGAATCTTATCGACCCGGGGAAAAGTGACGGGCAGGGCCCGGAATTTTTCCGGACACGAAGGCTGTTCTGCCGGGCAAAAAATTAATTGGTTGCAATTTTATTTTCCGGGTGTTAATATCTTAGCAAAGATTTTCTTCTCTCATAGCGAGGGTACCGATGCAAAGAAAACTAATCAGGCCCAACCTTTCCGAAATCAAAGAAAAAATTAGCAAGGAGGCCAAGGAAAAGGAAGCGGCCAAGAGAAAGATGCCTCCCCCGACCGATACCCATGCCGAAAATTATTATTTTCTGAAGCAGATGAACAAGAGGACCCCTATGGCTGTCGTCCTGGCCGACGGAGAACGGGTAGAAGGCTATATTGAATGGTATGACCGTAACTGCTTCAAGCTGAACCGCGAAGGAGCCCCCAACCTTTTGATTTACAAGCGCCAGGTAAAATATCTGTACAAGCTGGAGCAGGAAGAAAAACAACCGGAAGCTGAAGACAGCAACAATTTTAGAAAATCTAAATGAAGATTCCGGTTATAGGCCTGACTCTGGGCGACCCGGCCGGTATCGGCCCGGAAATAATTCTTCGCACCCTGAAGGAAGTTTCCAGTCTGCCCGAAGCCAGGTTTATCATTTTTGGCCAGAGGAGAATACTGGAAGACTGGTCCCGGCACCTGGGCCTGTCTTCCGACCTGCTGCCTGCAGCCCTGTCCGCGGGCAACATTGAGTTGCGGGAAACGGGTCTGCCTCTGGAAAAACTCGAACCAGGCTCCCCTACCGTCGCCGGCGGGCGGGTCTCATTTGATTTTTTCCGCGAGGCGGTTTCGGCGGCAGACAGTGGTGAGGTCCAGGCTCTGGTGACCGCACCGATTTCCAAAGAGGGCTGGCATCAGGCCGGAATAATATACCGGGGACATACTGAATATCTGGAATCGCTATTTCCGGAAGCCATTATGACTTTCTGGTCAAACCGGCTTAAGGTGGCCCTCTTCACCCATCATCTGCCACTCAGGGAAGCCATCAGCCGGGTACGCCGGCAGAACCTGGCCACTTTCTTCCGCCTGCTGGGAAAACATCTCGTCCGATGGAACCTGGCAGTGGAAGAGTTGCTGGTCTGTGGCCTGAACCCCCATGCCGGAGAAAACGGAGCTCTGGGGCAGGAAGAAGGGCAGGAAATCATACCGGCGGTGGCTGAGGCCAGGTCTGCAGGCTTGAGTCTCTCCGGCCCGTTCCCGGCTGATACCATTTTTCTGAAAGCCCTGGACAGTCCCGGGAAAATGGTAGTTGCCCTTTACCATGACCAGGCACTGATTGCCTTCAAGCTTCTGTCCTTTGAACAGGGTGTCAACCTGACCCTGGGTCTCCCCTTCATCCGGACTTCTCCAGACCACGGGACCGCTTTTGAGCTGGCGGGCAAAGGACTGGCCAGCCTGGAGAGTTTCAGGGAAGCGCTGTGGCTTGCCTGGAAGATGGTCAGCGGCAAAGTCGGTTAGTCGTCAGCGCAGTCGTTTTTTGAGCTCAGACCTTATTTCTCGCTCAACATCCCTTTTCTTGATGGTTTCACGTTTTTCGAAGGTTTTCTTTCCGCGGGCCAGGGCCAGTTCTATCTTGACCAGCCCCCGGTCGTTGAGATAGACCCGGGTCGGGATCAGAGTCAGCCCCCGCTCCTGGACTTTTCCAGCCAGTCTTTTCAGCTCCCGGCGGTGGAGCAGGAGCTTTCTCGCTCGTGTCGGCTCGTGGTTAAAAACTTTGGCCGCATGGTAGGGACTGATATTGCAATCGATAAGAAAGAGTTCTTCGCCCTGAAAGTCAGCGTAACTTTCTTTGAGGCTGATTCGGCCTTCCCTTATGGATTTAACCTCGCTCCCGGTCAGGGCCAGGCCCGCCTCCATGGTCTCCAGGATCTCGTAATTGTGATGGGCGTTCTTGTTGGTGGCTACGATTTTCATGTTTCCTGCCCTTCAGTCCTCCCGGGCAGCATCTTGACCCGGATCTGGCTGAGGTGGCGACGGCTCATTTTTTCCACGGTGAATTGCAGCGAGTTGATGGTCACGGAATCCTTTTCCAGCGGCAGGTGCCCGTAGTAATAGAGAAATAATCCGGCCAGGGTGTTGTAATCCTTTTTCTCAGGAATGCCCAGGTTCAGAACTTCGTTTATCTCTTTGATGGGGACGGTGCCTTTGATTAGATATTCGTTTTCCCCGACCTTCTGGTACCAGCCCTCATCCTGGCGGTCATATTCGTCGCGGATGTCACCGACGATCTCTTCCATTATATCTTCCAGTGTGACTGTGCCTTCAAAGCTTCCGAACTCATCCACCACCAGCGCCAGATGGACAGCTTTTTCCTGCATCTGTATCAGGACCTGCTCAATGCTGGCCAGTTCCGGGACGAACAGCGGGCGGCGCAGCAGCCGGCCCAGGCTGAATTCCCCGCCGGAGTGAGCAACAGGAAGAATATCCTTGGCGTGGATGATGCCCTCGATGTTGTCTATAGTATTACGGAAGACCGGATAGCGGGAATAACCGCTTTCCTGAATAATCTTCAGGACTTCGGACAGGGTGGAATTGATTCTCAGAGCCCGGACCTGGGTGCGGGGAACCATGATTTCTTTAATCGGTCGGCGGCTCAGGTCGAGAACGCCGGCCAGCATTTTCCGCCGGAAACGGGAGAGTCCCCGGGTTCCGGAGCTTATGGCCACCTTTATCTCTTCCTCGCTCAGATGCCGGGTGGAAAGGAATCGGCGCCTCTCCTCGCGGGGCAGGAAAACCCCGGTCAGGAGGGAAAAGAGCCAGGTCAGGGGGTAAAAAAGATAATAGAGGAGCCGGACCGGATGAATAAAAATTGAGGTGGTCTGCAGGGGGCGGTAGGCGGCAATGGTTTTGGGGGTGATTTCGCCGAACACCAGAATCAGAATGGCAGTGGTCAGAGTGGCCAGCACCACGGCCCGGTTGGGGTCTGAAGACAGCCTGACAAAAATGGAGGTGGCAATGGAAGCTGCGGCCGCATTGACCAGGGTATTGCCTATCAGGATGGTGGACAGGAGCTCACTGAGCCGGGCCATCATTTTTCTGATGAGCCTGGCCCGTCCCGAGCCCTTCTTTTCCAGGTTCTCCAGAGTATAAGGGTTGACCGACAGGAAAGCTGTCTCGGAAGAGGAAAAAAAAGCGCTCAGAACCAGAAACATAAGGAACAGGCCAATCTGAGTCAGCATTGGAGGCGGCTTATGAGGCGGACCCTGACTTCAGGTCCCTGAGGCATCCGGCCAGGCACTGGTCCAGTTTGGCGCTAATTTTGTCCGCACAGAGGCCGGAGGCGGCGGCCAGCTCGCTGATGATTAGCTCCCTCGATTTTTCCAGCATCTTTTTTTCCCTGAAAGACAGGGGCTTGCTCCGGCTTAACAGAAAAAGCATCTTGTAAACCAGGGCGATATCTTCCAGCTGGCCGGATCTCATCAGGTCGAAATTTTCCTTGTAGCGGTCCTTCCAGTCGGCGCTGATGTCAACCGTGCATTTTCTCATAAACTGGAAAAACTTGTTGACATTTTTCTGAGAGACCGGCCTTCTGAGGCCAATTTCGGCTGCTGAATTGCTGGGAATTACCACCAGGGTATTGTTGACTGCAAGGCGGATATAAAAGGTGCGGACCCTTTGCCCGTTACAGGTTTCTTCCTGAATATCTTCTATTACTCCCAGACCCTGGGCCGGATAGATAACCTTGTCACCGATTTTTAGAGAATGCATTTCTTATAAATTATAGCCTACCCTATCTTTATAGTCAAACTCACCTTTCTTCTGGGCACAGACCTGGTAGCCGGTCTAAGGCCGTCTCCTTTTCGGCGCTGGCGCATATAATTTATATATAAAGGATGGTCCTGTCGCGGCGAGCCCCCTGCCCTCCTCGCTCCCCCCTCCCCCGCGGGCGGCAGGAGACACAGCGCGCCAGCCTCAATCGAGTCATTTCAAAAAATGAGGAAACAAAAATTATTCCTGTATTTATCAGGGGAACAGGATGGGTTCTCGCCTGCTGCCGGGACGGGGAAAATCAAGTTTTCCGGGCACTTGACAGAACTGCTTGTCTTCGTTTAAGATACAAGCTTAAATCTGTTAGTGAGTGCCGACAATGAAGAGAACTTTTCAGCCAAATAGCCGGAGAAGAAAAAAAACGCATGGCTTTCTGGTCCGGATGAGCACCAAGGGCGGACAGAAAGTCATTAAAAACAGAAGGGCTAAGGGTCGCAAGAGACTTGCGGTTTGATGGATGAGCGCCTGAGACCTGTTGAGAGAATCCGCAGGAAAAAGGATTTTATTGAGTTATACAGGAAGGGCCGCCGGCTGAGAGGCAGGTATTTCCACCTGGTGTTTCGCCCGAACGGGCTGGAATATTCCAGAATGGCGGTAGTTGTCAGCCGGAAAATCGGAAAAGCCAATGTCCGGAACAGGCTTAAAAGGCGGTTCCGGGAACTTTTCCGGAAAAATAAAAACTTGCTTCCCGGGCCGCTGGACCTGATATTTATCGCCCAGAAGGATGCTGGCGACCGGAGCCGGGAGGAAGTGAGCGCCGACTTCATGGCGGTCCTGCAGAAACTGGCCTTTTGAATCTGGTTTAGAAAGACGGAGCTGTTGATGAAATATATAGCCCTCGGGCTGATCAGAGCCTATCAGCTTTTGATTTCGCCGCTGCTGGGTCATAATTGCCGCTTCTACCCTACCTGTTCTGAATATACCTACGGCGCCATCAAGAAATATGGATTTTTGAAAGGCTGCTGGCTCGGAGGCAAGAGGCTTTTGAAATGTCATCCTTTCCATCAGGGAGGAGTCGACCCCATACCTTAAGAGGAGATTATGGAAAAAAGACTGATTCTGGCCATTTTCCTGTCGTTTTTGATACTGTTTCTGTACCAGCTGATTTTTATCAAGCCCCATAAACCGGCTCAGCCGGCGGCCCAGCAGCCGGTGGTAGAAGAGGCGACTGCCTCTGCCGAATCCGGAAAGCCGGAGGCCCAGCCCCCGGCGACGGGCGGCCGGGAAACCACGGTCCCGTCCGAAGTGGTGGCCGCAGAGCAGGAAGAAACCATTACCGTTGAAACCCCCCTGTATGAAGCCACCTGGAGTAACCGCGGGGCTGTTCTCAAGAGCTGGAAGCTCAAGAACCATCTTAAAAAATTGCCCGACCGGAAGAACCAGTCCCGGGAACCCCTGAACCTGGTTTCAGAAACCGCCGACCGCCTCGGGATGTATCCCCTGGCTCTGAAACTCGACGACCCGGCCCTGACCGACAGGGTCAACGGCGCCCTCTATAAATTTGAGGGCGGGAACCTGAAGCTCCGCCCGGGGGAAACGGCCAGCCTGATATTTGAGTATTCCGATGGGAATACCGTAAAAATCCGCAAACAGTTCACCTTCAATGGCCATGATTATAATTTCGCGGTCAAAGTCAGCCTGGAGGCCTCGGGTCAGCAACTCGACCCCCTGATCATCTGGGGGCCGGGCATTGGCTCCCTCAGCCCCGAAGAGCTCAAGCAGAAGTTCAGCGCCAGCCGGGGGGCGGCCTTTATGACCAGCAGGGATAAAAAGGTTTTTCGCCTGCAGGAGAAAAAGATCCTTCTGGAAAATGAAGCCAGCCGCTATCCGGGACTTGACTGGGCCGCTTACGAGGAAAACTACTTTGCGGCCATTTTCCTCCTGGACCCGGTGTCCGGCCAGGCTCTGGTTTTCAAAAAGGAAGTTGCTGAGGAACAGCCTGACGGAAAGGTGGCTGTCATCCCCTATTTTTACCTGGCAGTCAGCCGGCCACAGGAAGCCTATATCGGGCCCAAAGAATACGACCGGCTCAAAGCCTACGGCCATCAGACCAAGAAAATAATCAACTTCGGTTTCTTTGGCGGCATTGCCGAATTGCTCCTGGTGGCCACCAAGTATTTTCACAGTCAGGCCGGCAACTGGGGGCTGGCCATAATCATTATGACCCTGATCATCAAAATACTTTTCTTCCCGCTCACCTACAGCTCGACCAAATCCATGGCCAGGATGGCCGAGATCCAGCCCAAGATAAAAGCCCTCCGGGCCAAGTACAAGCGGGCCAAGCAGGATATGGAACAGAGACGCCAGATGAACGAGGAGTTGATGCGGCTTTACAAAGAACATGGCATCAATCCAGCCGGCGGCTGTCTACCCCTGCTGATCCAGCTTCCGGTGTTCTGGGGTTTCTTCCGGATGCTGGTGGTGGCGGTAGAATTCCGTCACAGCCCCTTTGTTTTCTGGATTAAGGATCTCTCGGTCAGGGATCCTTATTATGTGACCCCGATTCTGATGGGATTGACCCAGTTTATCACTCAGAAAATGACCCCATCTACGGCCGACCCGGCCCAGCAGAAAATGATGCTCTTGATGCCCTTTATCTTCACCATTTTCTTCATGAACTTCCAGGCGGGTCTGGTGCTTTACTGGTTGACCAACAATGTTCTTCAAATAGCTCAGCAGGCTATCATGAACCGGATGATGGCCCGCAAGAGGGAGTCCGATGGAAAAAGCAGAAAGAAATAACCATTCCAACAACAGCCAAGTTATTGAAAAACAAGAATTTAAGGGCAGAAGCCTCGA
>Ga0172363_10000214_pt1 | contig 39791 bp, 38 predicted proteins | sample LakKivs2_kivu2a2_FD_114541 | JGI IMG/M metagenome (GOLD analysis project Ga0172363, IMG submission 114541) | Sediment microbial communities from Lake Kivu, Rwanda - Sediment s2_kivu2a2 | ecosystem: Environmental > Aquatic > Freshwater > Lake > Sediment | place: Rwanda: Western Province, Lake... | reverse complement strand
CCAGGTGTTGAGGACGAAGTTGAAGTGGGGAGAGAGGTAGAGAAGAAAAGTTCGATTTGTTCTTCACTAAGAAATTTCTTGACGCAAATGTTTCTCTCAAATTAGGCCTTTTTTTGATAATGTAGCCGTCCCGATGAATCGGGACTAATGGAAGCAAAGCTTACGCTTTGCTGCTACGAGGCACAAATTGAATTTGTGCCTACAAAGAAGCGAATCCGAGATTCTGTAGGCACGGTTTCAACCGTGCAATGATTTGAGGATATGATGTTACGGGAATTATCCATAAAGAATTTCGCTTTGATTGAAGAATTGCATATATCTCTTGATAAAGGCTTGAATATTTTGACTGGCGAGACAGGGGCTGGAAAATCGATAATTATTGGAGCAATCGGGCTAATTCTGGGGGAGCGCGCCTCTTCTGAAGTTATCAGAAAAGGGAGTGATCTCTGTGAGGTCACGGGACTATTTGATATCAAGGAGAACATCAGGTTGAAAAAGGTGCTGGCGGAGAAAGGTCTGTTAAGCAGCGAGGAAGAAGAGTCTACCGTGAAGAGAGAATTGAATAGACAAGGCCGGGGTCGTTGTTTCCTGAATGGCCAGATTATTACTCTGGGAATGCTGGAAGAGATTGGCAACTATTTAGTGGATGTGCACGGGCAGCATGAACATCAGGCCCTGCTTAAGAGCGGTGTTGCCAGAGACCTCCTTGATGAATTTGGAGAATTGATGAAGTTGAGGAAGAAAACTGAACAGACCTATCATAAGTTTCGCGAGAAGTCACGTGAACTGGAAGAATTACGCTCCTCAGAGAAAGAACGGGAACAACAGATTGACCTTTATCAATTCCAAATAGAAGAGATCAACCAGGCTAATCTTTCTGTCGAGGAAGAGGAGGTTCTGGAAAACGAATATAAAGTTTTGAGTAATGCAGAAAAGTTGGCTCAGTTGAGCCAGGAACTTTATGATCATCTTTACGAAGGAGCAGGTTCCATTACGGAGAAGATGGCGCTGGTGGAGAAAGATCTGGAAAAGATTGTTGCTATCGATTACACACTGAAGGATGAGTTAAAGGAATTGGGCGAGGTAAAGTATCGAATTGAGGAAACAGCTATAGCGATAAGAGATTATAGAAAAAAAATAGAATTTAGTCCCCAAAGGCTGGAAGAGATAATAGAAAGGAAAGAGCTAATTAATAGACTTAAAAGAAAATATGGAAATACAATACGGGAAATTCTGAATTATAGAAAAGAAACGCAATCTAAATTGGATAAACTGGTCAATAGTGCCGGAAGTATGGAAGAGATTACAGTTGAGGTAGACAGACTGCAGAAGGAACTTGCGCGGGAGGCGAGCAACCTTTCTAACGAGAGAAAGATAGCAGGAGCTAAGTTAAAGAAGAAAGTGGAACAGGAACTGAAGGAACTGGGAATGGGAAGAGCGAGATTCGATGTAGAGATTACTCAAGGCGAAATAAAATCCAGCGGAATGGATGAAATCAAGTTTCTGGTTGCTCCCAATGTGGGAGAGGATTTAAAGCCTATAAATCAGATTGCTTCTGGCGGCGAAATATCGCGTATAATGTTAGCGCTGAAGACTATTCTGGCACAAGCGGATGAGATACCGACCTTGATATTTGATGAGATCGACGTAGCCATTGGTGGAAGAATTGCCCAGGTTGTGGGTAGAAAGATGAGAGCCCTATTTCCCAATCATCAGGTTATTTGCATTACCCACCTTCCACAAATTGCGGTGTTCGCGTCGAACCACTATCATGTGGGGAAAATGGTTAGTGGTGGACGCACAAAGACAATGATTTCTGTTTTAGATAAGAAAGGAAAAGAAAACGAGATTGCGCGCATGCTGGGTGGGGAACGCCTCACGGAGATAACTTTAAAACACGCCAGAGAGATGATAAAAGAGGGACAGTCTTAACAATGGGTAAAATCGTAATAGACATTGAGCAATGTAAAGGTTGTAAGTTATGCGTGATATCCTGCCCAAAGCAGCTCATAAAGTTATCAGAAAAATTAAACCTGGCTGGTTACCATCCAGCTGAGTTTATTGATAATGGGGAATGTAACAGTTGTGGTTCGTGTTATCAGCTGTGTCCCGATGTGGCAATTGAGGTGTGGAAAGAAGAGAAAAGATAGTTTGTTCATCGGATAGGAATATATGCTCGGGATTTGGTTCACTCGCTGACAATTTTTTGCTTGTAGGGGTTCGATTTATCGAACCCGCATACAAGGGCTCAATAAATTGAGCCCCTACATTCTTCGATTTTTGGCTAAAAATTCTAATGCTCGTTACACCAAATCCCTTCGCATTAACGGGAATAGGGAATGGTCTGAATTTTTGTAGGCACGGTTTTAACCGTGCATAAATTAATTTAGTTGGAGTTAAGCAAAGATGGAAGATAGAATTTTGATGAAGGGGAATCACGCTGTCGGTGAGGGAGGGATACAGGCAGGCTGCCAGGCCTATTTCGGCTATCCTATTACTCCCCAAAATGAGCTAACCCAATATATGGCTAAAAGGATGATAGAGGAAGGAAGAGTATTTATCCAGGCAGAAAGCGAGATAGCGGCAATTAATATGGTCTTTGGTGCTTCTCTGGCAGGTGCGCGGGCAATGACTTCCTCTTCCTCTCCGGGAATAAGCTTGAAGCAGGAAGGCATCTCCTATATGGCAGGTTGTGAACTCCCGGGTGTAATCGTAAATATTCAAAGGGGTGGACCCGGTTTAGGGAATATTGCAGGCGCCCAGAGTGACTATTTTCAAGCGACAAAAGGAGGCGGGCACGGAGACTACCACCTGATTGTGCTTGCTCCTGCCTCGGTTCAGGAAATGTACGATTTGACCGGAGAGGCTTTCGATTTGGCTGACAAGTATAGAAATCCTGTGATTGTCCTCGCCGATGGTATTCTGGGCCAGATGCTCGAGCCGGTAAAGATTGTGAACAAAGAAGCGAAATTGAATTCGAGTGTTAAAAAAGATTGGATTCTGGATGGTTGTGAAGGGAGAGAGCCTCGCATGATTCGTTCCTTACTGATGGACGAGGGAGCCCTGGAAGAGCACAACTGGAAACTGAACAAGAAATATGAAAAAATGAAAGAAACAGAAGTAAGAGTAGAAACAGATAATCTCAAAGATGCTGAGGTCGCTCTGGTGGGTTATGGCACTTCTGCCCGGATATGCAAGGAGGCTATGGAGATTGGACGACGGAAAGGAATAAAAGTGGGACTGATAAGGCCAATTACTCTGTGGCCTTTCCCAGAAGAAGTTATTGCTGAAAATGCAGATAGATTAAAAGCATTTCTGGTTATAGAAATGAGTCTGGGACAGATGGTTGAGGATGTGCGCCTGGCGACAAATGGGAGATGTCCGGTATATTTTTATGGAAAGCCCGGAGGTGGCATTCCGGAAGTAGATGTTATTGTGGAAAGGATTAATAAGATATTAAAATGAAGAAACTGTTTTCCCGACCAGAAAGTCTGACAGCAAAAAGGAATCTTTATTGTTCGGGTTGTGGGCATGGGATTGTCCATCGGCTGATTGCTGAAGTTGTCGATGAGCTGGGAATAAGAGAGAAGACAATTGGCATTGCCCCCGTGGGATGTGCTGTTTTTGCTTATGATTATTGGAATTTTGACGTTACCGAGGCAGCTCATGGAAGACCTCCTGCTGTGGCTACAGGAATCAAGAGAGTTCTACGCGATAGAATTGTCTTTACTTATCAGGGCGATGGTGATCTGGCTGCAATCGGCACAGCGGAAACGGTCCATGCTGCCAATCGGGGAGAAAACATTACTATCATATTCGTCAATAATGCTGTCTATGGTATGACTGGTGGTCAAATGGCTCCCACCACACTTATTGCTCAGAAGACCACCACCACCCCTTTGGGGAGAGACCCTAAGATTGCCGGCTATCCCATCAAGATTTCGGAAGCCCTGGCACAGTTAGAAGGCTCTGTATATATTGAAAGGGTAACAGTGAATAGCCCCAAGAATACCGTCAGGGCAAAAAGAGCCATTAAAAAGGCATTTCAAAACCAGATAGAGAACAAGGGATTTTCCCTGGTGGAAGTACTCTCTATGTGTCCCACGGGATGGGGAGTTGATCCCACAGATGCAGTGAAGTGGATTGAAGAGAACATGATACAGACTTTCCCCCTGGGAGTAATAAAAGATAAGAACCTGACAGCAAAGGGAGATTTATGAAGGAAGAGATAATCATGGCTGGCTCCGGCGGACAGGGAATAATGTTTGCCGGGACTCTCCTTGCCCACGTGGCGATGGAGGAAGGACTTAATGTAACTTACTTTCCTTCCTATGGCGCGGAAATGCGCGGGGGGACGGCTAATTGCAAGGTTATTATTTCTGATGAGAACATAGGTTCTCCCATAGTTACTAATCCCTCTACTCTTCTGGCAATGAATGAGAGTTCTCTGGAAATGTTTACTCCCAAAGTTAAAAGAGGAGGATTAATAATAGTAAATTCGTCCTTGTTGAAGAAAGAAATAGAAACTGATGACGTTGAAATCTTAAAGATTCCAGCCACAGAGCTGGCAGAGAAATTGGGGGACAGTAGAGTGGCGAATATGGTGATTTTAGGAGCATACGTAAACAGAAGAAAAATAGTTTCCCTGGAGCGAACTGTGGATTCTTTAAGTAAAGTGCTGGGCGAGGGGAAAAAGAACCTGCTTAAACTGAATAGAGAAGCGCTCAGGAAAGGAGAAAAATATAGATGATTAGAAAAGCTAAAATTTCCGACATCAAAGCGATACAAAAGTTGATAAATTTTTATGCTGAGCGAGGGGAGATGTTACCCAGGTCGTTAAACGAGCTCTATGAAAACTTGAGGGATTTTTTGGTTTTTGAGGAGAAAGGAGAAATTTTAGGTTGCTGCGCTCTGCATGTGTCATGGGAAGACCTTGGTGAAATCAAATCTCTAGCGGTTAAATCGGGAAATATGGGGAAAGGAATTGGCAGAAAACTCATGGAGGAATGTCTTAAGGAGACAAAGGACCTGGGAATAAAGAAAGTTTTTGCGCTCACCTATAAGCCAGAATATTTTGAGAAAGGAGGTTTTGAAAAGATAGAAAAAGAAGGGTTACCACATAAGATATGGAGCGAGTGTATTAATTGTCCAAAATTTCCTGATTGCGATGAAGTAGCTATGCTAAAAGAAATGAAGTAAAAAAAGGGGACAGGCTACTTTTTTCCTTTCGGCTAAGGGGAGAGATTTTGCGAAGAAAAAATTTGTCTATTTTTTTGTTTTTTTTGTTTATTTGCTCTTTAACTTCGCCAGTTCTGGGCAAGACGCATCTAGAGTTGGCGAACGAGTACGCCGAGCAAAGCGAACGTTTTTTCCAGGAAGCGGTAAATGAGTACAATTTGGCATTGAAGGACCCTGAAGCCAACCGTAATGAGGTGCGGTTTCTGCTGGGCGAGATTTATTATAAGCACGGCAAGTATCCAGAAGCGATTAAACAGTTATCTCAGGTTTACGAAAAAGAGAAAGATAATTTCGCTGTGGCAAAACTTCTTGCCCTCTCACATTTTATTCAGGGAGACTATACGGAAGCTCTCGCCATTTTCGATAAATGGGAAAAACCTAAGGATGATGAATTTCTGTATTTTTATGGGCAAACTTGTGAGAAGCAGAATCTCTTTGACCAGGCAATTAAAGTTTATAGAAAGATTACGGGAGGAGAATACAAACTTCTTGCTGCGCGGCGAATTGAAACAATTAATGCTCAGATTGGGATTTCAAGAGTAGATGAAATAGAAGACAAATTTATACGGGACTTGATTGTGAATGCTCCCGGGCAGGAAGATTATCCCAATGCAGGAGCAATAATTCTTTTAGACAATGGAAAATTTGAGATTTTGCCTGATTTTACTGCTACGGATGAGGTCCACTTTATGGTGAAGATATTGAACGACCGTGGAAAGCATTACGGAGAAGTGGAATTGGATTACGATTCCACCTATGAGAGGGTTGAGCTGGAGTATGCCCGGACGATAAGGCCTGATGGCACAATTGTCCCGGTTGGTGATAAACATATTCGCGATGTTTCCAAATATCTCAATTATCCTCTATATAGTAATGCTCGGGTTAAGATTATCTCTATGCCAGAGGTTGCTGAAGGCTCGGTTATTGAATATAAGGCAAAATGGTACATAAGTAAGTTAATTAATGAGAAAGATTTTTCTCACCACTATGGCATTCAGGGTTACGAGCCATATCTTAATCAGAAACTGACTGTAGTAGTCCCTGAAGATTATGAATTTAATTTTAAAGCTTATAATCCAGGCTTTACAAATTACAAAGTAGATTTCTCTCCCGGAATCAAAGAAGCAGGCGATAAGAGAATTTACATTTGGGAATTCAAGGATGCGCCAGAAATCATTGTGGAACCCTCTATGCCTCCCTGGCAGGAAATTGTGCCCAGTCTCTCTCTCTCTTCATTTGACAGATGGGAGGATATCTACGACTGGTGGTGGAATTTAGCAAAGGATAAAGTGAATGTTGACGAGGAAATAAAAAGAAAAGTGAAAGAACTGACTGAGGGAAAGAAAAGTGAGGAAGAGAAAACCAGGGCAATTTATCACTGGGTAGCGTCCAAAGTCAGGTATGTGGCTGTAGAGTATGGTCAGGCAGGATTCGAGCCCCACTCGGCTATTGAAATTTTCAAAAACAAATATGGCGATTGCAAAGATCAGGCTATGCTTCTAATTGCCATGTTGAACTTTGCCGGAATTTCGGCTCATCCGGTACTGATTGGTACCAGAGGGTGCTGGGTTTTAGATGAAGAGTTTCCGGTATTGACTTTTAACCATGCTATAGCGGCAGCAGAAGTCAACGGAAAGACGGTCTTTCTGGATCCCACGGCGGAAACAGTCTCTTTTGGAGATCTTCCTCCTTCTGACCAGGATAGAAAAGTTCTGGTGTTTTATGAAAAGGAAGGAAGAATTGAGAAGACTCCCCTTTTGCCTGCAGAACATAATAAAGTTTCCAAAACAATGGAGATTAAGATTCTCGATGACGAAACCATCTCTGCTACTCGAGAAGTCAAGACTTTCGGGATGTACGACCAGGGTCAAAGGGCCTGGCTTAAGTATACCAAGCCCGTTCTGGTTCAGGAGCAGCTTAAGGAGAACATAAATACAATCACTGCAGGAGGAGAACTCATAAATTATACGCTAAGCGAGGTAGAGAATCTCAACCAGCCAGTAGAAATCAGAATGGAGTTTAAGGGGCCTAAATTTTTGACCAGAGCGGGAAAGAATAGGCTCCTTCCTAAATTGGGAAGCCTGTCAGCATCTTTAGTGTCCAAAGGTAGAAGGAATTTTCCCTTAGATTTTTGCGCACTTAATGAGAATGTGACGGATATTAAAGTAAAATTGCCCGGCCACCTGAATGTGAAGTTTCTTCCCCCTGCCGTTGTTAAGGATACTCCATGGTTTACCTATGTCTATCAGTATACTTTTTCTAAGGGATTGATTAATTTTGAAGAACGATTGATAGATAAGAAGACTACAGTTTCCGTGGAGGAGTACCAAGAATTCAAAGAAATTTTTGAAGAGCTCACCAGGGAAACTGATAAACAGGTCATTTTGGAAGAGGTTTCACAATAGATTCTCCCCAAGCCGTTTAATCTCTCCTAAACCCGTCGAAAATCGTTTAAATTTACTTGACAGCAAACGGGCAATTTTGTATACTTTTTTTGAAAAATTGAGTATTCCGAAAGGGCAATTTATTCCGAGAGGGTAGAGCGCAAAGCTCGAGGACCAACGTTTTAGTGGTGGTTCTCATTCAGTCTGCCGAGTTGCCGATAACGAATAAGGATAGCGTCGCAGATGGGAAATACTTTACACAATAATGATGAATTCCTGACAGCGAAAGAGGCAGCGAAACTCCTCAAAGTTACTGTGGGTACAATTAAGAATTACATTTACAGGGGAGAATTGAAATCTTTCAAAACCCCTGGAGGCCAGCATCGAATCTCAAAATTGAATCTGTTTGAGGTTATGGGTCATAGAATAAAAGAGGCTAAAAGAGAACCGCAATCTAAGGAGACCTTGAAATTTTCTGACGAGTTTCACACAGATTATCTTGCCGTCATAAGAACTCTCCTCGGGGCTATAGAAATTATAGATACTTACACCCAGGGCCATTCAGCCAGAGTTGCCAAGTATTCCTTATCTATCGCCAAAAAACTTGGCCTTTTACCGAAAGAGATGAGAAATATAGAATTATCTGCTCTGCTTCATGATATTGGCAAGATCGCCGTGGGAAGTACTATTCTGGGAAAACCGGGAAGGTTGAATGAGAGGGAATCCTTTATAGTAAGAAAGCACGTAGTCGTGGGAGAGGGCATTGTAGAACAGGTAGAATTTCTACAGGGAACCAGGTCTTTGATTCGGTATCACCATGAGAGATACGATGGTCAGGGATACCCTGACGGTTTATCGGGGAAAGAGATTCCTTTAGGAGCGCGGATAATTTCAGTAGCCGAGGCATACGATTCCATCACCTCCGGCTGTCCTTATCGTCAAGCTTCGCCTTCTAAAGATGCGGTGAAGGAATTGAAGAAAAATGCTGGTAGCCAGTTTGACCCGGTAATCGTAGGTACTTTTGTCGAAACTTTAGCTGTTTGATCGTGCATTCCTATGCCATAAGTGGCATAGTTTTCGTCGGGAACCTACCTGCTTTGGCATGTGCACATTGGGAGTCCAATAGAGCTATTAACACTAGCCGGGCAAGAAAGTGCTTGACTTTTTTAGGAAAGTAGTATAACATTATTAAAGTAATATAAAATAAGTTGGTGGTTGGAGAAGGTTGAAGCAAAAGGACATAGATAAGTTATTAAACGGCTGTTCATCTTTTGAAAGAAGAGTGTGGAAGGTCACATCTACAATTCCCGCCGGACAAACCCGCACGTATCAGTGGGTTGCTCGTCGAATTGGAAATCCTCACGCGACAAGGGCTGTAGGTAGAGCCCTATCCAGAAATCCCCTTCCGATTGTAATTCCCTGTCATCGGGTAATTCGGAAGGACGGAAGTCTGGGAGGATATGCTCTCGGAAAAGGAAAAAAGAGAGCATTGTTAAGGAAGGAAGCTCTGAAGTTGAAGAGCTAGTTTAGAAAGAAAGGAAGGTAAAAATGAAAGGGAAAGTAAAGTGGTTCAATGAATCTAAAGGTTATGGGTTCATTGAGAAGGAAGACGGTTCAGGCGATGTGTTCGTGCATTTTTCAGCCATTCAGTCAGAAGGGTTTAAAACCCTTCATGAAGGTGAAGTGGTTGAATTTGACATCGTTGATTCAGACAAAGGTCCCAAAGCAGTGAATGTAACGAAATCGTAAGATACATTTGCCAAATAACCGAAAAACCAAAAAAACCCTGGCTTTTTTAAGCCAGGGTTTTTTATTTCTGCAAACATTTTTTTATTGATAATTTCAGGAAATTATGTTATAAGATACTAAAAAGTTACCGGGTAATAGAAATGGCAAAAGACCTAGAGATAATAAGCAGGGGAACAGTAGAGGTTATTTCTCCAGAAGAACTGAAGAAGAAATTGGACAGGCGAAAACCGTTGAGAGTGAAGTTCGGCGCTGACCCCACCGCTCCTGACATTCATTTAGGTCATACCGTGGTTCTGCAAAAATTGAAGCAGTTTCAGGACCTGGGCCACAAGATTGTTTTCATAATAGGCGATTTTACTGCCCGCATCGGTGACCCTTCGGAAAGGTCTGAGGCGAGGAAGCCACTTACTATTGAGGAAATAAAGAAGAATGCAAAGACTTATCAAGAACAAGTATTTAAGATTCTAGATAAAGGGAAAACGGAAGTTGTTTTTAATAGTGAATGGTTTGATAAGATGAGTTTGTCGGATGTTATGAGGCTTTCTTCCCATTCCACGGTTGCCCAGATGTTGGCCCGGGCAGACTTTAAAGAAAGATTTAATCGAGAAGTAGATATAAGCATCCTGGAATTTATCTATCCTCTGCTTCAGGCATACGATTCGATTCAAGTGAAAGCTGACGTAGAGATTGGCGGAACGGACCAAAAATTTAATCTGTTGATGGGGCGGCAGTTGCAGAGAGATTTCAATCAGGAGCCACAGGTCGTAATAACTATGCCTCTTTTGGAAGGCATAGACGGTGTCAGGAAAATGAGCAAGAGTTACGGTAATTATATTGGTATTACCGAGTCTCCCCAAGAAATTTATGGAAAGATTATGAGTATCTCTGACCCGTTGATGGTCAAGTACTATGAATTACTAACCGAGGAAGATTTAGATAAAGTCAAGAAAATGCATCCGCGACAGGCAAAAGCCGAACTAGCAGGAAAGATTGTCCAAAGATATTACGATCAACCTGAGGCAAAAAAAACTAGCGATGAATTTGAGATAGTTTTTGGTTCTACCATGGGATTGCCCAGGAAGATAGAAGAAGTTATAATTCGTGAGAAGAAAATATGGGTTGTAGATTTATTGGTAAAAGCTGGCCTGGCGACAAGCAAAAACGAGGCAAAAAGACTTATCAACCAGGGAAGCGTGAAGATAAATCAAAATAGAATAAAAGATTCTGATATGGATTTAATGATAGATAGAGAATATATATTACAGGTGGGAAAGAGGAAATTCAGAAGAATAATGCAAGGGTAAACTAGCTGAAAGGAGAAAGAGATGCCTAAAGGAAGAAGGCGCAAATTGCAGAAAATCCGCACTCACAAACGGAAGAAATTCCTGAGAAAGATGCGTCATAAGAGTAAAAGGTAGTTTGACAGAAGTAACTTAGTTTACTACAATTAAAGATAAACTGGTCTTGATGGAGGCCTCCGGAAAGGGAGGAATGACTTATAGGTCGGTCACCCTTAAGGGTGACGAAAACGGCACTCTAAAGAGTGCCCGACCAAACAGGTCTATATATTTGGAGTCCTTGATATGAGGAAAAGGAGAAACGGGAAATGAAAGAGGAAATACACCCCAAATATTTCGAAACGACAATTACTTGCGCCTGCGGGAACGTGATTCATACTCGCTCAACAGTGAAGAATATTCGCGTGGAGATATGTTCTGCTTGCCACCCGTTTTTTACAGGTAAGCAAAAATTAGTGGATACCGCAGGGAGGGTGGAAAAGTTTAAACAGCGATATACCAGAACAGCTGGAAAGACAGTGCGGAGAAAACCGAAAATTAGAAAGACGGCTATTAAGAAGCAGGCAAAGAAGAAGTCTACATAGCTAAAATACGGTGAATCCGGCTGGGAATCCGGAAGGATATTCTAGCCCGGTTGATAAGAGCCCCGGGAAACGGGGTATCTTTTTTAATGGGGTTCTAACGGAGATTGAGAGTTATATATGAATATCGGTGGTCAGGCAGTAATTGAAGGGGTAATGATGAGTTCCCCTCACTACTATGCCATTGCTTTGCGTTCCAAAGATGGAAGGATTATAGTAAAGAAGGAAGCAAAAAGCAAATGGGCGGAGAAACTATTTTTCTCGAAAGTCCCTCTCGTCAGAGGAGTATTTGTCCTCTTCGACACATTGGTAATTGGCATAAAAAGTCTGACATATTCTGCAGATGTTTTCTCCCGGGAAGACATAGAGAAAGATATTAACCGGCACGGGGGGAAATTTAAGTTTAACCCCTGGATGTTAGCGGGTACGGTGATTTTCTCCTTGGTAGCGGGACTTTTTCTTTTCTTCGTTTTGCCATTGGGGATTACAGAATATCTGCGACGTGAGGTATTGACGTTTGAAAGTCCTTTTCTTTTTAACTTGGTTGATGGAGCAATTAGAATCTCCATTTTTCTTTTGTATATTTTGGCGATATCTTTCCTTAAGGATATCCGGAGACTATTTCAATATCATGGTGCTGAACATAAAGCAGCTTATGCTTATGAGGCTGGCAGTGAGTTAAAGATGGAAGATGCCCGAAAGCATACTATCCTGCATCCTCGCTGTGGCACGAGTTTCTTGTTAGTGGTGATGGTGCTGGCAATTTTTGTATTTTCACTTTTCCAACCCGCGACGATTCTGGGAAAGTTTCTGATGAGACTGGCACTGTTACCTTTCATTGCGGGTATCGCTTATGAAACAATAAAATTGCTTGCCAGGTTTAGAACTCATACACTGGTTAAATTTCTCATTGCTCCCAATTTGTGGTTGCAGAGGCTAACTACAAGGGAACCTTCGGAGGGACAGATTGAGGTGGCTTTGGCAGCCCTCAAGGGAGTTCTCGAGGCGGAAGAAGGGGAATCTGATGCTATACATTAAACTTTTCCTGACTTTTCTAAAGATTGGCTTTTTCATGTTTGGTGGCGGTTATGCCGCAATTCCTCTGGTGCAAAAAGAAATTATTGAGATGCGAAACTGGCTAACGCCAGAGGAGTTTATTGATATTCTGGCCGTCGCTGAAATGACACCTGGACCAATTGCCGTAAACTCAGCTACATTTATTGGATATAAACTCGCTGGATTTTGGGGAGGATTATTTGCTACCATAGGTGTAGTCTTACCCGCATTCTTGATTATTCTGCTTGTGGCTGTTTTCTTTTATACTTATAGAACCCATCCATTAGTAGAGGCAGCTTTCAGAGGGATTCGGCCTGCGGTAATTGGTCTTATTGCTGCAACTCTGTTCAGTTTAGCCAAAGGTGGAATGATTGTTGACTGGAAAGCCGGCATCACTGCCACCGTAGTATTTTTTGCTGTGCTTTATTTAAAATTACATCCCATATGGTTAATCATTATTTGCGGAATGTTAGGATTGTTAATATACTGAGAACGGAGGGTTAAGGTGATAAAGAAACTACAAATCATTGAGACGCGCTTTCAGGAATTGGAAAGATTGCTTAGTGACCCTGAAGTGATTTCTAATAAAGAAATCTTCCAAAAATACGCGAGAGAACTGGCAGATAAACAACCAATTGTTAATAAATTTAGAGAATTTGAAAATCTTGAAAAAAGAATCTCTTCCACCCAGGAAGTTCTGATGAGCGAAGATGAAGAACTTGTGAAACTGGCAAAGAAGGAACTGGCAGACCTTGCCAGAAAAAGGAAGGAAGTGGAGAAGGAACTAAAATTATTACTTGTCGCCCCTGATGTGGATAAAGAAAAGAATATTATCATGGAGATCCGCGCGGGAACAGGAGGAAAGGAGGCAGCTCTATTTGCTGGTGACCTGTTTCGAATGTATAGCCGGTTTGCTCAAAAAAAAGGTTTTAAGGTAGAAATTTTAGACTCTCACCCTACGGAACTGGGTGGTTTTAAAGAGGTCGTTTTTGGCATAGAAGGGAAAGGTGCTTATGGTGATTTTCAATATGAGGGAGGGGTTCACAGGGTGCAACGGGTACCGGTGACAGAGGCCAGCGGTAGAATTCATACCTCAGCAGTAACCGTAGCCGTTATGCCAGAGGCGAAAGAAGTTGAAGTAAAAATAGATTCCGATGACTTAAGAATAGATACATTCTGTTCCTCTGGAAAAGGAGGCCAGAGTGTAAACACTACCTACTCAGCAGTGAGGATTACTCATCTTCCTACAGGACTGATAGCTCAATGCCAGGATGAAAGGTCCCAGTTAAAGAATAAAGCTAAGGCAATGAAAGTCTTACGGGCGAGGCTCCTGGCAAGGATTAGAGAAGAAGAGAACCGCGTTATGTCAGCAAAGAGGAGACAACAGGTTGGTACCGGGGATCGCAGTGAAAAGATAAGGACTTACAATTTTCCTCAGGACCGACTAACCGATCATAGAATAGGCTTAACGCAACATAATCTCAATGATATTATGGCGGGAAACCTTAATCGGGTTATTGAAAAATTAAGAGAAGCTTTTCAAGAGCAGGAATTTAGAGAAAAAATTCGAGGGCAAATTGATTAAGCAGTGTACAGTTTCTGAAATTCTGGATAAAACTACCAAATACCTTAGAAGAAAAGGAATACCTGAATCACGCATTGATGCTGAAGTTTTGCTGGCGCACGTTTTGAAAATAGAGCGGTTGGAAATATATTTGAATCTTGACTGCCAGTTAACTGATAAGGAGTTGTGTGCTTATGACAAATTAATTGCAAGAAGGGTGAGGCGGGAGCCTGTAGCGTTTATTATCGGCTATAAGGAATTTATGGGACTGAAGTTTTTTTTGAATAAAGATGTTTTAATTCCCAGGCCAGAGACAGAGATCCTGGTAGAAAAGGTGATAGAGAAGGTGCAAGATATTAGGAATTCAAGAGGTCATAATTCAGGGAGAGACGATTCTCTGACCGTTGTAGACCTTTGCACCGGGAGCGGGAATATCGCCGTAAGTCTTGCCCAAAATATCCCAGCGTGTAAGATTTATGCTACGGACATAAGTGCAGGCGCTATACAGGTGGCTCGGAAGAATGCAAAGTTTCATAATGTTGAAGAAAAGATAGAATTTCTTTTAGGGGATCTGTTCAACCCCTTAAAAAAGCTTAACTCAAATTTAGCAGTAGATTTTGTGGTGAGTAATCCTCCTTATGTTAAGTCAAAAGACTTAGTTCTGCTTCCGCCTGAGATTAAGAAAGAGCCTATTTGCGCATTGGAAGGAGGAGATAAGGGTCTAAACTTCTATCAGCGTATAATTCCCGAAGCTTCAAGATATTTGGCATCTCGTGGCTATTTAATTATGGAAATTGGAGATTATCAAGGGAAAGCAGTAGTGAATCTTATCAATAAAGAAAAACGGTTCTATCCGCCGCAATTAGTTAAAGACTACGCTGGACTGGACAGAGTGGTTGTAGCCAAGAAAGCAAGATTTTTAGATACGAAAGATGAGCCTTAAAGGAGGAAAAAGTGGAAAAGATTCTCATTACTGGGGGAAAGAAACTTTCCGGTATAGTGAAAATCAGTGGTTCCAAAAACGCCTCCTTGCCAATACTGGTCGCTACGCTTTTGACAGATGAGGATTGCGTGGTGAAGAACGTGCCTCATCTCCAGGATGTGGAGACGATTTTGGCTTTATTGAGGATTTTAGGAAAAAAAATCTCTCACGATAATAAAGAGATAAGAATTTCTTCTACATATAGACTGGATAGTGAAGCCCCCTATGAGTTGATAAAAAAGATGAGAGCTTCTATCCTGGTAATGGGTCCTCTCCTGGGAAGGCTCGGTCGGGTGAGAGCCTCTTTGCCCGGCGGATGCGCTATCGGGGCGCGGCCCATCAATCTACATCTCCAGGGTTTTAGGAAACTGGGAGCAAAGGTAAGTTTGGAGAGAGGATACGTGCAGGTGGATGCTCCCAGACTCCACGGAGCAAATATATATTTAGATTTTCCCAGTGTGGGGGCAACAGAAAATTTGATGATGGCGGCAATTAGAGCTAAAGGAAGAACAGTCATAGAAAATGCTGCTTCCGAACCTGAAATTCGGGACCTGGCCAGGTTTTTGAATAAGATGGGAGCTAAAATTAAAGGCGCAGGGACGAATATTATTAAAATCGAAGGTGTAAATGTACTTTCTGGCACGGTTCATGAGGTTATTCCTGACCGAATAGAGACAGGTACATTTATGGTGGCAGCAGCAGTCACCGGAGGGAATGTAACTATTCGGGGAGCAGACTCCGAGCACCTGGAAGCAGTGATAACTAAACTTAGAGAAGCAGGAGCAAAAATTACATTAAATAATAAAGAAATTAAAGTTACCGCAGGAAAAAATCTCAGGGCGACAGATATCGAGACAATTCCTTATCCCGGCTTTCCTACCGATATGCAGGCGCAATGGATGGTATTGATGAGTCTCACTAAAGGTACCAGTATAATTACAGAAACTGTATTTGAGAATAGATTTCTTCATGTTGGTGAACTGCAAAGGATGGGTTCCAATATTCAGGTCAAAGGTACGAGCGCAATTGTTAAAGGCGTCCCTAAGCTCAGCGGTGCTCCCGTAATAGCTACGGACTTGAGAGCTTCGGCAGCATTGATTCTTGCAGCTCTGGCTGCAGAAGGAAAAACTGAGATTTTTGGAGTTAACCACCTTGACCGGGGTTACGAAGATATCGAGAAGAAGTTGCGGCGTTTGGGAGCGAGAATAAAAAGAATAAAAGAATAAGGCATTGTAGCTGCAGAGCGAAGCTCTGCTGGAGGAAAGCAAAGCTTACGCTTTGCTGCTACAATAAGATGATGTAGCTATCCTGATGAATCTTTGCTTTAGAAAGGAGTAGGAAAAAGTTTGGAAACAGTAGAGAAAAAAGTTAGGGAAATTATAGACAGGGTGAAGCATCAAGGTGACAAAGCTTTACTCTTCTATACCAGGAAATACGATGGTCTTGTTCTTAAGCCAGCCGAACTGAGAGTGAAAAGAAGAGAGATTGACAGGGCTTTCCAGAAGGTTGGCTTAAATTTTATCAGGTTGATAGAGAGAGCAAAGAAAAATATAGAGAAATTCCACGTTGGTGAATACAGGCAAATTACAAGAAAAAGTCGGCGATTCTCAAGAGCCACTGTAGAGGGGATTCGTTTTCTTGAGCTCTGGCGTCCTATTGAGAAAGTGGGAGTCTATGTGCCAGGAGGAAAATTTGCTTATCCCTCTTCGGTGTTGATGACCATAGTACCGGCAAAAGTAGCCGGGGTTGACAGGATTGCCATGGCTTCCCCTCCCGGGAAGTTGAGTTCTGAGGTCTTGGTGGCTGCCCGGATATGTGGAGTGGAGGAAATCTATAGAGTTGGCGGCGCCCAGGCAATTGCTGCTTTTGCTTGGGGAACTGAGACTATTCCCAGAGTGGATAAGATTGTGGGTCCGGGAAATGTATATGTCACTACTGCCAAGAGACTTCTTTTTGGCGACGTAGGAATTGATATGCTCGCTGGTCCTTCGGAAATACTGATTATTGCTGACGGGAGTGCCGATCCTGACTATATAGTATCCGACCTATTGGCGCAGGCAGAACACGGCGGAGGTGCCACAGCCCGATTAATCACTACTTCCAGAAGAATAAAAAATATTGTTCAGAAGAAAATAAAAATAAGAAGAAAAGGAATCAACCTGATATGGGTAGGGAGTATAAAGGAAGCTGTACGCCTTGCCAACGAGTTCGCTCCGGAACATCTGGAGATCCTGATAGAGCAGCCAGAAAGAATTTTGCCTGAGATAAAGAATGCAGGAGAAATATTTCTTGGTAGATGGTCTCCTGTTGCCATTGGTGACTATTATGCAGGGCCAAGCCATGTTTTGCCCACAGGGGGTAGCGCGAGATTCTCTTCTGGACTCGCGGTCAAAGATTTTTTGAAAAGAATGGTAGTAGTAGCGTGTTCGGAGAAAGGTTTGAGAAGTTCGGCGCGGAATATAATTAATTTTGCAGAAGTGGAAGGACTGGCAAGACATGCAGAGTCAATAAAGGTAAGATTGCAAAAGTAACAATGTTGGAGGTGCAATGAGAAAAGCAAAGATAGATAGAAGGACCAGGGAAACACGCATTAAATTGGAGCTGAATTTAGATGGACAGGGGAATTATGACGTAAATACGCCAATCCCTTTTCTCGACCATATGCTGGAACTCGTGGCTAGATTCAGTTGCATTGATTTGAAGATAAGAGCTTCCGGTGACGTGCGCGTTGATGACCATCACACTACTGAAGACCTGGGAATCACTCTGGGACAGGCAATAAAGAAAGCGCTGGGAAAGAAGGAAAGAATATCTCGCTACGGTTTCTCTCTGGTGCCAATGGATGAGGCACTTTCAGAGACCTGTTTAGATATCTCCAACAGGCCTTATCTGGCATTTAATGTTAAGTTTAAGAAAGAAACCAGGAAAAGCAAAGAGTTCAATTTTGAGTTGATTGAGGATTTCTTTCGCGCATTGTGTATTAATGCGGGTATTACTTTGCATATTAATTTAAGGTATGGCAGGAACAACCATCATATTTTTGAATCGATCTTCAAAGGCTTTGGAGTGGCCTTGCGCGAAGCGGTTAAAATAAATCCAAAGTTAAAAGGGATTCCTTCGACCAAGGGGCGACTGTAAATGTGCTCGCTACACCAAATCCCCTCGCATTAGGAAATAGTGGAGGGAAAAGTTGACGTTATAGGGGAGAGTATGCTTGTTATTCCGGCTATTGATATTCGGGGTGGGAATTGTGTTCGCCTGGTTCAGGGCAAATTGGAGCAGGAGACTATATTTTCCAAGGACCCTGTGTTTGTGGCGAAGCTCTGGCAGGCTCAGGGAGCGAAAAAGCTCCACATAGTCGACCTCGATGGTGCCTTTTCTGGCGTAATCCAGAATCTTGAGCTGATTGTGAAAATTGCCAAGAGTATCAATGTTCCTGTAGAAGTGGGCGGTGGTATACGAGATATGGATACTATCAAGAGAGTATTATCCGGTGGCGTCGCTGAAGTTATCCTGGGCACTTCTGCAATTTATGATACGGATACGGTAAAGAAAGCGCTGAAAAAGTTTGGAGATAAAATTGTAATAAGCATAGACTCAACAGGCGGGAAAGTAGCCATCGGGGGCTGGAAAGAAATTACTGCTGTTCGGTCGATGGCTCTGGCTAAAAGAGTAAAAGAGATGGGAGTGAAAAAAATAATCTTTACCGATATAAAGAAGGACGGAATGTTGAAAGGCCCCAACGTGAAGGGGATTAAGGCTTTTGCTGAGAAGGTTAAAGTTTCGGTTATTGCCTGTGGCGGTATTTCCACATTAGATGATGTAAAGAGAATTAAAGAACTGGAACAATCTGGAGTTACTGGCATGATTATTGGCAAGGCGCTATATACAGGTGATATAAAACTACAAGAGGCTATAGAGATAGCAGAAAAGAGAGGATGAAGGGATAGTTTTCGGAGGACGGCACTGTAAACAGTGCCCGACCAACCTTGGTGGGGCACCCTTTAGGGTGCCGAACTAAGTGGGAAGTTTTGGGAGGTAATGATGAAGTTTATAGAGGAATTGAAATTTGATAGTCAAGGTTTGATTCCCGCAATAGTGCAGGACTATGAAGATGGCGAGATTTTGATGCTGGCTTATATGAATATGGAATCTCTGAAGAAAACAATAACCACGGGAAAGACCTGTTTCTGGCGTCGTTCCCAGGGGAGATTGTGGACTAAAGGAGAAGAGTCAGCACATTTTCAGGAAGTCAAGGAGATTTTTTTCGATTGCGATGGCGACACACTAGTGATAAAAGTGAAACAACTTGGCGGTGCTGCCTGTCACATGGGATACAGGTCGTGTTTCTTCAGGAAGGTTAATAAAGAAGGAAAATACGATATTGTCGGGGAAAAAGTTTTTGACCCGGGCAAGGTGTATAAAAAAAAGTAAGTAGAAAGAGTTTATGTTCCATCCAGGTTTTAGTCAATTCAAAAGACTGGCAAAAAAAGGAAATTTACTTCCCGTCTATAGGGAAATCCTCGCCGATATGGAAACTCCTGTCTCCGCATTCACCAAAGTTGGTATGGGAAAGTATGCCTATCTTCTGGAAAGCGTGGAAGGGGGAGAGAAGCTGGGAAGGTACTCCTTCTTATCCAGCAGCCCCGCATTAATTTTTGAGAGTAAAGGGAAAAAAGTTAGTTTGAATCTTAAAGCTTCAGTAATGCGGCAGGTAAAAGAGACAGATAATCCTCTTGAAGAATTGAGGAAAATCATGCAGAAATACAAGCCAGTAGAAGTGGAAGGGTTACCACGCTTCTACGGAGGAGCTGTAGGTTATATTGGATACGATATGGTAAAGTTTATTGAAAATATCCCCAGCACTAATCCTGATGACCTCGACCTCCCTGACTGTAAGTTCATATTTACAGATAATCTCTTAATATTCGACCACATAGCCCACACAATTAAAGTTGTATCCTGCGTCCATTTAGATAGAGAAAAGAGTAATCTGAAAAGTTTGTATAACCAAGCCTGCCGGAAGATTGAAAAGTTAATCACCGAGTTGAGAAAGAAACCAACGAAGAGACCTAAGATAAGACGGTCAAGAAGCACAAAAATAGTCCCGGAATCGAATTTTACCAGAGGCGGTTTTGAGGGGATTGTAGTAAAGGCTAAGGAATATATAAGAAGAGGAGATATTATCCAGACTGTCCTATCGCAGAGGTTAGAAACAAAGGTTAGTGCTCATCCCTTCGATATTTATCGAGCGCTGAGGGTTATCAATCCCTCACCTTATATGTATTATCTTTCGCTGGGCGGTATGAATCTTGTCGGTTCCTCACCGGAAATTCTCGTCAGGCAGGAGGGAAAAACAGTTGAAGTTCGACCTATAGCAGGCACTAGACCACGAGGGAAAGACGAACTTGAGGATAAGAAATTGGAAAGAGAATTGCTGAAAAGTTCCAAAGAGAAGGCGGAACATCTTATGCTTGTGGATTTGGGAAGGAATGATATTGGTCGAGTCTGTGAGTATGGTAGCGTTAAAGTGCCAGAATTGATGGTTATTGAGAGGTATTCCCATGTAATGCACATTGTTTCCGGGGTAGTTGGTAAACTAAGAAGAGGAATGGACAGCTTTGATGTCCTTAAAGCCTGTTTCCCCGCGGGCACGGTTTCCGGAGCGCCGAAAGTCAGGGCAATGGAAATAATTGAGGAGTTGGAAAATTTAAGAAGAGGACCCTATGCAGGAGCAGTGGGATATTTTAGCTTTCAGGGAAATATGGATATGGCGATTACAATCAGGACGATTCTGATAAAGGGAAAAAAAGCTTTCCTCCAGGCGGGGGCAGGAATTGTGGCTGATTCCATTCCTAAGAAGGAATATGAGGAAACGCTAAATAAAGCAAAAGCATTATTTGAGGCGATTGAGATGGCAGAGAAAGGATTTGAATGATGATTCTGGTAATTGACAATTATGACTCTTTTGTCTATAACCTCGTACAGTATTTAGGAGAGATGGGAGGAAGGTTGAAGGTTTTCCGGAATGACAAGATCTCTCTTTCAGACATTGATGAATTAGCTCCGGAAAAAATAATTATCTCTCCCGGCCCGGGCAGGCCCGAAGATGCCGGGATATCCTGCAGTCTGATAAGGGAGTTTGCAGGAAAGATTCCCATCCTGGGAGTCTGTCTTGGCCACCAGTGCATCGGCTATGCTTTTGGCGGAGAGGTAGTAAGGGCAGAAAGGATTATGCATGGCAAGACTTCTTTGGTTTACCATAACCAGAAAGGAATATTTGAAGGGATTATTAATCCTTTTGAGGCGACGCGTTACCATTCGCTGATTGTAAAGGCGGACAGCCTGCCTGGATGTTTAGAGATTACTGCCCAGACCGATAGAAAAGAGATTATGGGGATTAAGCATAGAGACTACTCGATTTGGGGAGTCCAATTTCATCCCGAATCTATTCTCACCAAAGAAGGGAAGAAGCTCTTAAGAAATTTCTTGAAAAAGGAATAGAAACTAGAATTGAAAGCAGAACTTAGTTTTGGCACCATGAATGGTGCCCCCGATACTTATCGGGGTCGCCCTTTAGGGTGACGAAAATGAGGAGAGGAGAATGATTAAGGAAGCAATCGCCAAAGTTGTAAAAGGTGAAAACCTCGAAGAAAAAGAAGCAATCGAAGTAATGGATGAGATTATGTCAGGTAAATGTACCGACGCCCAGATAGGAGCTTTCATCACTGCCTTGAGAATTAAGGGAGAAACCGTGGAAGAGATAACAGGATGCGCCAAAGTGATGCGGGCTAAAGCAACTAAGATTAATGTCTTGCCGGAAATAGACATAGACCGGGAGGAGATCAACATTGACTGGGAGACAATAGTTGATACCTGTGGCACAGGGGGCACGGGGACGAACACCTTTAACATTTCCACCACCACGGCGTTTGTGGTGGCTGGATGTGGCGTCAGGGTGGCTAAACACGGAAACAGGGGAGTCTCCTCAGGTTGTGGAAGCGCCGACGTCATAAAGGGTCTGGGAGTGAACCTTGATGTTCCTCCTGAGGTGGTTGGCAGGTGCGTGAGGGAGATTGGGATAGGTTTTCTCTACGCTCCCCTATTTCACGGAGCTATGAAATACGCTATAGGTCCCCGACGAGAAATTGGGCTGCGCACGGTATTCAATATTCTCGGTCCTTTAACTAATCCCGCGGGCGCCACAGCTCAGGTTCTGGGCGTTTATGACGGAGAACTCACGGAAATGATGGCTCACGTATTGAACAACTTAGGGGTAAAGAGAGCCTTCGTCGTCCACGGTTTAGATACTCTGGATGAGATTACGATTACCGGTCCAACCAAAGTTTCTGAATTGAAAAATAAAAAGGTAAAAACTTACCATATCAGGCCAGAGGATTTCGGTCTTCCTGTTGCCCATCCTGGCGAAATAAAGGGAGGCGGGGTTAAGGAGAACGTTGAGATAGTCTATTCAATCCTTAAAGGGAAAAAAGGTGCAAAGCGGAACGTCGTGCTTCTGAACGCATCGGCTGCGCTTGTAGCCGGAGAAAAGGCAAAAGATTTTAAAGAAGGGATTAAACTGGCTGAAGATTCAATAGATTCCGGCAAGGCAATGAAAAAGCTGGAACTCCTGATAGAGTACACCACCAAAGCCTGAGATAAAACGAGACCCCCGATGAATCGGGGGACTCCAAGCGACTGGTGGGTCGCCCTTTAGGGTGACGAGGACGGCACTCTGAAGAGTGCCCGACCAAACCTTGCTTTCGCAAGGATTCCAAACGGGGTTGTTGACAAACGAGCTATTATGGATATTCTAAGGGAAATAGTATCTTACAAAAAGAAGAGGATGGCGGAAAAGAAGGAAAAGATTCCCCTGGCTAAACTGAAGGATAGGATTGATACTCTTCCTCCCGCCAGGGATTTCAAAGGGGCAATTTCTCTTCCAGGAAAAATAAGTCTAATCTGCGAGATTAAGAGAGCATCTCCTTCCAGTGGACTCATCTTGAGAGATTTTCATCCCAAAAAGATAGCCCAAATCTATGAGAAAAATGGGGCAGCAGCCATTTCCGTTCTGACAGAAGATAAGTATTTTCAGGGAGATGTTCTCCATCTCTTCTCTGTTAAACAGAGTGTTAACATTCCCATCCTGCGTAAAGACTTTATTATTGACGAATACCAACTATATGAATCGAGAGCTTTTGGTGCCGATGCTCTCCTTTTAATTGCTTCTGTTCTGGATGGCGCGCGGATAAGCCAATTCGTAAAGATAACTAAGAACCTGGGAATGGAAGCTCTAGTTGAGGTTCATAGTGGGGAAGACCTGGAGAAGGTTCTCTCCACGCCGGCAGAGATTATCGGGATAAATAATCGCAATTTGAAAGATTTCACTGTTGACCTTAATGTAACGAAAGAGTTGAGGAAGAAGATTCCCCGGGAAAAAATAGTTGTTTCCGAAAGCGGCATCAAAACGAGAGAAGACGTTTTGTTGTTGAAAAATACAGGAATAAATGCTATATTGATTGGACAAGTTTTACTGGAAAGTGAAGACATCGCCAGGAAAATTGAGGAATTGATAATTTAAATATTGTAGGCACGGTTTTAACCGTGCAAAATTAAAGGAGGTGGGCATGGAACAGTCGAAGATCATTTTGTCAGAGAAGGAGATTCCGCAAGCCTGGTACAACATCCAGCCGGACTTGCCAGAGCCTCTGGCTCCGCCATTGCATCCTAAGACATTCAAGCCACTGGGGCCCGCGGATCTTGCTCCTATCTTCCCTATGGAGTTAATCAAACAAGAAGTAAGCCAGGAGCGCTGGATAGACATACCGGATGAGATCCTCGATGTCTATAAGCTCTGGAGACCGACACCTTTACATCGAGCTTATAGGTTAGAGAAAGCGCTGAAGACTCCTGCAAGAATCTATTACAAGAATGAGAGCGTAAGCCCCCCGGGAAGCCATAAGCCAAACACAGCAGTTGCCCAGGCTTATTACAACAAGAAGGAAGGAGTAAAAAGAATTGCCACTGAGACAGGAGCAGGACAGTGGGGAAGTGCCCTTTCTTTTGCGTGTAATATCTTTGGACTGAAGTGCACAGTCTATATGGTAAAGGTGAGTTACCAGCAGAAGCCCTACAGAAGAATCTTAATGGAAACGTGGGGCTCAGAAGTCCATCGTTCCCCAACTAATTTGACTAACGTAGGGAAGAGTATCCTGCAGAAAGATCCCGCTTGTCCAGGCAGCCTGGGTATTGCCATATCGGAAGCAGTAGAAGATGCGGCAACGCATGACGATACCAAGTACTCTCTGGGCAGTGTTTTAAATCACGTAATCTTACATCAAACTGTAGTGGGACTGGAGCTTAAGAAACAGTTAAAAATAGCCGGAGAGAAACCGGATATTTTGACAGGCTGCATAGGCGGAGGGTCCAACTTTGCCGGATTCTCTTTCCCCTTTGTCAAGGATAAGATGAGTGGGAAAAACATACAGATAATTGCCTGCGAGCCGGAAGCCTGTCCCACTCTGACCAGAGGTCCTTACCGATACGACTTCGGAGATACTGCTGAAATAGCTCCGGTAGTAAAAATGTTTACTCTGGGCCATTCATTTGTTCCTCCGCCAATCCACGCCGGCGGCCTAAGGTACCATGGCGACGCTCCCTTAGTTTGCCTTCTGGTGAACAAAGGAATTATTGAGGCTAGAGCGTACTATCAGAATCCTGTTTTTGAGGCAGCTGTTCTCTTTGCTCGCACGGAAGGAATCCTTCCTGCTCCGGAAACAGCCCATTGTATAAAGGCGGCAGTGGATGAAGCAAAAAAATGTAAAGAGACTGGGGAAGAAAAATGCATCGTGATAGCCTTTAGCGGACACGGACACTTCGACCTCGCTGCCTATGACGCTTATTTAAATAAGAAATTAGAGGATTACGCTTATCCAGAGGAAAAGATAAAAGAGGCTCTGGCAGCAGTTCCGAATATTGGGTGAAAGGTTCTGGAGTCCTTCCGAAAGGAAGGGTCTCTGATCGCCAACGCAGGGCGACCGTCCCTGGTCGCCCGAGAGTTAGTATTGATGGTCAGAATAAAGATTTGTGGTATTACCAATGAAAAAGATGCCTTGTGGGTAATCAATCTGGGAGTCGACTACATAGGCTTCAATTTCTACAAGGATAGTCCTCGCAAAATTTCTCCAAAATTGGCAGCCCAGATTATAGGGAAGCTCCCTTCCTTCACTCAACCTGTGGGTGTTTTTGTAAACGAAGAGATGAAAGCAGTCAAAATGATTGCCGAAAAATGCAGGCTTAATCTGGTGCAGCTTCATGGGGAGGAGACTCCTGAATACTGTCGAGAGTTGCAGACGCAAAGTCCGAGACTGAAGATAGTTAAAGCATTCAGGATAAGGGATAAAGAAAATCTGGATGGGATAGGGAATTATAGCGTAGATTATTATCTTCTCGACTCTTATGTTCCGGGGATAGAGGGAGGAACAGGAGAAATTTTTAACTGGGATCTGGCAGTTGAGGCGAAGCAGTTTGGTAAGCCAGTATTTCTGGCGGGAGGTCTTACTCCTGACAACGTCACCCAGGCTATAGAAAAGGTCGATCCCTACGGTGTAGATGTAGCCAGCGGCGTGGAGAGGACTCCCAGGCGAAAAGATTACAACCTCATGCGTGAATTCATAAGTCGAATTAGAGCAAAAAGACTATAACTTTAGATCGGAATATGAATATGGAAAAGGTCTTGCCAGACAAGTCAGGTTATTTTGGTATCTTTGGAGGGAAGTTTGTTCCCGAAACCTTGATGTCCGCCCTCAGGGAGCTTGAGCAAGTCTACAATAGGGCAAAAAGGGACAAAAGTTTTCAGGATGAGCTCAGATATTACTTGTCGGAATATGCAGGAAGACCCACACCTCTATATTTTGCCAGAAACCTGACAGAGAAGTTGGGTGGCGCGAAGATTTATCTTAAAAGAGAAGACCTCTGCCATACCGGCGCCCACAAGATAAATAATACTCTCGGTCAGGCACTTTTGGCAAGGAGGATGGGCAAGAAAAGGATTATTGCTGAGACAGGCGCTGGCCAGCACGGAGTAGCCACAGCCACTGCTTCTGCCCTTTTAGGATTGGAGTGCAAAATCTATATGGGGACTGATGATATAAAAAGGCAGGCGCTTAATGTTTTTAAGATGGAACTTCTGGGGGCGAAAGTCACTCCCGTCTCTTCGGGAACAAGAACTCTAAAAGATGCAATCAACGAGACGATCAGGGACTGGGTTGCCAATGTAAGAACAACGCATTACCTTTTAGGCTCCTGCGTTGGTCCGCATCCTTATCCTATGATGGTAAGGGATTTTCAATCAGTTATTGGCAGGGAGGTCAAGCGTCAGGTAAGGGAAAAGGAAGGGCGCTTGCCCGATTACTTAATAGCCTGCGTTGGCGGCGGAAGTAACTCTATTGGCCTATTTTACCCATTTTATAACGATGCGGTGAAGTTTATTGGAGTGGAAGCAGCCGGCTTGGGAATAAAAAGTGGCAGACACGCCGCTCCTCTATATGCGGGAGAGATAGGAATTCTGCATGGCTCGAAAACCTATGTTCTCTATGATAATGATGGGCAAATTCTTCCCACGCATTCTGTTGCCCCTGGCTTAGATTATCCGGGAGTTGGACCTGAACACAGTTTCTATAAGAAGACAGGCCGTGCCGATTACTTTGTCGTGACGGATAAGGAGGCACTGGAGGCTTTTCATCTACTCTCGGAAACCGAAGGCATTATTCCCGCGCTGGAACCGGCTCACGCTTTAGCCCACTTGAAGAAGATGGCAAAAGATACTAATAAAGATGAGATAATCGTCCTTTGTCTCTCCGGGCGGGGAGACAAAGACGTGGAAATAGTTAAGGGGGCATTTAGAAGATAGTTTATTCATCGCTTAGGAATTTCTTAACGCCAAAAAACTTCGGACTCTGCAAGGCGCAAATCAAAACTCCTCCTCCGATGAATCGGAGTCGTCAAACAATGATTTGCTTGGAAGAAAAAGAAGTAGTCCTCGTTTTTTGGCTAAAATTCCAAGAGCTCTTCACAAACTATCCTTCAAATGTGTAGTTGCAGATGCAGAGCGAAGCTTTGCGTATGGAGTCCTCCCGGAAGGGATGGTCAAGAACAGAGACTTTGCTATGAACAGGATTGAGAGTAAATTTGGAGAGTTAAAAAAAGAGGGCAGAACGGCTTTAATCACTTTCATTACTGCCGGTGACCCGGATTTAGATACGACCTTTGAGCTGGTTCTGGAGATGGAGAAAAAAGGCGCGGATGTCGTTGAGTTAGGTGTTCCTTTTTCTGACCCTTTGGCTGATGGGACTACCATCCAGAGGGCATCCCAGAGAGCATTAGACAATAAAATAAAATTAAAAGATATACTCAATTTGGTCTATAAATTAAGAAAAAAGACACAGATTCCCATAGTTCTGATGAGTTATTTGAATCCTGTTTACAAGTACGGGTTGGAAGAATTTGCCACAGCGTGCAGAAGGATGGGAGTGGACGGGGTTATCATTCCCGACCTTGTGCCCGAAGAATCGCAAAAGTGGCTTGCGGCGGCGCGGTTGAATGGATTATCTACGATATTTCTGGCTGCTCCCACCAGCCCCCTGGAGAGGATAAAAAAGATTGCCAAGAAAAGCACGGGCTTCCTATATTATATATCTTTGACGGGCGTGACCGGCGCCCGCGACAAATTGAATAGCAATATAATTGAGGCTTTAAAAGCCATTAAGAGGATAACTAATAAACCTGTAGCCTGTGGCTTTGGCATCTCCAATCCCCAACAGGCACAAAAAGTATCCAGATACAGCGACGGTGTCATTGTGGGTAGTGCCATTATTGATTTGATTGAAAGGAGCACTAATAGGAAATCTATATTAAGGAACGTGGGTAATTTTGTTGCTTCTTTACACCAGAAAATGGTAGGTGATTATTATGCCAGTCGAAGAACCCAGCGGTAAAAAGAGCGTACCAGGTGGTCTATGGACCAAGTGTGAGAAGTGTAACGAGATAATCTACAATAAGGAGCTGGAAGAGAATTTTAGGGTGTGCCCCAAGTGTGGCTATTACTTTCGATTGAAGCCAAAACAGCGCATTAAGTTACTTATGGACAGAGGAAGTTTCAGGGAGAGTAACGCTGATCTTAAGCCTGGAGATCCCTTAGGCTTTGTGGCGGTTCAGGCTTACAAATACAGGGTGAAGGAAGACCAGAAGAAGACTGGGTCGAATGAGGCGGTTATTACTGGCGAAGGTGGTATAGGCAAGCGCAGGGTAGCTATAGCTATTTTGGATTTTGATTTTATGGGTGGGAGTATGGCTTCCGTGGTGGGCGAAAAGGTGACTCGCCTGATCGAAAAGGCACTCAAGAAAAGAATTCCCGTAGTTATTGTCTCTTCCTCTGGTGGGGCGAGGATGCAGGAAGGAGTTCTTTCCCTGATGCAGATGGCAAAGACAAGTGCAGCCCTCGGTCTTCTGGACCGGGAAAAGATACCGTTTATTTCCATTTTAACTAATCCTACCACAGGTGGGGTGAGCGCCAGTTTTGCCATGCTGGGTGATGTAATTATCGCCGAGCCCAGAGCACTTATCGGCTTTGCTGGGCCGCGGGTTATTGAGCAGACCATAAGGCAAAAATTACCCGAAGGATTCCAGACTTCAGAATTTTTGTTAAAACACGGTCTAATAGATATGATTGTGGAAAGAAAAGTTCTAAAGAATACTGTCGTTAGAATATTAGACCTTTTTTCACGCGGATTGTAAGCACAGATTTAATCTATGCAAGGCTCAAAGGTCGGGCACTCTTTAGAGTGCCGTCTTTTCGTCACCCTGAAGGGTGACCGACCAGCATGCAAATAAAAAATCGCAATATGACCTACCCCCAGGTTTTAGATTACCTCTCGGCTTCAGAACATTTAGGCATAAAGTTTGGACTCTCCAACATTAAGAAGCTTTTGAGAGCCACTGGCGTTGATGAGGACAAATTCCGCATAATCCACATTACCGGGACCAACGGAAAAGGGTCAGTGGCTGTTTTTCTCTCCAGTATTCTTAAAGAAGCTGGATTCAGGGTCGGTCTATATACTTCGCCCCATTTAATCGATTTTCGCGAGCGGATTCAAGTAGATGGAAGGCAAATTTCCAAGAAAAAAGTTACCGAACTTCTCTCGCAATTACTATTTTCTATCAAGACTTCTCGTGCGGAATTCTCCCTGAAGCCGACCTATTTTGAAATAATTACAGCATTGGCGCTCCAATACTTTTCTCAAGCAGGCGTGGAAATAGCCATTTTAGAAGTGGGAATGGGTGGTCGTTTGGACGCCACGAACGTATTCAACCATTCCCTGGTCTCAATCATCACCAACGTTAATCACGAGCATACGGAATATTTAGGTAAAACAATTTCTGATATATCCCGGGAAAAAGCAGGAATTATAAAAAAGAACGGAATCGTAATTACGGCAGTGAAGCAGAAAGAAGCCCGGGAAGTGATAGAAGGAGTATGCCGGGAGAAAAAAACAAACTTATTCCGTTTAGGAGAAGATATCAAAGTCCAAGAGGTAAATCGAGAGAGAGGCGCCGATAATTTCTATGATTTCCAGAAGTTCAATTACCAGGGAATCTTCAATAGTTTTTCGGATTTGAAGATAAGACTTCTGGGGAAACACCAGATAGAGAATGCAGCATTGGCCCTGGGCGCAATAGAAGCATTAAGATTAAGAGGAATCACCGTGGCGGAGAATCACCTAAGAAGGGGCCTGGAGAAAGCGACCTGGTCAGGGAGATTGGAAGTTATAAATTGTGTCAACGGGAAAGGAGAGAATTGTAGGGTAGTGTTAGATGGCGCGCATAATCCTGCTGCTATGCGCTCCCTTAAGAATGCTCTCCTGGAGAATGTCATCCCCCATCGCAGGATAATTCTCGTACTGGGAATTCTTAAAGATAAAGATGTAAAAAAGATGGTGCCAGAGATTGTTCCTCTATGCCAGGAAGTGGTAGTGACCTCACCTGACACTGAGAGAAGTTTGGATAAAAATTTGCTAAGAAAAGAAGTTATTAATTACCTCGCTCCAGGTAGAGTCAGGATGGAGAATGGCGTCGGGGGAGCCCTGATGAGGGCTCTGGAGATTGCCAGCAGGGATGATTTGATCTGCGTTACTGGCTCCCTGTATACCATAGGGGAAGCGAAGAGGGCTTTGAAGCAATGAATAAGTATTCTGTGGGAGTAGACATTGGGGGCACGAATGTAACTTTAGCCCTGGTTACAAAAAAAGGGAAAATCGTAAGAAAGATTAGATTTCCCACCAGGGTAGAAGAAGGCAAAGCTAAGACCATTAAACGCATCATAAAAGCTTTGGGCGAAGTTATGGAAGGTCTCTCGTTGAAATCTATAGAGGGAATAGGCATTGGCGCAGCTGGCGATATCGACCAGGATAAAGGGATTGTCCGATTCTCTCCCAATCTATTCTGGAAAAATGTGCCTTTAGTCCGTTTGATAAAAAAGAAATTCAACACGAAGGTAGTTCTCGACAACGATGCTAATGCCGCTGCCTGGGGGACATACGTTTTAGAAACTAAGAGAAAGGTAAAGAACTTACTCTGCATAACCCTGGGGACTGGCGTGGGAGGTGGCCTCATAATCAATGGAGAAATATATCATGGCGCCTCGGGCACTGCCGGTGAGATTGGTCATATAACGGTCAATCCGCAAGGTCAGAAATGTAACTGCGGGAATTATGGTTGTCTGGAAACTTATGTGGGTGCAGCCTATATTGTCAAGAAGGCAATTAAGGAAATCAAGAAAGGCGAAAAGAGCCTGATAAAGAAGCTCGCTGGTGGAAACTTGCACTCAATTACTTCCCAGACCATTCAGGCTGCCGCCCTCAAAGGCGATAAACTGGCGAGGAGAATCTGGAAAGAGGTAGGAGAGTATTTAGGGATAGGATTATCCGGGGTCATTAATCTTCTCAATCCTGAAGTCATAGTTTTTGGAGGTGGGGTAACCAGAGCACAAGAATTAATCTTTAAACCAATGAGAGCTGAAATCCGAAAGCGCGCTTTCATAGTTCCTTTCGAGAGAGTAAAGTTTACTCACACAAAGTTCGGTGCAGACCTGGGGGTAATTGGTGCAGCTTTACTGACATTGCAGGGAAATAGAGAGTGAAAAGTATAAAATATTTTTTACCTTACTATATAATAGCCTTAATGGCTATTTTTTTATTTTCACATTCTGCCAGCGCTCACCTTTCTGAAGGGAAAGAATCCTATACCAACCAAGCCAGTACCTACGTAGTTGTGAATAGAAATTCTGAATCAGGTTCCCTCCAGGATATTCCGATTATTCTTTTAGCCGATTACATTGAGTACAGAAAAGAAGAGAATAAGGTCCTAGCCCGTGGTAATGTTAGGATAGAAGATAGAGATATTGTAGTAGAATGTGAGGAAGCCGTTTTCGATTTAGGAGAGGAAAAAGTAGAAGCAAAAGGCGGAATCGTTCTTCAAGACAAGGAAACTACCATTAATGGCAGTAAAATAGTCTATGATTTAAAGACAGGACGGGGAGTTATAGATAATGCTTCAACATTTATAGACCCCTGGTACTGTTCCGGCCCGAGCATAGAGAGAATAAGCGACAAAGAAATCATAGTAGAAAACGGCTATATCACTTCCTGCGAACTCTCCTCTCCCCATTATGAGTTTAAAGCAAAAAAGATTCGCGTCTTATTGGGAGAAAAGTTTTACGCTTACAATGTCATCTTTTATTTAGGTAAAGTCCCCATTTTCTATTTCCCTTACTACTGGCATTCATTGCGCGAGACAAGATTCAAGTGGGGATTAAAATTAGGTTCCAATAGTGAAGAAGGTTTTTTTGCTAAAGCAAGTTTTGGATATGCTCTTACCGAGAGAACATTAGGAACTTTACTCATTGATTATATGACCAAAAAAGGAATCGGTTGGGGAAGCAGATACGACTACAATTTGCAGGGTAAAGTAAAAGGATTCTTGTATGGATACTACATTAAGGAGAAAGATACTAAACAAAAGCAATGGCGGGGAGAAGCAGAACACTGGCAGAATTTGGGAAGCGACTTCTATTTTCAGACGAAGCTGGACTATATGTCCAGTCAAAAGTTTAATAAAGTATATAACGAGGAAGACTGGATTCCTATGAAAGAGGAACTGAAATCTCATATTGCTCTCACCCGCTCAAGACCCACCTATACTTTGAGAATAGCCGGAGAAAGAAAGGACGTGTGGGATTACCAGAGGGAAAAATTCGTCAATATTCAGTCGTATTCTCCCAGCCTCTCATTTGCTACAAGACTTTTGCGAATCAGGAAAGGGGCGTTCTATTACAAGTTAGGAGGGAATTACGCCAACCGCTACGTCAAACCTTATGATTATGTCACCAGAGAATTCCAGGAAGGTCACCGCTTAAATCAGAGCGATATCTATTTTGACCTGGTCAACAAACTGAGGTTATCGCCCAGGGCGAGCGTAGACACAGAAGCAGGCCTTGGGGAAAGCTGGCAGGATAAGGATGAAGACTGGAACAGAAAAAATGTATATAAGAACATATACCACACTAAAACAAACTTACGCACGCGGATTACCAGGTCTCTCGATACAGACTTAACCCATAGTTTCCAGCAAGAGCAGGGCAGGAATACGACTCTCAATAAACTTTCGCTCCTGGCAAGAATTCGCTTCCTCTGGCTATTAGAATTTACCTCCTCCACCGGTTATAGTTTTATTGGAGACAAGAATCTTAGATTTGATGATATTGTCTCCCGCGTCGATTTTACTCCTTCTCGTTTAATGAACTTCTATCTTGAGCATAGCTACGACCTGAACAGGGAAAAGACATCCAATTTTCAGATTGAAGGAATATTCGGCCCGGGAGCAGAGAAATGGTCAATAAATGCCAGATTGACCTATTTAGAAGGAACTTCTAACTATCCCCATCGCCTGGATATCGTAAATGGGTTCAATTTTCCGATTACGGGAAAATGGAGAGCTGGACTGACTACCAGATACAATATATATGACCTTAAGCTTATGGAACGAGGAGTTCATATTTATCGGGACCTCCACTGCTGGGAAGCGAGGCTTAGCTGGACAAAGATACCTTCCGAAGAAGAGATATGGTTCACCGTCAATTTGAAAGTATTTCCCGAAAATAGAATAGGCGTTTACCATAATATTGATAAGAAAGAGTGGAGACTGCGCAGAAAATAATGGAGTAGCTCCGATTCATCGGAGCGTCTGGAGTAGCAGACTTCAGTCTGCGTTTACAATTTTTGTTTGACAATTTTCCTCCATTTTGTTAACATTACAGTTACTTAAAATTGAATGTGCCAAGGTAGCTCAGTTGGTAGAGCACCGGACTGAAAATCCGGGTTGTCCCCAGTTCGATTCTGGGCCTTGGCACTTTTTTTTGGTAGTGTAGGGCTTTATGCCCGTAATTGATACCCCTTCTTGCCTTTGATTTCTCTCTTGCGTAAACGGGCTTAATTTACTATAGTTTTCTAACGCAGAACCTAAATTCGGCTGTAAACAATCGAGCGGAGGTTGTCAAGATACCCTTGTTTTCCTCCGCTTTATAGTCTGGCTTCAACAAAAAAAGTTTTGCTAAAGTGAGGTAATCAAAAATGGCTGAAGAAAATAAAAGAGTTGGCTTGGAATTAGGAATGGGTTGGCTTCCAGACTATCCTGATTTTCGGGACTACACGGTGGAAAGGGGAGAAGTTTCTCTCAGGCTCAAAAGGCTAGCGCAAAAAGAACCGGTGAAAGATATGCTTAAAAAACTGGGGGTTGCCCAGCCTGCGAAAGCGAGTATACCGAAATCCGTGGACTTAAGAAAATGGTGTTCGCCCATTGAGAATCAGGGCGGACTCGGTTCCTGCACGGCAAACGCTGGCGTTGGGCTCGTAGAATACTATGAGCGGAGAGCTTTCGCCAAACACATAGATGCATCAAGACTATTCCTTTATAAAGCCACTCGCAACCTTCTCCACTGGACAGGGGATAGAGGAGCATTTCTTCGCACCACAATGGCTGCTATGGTGCTTTTTGGGGTTCCCCCGGAAGAATACTGGCCCTATCTCATAGAAGACTTCGACAAGGAACCTTCCTCTTTCTGTTATGCTTTTGCTCAGGACTACCAGGTAATACAATACTTTCGGCTCGACTCTCTATCCACACCCAAGGACTTACTTTTGAAACGAATCAAGTCTTTCTTGGCTGCTGGTCTGCCATCGATGTTCGGGTTTAGTGTTTTTAGCTCTATTGAGCAAGCCAATGAAGACGGAAAAATCCCGTACCCCTGTCGGGGAGAGAAAATTCTTGGCGGTCACGCCGTTGTAGCAGTGGGATTTAATGACGATATCAAGATTAAAAACACGACTTGCGGAGTAGAGACCACCGGAGCATTGCTCATACGAAACTCCTGGGGCAGAGAATGGGGAGATAAGGGTTATGGCTGGTTGCCATACGAGTATGTCCTCGCAGGGCTGGCAATAGATTGGTGGTCGCTTCTCAAAAACGAGTGGGTTGATACAAAGGAGTTCGGGCCTTAAACGCGAGGGAGGAGAATTCCCTCTCCTCTCAGGGGAGAGGGAGAGGGGAGAAATCTCCTCTCCCCTGGGGGAGAGGGTTGGGGTGAGGGGGAAGGCTAAATGAATCTCAAGACAGGGAGGTATGAAAATGGAACTTTTTCTGAAACTCGCAGGGATTTTATTAGGCGTGCTGGCAAGGACAATGATTCCCTATCTGAGAAAAATCATGGCCGGCAAGATAAAGAAATTTGACAGGGAGTACTGGCTCACGGCACTAGCTTCATTTTTTTTGAGTTTGATTACTACACTACTCATCTTTCCAAAGTTTGAATTTGTGCCAGCAGGGGCAGGAGTAGAAACCTCGATTAGACTATTCTGCGCTGCTTTTGGTTTTGGATTTGCCTGGAACTCACTGGTTAACGAAGGAATCAAGTGGGGAGAAAAACGAAAAATAGAGGGATAATGAGAAGAAAACCCTGAATTTGAAAAAGCCGGCGTAGCTCAGTTGGTAGAGCAACGGTTTCGTAAGACTAAGAACGAGTCCGAATATACAAACAAAAATAGGATTTACGAAGGCTTACGAACACATCAACGGACACTTTTATGGACACTTCTTGAAAGAGGGTAACGACCTGACGCGAGGCGGTGGACGGCGCTTCTGGTAAGCGGCATTTGGATATAATAGAGCCATAATAGAACTTCGTCTAATAGTATATATCTGGTTTGCTATCACACGCACAAATTCGTCGCTATGCTTGGAACTTCAGATATATGCAAACTGTTAGAGGTCAATGAAGATTATTTGATTATATTTTTTTGTTGAAAAATGAAAATATTACTTATTTCACCATATCCTAAAGATGCACATCGCCACAAAAATTTGCATATACCTCAGCTATCCTTGCCAATACTGGCTGGATTAACTCCTCCAGGACATGAAATTGAAATAGTAGAGGAACCATGGGATAAAATTAATTTTAATGAGAAATATGATTTGGTGGGTATAACAACCATGACGGCAACTGCTCCAAGAGCTTATGAAATATCAACAATGTTTAGAGGAAGGGGCATAAAAACCATTCTTGGGGGCATTCATCCCACAGCTTTGCCGGATGAATCTATAAAATATGCTGATTCTGTCGTAATTGGAGAGGCAGAAAATATCTGGGATAGTGTTATAAAAGATGCGCAGAAAAATGACCTGAGAAGATTTTATAAAAGCGAATTCCCCCTTTTAGAGAACTCTGTAATGCCCAGAAGAGATTTAATTAAAAGAAGAGCAGGAGCTATTGCTCTTGCTCCAGTAGAGACAACTCGCGGATGTCCTTATAATTGCAATTTTTGTTCAGTAACAACATTTTTTGGTTCACGGCCTCGACATAAACCGATAAAGGAAATAATTAAAGACATTTCCACCATTAAGGAAAAAAATCTTATATTTTTAGACGACAACATTACAGGAGACAAACAATACGCAAGGGGACTTTTCAAAGAATTAAAATATATGGGTAAAAAATGGGTAGGGCAATCATCTGTAAATATTGTAAAAGACCGCGAGTTATTAAAATTAGCTTCTGAATCCGGTTGCTGTAGTTTCTTTGTTGGTCTTGAATCTGTATCCACTAACGGGATAAAACGTTACCAGAAAAATCTGAAGAGTAAAGAAGAGATAAAAGAAGCTATAAAAATGTTTCTCGATGTAGGTATTTTAATTTATGCAAGTTTAATTTTTGGTTTTGATAATGATGATCAATCTATTTTTAAAGAGACAGTTGAATTTCTTATTGAATCCAGAGTGGCTTTTACGCAATTAGTTTTACTTACGCCTTACCCAGGGACAAAAACCTTTAATGATTTACAAAAGGAGGGTAGAATACTAAGTTATGATTGGAGTAAATACAATAATCTTAAGCTTGTTTTTAAACCTTTAGGAATGACTGCTGACCAACTTTTAGAAGGCTTTTATTGGGCAAGACATAAATTTGATTCCTTTCCTTCAATGATAAAAAGGTTCTGGGCTAATAGGTCTCATCCAATACTATACGCTTCACTGAATTTAGGCAATCGTGATCATAGTTATAATAAAAAAATGCAAAGAGACGCTTGCTGACAATTTTGACAAATTAAAAGCCATCTGTCGACGACAAGAAAGATAAGAAGGACATTCGATATATTCGTAAATTTTTGTTAATTTTACTAGAGGCACCTCGCCCCTACTTCTGGAACCATATAAAGCCGACGTAGCTCAGTTGGTAGAGCAACGGCTTTGTAAGACTAAGAGCCAGCCCGACGATAAAAATAAGAAAGATTGTACTTGACTTACTTGTAATTTTTTGTTAATTTTATGGACACTTCCTAAAGGAAAACCCTGGAAGAAAAAATAATTAGAAGCTGTAAAAAACTACCGACCCCCATCTCCAGCAGAATGAAACAAACACCCCTATTGCTGGAAAAAAATCTTGAATAATTAGAAAGAATTTATTCGCGCTACTCCAGATCCACGCCGTAGTCCCTTATTATCACAAGACCCTATGCCTATGCCCGCCGGTTGCCGTTTTTTCTATTCTTCGGATATGGGAAGAGGATCCCGTGCACTTTATCGACTAGTCAGGCAAAACGGAGGCAAATAAAAAGAAGGGAGGGTCGCTGTTCCGACGAATAAGGAGGAACGGGTTAGCGACGACTGCGAGTCGGTGAGCAGGCAGGTCACCGACTGTAGCGAAGCGAAAGGAGGTGAAACAAAATCACTAGCAGACTCAGACATGCGCTGAGTCACAAATTAAACAAGGAGGGTCCCGAGAATCGCGACGAATAAGGAGCGACAAGTATGGCGACGTCCCGAGAGTAAGTCGGGACAGGTCACCGACTTCAGCCTGCGAAAGGAGGGTCGCCGTCGCGACAAATAAGGAGCGACAAGTATGGCGACGACTGCGAGTCGGTGAGCAGGCAGGTCACCGACTGTAGCGAAGCGAAAGGAGGTGAAAAATGCATAGAATTCGACAAATCTTTAGGTTTTTAATCCCTGTCATTGCCTTGGTAGCTTTGGTGGTATTTATGACTGGAGCTGGGAGACGGAGAATGACAAAAAAAGCATTCGTGGGTGCGTATCACCAGTGGGAAGAAGCCTGGAGCACGAACAACCCGGACCTATTGGAAGCAACGATAGCTCCCGACTGTGTCACACACATTCCTCCCGGTCCAGATTTTGAAAGCCTCGAGGCCTATAAGCAAAACGTTAGAGACACTCTCAGTACCTTCCCCGATTTTAAAGCCACGCATCACGAATATATCCTCGAAGGGAACTGGGGTGCTACGCTATGGAGCTGGACGGGCACACACAAAGATACTGGCAAGCGGGTGAAAGTAACAGGAGCTTGCATAACTAAATGGGAGAACGGGAAATGTGTCGAACATTGGACGTTTGCGGATAACCTGGGCCTTCAGCAACAGCTCGGCTATAAGCTCGTCCCTGCGAAGGAGTAGACAGGGAAGCGAGGAGGGAGAAAAATGAAAGTGTTAGGAAAAAAGATAAACAAAAGAGGTTTTATGAAGAAGGGTTTTCAGTTTGCTGGCACCGCAGCCCTCATGGCCATTATAGTGGCCAGTATAGCCAGACTTCCAGGATTGGATTTACCCCAAGCAGAGGCAGCAGGAGGTGGAGCGGTAGTCTCGGCTGCTGCCGGCTGGAGTACTGATCCCTCTCCCAGAAAGGCGGGTGCAGAGGCGGCAGCGATGGCCAAAAAGACGGTCAAGAAGCCGACATTCGCGATAGTTTTTGCGTCACCGCCCTATAAGGATTTCGACAGCCTTTTGGCTGGGGTAGCCTCCGTCATTGGTAAGGACGTCCGCACGGTAGGGCAGACCACAGGTTATGGTGGGGGTTATAGCATCGGTCCTGCCGGGTGCATTCCCAAGTCTGTAGTCGTTCTCTTATTGGAATCCGCACATCTCAAAGTCGGCATTGGCCTGGGCACCGGCTGCAAGGCGAATCCCAGAGAAGCCGCTAAGAATGCGACCTTGGCTGCTATAAAGGACCTGAACTATAACCCTGGGACGGATCTCCGGAAGGTAAAACCAGGTCCAGCGCTGGTCAAGCATGCCCCTTATTCAGTTATGATGATGGACGACGGTTATGCGGGGGTGGTCGATTACGAGATCTATGGGATACAGGACGTGGTCGGTTGGGCCCCGCTAGTCGGAGGTTGTGCAGGGGATGACGGTACCTTAGGGAAGTCGTTGCTTTTCTTTGGCAATAAGGCATATGACGACGCAATCGTCATCACAATCTTTTCCGGCCCCGTCAAGATGGGCTATGGTTGCGGCATTTCTTATAAGCCAGTGGCTGGAAAATCTGGGGTAGTGACCGCAGGCGATGGCTTCCGCCAAATCTATGAGATTAACGGAAAACCTGCAGGCAAGGTGTGGTTAGAGTGGACAGGTGCCCCCAAAGAGCATATCCTGACCAAAGGTATGCCTCCCTATAACCAGTGGAACCCCATCGGCGTGCAAGAGCACATCTACCCCGAGTGGATCTGGATCAAAGATCCCTTTATGTACATCAAGGAAAAGGATGGACTGGGTGTGGGTGGTATTACCCCGCTTGGTACAACCGTTCACTTACTCAAGGCTACTCCCGATACGATCATTGAGGGCAATATCAAGAGCCTTAAGGATGGCTTAAACTATGAAGGGATCACGAAAGTGGCAGCTGTGATCGGGTTCAACTGTGTGGAGCGCTTGACTATCCTCCAAACGCAAAAGGGCAAGACGGAAGAAAACTTCGACAAGATCATGGACGTGCTCGGGCATCCTGCTATCGCAGGAAACGCTGGAGCCTGGGGTGAAGCGATGTTTGCTCCCACTGGCAATATTGGGGCGCAGAATATGACCCTCTGCACTTTAATCATTAGTGATGAGCTGGTGAAGTAAGGTGAGGTAGGGGAAGAACGGAGCGATCAGGCTCAGGTACAAATCGAGGCGCACACAAGGGTCAGATTGATAAGCTTCAGAAAATTTACTATTTCCAATCTGACCCTTTCGCGTTGTCCCATAAGCATATGACCACTTAATCATACCCGCCTGCCGCCGGCAGAAAGCTGGTACTTCTCCTCCGGAGTTAGTTTAGCCTGTACTTCCGGAGTCACCGCATATCTAGGCGAATTTTCCTATTTTTTCTCTTGCGTTAGATAGTTTTATTTTCATATAATTTATACAACCTAGAACCGTTTAAAACCATTACGTTGAAATTCCCTGAAAATAGAGGGATATTTCATAAAGCCGACGTAGCTCAGTTGCTAGAGCAACGGTTTCATAAACCGAAGAGGGGTAAAAAGAAAGGTCGCAAAAAGAT
>Ga0172363_10000212_pt1 | contig 39874 bp, 38 predicted proteins | sample LakKivs2_kivu2a2_FD_114541 | JGI IMG/M metagenome (GOLD analysis project Ga0172363, IMG submission 114541) | Sediment microbial communities from Lake Kivu, Rwanda - Sediment s2_kivu2a2 | ecosystem: Environmental > Aquatic > Freshwater > Lake > Sediment | place: Rwanda: Western Province, Lake... | reverse complement strand
TATTTTTTTAATAATTCATCATTAGATATTACATTTCCTAATGATTTTGACATTTTTTTTCCATCTTTATCTAATATAAAACCATGTGTTAAAATTTTATATGGGTATAAATTTGAATATCCAATTACTCAAAATGATTTGGAACAGATGAACAAGTATTATTGGTATATTGATTCAAATCCCATTAATAATATTATTGAATTTAATCCCATTAACAATGATGTAATTTTTTTATCTTTGTCCAATAGAAATAAATTATTTGATACAAATTTTCCTATGCAATTTATTACAACTGATTATAATCCTATCTCATCCAAATGGATAATTATTCCTAATCCTTTAGTTGAAGTTAAATAATAATATTATTTATCATATTTATAAATAAAACATTCAAAATCGGGAAATTTATATTTAACTTGTTTTGTAATTGTTGCTAAATCATCAATAAAATAAATTTGTGAAAAATTAGATACATCGATAAATTTTTCAATAAAGTCTGCTTTTGACATTTTAAAATCATATGTAAAATAAATTGGATAATTTTCATAATCTATTCCAATTAGTTTAAATTCATCCTCAGTTTTTTTTTTAGATTTTTCACTTCTTGATGTGATAAAATATAATTTAGAGTTAGTTTCTTTTATTTTTTTTTCAAAATTGTCAAATCCATTTTTATCAGTATGAAATGGAGTATTTTTATCTCTATAATCATTATATTCATTTGATGCTATAATTTTTGTATCTTCATCATCAAGGTAATCATTAATTTCTTTAAGGTATTTTTCTGTACTTGAGTAAAAATCATCTAAATTTAAATCAAATCTCAAAACAGTATCATCAATATCACAAAGGACTAAACTATTTTCCTTAACATCAATCAAATTAAAAGAATTTATTTTTTTAATTATTAATTTGGGTTTTTCTGTATTACAAATATTCATTTTTTAATTTACAAAATATAATTTTTAATATTAACCATTATGTTATAAAATTTTCAATTTTTATTTATATAAAATTATTATTTTATATCTAAATATTAGATATGCAACAACCACTTCTATTTAGTTATTTTGCAACTTTTATTGCACGTGATGTTGTATTTTATACAATAACCACAATATCAACTTCAATTATATCTATTCAAAATATAGATAAATTTATAATAGACCATAAAGACAATGATTATATTATTTTTTCAAATCAATTAGAAAAAACTGACTTAGTTAATAAATTGATTATAACAAGTTCTATAATTAAGGATATATTTAAAAAACATTCTTCCAATTCCAAAACAGATTTTGACAAAATATTTAATATTCCTAGTGTAGAACTTATAAAAAAAATTCCCAATGAAAATGAACCAGATTATGATATAGTATCAAATGTGAATTATAGTGAAATTGAAGTTGATATACCAGAACCAGTAAGAATATCTATTTTATCAACATTAGAAACAATACACAAAATTAATTTGATATTTGATATAATTCATAAAAAAATAATTTCATATAATAAATCATATTTTAATTTTTATAAATTAAATATTAGTGAACAAATATCTCAAATATCCCATCTAAATGTAATCTTTAATTCTAGATTGGATATGTTATTTAAAATTATAAATATATATAATGATAAAATATAAAATATAAAATTAACTTATTTATTTTGTTTAATTATAATACAATTTATACAAGTTGAGTATAATAAATATATCCTAAAATAATCACACATAAATTATATTTTGAAAATAGGATAAAAATTGATTTATTAAATATATGTTATTTGATACATAAAAACTAATTATATATTTGTTATCAATAAAAAATAAATTATGCCTTCTTATTTATTTTTGACTGATTCAAATAGAATAATTTCAAATTTACAAAAATTTTTACCAAATCATTTTGTCGAAAAAGACATAGTTCTTGAATACAAATATAAAAATAATTATATTTACATAAATAAACTTAGGTCAGTATTTGGTACTGGTGAAGTTGACAATACATCTGTATTTAATTTTTTTGGTATATTGGACTATGATTATAAATTTACCAAAATATTTGTGTTAGCAGCAAATTTTAATGAACAATTTAGATGTTATGTAAATAAAATATCTATTGTTTCTGTTAAATCTGAATCTGATGTAATTGTTTTTAATTTAAAAAATAATTTTATTGTATCTGATTTTTATTTTGATTCTCTATCATATTGTTGTTATAGAGTATTTCCTTGTTGTTGTGATACAGGTACATATAAACTTACATCAAGTGATTATATAAGCGTAAATTTAGAAAATATACCAGATACAGATTTTAATCCAGATTACTTTATAAATTATTTTAATGAAAATACCAAAAAAAATAAAAGTGTTAAAGGTAAAATAATGACAATTGATGGATAAATTTAATAATATATCTGCTTAATATTTATTTGTAATTATTTTATATACTAATCTAATTTATTCTTGCGTATTAAAACTACCACATTCAATACATTCTAATCCATAAGGATGATATATAGTATTGGATTTTTTTTCGCAATCATTACAATGTATTTCTTTATAAATATTTTTTTTAACTGTGTTTGAATTTAAAATACCCTGAGCTTTAGTAAATTTACCTATATTCCAATTTGGAAAATTTCCTATATATAATATTTCATTCCCATTTGTTATAATTGAATTAACAACAAATTTACCATATGTCGAGTCAACTGTATCTCCTATTTGAATTGGTAAAAAGTCATTTGGAAGTGGATGTGTTTTAATTTGATTTCGAATAAAATCCCAATGAGAAGATAAATCACCAAATGATTTTTTACAATAGGGACATTTATATGAACCCTGTTGTATATATTGAGTCCAACAAGTTTGATGTATAAAATGTCCACAATTCATTGGAAAAGATTCTGATTGAGAATCAAATGTATTTTCTGAACAAACCACACAAATCCCATCTTTAAAATTTGATATTGATTTTAAATTTGACTTTGATTTATTGGCACATTTATGTTCCAAATCTGATTTATTGAAACAAATACCACAATCATCACAATGAAATAAATTTTCTGCTTTTCCCAATCTACATAATCCGCATTTGTCGCAATGTGTAATGTCTTTTGATGTCCATATTTGACATATTTCACAATATGAATTTGAAAATACATTTTGACATTGGATACAAAATTTATTTGGTATTTGTTCATATTCACATATAGAACAAGTTATTTTGGAAACTTTTAAATTATCCTTTGAAATACAATTTCTTTCTCCATGACATCTTTTACACGGGTCATACAAGTTACAACATTCAAAATAAAATTTATAACAATACTTTTCATAATGAGAACATATTTTTGATTCATTAGAATTTGATTTAATTGATTTCAAATAATTACCTGACATCAATTGTTGTATTTGGATATTTTTTTCTGTTTCAGTTAATGTAGTATCTGATTTAATTTTTTTAATTAATTCTCTTAAATTATCAGACGACATAGTAACAAATTGTTTTGATATATTTAATATATAGACTATGTATTAAATATATATTTTTTTCAATTTTTATGAAAATTATTTATTAACTAATTTATCAATTTCAATTAATCTATTAAATTTTTCAACTCGTTCACCTCTACAAGGACTTCCAATTTTAAGATATTGTGCCCCAATACCAACAGCCAAATCTACAATATATGCATGATTAGTTTCACCAGACCTATGTGATACTATTACATCAAAATTATTATTTTCCATTAATTTAGCTCCCTCAACTGCTTCAGATATAGTTCCTATTTGATTTACTTTTAATAATAATGCATTTGCCCAATTATTTTTAATACCTTGTGAAATTAATTTAGGATTTGTTGTGAATAAATCATCTCCCACAATCATAATTTTTGAACCTAATCTTTTGTTCATTTCTATCCAACCATCATAATCTGATTCATCAAAACCATCTTCAATACTAATAATCCAAGGAAATTTATTAATTAAATTTTCATAATAATCAACAAGTTCCAATGAATTAACAAATTTATTTTTTTCAATTTCATATAATTTAGTTTTGGAAGAATAAAATTCTGAACTAGCACAATCTAAAGCTATTCCAACATCAGTACCTGGGACATAACCACTACAATTAATAGCATCTGTTATAACTTGAATTGCTTCTTGAGTAGAATAAATTGGTGGACAAAATCCACCCTCATCACCAATAGATTTTGCCATAGGACCAAATCTTTCCACAAGAATTTTTTTTAGTCCGTGGTAAACTTCACAAATAATTTGAATTTGTTTTGGTATAGAATATGTTCTATTACAAACAATCATAAATTCTTGAATTTTTAAATCTTCAGTGACACCGTGTTTACCTCCATTAATAATATTTACCATTGGGGTTGGTAATAATTTTGGCAATTTCTTTTGATTATAAGTATGAGCAAAAAATTCAAATAATTCAATTCCTTTTAATCTAGCTCCCATATCTGCAAAACAAAAACTAGTTGCGGTTGTTAAATTACCTCCTAAAATTCTTTTATTATCTGTAGAGTCAACTTGTATCAATTGTAAATCTAAATATTTTAAATCTTCTAATTTTGTTAAACAAATTTTTTTATTTATCAAATCTAAATTTGCTATAGCATTAAAAACTGATTTACCCATAAATTTCGATTTATCCCCATCTCTTAATTCAAGAGCCTCTGAACTACCACAAGAAGCACCAGATGGTGTAGAACCTTTTCCTAATTTTTTATTTTTATTAATTAAATCAATACATTCCACTTGAATAGTAGGATATCCTCTAGAATCAATTATTTGTGTTCCATCAAGTTTATATTGATTTATGTATTCAAATTCATTTGTTTCACAATTAATTTTTATTGGGATTCCAGTTGCAATTTCAAATTCTTCTATACTTTTTGATGTTTTTAATCCTAAATGAACAAATAATGCTCTTAATGAATTACCATGAGCAACAATTAAAACATTATTTCCACATTCCAAGTCTGCTTTTATTTCTTGATTAAAAAAATTTCCAACTCTTACACTAACGTCTTTTAAACTTTCTCCTTCCCAATTTTTACTTTTGGGTGGTTTTGTATCCCAAGATCTTCTCCAAATTTTTATTTGGCTCGGACCATAAATATCTTCTAATTCTTTTTTATTTTTACCAGTAAGATCACCATAATCACGTTCTTTTATTTGTTGATCATATTTTATAAAAAAATGTTTAGATTCATTTAAACCCATTATTATATTTGCGGTTTCAATTGTTCTTACTAAATCACTTGCATATATACTATTAAATTTAATTTTTGATAATAATTTACCAACTGTTTCAGCCTCTTCAATACCTTTTGAACTTAGTGATGGATTTTCCCATCCTGTAAATTTGTTTTCTTGATTCCAAGTGGATTCACCATGTCTTAAAACTATAAATACCATATTACTATATTATAAATATAATATTTATTTATATTGAGATTTAAAAATATATTTACTTTTAGGTTAAATATATTTTATAAAAAATAACTAATTATTTGATTCAGTATTTTCATTTTGTTCACCATTATTAGTTTGTTGGCCATTTTCAGTTTGTTCAGTATTATCAATTTGTTCAGTATTATCAGTTTGTTCAGTATTATCAATTTGTTCAGTATTATCAGTTTGTTCAGTATTTTCGTTTGAAGAAACATTATAATTAAAACAAACTTTTTTAACTGAAAATGCATTTTCAAATTTTTGTTTTAATTCTGAATGAAAATTTTTAATTTTATCAGCATCATTACATTTACATCTAAAACCAAATCCAAATGCATAACCAATAACGAATCCAAATAAAGTTCCTACTAGAACAGGAGCATAATTATGTAGTTGCTTATTCATATTATTATATAAATACAAATATATCTTTAAGTAATATTTTTAATTAAATATTTTTAATTTGATAAAAAAAGACCTGATAAATATTTTGAGTTAAATAAACATTGTGTAATAGTAAAAATAGATGAAAATCAACATAATACTTATGATGATATATGTGAATGTTCAAGGATAAATGAAATAGTAAAAAAATTAAAAATTATTTATAAAATTATATTCCAAGATTTTTAATTGTTTTGAGGGCAGAATCAGGAGTTACAGAAATGGTATCTATTTTTTGTTCAATTAAAAATTTGCAAAATTCCAAAGAATCTGATGGTTGTTGACCACAAAATCCAACTTTTTTACCGAATGATTTATATTGAGAAATAGCCATTGAAATCATTCTTCTATATGATTCATTTTGGTCATCTGATAAATATGTTATTTTATCAGAATCTCTATCAACCCCTAAAGTTAATTGTAATAAATCATTACCCCCAATACTAACTCCATCAATATATTGAGAAAAATTATCAGCTTCGATAACATTAGAAGGAATTTCACACATTAAATAAACTTGTAAACCATCAACACCTCTTTTAAGTCCATAAGATTCCATTTTATTTAAAACCATTTTACATTCATGAGGAGTTCTACAAAATGGAATCATAACAATAACATTAGTCATTTTCATTTCTTCTCTAGCATATTTAATTGCTTCACATTCTAGTTCAAAACCTTTTTCATATTCTGGTGAATAGTAGCGTGATGCACCTCTCCATCCAATCATTGGATTTTCTTCATCTGGTTCATATAAATCTCCTCCTATTAAATTTTTATATTCATTTGATTTAAAATCACTTAATCTAACAATAATTGGATTAGGATAAAAAGCAGAAGCAATTTTACTAATACCTCTAGCAAGTCTTTTAATGAAATACCATTTACCACTATCATGAGAACCAATTATATTATAAATTTTTTCTCTTACATCTTCTCTTACTTTGGGATAATCACATAGGGCAATTGGATGTATTTGGATATAATTTGAAATAATAAATTCTAATCTAGCTAATCCAACACCAGAATTTGGTATTTTAGATGCGACAAAACTATTTTCTGGATTACCAACATTTAACATTAATCCAATTGGTAACTTTAAATCTGAACTTAATTTAACTGATTCAATTTCCCAATTTAATTTACCTTCCCATACAACTCCAACTTCACCTTCTGAACAAGACAAAGTAACTTCCAAACCAGATGTTAATATTTCAGTTCCATTAGCAGTACCCACAATTGCATTTAAACCTAATTCTCTAGCAACAATAGCAGCATGACAAGTTCTTCCTCCTTTATTTGTAACAATTCCTGAAGAAATTTTCATTAGAGGTTCCCAATCAGGAGTAGTCATATCGGTAACAAGGATATCACCAGGTTCAAATAAATCAAATTGTTCCATTGATTCTAAAATTTTTACTTTTCCAGAACTTATTTTTTCACCAACTGCAACACCCTTAACAATTGGTTTAGATTTAGATTTAAGAATATACTTATTAAGAACAAGTTCTGATTCATTTGAATGAATTGTTTCAGGTCTGGTTTGGATAATATAAATATTTTGGTCTTTACCATCAATTGCCCATTCGACATCAACCCCTAATTTTTTACCTAACATTTTTGAATAATTTTGTTCTAATAATAGCACATATCTAGCAAGAGTAATTGCTTGATTATTTGTTATACAATAATTAATTTTTTCACTTGATTTAGTTTCAACTTCAATTGTACCTCCTTCTGTCCCATAAATAATTTTTGTATTTTTGTCTCCCTTTTTTCATAATAATTGGGTCTGCTTCAATATCTCTTAAAACTCTTTTATCTAAAATAAATTCATCTGGTTTTACTCCTCCACTAACAACTAATTCTCCTAATCCAAATGCTCCATTAATAACAATAGCTTTATCATATCCTGTTTCAGGGTCTATTGAAAAAGCAACACCAGCAGAACCGATATCAGAACGTACCATTTTTTGTATAGCAACAGAAATTTTAACATCATCCAAATTTATTGAATGTGTTTTACGATAGGAAATTGCTCTTGAATTAAATAAAGAACCAAAGCAAATTTTAATAGATTCCAATAAATTAGATTTGGAAACATTAAGTAAGGTATCTTGTTGTCCAGCAAAAGAAGCATTAGGTAAATCTTCAGCAATTGCACTAGATCTAACAGCTACTTCCAATCCATCTTTTCTATATAAATTACATAATTCATCATAATTTGATAATATAATTTCTTCTTGTTCTGGAGTAAAATGTCCATTTACAAACAAACTTCTTAATTCTCCCGATTCCTTTTCAAGTTGTTTGATATTTGTTGTATCAATTAATTCTAATTTAGATTTAATAATTTGTTCAAGTTGATTTGATTTAACGTAATCATCATATAATTCAGTTGTGATAGCAAATCCATCAGCTATTGAAAAATATAATTTTTTACTCAAATAATATAATTCACCAAGAGAACTACATTTACCACCAACAAGGTGTTTATTTTTGTAGGAACAATCTTTAAACCAACAAATATAATTTTCCATTTATTATAATTTAAAGAATATATTTATTTATATTTGGCGGGAAAAAAATGATTGATAATATATTTTTATTATATTGAAAAATATTTTGTAAAAAAATGATTAAAATTTAAATTTTAAATAATATATTCTAATATAATATATGATTAAATTACCAATATTACCATTAACAGATTTTTCAAAAATATCTAAATATGATAAGATTGAAATTAAAATATCCAATACCACATACAAATTTTCACCAGATGCTCATCCAAGTGGATTGGATGAAAGATTTCATCCAATATTTGGTAGTCAAGTATTTATAAATAACAAATTAAAATATACAATTCCATATGGATTACCCCCATTATTATTTCCAAAAGGAAGTGAACCATTAATTAATTTTCAAAATAACACAAACTTTACATCAAATTTACATTTTCATGGATTAATAAATACTGGTTTGGTTGATGGAGCATCTGGATTTTCAGTATTTGGTAAAAATACTTTATTGGGTCCAAATATAAAATTACAATTTCCAAAAATAAAAAATAATTCAGCTTTAACCTGGTATCATTCACATGCGATGTTTCGCTCATTAGAATTAGTTTGTGCAGGAATGGTTGGGACTGTATTAATTACTGATGAAATGACAAGAATATTAAATGATTTATTTGTTTATGGTGAAAATTATTTTGTTTTAACATTAATGGATGGTGATTTTGATAGTGAAGGAAAACTTGTACTATCAAATTTACCAGTAGATATAAATAGATCTTGTTTTACAGTTGTAAATGGCATATCAACAGTTCAATGGTATACAAATCCAAATACCAAAGTACCTTTTTCAAATATATTGGAACATAATACAAATAATAATTTAATAAAAATAGATATAATAAATTTAGGTTCAAATTGGCGAGTATATTATTTAGGTATGTCAGATAATAATAAAAAAATAGTTCCATTTTATGTTATTCAAACGGATCAAGGTTTATGTGAACCCGTATTAACAAATATGCAATTTATTCCCGTTGCTGGACGTATATCAATATTAGTAGATTTAACATCAATACCAGAAGTAGAATTATTTTTTTATGATTATGATTTAACGGAAAATTTTGGTATTAATGGAGACGGAACAGGTACCTTTCCTGATTTTAATTTAGAATCAAGTACTCCATTCCCAACACCCATACCAGATCCAGATAATCAAAATCAACAATCATTACCAAGTACATTAGATTATCCACAAATTCCTATAATACCCCAAGTAAATTTACCAATGGTTAATGGTAATTGTCCAATTCCAGAAGTAAAAAAAACACGTACTTTTTTACATTTGAAAAAAAATATTCCATTAAACACTCATAATTTAAAATCAACATTAGAAATAATTAAAAGCATAATTTATAAATCATGTCATAAATCAACTGATAAAAATAAATATCTTACTGATTTAAATTCAAAATATTATTATAATTTACCAAATCCCACAGAAACAACACCCATAAGAAATATTTGTTTATGGGGTGAAAATGATATAAATTATATAAAAGGAAGTTCTGGTAATCCATATATATCTGACCCTGATGGAAATAATATTTATGGTATATCAGAATTTTCTAATGGTGCAAATAGAATAATGGTAGATTTATGGAATTCATCTGAATTAGATTTAGATATTGCCTTATTAGAATATAGTAAAAATCCAAATAATTATAAACCTTCTATACTTCCTACATCAGATTTTAGAATTACAAAAAAAAATGATGAATTTATAAATATTGCCATGATTTCTAATGATGAATTAACAATTCAATTTTTTAATAATGTTATTGAATATGGTGATAAAATAACACCTCCTGTAACCCAAGTTACAATTATTTTACCACCAACAGAACCCAAAGCAGATTTAAATTTACAACAATGGATAGATTTATTAAATTATAAAATTGATAATACATTAATAAATTTGAATGGAATTGACTTACCCATATCAAATTTTTTAAATTTTGATTGGTCATTTTTTCCATATGGAATAAATTTATTAGATGGAACAACAAAATATTTAAAATCTGCTGTAATTAAAACAAAAAATAATTCTAACTATTGTGTACGTTTATTGGGTCGTTGGGCATTATTACAAATGATAGGTAAAAATATGATAGGAAACAAAAACTCAACACCTCCAACTCCAGGTGCTGGTCCTTGTTGTGATGTAAATTCACCTTGTGATGAAGAATTTCTTTATGGGGTGTATGATAATTATATTCAATCATGGTATCCTTATTATGCAACAAATGATGAAAATAATCAAAATCCAATTTTATGTCCAAGAAGAAATGCAGAATTAATAATTATTTCAAATGAAACACATATTGGTTTTTATGATGGATTTGCGAATGATAATATAAGGTCATTTAGCACAAGATTAAGACATACTGAAATATGGACATATTTGAATGGGGATACAGGTGATTCTCATCCATTACATTTTCATTTGACATCTGGATTTATTTATAAAAATTTATCTCAGCCAAATAATATCTCAAACACACTTGAAAGTACAGAAATACCAGGATTAACACAAACTTTTAGTCGTGATATTTACCAAATTGGACCACAACAATCAATATCATTTGCTCTTACTTGGCCATTTTATGCATCTGAAGATTCAACAACAACTCCAAATATTCCAAATATAGGTGCAGTTATACATTGTCATTTTTTACCACATGTTGATTCAAATTCAATGATAATATCTTATGCTGTTAAAGAAGATGAAGAATTTATAAGATATTGTTATTAAGAAATAATTATTTTTATACCCCGATATACACTTTTTTATAAATAATGCTTTAAATAGTGTGAAAACTATTTAAAGGAATATGATTTAATAATAATATATATCAAATAGATTAGTTTAAGATGAATTATTCATCAAGTTTTAATCAATTAGAGTCAATGGAAACAATTAAAAATTTAACATCAAAAAATTTTGCGGAACAACAAGAAGGAATTGAACAAGTTAAACGATTGTTAGTAAATTACAAATCGGTAGAAGAACCTTTGTTAATAAGTTTTGTGCCATTATTATTAGATTTGAGTTCAGAAAAAAGAAATTTAGTTCAAATAGAATTGGTTTTAGATGAATTTGTAAAAAAAGTTAATCCATATGCATTTGAATTAGTTTTTAATGAAATTACCAAAGTATTTGGGGGAGTAAAATTTTTATCTAAAATTCAAGGAATAAGAATGATATGTTCTTATGCTAAATTATATTCTGAAGTAGTTTCATCAAATCTTCCCATCATAATAGACTCATTAATTCAATTAGCATCAGACCCAAAAAAAGAAGTAAAAAATGCAGTTCAAGAATGTTGGGTTGAGATATGTGAAACAATTACAAATGTTGATATGAAACCAATAATTCCAGCAATGATTGATGGTTATATGAATCCAGCAACAAAAACTGAATTTGCTTTAGAAAAAATGGCATCACAAGCATTGGTAAATGATGTTGACATTCCAACACTTTCTTTAATTGTTCCTATGTTAGTAAGAGCAATGAGAGAAAGAAAAGTAGTTTCTCAAAGAAAGGCAGCAGTTATAATGGATACTTTATGTAAATTAATTAAAAATCCAGTTTATGCTAGAATTTTTTATTCTAAATTAAGTTGGATTCTTGATAAGGGTATAAATGAAATAGCAATAGAAGAAGTAAGAAATGTATGTTCAAAATCAAAAAATACTTTGGATAGAGTATATGAACAATCAAATTCAAAATTAGTAGATTCAGTAACAAAATCATCTTGTATGGAATTATTAAAAAAAGAAATTGGTGAATATTATAATTTAGTATTGGAACCATATACAGGAATTATTAATTATACAATTCAATTGGTATTGGGGTTAGTAAGATATGAAATAAGAGACCCTCAAGCCTATTGGAAATGTACAGAATCATATCTAAGTCATTTTTTAACTGATAAAGAATCTCGATATAAAATAGTGGAAAATATTAGTAAAAATTTAATAGATACAATAACAGTATATGAACATGACCCAGAAGAAGGAGAAGAAAATTTATGTGATTGTATGTTTTCATTAGCATATGGTACAAGAGTATTGTTACATCAAACACCTTTGAAATTGAAATTCAATAGATGTTATGGTATTTTGGGTGCAAACGGAGCTGGAAAATCTACACTTTTAAGAGCAATGGCAAATAAAACTCTTCAAGGATTTCCAGATATTGAAGCTACATATATCGAACATCATATTCCAGAAGAAAAACATGATATGATAACATTAGATTATTTGGAATCACATCCTAAAATTAAGGCTAAAGGAATTAGTAGAGAAGAAATTGCTGCCAATTTATCAGAATTGTTTGTTACGGAACATATGATGAATTCACCATTATCAACCTTATCAGGTGGAAATGTTCAAAGAGTTAATTTAATTCTGGGAAAATTAGCAGGAGACCCTTTGATTCTTATGGATGAACCAACAAATCATATAGATTTGCATAGTATTGTATGGTTAAAAAATTACATTAAAACAACAAAACAAACAACATTTTTAATTATTTCTCACGATATTAAATTTATGGATGAAGTTTGTACTAATATGATTCATTATGAAACTTTAAAATTAAAAGTATATAGGGGAAATGTAAGTGAATTTGTTAAACAAAAGCCTGAAGCAGAGTATTATTTTAAAACTGAATCAAATGATGTATTAGCTTTTAGAATACCCGATCCAGGACCATTAGAAGGAGTTAAATCATTAACAAAATCCGTATTAAGTATGAAAAATTGTTCATTCCAATATCCAACTGCTAATGTACCTCAATTAACAAATATTACAGTACAAGTATCAATGGCTTCAAGAATTGTTATTATAGGGAGAAATGGGGCAGGAAAATCAACATTGGTAAAAATTTTGGTTGGAGAATTAGAAACAAATGATGGAATTATTGATAGACATCCAAATTTAAGAATGGCATATATTCCACAAAATATTTCTACTTGTTTAGAACCTCATAAGGAAATGACACCTGTAGAATATGTAATGTGGAGATATAGATTAGGTTCAGATAGAGAACAAGCAAATAGAAATGGATTAACTATGACAGATGAAGAAATAGCATTAATAAAAGAAAAAGCAAAATTAAATAAAACTTTTGTCATCAAAGAATTAGGTTCAAGAAGAGCTGGTAAAAGAGAATTTGAATACGAAGCAAAATCAGAAGGTGTTGTTGAATTAATTCAATGGTTTACAAAATCTGAACTTATTGCTATGGGATATGAAAAAATGGTAAAAGAATTTGATGAAAAAGCAGCAATGGAATCAATGATGGGACAAAGAAAATTAACTACTGGTGAAATTCAAAAACATATGGATTCATTTGGTCTTGAACCTGAAATTAGTCAACATACTAAAATAAAAGCACTTTCCAGTGGCCAAAAAATGAAATGTTATGTTTCCGCAGCAACTTTTTACCTCCCCCATTGTGTGATTTTTGATGAACCGACGAACTTTTTGGATAGAGAAAGTACTAATGCATTAAGTGATGCAATTAAGAATTTTAAAGGTGGTGTATTAGTCATTTCACATAATGATACATTTTATAGTTCAATAACTAGAGAACAATGGTTATTAAATGACGGTAAAATGACGGTGGTATCCGATAATCTGATAGAAGCCTTAGAAAAAGAAAGAAAGAAACAAGAGAAAGAAGATTCTAAAAAATTAAAATTAGACGGGAATGAAGAAAAATTTGATTCTTTAGGTAATAAAATTGAAGTTGTAAGAGAAGAAAAGAAAGAATTATCAAGAGATGATAAAAAACGTTTAATGAAACAGAAAAAAGAATTAGAAAAAGCAGGTGAAGATACTTATGAAATTGATGTGTTATTAGGTTTGGCTTAATATATTAACATTTTAATAATTTTAGTAATTTTTTTTTATTGGGTTTTTCATAATCAAATTCATAATCTTTAACCCATAAATTTGTTTTTAGACCAATTGTAATCTCAACTTTTTTTTTATCTGGTCTATTGATAATGTTATTTTCAATTAATATATTTTCCGGTATAACATAAAATATATTGGAATTTTTACAATTTAACCAATAAAAGTCATTATCTCCTTTTTCATAACATTGAGAATTATTTTTTCCATTTTTTTTACTCAAATAAAATTTATTAGATATGCTATTATCACCTATGCTACCAACTTTTTCTTGAATTTTTTTATCCCCAATCATAAAATCATATACTAAACCTTCCATATCATTATGTTTAAAATTAATAAAATCTAATTTTGATTCTCTACGTTCTTTATAATTTTTTTCTTGTAATGTTTTTTCGTTTGTTGGTGTATTTAAGGAATTAAATGTTTTTTTTTCAAATTTATCATATAATTTTAATATATGTTTATTGATATTATCGTTTGTTATTTCAAAATTAGCATATTTGTAATTACTTTGATTTGTACTAAAACCAATACTTGATTTTAAATGTGATATGTTTTCATATTCAAAACACCACATTTTTTTATTCTTAAAGCAAATACATATTGTTAAAACATCATCATAATGAACACCTCTAAAATTAAAATTATATTTATTATTATAATTTAAGTTAGTTGATTTTACTTGTATTCCTATTCATTCATCATTTTTGATATTTTTTGGTTTTATAATTATATCTGATTTACAACCATCAAATGCTCTAACAAAATCAAAATTATTTTCCAATAAATTTTTTAAATACATTATACAATCATATTCAAGTTTAATATTATTAAGTTTATTGACTCCACTCAAATTATTTTTTAATTTTTCACCTGTATTTTTATTTGTACAATCTAAACAATAAGTACCATATGTATCATTAGAATTAAAATGTGAATAGTCTATTTCATGTTGATGTAAACATTTTGGTAAATATTTTAATTTAGTTAATCCATTTTTATAAATTTGATTAAATTCTTTTTCATTATCTATTAATAGTATACAACCTTTTTCTTCAAATCTTTTTTTAATAGTATTAAAATCCAATTTAAGTTGTTCTGCTATTTTTGTACATTTAATGTTCATTGTACAATTTTTACAATTTATGCCATTTCCAGCAATAAAACTTTGAATAGACATTTCATTTTGATGACCACATTTAGCAATATAACATAAAATTGTATGAATTCCGTTATAAATTTTATCAAATTCTTCTTTTGTTTTGATAATTAATTCACATCCTTTATCATTAAAAATTTTTGTTACTGTTTTTAAATTATGTTTGATAGTTCTTGATTCAATTATATCATTTTCATAATTGTAATCTGCTTTTTGTTGTGCAATTTGACTAATTTTATTGCCAAATATTTTTAATGAACATTCTGGACAATTTAGAGATTTTTCTGATATAAACATTGAATATGTTGTATTATGTTTATGACCACATTTGGCAATAATTTTTAATTCTGAAAAGCTGTTTTTATATATTTTTTGAATTCTTCTTCATTATCAATTAATAGCACACAATCATTATCTAAAAATACTTGAGAAACTTTTTCAAATGAATTTCTTTGTTTTTCTGCACTTTTTTCTGCTCCATCCCATTTAGTACATTCTTTACATTTTAATCCCAATCCTTTGCTAAAACTTAAATATAAAATTTCATTTACATGTGAACAAGTCGCAATATATTTAATTATTGATTGATTATTTTGATACATTAAATCATATTCTTCTTTGTTTGATACTAATAATTTACACCCCCTGGATTCAAATTCTTTACACATTTCCTCATATTGAATTTTGGTTTTTTCTCTGCATTTATCACCACGTCTTTTTTTAGTACATTCAAGACAAAAATCTCCATTACCATTCATAAAACTTTTGTAACTCATTGAACGTGTATGTCCACACGCTGTCTTATATTCAAAAACTGTTTTTTCATTTGGTTCAAGTTTATTAAATTCCTCTTCTGACTTTATCAATAATTCACAATTGTATTTGATAAATTTATTTACTACAGTATTAAAAGTTACTCCTTTAACCATTAAATGTATTTAAAAACTTATTAATTTAATAATTTCAATTTTTTTATTTAATTATTTTTTTTAAGATTTAAAATTTTTATAATAGTATTGGAAATAAATATCTTAAATATAAATCAAAATATTTGAATTTGTCAAAATTAAATTTATAAAAATTGAAAATACATATAAATATAATCAAAAAAATATAAAAATAATGCATAAAAGAATAGTAAAAAAACTTGTAGAAAACAAAAGTTATTTTACAGAATTAGATAAAGTATCATGTTCTAGAATAATTGGTATAAATGAATATTCTTTACCTTATGATGATGATGAAAGATTTGATAGACAAAATTTATGGTATTTTTCAGATGATTTTGAAATAATTTTAAATAATTATTTAGCCAACAAAACTGAAAAATCTACTGAAATAACTAAAAATATAATTAATCCATATGAAATTACAAAATTATTTAATGACAATAAAAATAATTTAATTGATTTAAGTTGGATTATTGTTGATTATTTTTAATAAAAGTAAAATGACATTTTGGATAAATGTTTATAAATCCAAATTAAAAAATATAAATAATTATATTTTTGATATGATAAACATAAAATTAGGTCAATACAAGTATTCCAAATTTGCAAATGTCTAAATGCCAAAGGTTAAAAAAATTGAATAAATAATATTTTGATAGATATATAATAAATAATAACAATATATATAATGTCTTATCGTAAAGTAACTGACGTTTACAAACAAATTAAACCTTTAATTCAGGACTCAAATACTGAATTAGTTGGAGAGTTAGATAAGTATATTGAATCTTTATGGAATATTGCTCCAGAAGAATTGTGTACAGGATATTTTTGGACACCATTTTTGAATATATTAAATTTACATTATGAACAAATTGAAACTGATAAAAAAATCATAATAAAAAAAATATTATCAAATGAAAATTAATTATTTTTGTCAACATAATAAAAATAAATTACCAAAATACAAAGTTACAAACAATTTTATTTTTTTATAATACCACAAACTAATGTTGTTATATTATTTCTGATAATTTGTTCTGGTACTATAACACAATAACCTTTTGGATTTAGATTAAAAATATCCCTAATAACCAGGTCTGAACCAAAATATGGATGGGTTAAAACTGGGTCATCTTGGACTTGATGACCTAATCCGGCTACTTCAATTCCATTCACATGAAGACTAATACCATCTTCCAAACCGATAGAATAAACAGAATCAACCCAAATATTTTGTTTTTCAAATAAATCAGAACCTATAGGAAAACACCAATTATTATTTATTTTAACTGGATGATATCCAGTAATCACTAATCCATCTGGATGAACCATCATATCGATATGTGAATTAATTTGAGTTTCCAAAATACATTTGATAGGAAAAACTCGACCCTCAGGAGTGATAACAAGATCTCCCACGCGTAAAGTGTTAACCGGAACTAATCCTAACATTGTTTGAATTTTACAATTACCTAAAAAACATGAGGAAGGAAACTGTGAATATCCTACGTATTTTACTTCTAAATTTAATTCAATATTTTTTTTATAATAAGAAGAATATTTAACAAATATAATAGTATCACCTAATTTAATATTTTCAGCAATATTTTTTTCTCCATTTATAATAATTTCTTCATTTAATTCCAAATCATAAACATTTGAATGCGCATTTATCTCAGACACTTGAACATATTTAGAATTTAATTTAGTTGTATTCATTTGTTATATTAAGTTGTGATTAAGTTGTGTTGTTAAATATAATGTATAATATATATATACCTAACCAGACCTAATACAAATAATTTCAATTTTTTATTCAAAAATTTGTATTCCAGGTAAATTTGTTCCAGAAGAAAATTTTAATTCCAAAAACTCCAATAAAGCTCCACCCCCAGTACTTACATAAATATCAGATTCTTTATTTGTTATTAAAGAAGCAGTTTCACCACCTCCAATAATTGTACTTATTTTATTATTAGATTCCAAAAACTTTACAAATTGTTTAGAAGATTGGGAATAAAAATCATTTTCAATTACTCCAAGAGAACCATTCCAAAATACAATATCAACTTGTGATACCATATTAAATAATTCTGCTTTTGAAATTGGACCAATATCATAACAATTCAAATCAGTTAAAGCAATATTGTTAATATAAACTGGCTCCATATTTAGAGATTTATTACCCCATCCGTCTTTCATTATTTTAATATTTGGTTCTAATATATTGATTTGTTGAGTTTGCTTTTGATAATAATATTTGGCTAATCCTCCAGAAATAAATATTTTAGCATTGGGAAGATTTTTAAATGATTCCACAATCGGTAATTTATCTTCAATTTTATTACCCCCAATTACACAAAGAATCTTTTTATCTTTATTAACCAACTTGGATAAATTTGTGATTTCTTTATGAATTAGATGTCCAAAACCTATTGTTTTTCCTAATTTTGTTTCAAATTCTTTTATCCCACCTATACTTAAATGATTTCTATGAGCACAACCAAAAGCATCTGAAATAAATACATCTCCTAATTGTGAATATATTTTAACAATATCATTAGATTCTAAATTTAATTTACCCTTAGCATAATTAGTTTCTTCTTCATGAAATCTTAAATTTTCCAATAAAAATATTTTACAATTAGAATTGGCAATTTTATTCAAAGCTAAATTATCAATACCAAAACCAATAAATTCAATAGGTTGTGAAATATATTTATATAAACTTGATAAAATATTTGAAATAGAATATTTATGTTCAATACCTTTTGGTCTTCCAAAATGTGAGCAAATTATTAATTTGGATGGATTTTTATTTAGTATAGTATTAATTGTAGGTATAGCTGATTTTATTCTGTAATCATCTAACACAATATCATTTTTCATTGGGACATTTAAATCTAATCTTAAAACAACACTTTTTCCTTCCAAATCAATATTTTCCAAGTAATATTTTGATTCGTTTATTTTGTTTTTGTATATATTAGTATTATCTTTACTATTAAATTTATACATAGATTCACATAGCCTAATTAATTGTGCAGAATAAGACCATTCATTGTCATACCATAAGAAAAATTTAAATTTACCTAAACCCATATCAATAGATGCCTTTGTGTCAATAATTGTAGGAGTATTTGTTGTGATAAAATCTGAACTAACTAAATTTTTATTATTAATGTCAAAAACAATCTTATATTTGTTATTTAATTTAATTTGCCCAACTATATCATCTAATTTGATATCTTTATTTGCAATTTGAATATTAACATCCAAAAGAGAACCATTTGATACAGGTACTCTTAAACTTGTTCCATTAATTAAACCTTTTAATTCAGGTAAAACAGAATAAACAGAAGAAGAAGCTCCAGTTGTATGGGGTATAATGTTATTTAAAATAGAACGTGAAGTTCTTGTTTTTTTATCAACAATATCAACTGTATATTGGGATGCTGTAGTTGCATGAATTGTAGTAAATACACAATCTAAAATTTTATAATTATCATTAATTAATTTAAGAAAAGGTGCTAAACAATTTGTTGTACAAGAAGAACCAGAAATAATTGTTTCACCAGAATATTTTGTATCATTTACTCCATATATAAATGTAGGAGTTAAATCTTTAGCAGGTGCACTCATAATAACATAATCTACATTATGAGTAGCACATTGAGATTGAGTTAAAAAAGCGCCAGTACAATCAAATAAATATTCACAATTATATTTTTTCCAATTTAAATTAGCAGGTTCTCTGTCTGAAAGCAAAATTATTCTATGGTGATTAATTTCAAATTCGGTATTAGAAATTATTTTAAATGTAAAATTTTTATCATAATGATGAACAGAATCAAATTTTAAATATTCTTCAATTTCATTAATTTTTAACTTGGTAACATTAATACATTTAATTGAAAAATTTTCATTTGCTAATAATTGCAGAAGAACACATTTTCCAATTCTACCTAATCCATTAATTCCTATATTAATCATTAGAAAAATTTTATGTATAGATTAAATTTAATAATGATAAAAAATATTTATCTGGTGTAAAAAAATCTTTATCATCCTTGGGGATAATAAAATATTATTTTTATATAGAAATACAATGGAAAAAAAAGGTACAAGATGTGATTTGTGTGAGGGTATAGGAATAGTAAAAAATCCTAATTTATATTGTGATTTGTGTGAAGCATATAGATGTGATTATACTATAAATTTATGTAAAGATGAATTTTATAAATATAAATATTGTGAAAATTGTGTTGATTTGAACACAAGTGATAAAAGTAAATGTATAAAATGTTTAGGAGAAGGATTTTACGTAAATAAAGGAATAATATGTAATGGATGTAAAATACCTCATCGTGTATGTAGTTGTATTATTAAATTATTTGATGAATGTTCCAAGTGTGATGGTTCTGGAACTATTAATTAAATAAAAAAATATTTTTTTTTTAACTATAAAATATATTAACAAATATATTAAAAAATGTTCATAACAATTCTTGTATTGATATTAGCAACTTTATATTTTATTAAATTATATCATCCTATACTAAATAAAGTAACAATTACCAAAGACACTTTTAGTCAACAAAATTATCCGTATAATCCTGAAATTTCAACTCCCCAATCAAACTATGATAAAATAACTAATCAAATTGATTCGCAACAAGCTTATAAACCCGATATATCAGTTTCATTGGGTCCAACACCTACAATAAAGTGTCCAGAATTAAAAACAAAATCAGATTGTAATGATAATGGTTGTAATTGGTTTGGAACATTTTGTTCTTCTACTTATCCTACTCAAGTCTAATAATTTATATTATTCAATGTTTAATTTTTTGAATCAGATTCGCAATGAGTATAATAAACATCGAATAATTTAGAATATGTCATAACTTGATTATTTTCATAAAATGCAAAATTTACTTTTTGTTTATATGATTTTAAGATTGCATAAAGTTCTATACAATGTTCTCTTTTATTTTTTTCATTAAAATTTAATACTGATTTATTTTGTGGTGAAGATTCCATTTTATTATCTATATAGGTAATTAATCAATTATGTTATTTATTCAATTTTTCTTATTTGTTTTTTTTAATTAAATAAAAAAATAAATATTAATCTTACTTTAATCCTCATATATTTTGTTCATATCAAATTTTTCTATTGGATTTATATCATCCTCATCAATAAGTTCAACTGACAAAATAGTATAGTTATAGTCATGTGGACCCAATCCATTACATTCACATTCAGTTGAAATTCCACAATAATATGAACCTGACAAATTGAGTTCTGGAACAGGTAAAAATTTTTTCCAATTAAATTCATCTAAATCTGTCAATTTGCCTTTGGGATATAATTTATATTGGTTTGGAACATCAATAATGATTTCAACTTCCTTACATTCATATTCACAATCTTCACCAGAACAATAACCATCATGGTCAGATGTTTCTAATTTTGAAATAATTTTAGCCTTCATATTATTATTTTAATTATTATGTGTATTAGTATTATATTTTTAATTCAATTTTTTAAAAAAATTAAAAAATTTATATAAATTTGTTACACAATGATATAAATTTTTTTTTATATTATTTATTTCATATTATTTCTATAGATTGAATCAATTCTATGAATTTGTTCTCCATGTTTAAGATTTCTTAATTTTCTTGTATAACCAGAATTTGTTCTATTGGAATCAATTTTATTTCTAATTTGAGTTGACAATTTTTGAGGTACATCAATACCATATTGAGCCCAATCAAAATACATAAGTGTATTATTTTGATTAATTGCTTCAGCTAAGGTCTCAATACCTTTAATACTCAATCCATTCATCATCACACTTAGGTATTTTAATGATTTATTTTGTTTAATCAATTCAGATAATATTTCAATACCATTATCTCCCATATTATTAGTTATCATACCCATATCAGATGTTGATTTATACATACCCAAATCCAAAACAATTAAATTGGGATGTGATTTAAAAGCATTGACTATTGAACTGATTGCTTTTTCAGTTATTCCAGTAGAACCTAAATTTAATCTTTTAAGATATTTATATCTACCTAAGACATCAACAAGTTGGCAAATTCCTTCATCACCAACATTGTTCATATCAAACCAAAATGAACTTATTCCCTCTAAATCATTAGATATTAAATATTCAAAATACTCAACTAAATATTTTATTCCATTAGAAGTAATTCCATTTGCATCTAAATATAAATGTCTTAAAGTTCTATTTTCTTTTAATCCCTCAACTAAATATTCAAGTCCCTCATCAAATACAGCAGTATTGTGAAGATCTAATATTTTAATATATTTATTTGCTTTTAATAATCTAGCAATATGTTTAATTCCTTCTGGTTTAAGAGGATTACGTTTTAACCACAAGTTAACACAATCAGTGTCTGTTAATAACCCATCAACAATCCATTTGATACCTTCTGAATTAAGGTCATTGCCTGCTAAATACCAAGTTTTAATTTTAGGTTTATGTTCATTAAGAAGAAAATTACCTACAGCCATACCACCAGTTTCCCCAATAATATTATTACCTAATAGAAAATGTTCAACTTGAGAATTTGATTTGAGAGAATTCATTAGTAACCCTATCCAACTTGGTCCAACAACTTGTTTACACAAGTCCATACGTTTATCTTGATATATTGCTCCTCTAATAAATTTCATACAAGGTTCATATTCATCATTATTATCAATTGGTTTGGCATCAGAATCTAAAAATTTAAAAAATGGTTCCAATTCTTCGAGAGGAGCTATTTCTACAGGCATAGCTGTTGGTTCAGTAATAACTTTACCAACAGGTTTATTTTTTAATGAACACCAGTTTTTTCTATCATGTTCCAATAATCTAAATAATTTGTATTTATTATTGGCTAAAAAATCTTTTGTATATTGTTCAACGTATCTTTTTGATAATCTTGAAATTAATTTGGAATACATAACTTTTCCATTTTCAGGTTTAGTTACACGATTTGTTTTAATATACATTTGATTTACCATCTCATTTACCATTCTAAAAGGACGTGATGGATTATTGTATGTGGAATGTAATCTTAAAGTAAAAAGACCTGAATCACTTATGGGTTCATTTTTTTCATATAACCCATAATCTAATAATAATTGAGTTGAAAATTTATTTACTAACTGATTAGCTAATTCAAAATTAAATTCATTTGGATTATCATACGAATATAATTGTTCAATATCTTTAGCTAGTTTTGCCCATTCGGAATTAGAGTTTGATTTAATAAATTTTGGTGTTAATAGAGATTGAGTACTTTTGTCTAAAATAATTTCAGTTTCTACCATATTTGAATTAGCTATTTGTGATTCTAGAACATCATTAATAGAATTAGATTTTGTTTTATTCACAGAACAAGTTTTGTTTCTTTTTTCTTTTAACATATCAACTGAATCAAAATTAACTGATAATTTAACTTGACCAGTTTCCTCGATATAATTTTCAACCCACAAATTTTCTCTAATTGAAGTCATTATGTTTATTATTTAATTTATAATTATTATAATATATAATGTTCAATTTTTAATTTTTTTAACATTTTAAACTAAATTATCTATTCTACTTGAAAATCATATAAAAAAATGAAAAAATATTTTAATATCAATTTTATTATAGAAAATATAACTAATGGCATCTTATCAACAAATTGGTTTAGGCACATACAAATTACAAGATGCTCAATGTGTTAGTATTATTAAAGCAGGATTAGAAATAGGTTATCGACAAATAGATACTGCACAATTATACCGAAATCACATTCAAGTATCTCAAGGGATTAAATTATCTGGAATACCACGTGAAGAGATTTTTATTATATCAAAAATTTCAAATCAGAATATTCGTAAATTAAAAATAGCAGAATCTATAGATTTGATAAAAAAAGAATTAGATGTGGAATATGTAGATTTGATTCTTTTACATAATCCAGTAAAGAATTATGAAAAAGCTTGGGAAGATTTGATTTATTGTCAAACCCAATTTGATATTAGAAATATTGGAGTATCTAATTTTAATATTGAACACTTGGAAAAAATAATTTCCAACACAAATCAAAACCCTTGGTTAAATCAAATTGAATTAAATATATTTAATCAACAAGATAAATTAATACAATATTCCAAATCAAAAAATATTATAATCCAATCTCATACAACTTTAACAAAAACTAATTTATTACATACAGAAGATTTGGTTCAATTAGCAAATATGTTAGAATTATCTTCTCCGAATACTATGTTTAAATTCGTATTGGATATGGGAATAGGTATCCTACCCAAAACAACAAATCTAACACATTTGGAACGAAATTATAAATTAGCTGGGATGAAAAAAATATTTGACACTGATTTTTATCTTAAAAATGGTGATTTAATAAAAAAATTTGATATTGGATATAAAATATATTAAAATTTTATCTTTCCATAATATTAGCTTTTGAATCATCTGATATAAAATCATGAATAATATCATATTCTTCAGACAGAGTTCTCCATTTAATTGGTTTAAACATTTCTCTAACAATATTGTCCATTGGTTTAATAATATTAGTAGATGTATCAGGTTCTTTTATGTTAATAATAATATTATTATCTTTTTTTGATAAAGTCATATTGGTTCCATGTTCATAATCAAAAATTAAAGTATTAGGTAATTGAATAAATTTTTCTAATCGCTTAATATTACCATATAATCCAATTCTTATTGCTTGAGATGAATAAGGATTTGGTAATTCCTTACTAACAATTCCAATTATGACTTGATGTTCACCATCAATAAGTCTATCAGTTTTTAGTGTTTCGCCATAAATTTTATTACCCATTTGTAAATTGTTATATTATTTTAACAATGATAATATAAAGAGTTAAAATCAATTTTTTTTTATTATTTAGGTTTTACCATTTGGCTTTGGTATAATTAGATATTTTTGTCCAAGATTTATCTAATGGTTGTGCATTTGCAAGTTGAAATATGGGCCAAGTTATTCTGGAAGCACCATCTTCAGGTGTTAAAGGAAAGTTTGTTTTATCCGAATCAAAATTTATCCCAGTAACATAACCAGGATTTATTGTATGGGTATGAAGTTCTGGATCTGGATCTTCTTCTAAACTTCTAATTAACATATTTAAAGCACTTTTACACATATTAGTATGAATATGTCTATCATTTTTTGTAGTTTCAAATTGTCCTTCAAATGAATCCACATTAATAATAAATTTTGGACCAAATAAATTAGTTTTTATTTTAGATATAATTAGTGTTGGAACAAGTTGATTAAGTGCTACACATTCAACAATTTCTTTTGGATCAATTTGTTCAATTGTTTTGTTCCAAGAATTATCATGTGGTATTTCTTGAATATCACCAAATTTATTAAATTTTATTTTAGGTTTCCAACTAATTATTTCGGTAGTATTGATAGTTGTTAAATTCATATAAGTACTATTGGTTTTGGAAATTTTATTTTTATTATTTATAACCAATTGGTTTGATTGGATATTTGCAGAATCTTCAACTAATATATAATTTGATATATCAGATTCTAATTCTTGAACAGTTTTGGAATAATATTCTGAACTTCTTATTGTTCTAAAAGCCATATTACACCTTTTTCACTGAAAATCGGGACACTTTTTCAGTGAAAAAGGTGTAATAATTCCTCAGGATAATTTAAATTTGACAACACTAAGTCTAATATTTTTTCAATCACAAAACTTTTATTTGTATTTATTTGTTCATTTGTAAATATTTTTGTGATATCATAGTTTAAAAGAAAAGCCGTAAGATAAAAAATTTTTGTTTCTGTTTCATTCATATTTAATTATCTAATTATTTCAATTAATTTATGTTCTGTTTAATTCAACTTTTTTACAAAAAAATTGAATTAAATAATAATTGATAAATTGGATATACATATATATGATTTTAATATAAAAATTTCAAATGAGTATATCAAATATTTTAAGTAATATAACCAATACGATAAATAAGTATTGTATTGGTTTAACTCTTACTCAACCAAATTATGAGAAAAAAATATTTGATTTAGAAAGTCAAAATTATGTTAGTATAATTGAACCAAACCATGATAAACAAAATATTTTGGAAAATAATTTAAAATATATATATAAAGATAATTTTGATTTGGATAAATATTTGGTTGTAGGTAGTGGATTTGATAGAACGAATGGAATAGAATGGAAAAGAACTTCTATTTATTCAGATTATGAAGTTTATTATAAAGGATATCATAAAATTCCATATTGGCAAATTGAAAGAATATTATTTTCAAATGAGATTATGAAAAATTTTGAATTTGAAAATATATTAAAAACTTACATTGATTGTGGTAAAAATTTTGAGTTAACATTAGCTTATCTTAAATTATAATTTATTTATAAAAAATTGAAATTTTAAAGATTTGATATAGTACCTTTATAAATAATATATTATTTCATATAAAATTTGGTTAAAAAAATGCCTTTTGTACAAAATCAAGATCCATATTTGAAATATTGGGATAGAACTAATTATTTATCTGAGGCTGGTGATGATAATATTCAATTTAATATTAATGATAATTTAATTAATAATATCAATATTATTCTTAATAGATTAGAGGACGGGATTATTAATAATGATAATAATTTAATTTATTACAATAATTTATATGATGATAACTTGTATAATGATAATATCGATTTAATTATAAGAACAATTTTTAATAATAATAATGAATATTTTAATGAACCTAATGAACTTATTGGTAATTTACAAGAACAAAATCCAATTCAATTGGTACCAATTGAATTGAATGAATTAGAACAAATCGTTAGTATTGGTGATTGTTGTTCAATTTGTTTGAATCAATTTGCAAATCAAATAGATAATGGAGAAAATGAACATTCTAATGTGTGTAGAATTGGATGTGGTCATCATTACCATATTGGATGTATTGGTAATTGGTTAAATACTCATAATACATGTCCCTTATGTAGAACTATATTATAAATAACAAAAATTGAAAATATTTAATAATATTTATTATTTTTTATATTAAAATAACAAATGGTTTTAATAAGTATTTGTGGATTTCAAGGTGTAGGTAAAGATACTTTTGCCAATTATCTTGTTGAAAATTATGGATTTTTAAAATATAGTTTTGCATCTGCAACAAAAGATATATTAGCTACTTTATTTGGATGGGATAGAAATATGTTAGAAGGTGATACTATAGAATCAAGAAAATTTAGAGAAACTGTAGATTTATGGTGGTCAGAAAAATTAGCTATTCCTGAATTAACTCCAAGAAAAGTTCTTCAACTTATTGGAACTGACTTATTTAGAAAACACTTCAATTATAATATTTGGGTTCAATGTGTAGAAAAAAAATTATTATCTCATTTAGAATCAGACCCTAATTCTAATATTATAATTAGTGATTGTAGATTTCCCAATGAAATTGAAATGTTAAAAAAACTTGGATTTAAATTGATTCATATTCAAAGAAATCTACCGGAATGGTTTGACCAATATAAATCAGGTATTGATTGTGCTCAAGCATCTGAATTACATATATCTGAAACATCATGGATAAGAGAACATTTTGATTATGATATTATAAATCAATATGATAATTTAGAAACATTTTATTCAAAAATAAATGAATTTGTTAAAAATAATTTTAATTTGGATATCTCAAATGAAACTCAAGGAGATTATTTAGTTCAACAATTTGGACTAAATAAATTTAATATTGAAGATAGAAATAAATTAGATTGGGTTGAAGATAATTTACTTGGATTGATTGAATATCATAGAGGATTTGAAACATTTGATAAATCAAAATTGGATAGTTATTATTTATACACAGGAAGAGGACCTTCTCAAGGAACTCTTCATATTGGACACTTGTTAGGTTTAGAATTGATTTTATCAATTTCAACTGAATTAGAATCAAAAATAATTTTTATGATTGCGGATGATGAAAAGATTCTTAGAGATTCAATAGATGTAAAACAAATGGAATTAAACGTGAATGATACAATTACCCAATTAAATTCTATTGGATTTAACAAATCAAACACCAAATTTCACATTAATTCTAAAGATATTGATTCAAAAGTATATCAAATTATGATTAAGTTAATGAGTTTTGTAACTGTTGAACAATTAGCAAAGATATTTGGTAAGAAAGATAATATTGGTGAATATTTTTATGTTTTTTATCAAATGGTTCCCTGTTTTTTATCTCCGGATTCCCAATGTATTGTAATTTGTGGTATAGACCAAGACCCATTTTTTAGATTAGCTAGATATTTGGCAAAAAAGATTGGATTTAAACCTCCAATTGTTCTATTTACTAAAAATGTTCCATGATTAGATGGAAGTGAAAAAATGTCAACATCAGTTCCTTCATCTAACCCTATATTTTTGTCTGATAACAATGAAACTATTAAAAATAAAATATTTGGAGTTAAAAAGGTTGGTGCTGGTACTTTAGATGAATTATTTGAAAAAGGAGCTGATTTAAATTCTGACACGCTTATTCAATTAGCGAGATTATATGAATCGAATAGGGATGTTTTATCTTTAATAGAAACAGGATATTCTAATGGATTTATTGATTTTGATGAGAAAACAGAAATGGATTTAATAAGTTTACTTCCTCCAAAAGGGATTGTATCTCGAAATAATAAAATAATGATTACAACATTTGGTATTAGATGTTATTTAACAAATTTAATTATTAAAATATGCTCAAAATATGTAACGAGATAACTAATAATTAAATAGATAATTTATGTATTTGTGTGATTTTTTTATATTCAAAAAAGTTGAAATATTTATAAAATAATTAATAATTTTAATATTAATTTTATAAAAATGGAGTTTCATAATCAAAAAGAACAATCAAATCAATTAGAAAATTTAGTTAATTCAATATCAAATATTCAATTAAATTTGGATATTGATTCTATTAAATCATCCGAACAAGTTGTATCAAATAATGTTGAAATTACCCCAACCCAATTTAAATTAATATCACCAATATTTTTTACCAAAGTTGGTGAATTATTACTATCAAGAGAAATTCCCAAACCAATTGAGACATTTGATAAGGTTATTCCAAGAGAAATTTTTAAACGGGTTCTAAAAGAAATTAAAGATGTCAATAATGACTTTTTTAATCTAAGAACAATAATTATACCAGACCCTGACGATAATGTTAATGTATTTTATTTCACAATGATTCCGAATGACGGATTATATTGTCATCTTCCTTTGGTTGGTAGAATAATTATTCCAGAATCTTACCCAACTGAACCACCTGTTTTTCATTTGCTAACAAGAACAAATAGATATAATGTAGATGTATTTTCTCATGCAGCAATATCATTTAATAAATCAGAATCATCATTATGTTTTGATATATTAAAAAGAAAATCTCAATATGGTGATGCAAGTGCTTGGAATGAATCTTATACTATAAGTTCAATTATTAGTGCTTTAATGCAATCAATTGTATCTTTTTCTGTTCCTCAAATGTATGGAGGAGAAAAACAAGAATTTGTTACAATGGAAACTTTAGAACAAGGATATTCAAATGTTCAAGATACAATTAAAAAATACACGAAATACATTGGGGAAATTCCAGAAATTCCTGCAAATATTGCTTCTGAAAAAGATGCCAAATTATTGGATTTTCCAAAAATAATTAGAGTTAAACCTAACATTCCAAATAAAAATCCAAATAGTATGTTTGAACTAACTTTTAAATCTCAACCATTTAAAATTAATGAAGAAACCAGTTTTACTTGTGGATTTAATTTAAATGAATTAACATCCAATTATGTTTTTAGCGTTGTCCTAACTACCAATCCAGATGACCTAACAGGAAGAAAACATGATACAATATTATTTAGAAATGGAGTAACAGGTTCTGCTGCAATCAAATCTAATAAAACAAATAATCAAACAGTTTGGTTTTATCACGGTAAACCATTAAATCAAACTAATTTAAAATTAACAATTACCATATCTAACCAACAATTTACAATGGCTTATCGGGATATTAGTACAAAAGATAAATGGGTAATTCACGGTGATTATCCTATAGCTTATCTTGATGAAAAAAGTCATCCGGATATATCTGGTAAAGATTTTTATCTTGTACTTTATTTTAAGAGAAAATCTGGTTCAAATACATTTGAAGTTGAAAATATTTTACCAGAAAAAGGTTTAGTTTTTTCTAATTAATTAAAGTTAAAATATTATCACTTTATTTTATATATTATATATGTGTGGATTAGGAAATGAATTAAATTTCAATGATAGAGAATATTTACCAACAATCAAATGCTTTGATAAATTAAATTGGAATTGTCCAGACTCAATTCAATTAGAATTGTATGAAATTTTTATAACTTCAAGTATGGATTTTAGACATATGTCTTCAAAATATAAAATAAATGAAATTTTTTTACCAGAATTTAATATTGGAATAAATAAAGAAAATTTTAAGAATAAAAAATATAATATAATATTAAATTCTTCTGAAAGGTATAATACAGATAAATTCTTAAATAATGAGAAAGAAGATAAACCTAAACTAATAAAAAAATATATTTTAACAAAACAAAAAAATTCTAATGAATTGGATGAATTATTTGATTTAATAAAGTCATATACAAAATCACAAAATATGGAAGAACCAATTAAAAAAATTTTTGAAATAATCACAAATTAAATATTTATTGGATATAAAAATTTTTTTGTATAAGAATAATATATATAGAAATTATGTCAAAATTATTGTTAGAAAATATTAAAGTATATGAAAGATTTATAAAAAAAAATAAATTATATGAATCCAATAAATTTAATTTTATTCAATTAGGTGGCAGTGATGGAGAACGTAATTTAGATCCTTTTTTTTCAGAGGATATTGAAGAATTAACTAAACAAAATGAAGATTATAGAAGAGTTTTATACACTGGAATAAATGAACAAATTGTTTTGATGTCAATTCCTCCAAAAGATAACATTAAAAATGAAATCCATGAATCACGTGATCAATTTATAAGAATAGAACAAGGAGAAGGAAAAGCAATTATTGGAAAAAATGAATATATCCTTATAGATAATACTGCATTTATTATTCCTGCTGGGGTTTCACATGAAGTAATTAATACATCAGAATCAAAACCATTAAAATTATATACAATATATTCTCCTCCTGAACATCCCGATAAATTATTAAATAAAACTAATCCCGATAAACCTATTAGTCAAATAGATTTAAATCATATTTTGATTGATTCAGATTCAAATAATTCTGTTTCAATGGAAATAATAAGAAAACAATTGGATAGTGAAATGCCAATTGACACAACAAAACCTAATGAAGTATCAAATAAATTAGATGATGATTTACTAAAAGGTGGTAATAATAGATTAGATAAGAAAAATATTGATTATAATAATAAATATTTAGATTATAAAAATAAATATTTAACATTGAAAAAATTTATATCTAAATACTATTAGAAATATGGAAATTAATAATAAACAAATTGAAAATCCAAATAAAATAAGAAAAATTGAAAGTGAAATATTTATTTTAAATAGGGATAATTTGGATAATTATTATTTATCAGACCCTGATGAATTAATTATCATTAATTCATCATATGAATATTCACATCAATTTATGCAAACAATAATTGATGGTGGGATTAAATCAAATGTAAAAAAAATAATAACATCAGATTCTGTTATTATCAAATATATAAAATATATTAAAAATATATTTAAAAATTTATTTCCCAATTGTAAAACCATAAAAATTAATTCATTAGAAAATGATTTTAATTTAATCGCATATATAATTGATAATACTGAAATTATTGATTGTATCGAGTATGTGCTGAATGATTATATTTATCAAAATAAATCATTTCAAAAATATATTCTTTTTACAAATTCTTTTTTAACCGGTGATTTAATGAATATTAAAAATATTAAAATAATTAATAATATAATATCAGAACCAAAATGTGGTCTTGAAAAAAAAATTTTTGATAATTTTATTGATTATAATTTAATTGAAAAAAAAAATAATACACAACTTGAAAATATAATAAAACATAATATCAATCAAAAATCCATTAATTATATTTATTTTGAATATATTGATAAACAAAGAAATAAATTTTTTAATATTAATATTATAAATATGGTTGATATTGATTTTTTGTCATTTGACCTTATCTTATAAAAAATTGTTTTTTATAATATATATATAAAACTTTATAGATAAATTGTCTAATATTTTATGTTTTGGATAAATAAAAAAAAACATAACTTTGTTGGAGAAGATAGAAATTTTGGTGATTCTGAATTATTTGTTGATTTAGTCCCGAGTTCTTGTTGGTTTACAAATGTAAGATATTGTGTTAGAAAAGAAGATTGGGATAAAATTCGTAAAATTGTATACTCAAGAATTGAATACAAATGCGAATGTTGTGGAATTGACTGTATAAAAAATAAAATACCTATTGAAGCTCATGAACGTTGGGATTATGATTATTCTACTTTAACACAAAAATTAGTTAGATTAATTGGACTATGTAAATTATGTCATAGTACAACACACTTTGGATTTGCTAAAATGAATGGTAAAGAAGTGGAAGTATCAGAACATCTTAAAAGGATAAGAAATTTTAATTTAGAAGAATTAAAAGAACATATTGATATAGCATATGCTGTATGGTTAGAACGAAATGTGTTAGAATGGAATTTAGATATAAGTTTAATTACATCAAATGGTTACGAAATAATTAAACCAGTTAAGGTTGAAGATAGAAAAAATGTTATTTTGGATAAATTAAATTAAATATAAATTTTTATCTAAAAAAATAATTTAATTGATAAGTAACAAATAATACTTGAAATTAAATACATTTTTACGGCAAAATGATATTTTTTAGTTTTGATAAATAATATATCAAATAATTTCGTTTCATTAATAATTTTATTTTTATATTCATCAGATTCATAAAAATTAATTTTATCATTAAAATTTTTTACAAGCATATTAACATTTTCTTTTTCTGTAATTAATTTTTCTTTTGTCAAAGTCAAATTTTTAATTAATCCCAAAGTTAAAATTTTAGCTACTTGGGGAGTTTTAATTAAATCAACTGGTGTTTGTTTATGATTATTTGTAATTGAATAGTCAAATAAATTTTCACCAATTAATCTTTCAATTTGTTTGGTATTATTATTTAAAACTAATTCGTGAAAAATAGAATTACCATCAAATGGGTCATTCCAATTGTAATATTCATTCGGATTATTTTCCCAAATATAATCATACATTCCTGAAATATCATTTTCATCAAGTTGAACATTATTTGATTTGGTATCTTTTAAAGAATTAGTAAACTTAATTGGTTTAGCATCAGGACTGCTTAAACATACAATATTAAAAATAGTATCATCTCTAGTTATTTTAATATCATCATATTTTGACATAAGATTTCTAAGTATCAATAGAAATTTTGATTTAAAATTTGAAGATATAAAGGCTGAGTTTGTATTTGTAATATCATATTTATCATTTAATAATTTATTAAAAAGTGAATATTGTGTAAATGTATAATCCATATTAGCATATAAAACAGACATTAAATCTGTTTCAATTTTATCCATAGAAATATCATTAAGATTTGACATTTTTTATATATGTATTTAATTGTTTAATATTTTATTAAAAAATCAATTTTTTTAATAATGAAAAAAATTGATTTTTTAATGTAATATTATTAAATCTATATAAATTAGCTATATAAAATGTTTAGAAATAATAGTTCTAGAACTCAAACTGCTACATTTGTTGGACAATCTAATATGTTAGGTTCAACAAACAATTCAAACTCTAATATTAGAACAACACAATTAAATTCAAGAAATAACATTGAAAATGATATTATGTTTGCTGTATTAACTTGTAATCTTCAAGAAGTAAAAAGATTAGTTAATTCATCTAATTCTAATGATATTATTGATTCAACAAATGGATATACTGCTTTACATCATGCTGTTAGAATTAGAGGTAATGATAGAATTATTGAATATTTAATGTCGGTTGGTGCTAATCCAAGATTAAAACAAAATGAAAATAAAGATGCTATAGATTTAACAATTGAATCAAATTATAGATTTTTAATCGATAAACTATTAAGTAAAAATGATGCTGAATTAAATGACATTTATAATAAATTTGATAATGTTAATTATGAATATAAAAATCTTAAAAGAAAAAATGAAGAATTAATAGAAGAAAATACGTATTTGAAAAAATCATCATCTCAATATACAGAAAAGATTGAAGAACTTAAATCTGAAAATGTATCCCTAAAGAAAAAATATGATGATAGTGAAAAAGCATTTGCTAATTTACTTAAAAAAACTAAAAAAAATTAATTTATTTATTAATTTATATTTGAACTTTTTATATCATTAAAATAATATAAAAAACATTAAAAATACATAAAAATATAAAATATTATATATCTTCAAATGTAAAAATGTCATCATCTTCTGCTGATTCTAGTTTTCCATCAACAAATTCCATATTTGTAGCAGATAAATTAACATTTGCTGGAATTTCACCATAACTTTTTAGACTTTGAGCCTCTTCATCAGTATATTTATGAATAATATCGCAATTTGAAGAATCAAAATCTCTTGATGATACCAAGACAATATTTCCAACATTTACCCAAACTCTTTTTCTCATTGAACCACAAATTTTTCCGATAATATTTGTATCTTGAATTGAATCTGTATTAAACAATTGACATTCAAACCTTCCATCTCCTAATTGTTTAATAATTCTAGCATAATATTGGTCTTCTTCACAATATACCAAGTCACGTTGTCTTGGGGCCTTTTTTTGGCCTTTAAATTTTTTACCTCCGTTCTTATTTTTTCCCATTTTGTATTATATATGTTTCTATATATTGAATTCGATTTCAGTTAATTATTTTTTCAATTTTTTTACATAATGCTTATATTGATGTTATTATTTAAATCTATATCCAAATCATATTTAACATTTGGATTAACCTTTATATTTATTTTTCCAACTTGAATACTGTTTTGTTTTTTGTTATTTTTTGTTTTTTTACTAAATATGGATTTATCAGATATAGATTTGTCATTCATTGAACTATTAAATTTTTGATTTTCTGATATTTTAAAATAATTATTATGTTTGTTTGTTTTTGAAGTATTTTTAAAAAAATTTTTAGGATTAAATTTTAAATGGGGACTCTGATTACTTGAATTTTCAATACTAATTTGAGAAGGAGAATCTATTGAACTTGAATTTTCAATACTAATTTGAGAAGGAGAATCTATTGAACTTGAATTTTCAACAGTGATGTGAGAAGGAGAATCTATTGAACTTGAATTTTCAACAGTGATGTGAGAAGGAGAATCAATTGAACTTGAATTAGTCGGATTTAATAAATTACTACTAAAAAAACTGTCAAAATTTTCATTATTAAAGGTATTTATCACATTAATTTTTTCATTTAAAAATATTGATTCAATTGATAATTTTTCATTTGAACTATTGGTAGTGGAACTAGATTTTGTCAATGAATTTTCTGATATTTCTGATAAATCTAAATTTATTTCTGAAGATTTTTTTTTTTCATACGAACTATTAATGTCTTTTAGTAAGTTATATATATTTACAAGTTCACAGGAATTATATAATTCATTAATGACTGAAATAAATTCATCATATGATATGTCCATCTTATCTTTTTTTTCTTTATAAATTTCTTTAATTACATTATTGTTCATTTATTAAAATATATTATTTAATATATTTACTTAATTTTAAATTCAATTAATTATATTTGATATGAAAACTAATTAATTAAATTAACAAAGAATTTTTTCTAATTCTTTATCTAACTCATCATTATCATAATCAGAAATATTATCATATGACAAATTATTAAATGAATCATCATTTTTAATTGATTTTTTTTTATTATTCACCATTATAATTTTTATTTTTTTATCATTATCTTTGTCTTTGTTTTTATTATTTTTTTTTTCAGTATTATCTTTATCGTTTTTTATATTGTTATTATTATTACTTTTATCATTCAAATCCAAATTATTATTTTGAACAAGATTAATATTATGTTTTTCTTCAACACTTTCATATATTTCAAAATTAATTTTATTATTTAAATCATAACTTTTTTTTGAATTATTATTTCTATCTGACACACAAACTTTATCCATAATGATTTTAACTCTATTTTTAATATCAAATATATCACTTTTCATTGTTTTAATCTCATCTAATAACATAATCATAATACTATTAATATTATTATTTAAATCAGTGCTATTTGTATTGGTTGATAAATTATCTTGTCCATTAAAAATTTTTTCAGCAATATCCATATCATCTTTTGACTTTAACAGACACACAATTCTTAGTTTTTTTGCCATATCAATATCTTTTTTTTTTAAAAAATCACTTAGTATATTTTTTATTTTTGTTAAAGATAATTTATTATAATAATTTGATATTTCATCTAAAGAATTAAAGTTAAGAATTTTTAAATATAATTCATCATAATTTACAAAGTATTTATTTTTAGTGTTTGCTAAATATTTGTCAATGATTTTATTTTTATCTAATATATCATTTGATTTAATTGGATCATTAAGTATTTTTTGAATTCTTATTAATATCCCTGTCATTTTTCTATTGTGATTTTTTAATATTTCGTTAATATCCAATAAATTATTAATTTCATTTATTAATTGTGTCTCTTCCATATCATTCCAATAGTTAATACTTGAATTATTATTCATTAAATTATATTAATTTAGTATTATAAATTTTTTATATCATTATAATCTTATTAAAATTATATTTCAATAAAATTAAATATTTTAATCATCACTATTTATACTACTGTCATCACTACTACTATCATTATCACTATTAACTTGATTATAATTATCACCATAATTATCATAATCATCAACCACAATTACATTTGAAATTATATTATTAAAGTTGTTTGTAATATTATCATTCTGATTAACATTATATGTTCTAAATAAATTATTTACTAAATAATTATTGATTGTATTTTCAATTAAATTATATTCTCTCAATATAAAATTGTTAGATTCGTCTCCATATTGTTCTTCGACTTGTACATTATTTTCATTAAATAAAAATTCTATATTATCATTATCATTATCATTAAAATTAGTATCAGAATCATATTCATTTGAATATTTTAATATTTCATCAGTTAGATAATTTCTACAATTTGGACATTTTAATAATTTAATAAAGTCTTTGGAATTTTTTTTTAAATTAGAAAATAAATAATCAAAAAAACACGATGAATGTGTCATATGTTCACATTTAAAAATTATCAAATTGTTATTTGTTATAACATCCAAGCAAATAACACAATTAGATAAATCTCCATTTAAACTTAATAGTGGAATTTTTTTCCATAAATCATATATTTTATCATTTATTGTTTTGATGTTAGTTAAATTTATATCTGTAAATTTATTATTAATAAATATTTCATTTAATAAATTTACAGTATCTAAAGAATAATTTAATAAGGGTAAATATTTTTTTTTATCTTCATCAAAATTAATACACATTTTATATAGTTCTTCATATGAGTAATTAGATAAATCAGGTTTTGTCTTATTTTCCAATAAGATTTTTATCAAATTTTTATTGTCATCATTTAATTCAACCATTATTATTATATAATTAATACGTATTTATATATTCAAATTTATTTATAAAATAAAAAAATTGAAATTATAAATAGTTGGGATCTCTATTATATTATTTATATATACACATATATATTTCTTGATAAAGAAAATAAGAATGTTTTGCCTTAACAAAGAAAGCTTAGCACGTATGGAACGTAACAACAACAACAACAACAACCACAACAACAACAACAACAACCATAACCACAACAACAACAACAACAACCATAACCACAACAACAACAACAACAACAACAACAACAACAACCATAACCGCAACAACCACAACCCAAACCGTCTCAATACCACAAGTCAAAGACAATTTGAGGTTTCTTCAAATAGAATGAAACAATCTGATTTTAACAATCAGATTGCTTCTCCAAAGAAAACCTCAACCAAAATTGGTCACCAAGTTCACACTATCCCACCAAAATCATCACTGAATCCAAGTGCAAATGTGTTTGTGCCATCATGGCTCAAATCATATGGTATCAGTGATGATGAGGAATTACAGGCAGAAATTGAGATGGAAATGGATGAACTTGACTTGGAATTCGAACAAATGGAGAAAGAAGATTTAGATATGATGGAGGATTTCGAATATGAACAATGTTTAGATGAATTTAATAGTAGGAGAGAATACTGGTTTCCTTGGGCACAAAAATGCAACAATTGCGCTGGATTTCCTTATCAGCATTTGTGTTTTAACCATGGTGAAATGCAAGAATATATTCTTTTCAAAGATAAATTATCTACACATTTTGGTGGGAATTGCAACAAATATAAGAAAGGTAAGGCAACCAAGGCAGTCAAGGTAGCCAAGGTAGAAACTCAAGTAGCCAAGGTTGATGCTTCAGTTACTAAGGTTGATGCTTCAATTACTAAGGTTGATGCTTCAATTACTAAGGTTGATGCTTCAATTACTAAGGTTGATGCTTCAATTACTAAGGTTGAAGCCAAAGCTAGTAAGGTTGAAGCCAAAGCTACTAAGGCAGAGACTGAGGTTGCTAAGGTTGAAGCCAAAGCTACTAAGGTTGAAGCCAAAGCTACTAAGGTAGAGACAGGGTTTGTCAATACAGAGACTGAGGTTGCTAAGGTTGAAGTGAAAGTTGAAACCAAACCAACCAAAGACAAAGCTAAGGTTGCTAAGCTAGAGATTCCAGTAACCAACGTAGAGACTGGGGTAGCTCAAGTTGCTAAGGTTGAAGTGAAAGCTTCAACCAATCCAACCAATGTCAAAGCTAAAGCTAAGGCAGCTAAGATAGAGACACCATTAGCTAAGGTAGAATCCCAAACAACTCAAGTTGTTACTGAATCTAATTCAACCAATGTCAAAGCTAAAGCTAAAGCTAAGGCTGTCAAAACTGCTAAGATAGAGACTTCAGTAGCTAAGGTAG
>Ga0172363_10000209_pt1 | contig 39986 bp, 40 predicted proteins | sample LakKivs2_kivu2a2_FD_114541 | JGI IMG/M metagenome (GOLD analysis project Ga0172363, IMG submission 114541) | Sediment microbial communities from Lake Kivu, Rwanda - Sediment s2_kivu2a2 | ecosystem: Environmental > Aquatic > Freshwater > Lake > Sediment | place: Rwanda: Western Province, Lake... | reverse complement strand
CGTGCATGTCTCCGAGATAGACTACTTCGTGATACACGAGTCGCAGGGCGCTACCATGGGCGGCGGCAGCCTCCTCGGCAAGAAGGAAAAGAAGGAGATCGACGAGGGCATCAAGCAGATCGCCAAGAACGTCGGCTCTTTAGTTAAGGATGGCGATTGTTTACAGATCGGCGTTGGCCGCTGCACGGAACGTCTGGTGCAGCTTGGCATCATCGACGGTAAGAACGATATAGGATACCAGTCAGAGGCCACCGTGCCGGGCGTCATCCGACGCGTGCGCGAGGGCATCATCACCGGCAAGTACAAGACCGAGAAACCGGGCAAGGCCGTCATCACATCCGTGGGCGGCGACACGCGCGAGGAGATGCAGTGGGTCAACATGAACCCGCTGTTCGAGCTGGTCGATGTGGATTACCTGGAGGACATCCGCACCATAGCCTCGATGGACAACATGGTCTGCATCAACCAGACGCTGATCATGGACCTCTTCGGCCAGTCGTCGGCTGAGGGCATCGGGCCGGAGCTGTACAGCGGGGCCGGCGGGCAGGTGCCGTTCCAGATCGGCGCCTTGCTGTCGAAGGGCGGGCGCGGCATAACGGTGCTGCCGTCCACCGCATCGGGCGATACCATATCGCGCATCGTCCCGCTGCTGCCGCAGGGCACCAATGTTACTATCCATAAGAACCTGACCGACCGTGTCATCACAGAGTACGGCATCGCCGAGCTCAGGGGGCGCAGCCAGCGGCAGAAGGCCGAGGCGCTCATCAACGTGGCCCATCCCAAGTTCCGCGATGAGCTCAGGGCCGCGGCAAAGAAGATGTTCGGGTTGTAAGCGCGAGAGCGTTATAATAAAAGAAAACGTTCAAAGGAGGACGATTGAGTTACTGTAAGTATGAGGTCAACAAGAAAACCAGGGTGGCCACCATCACCTTCGACCGGCCGGAGAAATTGCATGCTCTGGTTCCGATGAAGGATCTGGAAGAGGTCATCGCGCGGCTGTACGATGCCAGCAGGGACGACAATGTGGCTGTGGTCGTACTCAAGGGCTCCGGCAGGGCCTTCGGCGCGGGCTACGACATCGACGCTGTGCGCTCACGCCGCGGCCTGGATCAGCCCACACGCCCACCACAGCGGAAGCGCTACTGGGGCGTCGACGAGTGGTGGGGACGCCGCGGCATCCTGCAGGCGATCCTGACATGTGACAAAGTCACCATCGCTCAGGTACACGGCTACTGCTACGGAGGCCATTTCGAGGTCATGTGCGCCTGCGACCTGGCCATCTCCAGCGACAATGCCATTTATACGCACCCGGGCTACACCTACCTCGGCATCGAGGGCCCGATTCCTCTATACGTTTATATGATCGGCTGGCGCAAGGTGAAAGAGATGATGCTTCTGGGCAACCCGCTGAACGCTCAGGAGGCCCTCAATATGGGACTGATCAACAAAGTAGTCCCGATGGCAGACCTTGAGAAGGAAGTAACCAAGACAGCCAATCTCATCGCCACACGTCCGCTTGACGGCATCGTTATGGGCAAGAAGCATTTCCTCATGTCCATGGATATGATGGGCTTCTCCGCCGGCTACGACATGGCCAGCCTGGCTCACACCCTCCTGAGCAACCTCAAGTTCGGGGAGAACGAGTTCAACCTGATGAAGGAGCTCAAGACCAAGGGCCGCAAGGGCATGTATTCGGACAGAGACAAGACATATAAAGATCAAAACTGGCGCCCCGAGGATATCAAGAAGGGGGCCAAGAAGCCCGCAGCCAAGAAGGCGGCAGCAAAGAAACCAGCGGCTAAGAAAAAGAGATAACATCGCATTAAGTCGATGATGTTTAAAAAGCCCTCCGTGATGGAGGGCTTTTTGATTTATACTTTATCCAGGCCAAATTCTTTCCAGATATTGGGCCAATCCTTTTTGAGTTTCTTTTGCCCTCTGTCATTAAGGAACAGCAGTGTATAACCAGTCCCTCCGCTATCCAGATAAAATCTGAATTTTGAAAGTTGGGCGTCAATGAAATCAGCGAGGCTGCGAATGATTTGAAAGTCTAGTGACTGATAGTGATTATATACATCTTCAAGGCCTGCTCTTCCACCTCCATAAATTCGGGGCTCATATGGTGCAATCTCGGTGGCTTTAGCTGCTCCTATGGAATCTATTGCCAGGAACCAAAGTATTACCGCTAGAGAGTAATTGTTGTGGCCGGCAGCTTGTTTCCCGATAATGAATTTTTTATTTCTAACCGCATGTGCGAAGTAGTAAGCCACTTCCTCGGATAGTTTAAGCTCGGGGTCTTGCTTCCGTACGAACTCAGTTGGCGTTGCGCAATTTAGTCCGGCATTGCTTTTATCGATATACTGATAAACCTGGAACCTCAATCCATGTTTGCCTTCTGCATCAAAGGGACGAAATTTATCCATGTATAGTTCGGTAGGTTGTAATGCCTCATACACAATTTGGCTGACCAGAATTTGACACCCATCTGCTTTATCCATGACGCGCGCAGCCATGTTGATGCCGGCGCCAGCTATAGTTCTTCTGTAATTAACATCTGTGACAAGGATGTCCGTGTTTTCATTAATTCCAATCCTGACTTGGAATTGTCGGGTTTTTATAGTTGTTCGTTTATTGTATGAGTCTAATAGTCTGAGGATATCTAAGGCAATTTGCATATGTAGATCATAGGACTGAGAGGGGCTGATTAAAGCTACACACATTCCGTCGCCTGTCGGTATTAGAAGATAATCCTCTTTCTCAATATTCCGGTCTTCCAGAGCATACCTGACAATCCGGTTCAATTTATCGACGATATCAGACTGTGTCTCCGCGCTTCTTTTACTAAACTTTACAACGTCAAGGAAAATATATTTCGCATAACGTCTTAAGACTTCAGATTTATCATGTTCTGGAACCAAGTTCCTGCTCTCCTTTTTAGCTCAAGCTATTTCACTCGGTGATGTATTCTCAATCTCACCAATCCGGCAAAAAACGGTGGGCACAGCCCACCCTACGACTAATTTAAAAGTAACGCGGCTTGAATAGTTACGACACAATTTTTGGGCTCGCGCTTTAATTCATGTTCCCAGAACCGAATTACACGCCAACCAGATTTTTTCAGAGTACGTGTCACCTTCCGGTCACGTTTTTTGGTCGCGTTTATTTTCTCCGTCCAGAATTCACGGTTTGAGGCTGGAATATTTCGGCAATGATGGCAACCGTGCCAAAAACAACCATCAACAAAGACCGCTATTTTGGCCGAGTCAAAAACAAAATCCGGTTTGCCTAAAACATCGGCAGCGTTAACGCGCCAGCCAGCAATACCGGATGAAACTAATCGGGATCGTAGCCGCCATTCTGTAGACCGATTACCTCGCCCCCTAACGGTGGCCATCACCTCAGAGCGTTTCTGCCTTGTAAATACATCTGCCATAATATCAAGGCTTGGGTTCGAGCTTTTTACGCAATTCCTCAAGAATACGGGCTTGTTCTCCGCGAGGCAATTTTCTAATTTGGCGCAGAATACTCAATGTATTGGGAGCAGATGGAATGGCAAGATTACTTCGTCCCTCGTTGCAATTATTGCATAAAACTCGCAGATTCTCGTCAACTGTAAGACCGTCCGGGTTGATGTGGTCTACGTGAAGGCGGATTTTCCTTCCGGGCGTATACGGGTCCGGGTCGCCTGCAGTGGCTCCGCACATAGCACAAGTTAAGCCGTTACGCTCCAAAATACGTGCCCGCTGTACTTTATCTATTTTGTGCGAGAACCTCGGTACACGTTCAAGACTCACAAGCATATACTCGCCAGGTTTGAGGTCAGCACGATCATTATGAGAGAAGATTTGCATTCCTTCATCGTCACGAAGTTCTCGAATGCGCCTGGCGTATTCACTGATCCGAGTGAGTTTTCTTAGCTCTTTAGTAGTGACGATTTCTCCAACATGCTCTTCAAGAAATTTTCGGATTTTATCCTTTGAGCCCATTCGTCTTGCACTCACTTGCGGTGACTCCTTCCAGTTGCTCGGGATAAATCATTCGACGGACGGTACTTGCTATTGCATGAGCAAGTTTTACTGGCACGGCGTTTCCGATTTGTTTTGCTATCTCTACTTTTGATCCATTGAAAATGAATTCATCCGGGAAACACTGTAAACGAGCGGCCTCCCGATGAGTAATTGGGCGATTTGCTTCCGGATGCAAATAGCGTCCTTTTTCAGGTTTAAAAAATTCCGTCCGAATAGTTACGGAAGGCTCATCCCAACGTAAACGCCCGAATAAATCCGTGCCACCTTTGGTTTTGCGTTTCCAGCAGTCCGGCATAAGTTCGAGGGGCAAGTCCCATCGGTTGCCACCAGGTGGAATATGCTGATAGCGTTTAATAGATTTCTGGGTTGGATTGCGCCTGAAATGAAGCGAATATTCGGTGGGTTCAAATGGCAAATCGCTGATGGCTTGTCTAACAGTAGTCCAGTTACAAAGATGAAGTGGACGTCCTGTCCGCTTCTTTGGGTCAATATGTGTCTGTTCCGGGAAGATAACCGGGCCAACACGCGAACCGATAATAATCGTGCGCTTGCGAACTTGCGGCGCGCCGTAATCGGCAGCATTGAGAACACGACCTTCTACTCTATAACCTAGCGCACGAGTTTCTCGTATAAGTTCGTTACCTTCTTCGGAATTAAGCAATGGCGGAACATTCTCGACGACAAAAACTAACGGGTTAACTTGGGCTACGGCACGGACATAATGTCGCCAAAGTTGATTGCGCGGGTCGTTTGGAATATGGGCGCCCAGATTACTGAAACCTTGGCATGGCGGGCCGCCAATGATCACATCGGCAGGTGGAAAGACTTTGATATTATTTATATCTTCATTGGAACAGTGCGGCCCGAAATTTGCTTCGTATGTTGCAGCGGCATATTTATCGATCTCAACAGCAAATACGGGGACAAAGCCTTCTTGCAAAAAACCGAGAGTAAAACCTCCTGCACCTGCGAACAAATCTAGCACGGTCAATACTCGTACTTTGCCGCTTTCTTTCTCTTGTTCGGGCAGGAGTTTACTTTCTTCCCGAATATAGAAAGCATGATGCCCGTTGAGGGGATGTGGCTTTATTACTGGTTTCAAGTAAGTTGCTTTCATTAGCTTTACCGGATTGCCATCTGAAGTGGCTAGCTCTATCTTGTTCAAATTATACAACTCTGCAAGTCTTATTGTATATTGACTTCTCTTAGCTGCAAGGGAATCATTATAGAGAAAACTGGCGAAGGTGAGTGCCACCTTCGCCAGCCAGAACTTACTTTATCCCGCGCCAGGCCTTCTCAAGGCTCTCGCGGAACTCCGGGTGCGCTATGGCTATCAGTGCCCTGGCGCGCTGGGCCAGAGTCTTGCCCTTGAGCTCGGCGATGCCGTACTCGGTGGCCACCATATCCACATCGCAGCGGGAGACGCTGGTAACGGTGCCCTCGCCCAGGCGGGCCACGATGCGGGAGACATTCGCTGTCTTGCCCTTTATGGCGGAGTTGAAGGCGATTATGGACCGGCCGTTGGGGGCCACCGCCGCCCCGCGCAGCCACTCCCCCTGCCCGCCCACGGCGCTGATCTGCACCCCCTTAATCGTTTCAGCATTCACCTGCCCACTGAGGTCAACCTCTATCGCAGAAACGATCGTAATGAAGTTATTGAACTTGCTGATGATGTTGGGGTCGTGGGTGTATGTATACGGATACAATTCCAGCTTGGGATTCCTGTGTATGAACTTGAAGAGCTTGTCGCTGCCCACCGCCGCGCCGCTCACGGTCAGGCCCCTCTGATAAGCCTTGCGCTCGTTGGTGACCACGCCGCTCTCCATGAGGGGGATGATGCTGTCGCTGATCATACCGGTGTGGATGCCCAGGTGCTTGCGGTTCATCAGCGTCTTTATCAGCGCCTCCGGTATGGCGCCCACGCCGATACAAACGGTGTCGCCGTCGTTGATGCGTCCGCTGACGACTTTGGCTACAGCCTCCTCATCGGGGCCGATGGTGGGGTCCGGCCACGGCTGAACGGGGCGGTCCACCTCGACAATGTAGTCGAAATCGCTCATGTGCATCAGGGTGTCGCCGTAGGTGTAGGGCATCTGCGCGTTCATCTGCGCGATGACCGTCTTGGCACAGCGGGCGGCGTCGCGGTTGAAGCCGGGCACACAGCCGAAGCTGACATTGCCCTTTTCATCGGGAGGCGATATGTGCACCAGCGCCACGTCCAGCGGGACCGTCGTCGTGAATAATTTCGGCGTCTGGGTCAATGCTACGGGAAGGAAGTCGACCGTGCCCTTCTGCACGGCGTCGCGGTAGTCGGGGTTCACATGCATCGTTATGATATGGAAATATTCGGTCAGCTTGGCGTAGGGCGAGTTAGGTATGACGCGGCTATCCAGGAGATGCGTCCCCTTGAGCCTCTTATGATCGGCAGCCAGCGCATCCACGAGCGTGCGCGGCTCGCCGCTGGTGCCCTCGATGAAGACCATGTCGCCGGGCTTGATGGCCCGTATCGCTTCTTCCGCGCTGACCCTGCGCTGCGCTTTATTCGCCAAAGCCCTCTTCCCTCCAGACCCCGTCCTTGTAGACCTTCTTGCGCTTCTTCTCCCAGTGTCCGCCGAAGACGGTGGTCTTATATTCATCGGGCAGTGTTATGCCCTGCTGCGTGGCATATTTGATCATGCGGGTGATTTCGACAACGCGCACGCCGACCTGGTTGGCCATGATCATGCCGCGCTTGTCATCGAGCACGCCGTGCTCCAGATAGTGCGGCCGCTCGCCCTCGTAGATGGTGCTGGTGACGGCCCAGCCGCGGGCCACCGGTATCATCATGCGCTTCATCAGGTTCTCCATCTGGTCCAGGCAGGCGTCGAACCCGAGCCCGAAGAAGCCGACGGTCAGGTAGCCGGCGACCTTATTTTTCAATAGTTGGGTGAATATGGCGTAGTAGCGCACGCGCGACCAGAGGATGGTCAGCGGCGGCGAAAGCGTCAGGCCCCACGCCGGCGCGCCGAAGATGTAGCCGTCGGCCTTGACCAGCTTCTCGTATATGGCGGGTGCGTCATCCTTCACTTTGCAGGGTTTCTTGTTCTGGATGCACCACTGGCAGTTCTTGCACATGGTGATGTTCTTATCGGCCAGGGTGACGAACTCTACTTCGACCTTGCCCAGGTCGCTGCTCATGGCCTCGGCGGCCTTCAGGGCTTCCTTGACGAAGGTGTCGCAGTTGCCGTTCAGGACCGGCGTCGCCGAGAGTCCCAGGATTCTAATATCGACTTTTCCCATGCTGAAATTCCCCCTTCAGAAAGTAGATAGGCCAAGCAGGATTATAGCTAGAATTGGCTATGCCTGTCAATTTTGACGATGGGGAGAGGTTGACCCCCTGCTGTCCCCCTTGAAAAAAGGGGAAACAATGACCGAACCCCCTAAATCCCCCATACGTTGGGGGACTTTAAAAATAAGGGGACACCCCTAACACCCCGGCAGGAGATGATTCTCCTGCATCTCTTTGTACAGCTAACCTCTCTCTTCGAGAGATGGCTGTGGAATTGTTCGAGTGCTCCACGATGCAAGCCAATTCCCCCTCTTTTTAGAAGAGGGGGTTAGGGGGAAATAGCTTTAAAAAAATCTTCCCTCGCCCTCCGCAGGGAGAGGGTCAGGGTGAGGGCATGCGCGCCGCAGCTGCAAACAGTCAAGGATTTTTTTCTGTAATAATCTTAAGTTGCAACACGACATAAAGCTGGTTCACGGGGCTTCCCGACAGGGTTAAAATTTTGGGTAATTTAGGGGAAAATCGGATTGACTTGCTGTTTCCCGATATCGTATCATGGTTGCTGGCGCTTTGCGAGGAGGCAGCATGAAGGACCAGATTCAGATTATCGCCAGCGACGCCGGCGGCACCATGACCGACATGATCGTGGTCGACAGCCAGGGAAATTTCACCATCGGCAAGGCCTCCACCACCCCACACGACCAGTCGCTGGGATTCTACGAGTCCATTGGCGATGCCTTCAGCTATCGCGGCATCGATTTCGATAAAGAAGCCGAAAGCATCCTCTCCGGTGTGGACACCATCGTCTACAGCGGCACGGCCATGCTGAACGCCCTTCTCACCGAGACCGGCAACAGGATCGGGATCATCACACAGAAGGGCGACGAGGACATCTTCCTCCACGAGCGCAGCAAGCAGACGTGGGCGGGATACGCCTATCCCGACATCCTGCACCATGTGACCCATCACCATAACACGCCTATGGTGCCGCGCCATCTGGTCAAGGGCGTGACCGGCCGCATTAACATGTTCGGTATGGAGGCCATCCCTCTCTACGAGGATGAGTTGCGGCAGGCGGTCAACGAGCTTCTGGACGATGAAGTAGAGTGCCTTGCCGTTTGCCTCTGGTTCTCCTACATGAACCCGGCCCACGAACTGCGCGCCGGCGAGATCATCCGGGAGCTCATGGGGCAGCGGGGCGTCAACGTCCCGGTTTATCTGTCGCACCAGATTGCGCCCATCATGCGGGAGCAGGGCCGCATGAACACGGTGGCACTGCATGCCATCGCCGTGGGGCCGGGGCGGGAGCAGCTTTTCAAGATCGAGCAGAGACTGCAGGGCAAGGGGTACCGGAATCCGCTCCAGATCGTTCTCTCGCACGGCGGCGTGGCCAACATCCGCTACCCCAGGCTGCACGAGGCCTGCTTCTCCGGGCCTATCGGCGGGCTCTTCGGCGTGCGCTACCTGGCCCAGCTGCTGGGAAAGGACAACTGGGTCTGTTCCGACATGGGCGGCACCAGCTTCGACGTGGGGCTGATACGCCACAGCGGATTCATCACCGATAGAGAGGTCATTTTAACACGCCGCATTTTCAACATACCTACGCTTGTCATGGACTCCATAGGCGCCGGGACCGGCATGTACATCACCATCGACCCGATAACCAAGCGCATCACGCTGGGGCCGGAGAGCGCCGGCGCCGACCCGGGGCCGGTGTGCTACAACAAAGGCAACGAGATACCCACGGTCATGGACTGCGTCCTCATCATGGGGATACTGAACGAGAATAACTACCTCGGCGGCAAGCTCAAGCTGGATAAAGAACACGCACTGAGAAACATCAAGGAGCGTTGCGCCGATAAGCTCGGCGTGGACCCGTATTATTTCGCCGAGGGTGTATATAAATTAATCAACAGCCGGATGAAGGAGCATATACGGATGGTGCTCCTGACCAAAGGCTACTCGCCGGCGGACTACTGCCTGCTGAGCTACGGCGGCGCCGGCCCGATGCACCTGGCCGGCTACAGCGAGGGCATGCCGTTCAAGGGGGTGGCCACGGTGCCCTGGGCGGCGGCTTTCTCTTCCTTCGGCTGCGCCGCTGTGGACCTGAACCACCGCTACCAGAAATCTACCGGCGCCTTGATTCCCTATGGAGCCGATGACGGCTGGAAGATGATGATGGCCGGGATAATCAACGCCGGCTGGGACGATCTGGAGAAGCTGGCCAAGGCCGACCTGGCCGCCGAGGGTTTGCCGTGGGAGAAAGCCCAATTGCAGTCTATCGCCTACGCCCGTTACCGCGGTCAGATGGAGGATGTGGAGGTCATCTCGCCGACGTCCAGGCTCAACAGCCCGCAGGACATCGATAAGCTGATAGCCGCATTCGAGGAGCAGTACGAGAAGATATTCGCCGGGGTGGCCAAGCACCAGCGGGCGGGCTACCAGATAATGGAGCTGGGGCTCTCGGTTTCTATACCGAAAGTCAAACCGAAGGTCGTCAAACAGCCGTTGCAGGGCAGGACGCCGGCGAAGGACTGCATCAAGGGACAAAGGGATGTATATATCGACGGAACGTGGCAGCGGGCCACTATATACGATATGGACAGGGTAAAGCCGGGCAATGAAATCGTGGGGCCGGCCGTAATCGAGGCGCCGGCGACCACCTTCTTCGTGCCTCAGGGCAGGCGCACCAGGATGGACGAGTGGTCCATCTTCTGGCTGGAATGAAGTGACGCTGAGGGATATGTGATGGAGCAAGTCAAAGGCATCGGGGAGAACGGGAGAATGCTGAAGAGGATGCTCGAGGACAGCGAGCGCCTCTATGCCGAGACCGGCCACTACTTCGGCATCAGCGACCCGCGCCTGATGCTCAAGGACCCTATAAGATGGGAGCTGTTCCATTCGCGGATAATGGCCGCGCTCATCTCGGGACGCGAGACCACGCGCATGATCTCCGGCTCTCCCTTCGTACGCGAGGTGGCCGAGCTGTGCATCGGCCTGTACACGCCGGAGGGTGATAACATCGCGCAGTCCACCGGCATACAGGTGCACATCCGCTGCATGGGCGAGAACATAAAGTGGATGATACGAAACGACTGGGAGACAGAGCTGGGCATCGCCGACGGCGATATGTTCCTCTGCAACGACAGCATAATGGGCGCCATGCACCCCGCCGATGTCTACGACATCCTCCCCATCTTCTGGGAGGGCGAGCTCATCGCCTGGGTGGCCACGGTCATCATGGAGGCCGATATCGGTGCGGTGAGCCCCGGCTGCATGCCGGTGGCCAACGTGGAGAGGACCACAGACGGATTGAGGTGGTGCGGAGAGAAGATCGGCAGCAATGATAAGCTGCGCCGCGATTTCGAGGTCAAGATAGAGCTGAGCATGGACATGGCCGATATCTTCCTTCTCGACCGCAAGGGGGCCATCGCAGCAAATATCAGGGTGCGCGAGGAGATAAAGGGCCTGATAAAGGAGTTCGGCCTGGACTATTTCAAGAGGGCGGGGCGGGAGCTCATCGAGGAGGAGCGGCGCAACCAGATCGCCCGCATAAAGCAGCGCACCGTGCCCGGCCGCTACCGCGACTTCGCGCCGCTGGAGTTCTACATGGCCGACCAGCCGGTGAGCTGGGTGCCGGCGCGCAAGGATTTCATGCGGCTGATACCCCTCGAGATGAATATCACAACCGACGGTCGAATAGCGATCGATTTCGACGGGGCGGGGGAGTGGGGCTGGCACCCGTTCAACGCGTATCCGTCGGCTATATGGGGCGCTCTGTCGATAAGCGTGATACAGACGCTGAGCTACGACGGCCGTGCCAACCTGGGCTCGCTTCTGCCGTTCAGCATAAACGCGCCTGTGGACACGATATTGAATCCCAGCGAGCTGAAACGCCTGGCGACGGCGATATGCTGGGCACCTCTGCTCGATACGTTTGGCCTGTGGTTCGGCAAGCTCGGCGAGGCCTTCTTCATGCGCGGCTTCCGTGAGGAGACCTTCAACATGCGCTCCCTGGCCGGCTGGCAGATGTACGGATACGACCAGTACGGCCTGAAGCGGCCGCTGCTGATATCGCCGCTGGGCAGCTTCGGGCCCGGAGCCACCGGCGTGTGCGACGGGGTGGATAACGCCGGCTGGCTGGCCACCCCGGAGACGGATATGGGCAACGTCGAGGTGTGGGAGATGTTCGTGCCCTATTTGGACGGGACGCGGCGGTTCGGCCCGCACTCGAGCGGATACGGCATGTTCCGCTCGGGTCTGGCCATCTCCCAGATAATGTTCATGAACGGCAGCCGGCAGGCCATCGCCAGCTGCGCCATCGGCTGCGCGCACGACCGCCTGATACCCAACCTGGGCCTCTACGGCGGCTACCCCGGCGGCAGGAGGAATACCATATTCGCCAGATACGACAATATCAAGGAACTGATCGAGAAGAGAAAACCTTTGCTTAGCGAGGTTAATCCGATCGATTTCGGTAAAGACTTCCCCGGCAAGGTTGAGAGGAAAAAATACACTATGTCTCCTTTCGAGGTGAAGGACTGGGACTGCCTTATAGTTGACAACACGTCGGCGGGCGGGCTGGGGGACCCTATTGATCGCAGGCCGGAATGGGTCATCGCGGACCTGGACAAGGGCCTGACCACCAGGGAGATCGCCCGCAATATATATTGCGTTTCGGTCAAGTTCGATAAAAATTCGAAAAAATGGAAGGTTAACCAGGCGGAGACGGACAGGCTGCGGCAGGCCAAGCGCAAAGAGAGGCTGTCCAGGGGCGTACCGGTGCAACAGTGGTGGGGAGAGGAGCGCCGGAGGGTAGCGGATAAAGATATGCACCTATGGCTCCTGGAGATGTATCAGAGCAGCATGAAGATGAGCCAGAAGTTCGCGCGTGAGTTCAGGGGTTTCTGGGCGCTGCCTGACGACTTCACGCTCTGAGGTATAAGATGTCATACGAGAAAAACGATCTGAAGGACCTATACGACGGCACACTTCCCTGGGATAAAGTCAAGGCCATCATGAGCAATCCCAAGGACGACGACCGCTTCGACCGGTACATCGAGATACTGCAGGAACGCGTCACGTGGCCGGAGAAGATACTGATGCCGCTGGGGATGCATATCTACATCGTGCAGAAGGGCCGCGAGCGCATAGTGAAGTGCGACTGCGGACACGAGTTCGGCGACTGGCGAAAGAACTGGAAGATGAGCGCGCTCATCTTCGTGCGGGATACGGTCGAGAAGCTGGAGGAGATTTATCCCGGCCTGCGCTGCCCGGACCCCGAGCTATGCGAGATACGCGAGTACTACTGCCCGGGATGCGCCGCCCTGCTCAAGGTGGAGAGCCTGCCCGTGGGATGCCCACCCCCGTTCGATGCCCTGCCGGACCTGGACGCCTTCTACCGCGACTGGCTGAAACGCCCCCTCCCCGACGAGAAAGAGTTCAAAGACATAACCTGTGAGACCACCGCGGAGTGGGGGCAGGGCTTGAAGGCGGCAAAGAATCAGGGCAAAAAGAAAAAGTAACCGCTTAGCATTAGCACCAATAAACCGATACCGATGAGAAACGTTTCGTGTCATGATATGTTTCTCCTTTTTTATAAAATCTTATCCTCCTATCAATTGACTACTCATTCAACCTTGAGCTATACTCTCACAAGAAAGGTTTTATTTCATAACCCTAAAGAGTTATTTGTATGAGAAGATTCCTCGTCCTTTTCTTGGCAAGCGGACTTATAATAACGAGCTTTTGCGTTATAACGTTTACTCAGAGCCCTATACACGTGTCAGCGGATGATCCAGCGCCTCCGTACGAGGTATGGGTGGATGACAATTTCAATGCTTCAACTCCGGGTTGGGGGGTTGATCACTTCGATAAAATCCAGGACGGCATCGATAATGTGTCGACTCCAGGAATAGTCAACGTTGCTTCAGCAATATACTATGAGAACCTAGTACTCAAGGATGGAGTTGAACTGCTCGGGGCTGGCAGTGCTTCAACGATAATCGACGGTATGCAGAACGGCTCTGTGGTGACAGCAAATAACGTTGGCAATACCACTAAGCTTGAGGGGTTTACTATTACTAATGGTAATGCATCCAATGGCGGCGGGATATTCAACAGCTTCTCCTCGCCAGTTATTACGAATTGCAGTATTCAACATAATTCAGCATGGAGTGGTGGTGGGATTGATAATCTCATGTCCTCGCCTGTTATAACCAACTGCATCTTCTGGAACAATTCGGCAGAGCATGGCGGAGGGATTCATAATATTGATCTCGAATGGTGGAATCCATCAACCTCGCCTGTTATAACCAACTGCGTCTTCTGGAACAATTCGGCAGAGGCTAACGGGGGCGGGATATTAAACAACGATTCTTTAACCATTATTACCAACAGTATCCTGTGGAAGAACAGCCCCAATGAAATAACTGGTAATACTTTGACTTTTAGCCATAGCGATGTCCAGGGCGGTTATTCAGGAGAGGGGAATATAGATACCGATCCCATGTTCGTAAACGCGTCGGCGGGCGATTTTCACCTGAGTTCGGGTTCGCCGTGCATCGATACCGGCAACAACTCGGCGCTGTTCCTACCGGCCATAGATTTCGAGGGCGACCGCCGCATCCTGCCAGTGTGGGGGACTGTGGACATGGGGGTAGATGAATATATACATGCTGCACCCTCATGTGATTCGTGGGATATTGAGTACAACATAGTAGGCGGCCAGATGACTATGAACTATTCAGTTGCAGGCATGACACCTGTTAGAAAAGTGTTTCCATTCGCTCAAGGGCAAGGTGGTATGACCTTCAGGTTCTGCAAGACGGATACTAATGGCTGCCATCTTGTTGTGGCCCCCCAGGATAGCTGGCAGATGGAAACTTTTACTATTGAAGACATTATGACCGGAATAGATATGGATCTGACCATAGACCTTGATGCCGACAGCACCGGTATTCTATATATCGCGGGCGACATCGGCGATGTGGATATCATTTCAGAAAGCGTATCAGGCAGAACTCCTGTCCAGATTAACACTATCGGCGACAGTACTCTAGACCCAGCAGGTTCAATGCTGCTGCCTCTGACGCTATCCGGTGAATTCGACACTACAGCGGGTGAGTCTTTTGAGATGCCTCTTGATATGGTTTTCACAACAGGGAATACGAGTAATATCGTATCTATTCCTACCAACCAGAAAATGGACGGGGATATAATGGCTAGCGTAGGTGTATCATTTACAGAAGGTGGCGGGGTAGCCCCTTATGTAGGTACAAATGGCACAATTACCGCTACCGGCACCGGCGATTGTCTAGGAATACGATTAGTAGGAATGCGTGTAGACTGTCAATTCGAGCTAAAGCTGCAGCTTGAGCCCGTCAGGTCTGGTGACATAAACTATGATGGTCATGTCAATGTGCAAGATATACAACTCGTCTGTGGGCACTGGGCCCAAACAGGCTCCCCCGGATGGATCCCTGAGGATGTCAGGTTTGATGGGATTATTAATGTACAAGATATACAGATTATATGCGGACATTGGACCGGCTGATTAATCCATAGCTCTTGTTGCGTTGCCAGTTTTCGATATCTTATAATCAGGCTGACAGTAAGTCAGTGCCCGCCCTTCTGTTCACCCTGGTCCTTGAGGAAGCGCTCAATGTCCTGCAGCAGCTCATCGCTCGGCTGTTCCAGCAGTTGCTCCTCGCCCGCGGTCTGTTCGGCAAGGCGCTGGAAGTAGTCGATAAGCCCGCTGGCCTCCTCGCCGAAGGATTCCTTCAGCTGCCTTATTTTATCCTCTATCTGCTTGTCGGAATCCTGAGCCCATTTATCCATATCGGATAGGTCTATCTCCAAGTCCGATATCTGTATCAGCGACTCGAGCACCGCCTTGGAGGCGCGGGGGTTTGCGATATGGGTGGTGTAGACCGGTATCTCGCCCAGCAGGCAGAGCCCCTCTATATTCCTGTGCTTGGCAGCCCCCAGGAGCAGGCCGTTCATGCCGCTTATGCTGCCCTCTTTAAGCTGGTTGATGTTGTACAAAGCCAGTTCGCTGAGAAGCTCACTGCTGGTCACGGCCGCTGAAACCTTGGGTTTTTTGGTGTGGTGGATGTGGGTTGGAGCGGCGGCGAAGGTGTGAATCCGCCTTACGGCGAATTTATCGGCTATATCAAGTACGTAGTTTGCCAGCAGGAAGCCGTTAGCCGCGGGCTGGGCCTCTCCCGTGAAGATTATCCAGTCCCGGGAGCCCTTGCCCTCCACGAAGTAGAACTTGTTCTCCGGGAACTGGAACTCCTTGACCACGCTGTCATGAACATACACCCCGTTCAGGTCGAAGAACTCCTCCGGCGAGATAAAGCCGAGCTCCTCAGCCTTGAGCTTCTCGATAAGGTACTTGGCCGCGATTATGGCCACTCCGCCCATGCCGGGCCATGCCGCTATCAGATATGGGTCTCTGAGTTTAGGCTCTTTAAAAAAGACTATTTCTTCCATCTCAGGCACGTGAATGCTCCATCGTTAGACTTGTTGGCAAGGATGGGTACCCCCTGAAATCCCCCTTGAAAGGGGGAAACGATATCCAAACCCCCTGTTGGTCCCCCATACTTTGGGGGACTTTTAATATTGGGGGATACCCCCAATTCCCCCAGCAGGAGAATTATTCTCCTGCACTTTTTTAAAGCTGTCGTTCTGAATGAAGTGAAGAATCTCGTCGAGAACCTTCCATATTATACGCTATAGCATAGGGAAGTAGCTCATCTTCACCATAGCGAAGTTCTTTTGTACCTTGTCCCGGCCCTGTATTATCGATCCCAGCTCTGTGCTGTGTCCCGGCAGCACGTACTCGATATCGAGCTTCATCAGCCGTTCGATGCTCTGCTTGAGCTGCTGGCCGTCCCCGCCGAAGTCCGTGCGGCCCACGCCGCCGTAGAACAGCAGGTCGCCGGTTATGACAAGCCGTTTGTCTGGCCAGTATAAAGTAAGTGAGCCCGGCGTGTGTCCCGGCGTATTTATCACCTGCAGTTTCAGCTGTTTACCAAAGTTCAGCTCACCATCGGTCAGGTAGAATGATGGCTCGAAATAAATTTCTTCCCTGGCCTTCTTAGGCATGTAATCGTACACCGAGGCCAAGTATTCCAGCTCCTTTTCGTGCAGCGTGACCAAGGTCTGGTCCGGGATGCCGGATTTCTTCCTGCTCAGCTGGATCAGGGCGCGGCTGGCCTGGAAGTGGTCCCAGTGGCCGTGGGTGTTTATTATCAGACCGATATCCTCGGGCTTTATCCCGTCCTTGCCAATGCCTTTAAGCAGTGTATCAAAGCAGGGCTCCTTCAGCTCATTAACGAGGTGGCCCGGATCGATGAGGATGTGAGGACGGTCGCCGCTTAGAACATTAGCGAAAACGTAAGTATTGCAGTTATTGCCCTTGCCCTGCCATATGAAATAGTATAGGTTGTCGAACAGTTTCATAGCTAATCTCACAATAAGGTTCTGCTGTATGCAGTTTCCCGAACCCCCTGTCAGTCCCCCATACGTTGGGGGACTTGGGAATCGGGGGACACCCCCAATTCCCCCGCGCAGGAGCTTCTCCTGCAACTCTTATATCGCAATCGACGTTCGTATCGATTATCGTCTGATTATGTCGGGGGAAGCGAACCCCTTTGTCAGCGCACCAAAGAATAGTATAATTGATGTGCGTCGATTTGACTATGTCGCAGAGGTTAATATGGGAGAGATGAAGAGCGCCTACGAGAGGGCCATGGAGAGGGCTGGCAAGCTGGGCAGCCTCTCCCCTGAGGAGATGAAGAAGCAAGAGGAGGAAAGGCTCCTCACCATCGGCCGCGCCATCGCGGGGAAATATATCGAACATGGTTCTACTCAAATTCTCGTGGGCGATATCGAGAAGTTGAAAGCCGAGGACAGGGTCCTCGTCAGCAAGGGTGCGCGGCTGGGGCTGGCGGGGTCGCTCAGCTTCGATAAAGGGGTGACCTTGGAGGCTGTCGACCGCGTGGTGGAGGGGCTGACGGCGCTGGTGTCCGACAAGAAGGGCGCAATCGACGAATTGATCGGCAGCGTGAAGAAGCTCCTTGAGGAGCTGGAGGCTGAACTGGATAGCACATACAGCAAAGAGTACAGCCACCTTGAGAGCGAGAGGCGTGTGCTGCTTCAGGGGCTGGGGATATCTGGGAGCGCGGTGGCGAGTGTGAACGTCGAGGGCAGCTCGGTGTGGCAACAGATTGAAAGCAGGATCCGCTTGGAGTACAACGCAAAATTGGAGCCGCTGAAAAAGAAACTGTCGCAGACGGTAGTATAGCAACATCGCTCAGTTGACAGGGAAGAACAGCCTGACTTAAGATGCAACAGGTTTGTGCATAAAAATAATCGGAGGAGAATTGATCTATGGTAATGGCACTGGAAGGCATCAAGGTAATAGACATGACCAGACTGGGACCGGGCCCGTTCTGCACCATGCTGCTGGCGGACATGGGCGCCGATGTGATAAAAATCGAGGCCGCCGGCGGGCGCGCATCTATGACCATCCAGTCGATGGAGGATGACATGGCGGAACGCCGGCGCGTCTTCAATGCCGAGGGGCGCAACAAGCGCGCCATCGGGCTAAACCTTAAGACGGAAGAGGCCAAGCAGGTGCTCTACAAAATGGCCAAGGACGCCGATGTCGTCGTCGAGGAGTTCCGCCCCGGCGTGCTGCAGCGCCTCGGTTGCGATTACGACACGCTTAGCAAGATTAATCCCCGAATAATTTTATGCTCTATCACGGGCTTCGGGCAGGATGGCCCCTACGCCCAGCTTCCAGGCCATGATATCAACTATATATCGATCGGCGGGGCGCAGGGCATGATCGGACCGCGCAACGGCCCGCCGGTGATGACACTGAACCTCATCGGGGACTACTCCGGCGGCAGCTTCCAGGCGGCACTGGGCATCTGCATGGCGCTGATCGCCCGCGAGCGCACCGGAAGGGGGCAGCACGTGGATATCTCCATGACCGACGGCGTCGTATCGCTGATGCATGGCGAGGCGGCGACATACTTCGATTCCGGCCGCGTGCCCACACGAGGCGACATGCTGGTCATCGGCGGTGCACCTTTCTACGGCGTCTACGAGACAAAGGACGGCAAATATATCACGATAGGCGCGCTGGAGCCATGGTTCTGGAGCAACCTGTGCGAGCTTATCGACAGGAAGGACCTGCTGAACTCCGAGTGGGATTGGAACAAGTGGGGGCAGATAAGCGAGGAGTTCAAGAAGATATTTAAGACCAAGACGCAGAAGGAATGGATCGAGCTGCTGCGCACCAAGGATGTCTGCGTCGCTCCGGTGTATACGCTCGACGAGACCTTGAAGGACCCGCAGATACTACATCGCAAGATGGTTGTCGAGATGGACCATCCCAAGCTGGGAAAAGTGAAACAGGTCGGCATCGGCATCAAGCTGTCGGACACGCCGGGCAAAGTGAGGAACCTTGCTCCCAAGCCTGGCGAGCATACCGACAAGATATTGAAGGACCTGGGCTTTTCCAAGGCCGAGATCACAAAGCTGAGGGAATCGGGGGCTGTAGCCTAGCTCTAACGTGACAGTTCGCTGAGGGCCAGGGCCACCGCCCCGAGCGGCCCGGCATCGTAGCCCAGCAACGAGACTTCAACGCGGGCCGCCTTCGCTGAAAGTTCGAAGGCGCGCTCGCGTACTGTTTTTCTGGCAGGCTCAAGCAGCATGTCACCCATTCGCGAGACCCCGCCTGAGATAACGATGAGCTGGGGGTTGAATATGTTCACCAGGTTGGCCAGCCCCACCCCGACGTAAAATCCCAGCTGCTCGATGAGCTCCCTGGCCAGCCTATCCCCATCCTGCGCTGCAAGGTAGATGCCCTTGGCAGTTATTTTGCCGCTGCTCTCCTTGGTATATTTAGGAATGCTCGTCTTCGCGCCTTCTGCTACCCTTGCCTTGGCCTCGCGCTCGAGCGCCGAGCCTGACGCGAGCGCCTCCCAGCAACCGGTATTGCCGCATGCACAGCGCGGGCCGTTGACATCGATCGTCATGTGTCCTATCTCGCCGGCGCCCCCGGAGATACCCCTGTATATCTGGCCGTTGGTCACGATGCCCCCGCCGATGCCGGTGCCCAGGGTCACACAGACGAAATGGTCGCATCCCACTGCGACACCAAACCGGTGCTCCCCCATTGCCGCGACGGTAGCATCATTGTCTACATATGTCTTGATACCGAGGTCCCGTTCCAATATGTCCTTCAGCTTTATGTTGCGCCAGCCTGGAAGGTTCGGGGAAGTGGTGATAAGTCCTGTCTTAACATCGATGATGCCAGCGGCTCCGATGCCTACGGCTGCGACCTTACTGCTGGATGAGACAGCTTTAATCGCTTCGACGATGCGTTTTATAACTGCGTTCGGGCCCTCGCTGGCGCGTGTCTCTCTTAGCTCGCGTTTCCTGATGTTGCCGCAATCGTCGGACAGGACGGCATTTATCTTGGTGCCGCCCAGGTCCACGCCGACGATGAGCTTCTCTTTCATGATATCGCTAAGGATAAAACATAATTTAGGGAAGGTCAATCGAGTATGGAATCGTCGAGAGGAAACCCGTCGTCCGAACCCCCTGTAGTCCCCCACACGTTGGGGGACAGAAAAATGGGGGACACCCCCAAACCCCTGGCAAGAGATTTTTCTCCTGCACCTCTTTTTAGGAATCACCATATATGGACTGATTCCAAGGTTACTTTTTCAGCTTGTGGTTATACTGCTTGCGGAGCTTGGACAGTTTGGGGTCGATGACGATGCGGCAGTAGGGCCGTGCGCTGTTGTTTTCGTAATAGTTCTGATGATAGTCCTCAGCCGGATAAAACTTATCGAAGGGCACGACTTCCGTCACGATCGGGTTGCTCCATGTTTTCGACGAGTCGATTCTTTTTATCGTTTCGTCGGCGATTGCTCTCTGCTCATCGCTGTGATAGAAGAGGGCCGAGCGGTACTGCGTGCCGAAATCGTTGCCCTGGCGGTTCGGCGTCGTCGGGTCGTGTACCGAAAAAAATACGTCGAGGATATCTCGGAATGATATGATATTCGGATCGAACGTGATCTGCACCGCTTCTGCGTGCCCCGTCTCTCCGGTGCACACCTGCTCATAGCTTGGATTCGGCACCGCGCCACCCATGTAGCCGGAGACGACGCGATCAATGCCCATCAGTTCTTTGAAGACAGCTTCGAGGCACCAGAAGCAACCGCCGGCCAGGGTGGCTGTTTCGCTGGTTTGAGATTTTGCTTTACTGTTGCCGATATCGGCCTCCTACTTGAGGTTGTAAACAAAGTTGGCCGCCTCTTCCCGCTCAGTCCAGCCATGTTTCTTGTAGAACGAGCGCCGGTAGGACTCGCGCTTCCTGCTGTTTAAGAGCAGCAGCCTGGAGCAGCCGCGCTTCCTGGCCTCTTTCTTCACCGTCTCTAATAACTTGGTCCCTATTTTATCCCCGCGATGCTCTTCGCGGACGAAGAGCTCAGAGAGATAGCCCTCCGGCCCATCGAGGAAGAGGTAGGGCAGCCAGTGTGCCGAGACGTAGCCGACTATCTTGCCATCTTCCTTCTCAGCCACATAGACAGTATGGCTCTTACCAGTGTTGCACATCTTGAGATTGGTAGCTATCCGCTCCTGGGTTGTAGCATAGGGCGTCGGTGCCGAGTACACGGTCTTATCCGCCTTCTTCAGCACCTCGGCGATGCCACCTGCATCTTTCATTGTGGCTTCTCTGATATTTATGTCCATAATATACCCTTTCCGATAAGACCGGGATATTTAATATTATAAGGGGCAGCGCACAAACGCGCTCAATCGACAGTCAATTCACGCCGCCGAATCTCTTCTGTAATTCGTCGAGCAGCGGAACCTGACCCCTGAGTATCTTCGATCTGGCCGCACCGATAGTGAACCAGGCTGCGCGGTCGACCTCAGGGTACTCTTTTTGCTTCCCCGACCTCGGCGGCCATTCCAGCGTATAGGTATTACTTACTATGGACGAGGTGTCACAGTCACCCTCGAAAGCCCAGGCGTGCACTGTTTTGTACTCGCTCTGCTGAACAGTCGTAAGTGGTATAAAATCGCCCGCAGGTGCGACCCCCAGCTCCTCACGGAACTCGCGCTTTGCGGCGTCCAGCGCGTCCTCCCCCTCCTCGAACTCGCCCTTGGGGATGGACCATACGCCCGCATCTTTCTTAGCCCAGTTCGGGCCGCCGGGGTGCACCAGCAGCACCTCAAGGCCGGCAGCGCGGCGGCGGTACATAATTAATCCCGCACTGTGTTTCACGCTGTCTCCATCGACCTCACAGCTTGTAGCCGATCTTCCTTAGAAACGACTTGCGCTTGACCACATCGGAATCGGTCTCAGCTTTTTTAGCGCTGTACCCGTCGATAACGCCGAGTATGCCGCGGCCCTGCTCGCTCTCAGCTACCACCACCTGGGTCGGGTTAGCGGTTGCGCAGAAGACGCAGCAGACCTCGGGCACCATCTTCACGGCATTCAGCACGTTGAGAGGGAAGTAGCCGGAGCCCAGCATGATAATGAACGAGTGTCCGGCCCCCAGCTTCAAGGCGTTCTTCTTCGCCAGCTTTATCAGCTCCTTGTCCGTCCCGGACGCCCGTACCAGCGTGGGGCCGCTGGCCTCGCAGAACGCCAGCCCGAACTTGATACCCGGGACGGCCTGGGCCAGCGCTTCGTGGATATCCTCAACGCTCTTGATGAAGTGCGTCTGTCCCAGGATGAAATTCATATCCTCCGATTTATCGATTTGAACAAGTCTTAGTTCCATATGACACTTCTCCTTGCCGTTCTTCATCGATTAGTCATTGCCATCCCAGCCCGCGAGCCGGGCCCAGAGCCACCAGGCAGCATATGCCTTGAGATTGGCGTTCAGCGGCTGGCTGTGCGCCGAGGAGCATTGGTACCAGTCAATACCATCCTGGTGCGAGTCCTGCCATTCTATGGCCCAGTTGCCGCCGTCGTAGTCGCAGCTGTCGGTAACGTACTTATCGCCGAAATAGTTACCGTCGGGGTCGTAGCTTTCTATATCCTCGAAATCGTAGAGCACCTTGCCGTTGGCTGCGCAGTAGTCCCTGATCTGCTGGTTCCTCAGATGCAGGTTGCCCTCAAGCCCGGAACCATCGGTGTGGCCCGTCATGTAAACGAAACGGACGCCGGGATAATCCTCCTCCAGCCCGCTCATGAGGCCGAGGTAGGTATCGATGTCGCCGGATGTAGCATCGCTGACCTGGCCGCACCAGGACCACATGACCACATTTGTAGACGGGTGCGAGTCGAGGTAGTCTCTGGTTGTCGCCTCCCATGCCGTGAAGTCCGGGTTGCCCAGGTCGCTGGCCTCTCCCAACCCGCCATCTTTGAGCCGCAGGGCGCCACCCGAGCCATCTTCATTCCATGCATATAAATCTCCCGCGAAATCCACAAGCCCGCTCATGCCGTCGGTTATCTGGCTGCCGTGCGATGTGTGGCCGTAGGCTATATTCAGGTCGCTCTTGGCTTGCTCTATCCACTGTTGCGGTATCTCGCCGATGCCGGTGCAGCGGTGGTCGACGATTATTGCGCCAGTCGAGGTCGGTGTAACGGTCGGCATGCTGGCAGTTGCGGTCGGCGTGCTCTCCTGCACGGTTGCGGCAGGCGTCTCTTCCTCGATGACGTTGCGGCTTTCATGTTTGCAAGCAGCAACAGATATGGTGCTTAGCATTAAGCTTGTCAGGGCGATTATACGCAGAATGTTTTTCATAGTGTGAGGGCTGCGGCTAGTCTTTCTTCTGCTGGCTATTGAGCTGGCCTTCCGCCTCCAGCTTCTTGTATCCCTGCCATGAGGGGCACCAGCTGCCGTGGATGGGGGAATCCATGATCTTGTAAAGCTTGCCGTCCTTGTGTTCCCTGGCGTAGTTGCACAGGTGGCAGTGTTCGCAAACGTGACCCATGGTCCTGTGTATGGCGTTCATGATTACCTCCTTGAAGCGGTTTGCTGTGATTCTGTGAGGTTATAACATCGCATAGTCCAAGTCAAGATGTCGCGCAGGAGTATATCCGACTATTGGATATTGAGCGCCATAGGGACAAAGCGGATGCCATTCTTGGTTTCTTCGGGTCCCGTCGCCTGGAAACCGAGGTGCCGGTAGGCCTCGACAGCGTTAGGGGAGGAGTGTACCGTTATCGCCGTCTTGCCGACGCATATCTCCAGCGCCCTCCTGAGCAACTCTGCGGCGATGCCCTGCCGTTGAAAACGTTCATCCACGAACAGAAGGCATATATGCTCCCCGTCGCGCATCTCGACCATCCCAGCTATTTCATCGTTCGTCTCCGCTACCAGAACGAAATCGCTGGCCTTCGTGCGGGCGGCCATGGCATCAGGTTTAACGAATTTCAGAAATTCCTCGACGCCTTCTTTGGCGTATTGCGAGGCGACGAAGCTGTTGAACACGCGGGTGACCAGGGAGCAGACATCATCTTCCTCGCCGGGCTTCATGTTCCGGTATGCAATGTCGGTCGAAACCCTCTCTCCAAGGAGTGCCTTTAGGTTCTCGAAGGGCTTATAAGTCGCTTGTGTTCCTCTTCCGCCCGGCTGCGCTGGCACGTAGCCGTGGGCTTGCAGCGACCTGGTGTGCTGGTTATCGTGGCAATAGATACATAGCAGTTCCCAGTTGCTGCCGTCGGGAGGGTTATTGGTGTGGTCGTTGTCCTTGTGGTGGACGGTGAGCTCCTTGAGCCGCTTGCCGGTGAACTCGCGGCCGCAGTGTGAGCAGATATGGGGCAGTATCTTGAGGGCCTGGCCGCGATAGCTCTGGTCCCACTGCTCGCGCTCGCGTCGCACCTGAGCCTCGAGCCTCTTCATCTTCTCGTCGTCTTTTTTAGCGGGCGGCATATTCATGTTCCTGCAGGAGATAACTTATAGCAACTTATGTGTGAAAAGTCAACCGAGCCGGGCGTTGAGTGCGTCCCGCAAGGTGCTCAGGAGGTCGAGACAATTCCGTAAAATGATATCCCGGGTATGAGCCTCGATACTTTGACCTTCTCAAAGCCGCAGCCTTTCAGAAGGGAAGTCATCTCTTCGAGAAGCGGCAGCGGCGTGCAGCCTTGCATCGAGCTTGTAGCCAGATTAAGGTGTGCCGAGCTGATGTCTTTGCCTCCATCGCGCACGTTATTCGCGATAGCCAGCGTGCCGCCGGTGGAGAGCATCGAACACAGTGAACGAAGGAGGACGGATCGCTCCTCGTTCTCGATGTAGTAAATGAGATTAAACAGCATTATCAGATCGAAAGTTCCAGAGATGGCGGCAGGAGGAGTTCGGATATCGCCGGCAATGATATCGAATTTTCCAGCGATGCCCCAATCGACGAGGTTGCGCTGTGCCTGTTGCACCACCGCCGCATCCATGTCGATACCTATGCCTGAGACGTTCGGATTGGCCCGGTAGGCGCTGCGCAGGTACACACCCGAGCCGCACCCGATATCGAGAATCCTCATTGCTCCCTTTCCCGCAACGGCATCGCCGACGAATCCTTCCAGAAAAGGCTCGTAAAGCTTGGAGCACCTAGCTACAACCTCGCCGATCTCACCGAGACGGTTGTCCGGTGCGGCGCCGTGCAGCCGCTTGTTGAAATCGAGATAGAACGAGTTGTAGTATGTGAGATTCGCCTGAACCAGCGCGGCGAGCGGGTCGCCCTTCTCGCCAGCCAGCGCGGCTGAGCGTTTGCCTCTGATGTTGTAGACGCCGTTTCTACAGGAAATCTCGCCGAGCGCGATGCCTATGTTCAGGAGAGCTTCAAGCATCTCAGGGCGCTTGACGTCAAGTTTCTTCTCCAGCGTTTCCCTCACGGAAGGGGTCTTCAAAGCTTCGAGCAGGCCGGAATCCATAGCGGCATAGAGGAACTGCGTTCTTATTACCGATTGAACGTCGCGCGCGAAGCGGAGGGTATCCAGCGGATTACCGGCTCGGAGTACGGCGATTAAGGATTTCAATTTCATTAAAGCATAATCTGTATTATGATTCGCCCTTACGAATGGGAACCGGCAGGCACAGTCTATCTTTCAATGATAGAACTTTATTTTCCAGCCTCTTTTAGCGCTCTCTTCACAGCCTTGACGATCTCGTCGTCGTTCGCCCTGGTGGGCGGTGTATAAGCGTCCTTCTTGGTTTCCTGCTCGATAATAGCCTCGTGTCTGTCCTTCATCTCATGGAGCATCTTGGCGGTATAGACCTTGGAATCGCTGTCGATTAGCTTGTGGTGCTCTTTGCACATCAGGATTAAGTTGTAATAGGTAAATCGCTCCGGAAAAGCATCGACATACCTTGCATCTTTTTGCGTCTCACCCACTATGCAGCACTCGTCGCCTATTGCATGTAGCATGCCGTTGACATAGGTGAGGAGCTTGGCGTTGCATCTCTTGCCCCCGTAATCGTAGGAGCAGCTGCTGCCAGCCCTGGTCCATAGTAATTTCCTGTCGCGATCTGATATGTTCATGATTCATCCTTTTAAGAATATTGTAACCCTCTGCAATCCCCCTTGAAAGGGGGAAACAATGACCGAACCCCCTGATGGTCCCCCATACGTTGGGGGACATAAATAATTAGGGGACACCCCTAATACCCCGGCAGGAGAGAAATCTCCTGCACCTCTTTCTTTCGCTAACCCTCTTTATAAAAGAGAGACTGGAAAAATATATGAAACCTGCAAGGCAGACACGCAGGTCTACCCCCACGGGATACTATTTTTCACCCTCCCTTTGATATTCCCTCCCCTCAAGGGAGGGAAGAATCGGTTGACCCTCTCCCTCCGCAGGGGAGAGGGCTAAGGTGAGGGCCGCTACATGGCGTCCTGCTGGCTCAGGTCGGTGGCGCGCTGTATCTGCGCCGCCAGGTCCGGCGGCAGCCCCTCTATATCGACACTGAGGAAGCCGCGGACGATGGTCGAAACCGCCTGGTCGCGGGAAAGCCCGCGCGCCATGAAGTATTCTATCTCTTCCTCGGCGATCTTGCCAACCGCCGCCTCGTGAGACAAATCGACGCCGGGGATTATCCCCTCGAGCTCGGGTATGGCATGGATTTTCCCTGTTTCGCCGAGTATGAGCCCACGGCATTCCAGGTGTCCCTTGCAGTCGGGTACCTGACCGGATAGGAAACCGCGCGCGATGATTGTTCCGCCCATGCTGATTGTACGCGATATTATCTCGGCCCTGGTCTGCTCTGCCTGCAGCAGCACGCGCGAGCCGACGTCCAAGGTACTGCCCGTGTGCGCAACCAGCACGCTGTTGAAGCGGGCGCGGGCGTTCCTGCCCTTGCACCAGGCGGTGGGGTACATCTGCATGGTGCGCACCGGCTTAAGACAGATATAGTTGCTCATATAAACCGCGTCCTCCTCAAGAGTTACGCCGGTGCGTGGGCGAATGGCCATCTTGGGCGCCCAGTTGTGTATCATAGTGAAGCTAAGCTTGCCGCCTTTCTTCACATAGAACTCGGAGACACCTATGTGCATACCCTCATCCTCTACGGGCGCCACGGTACAGCCGGTGATAACGTTGAGCTCGGCGCCCTCTTCCACTATGACGATGTTGTGCACGTTCTGCGCCAGCCCATGCTTAGCGATGTAGAGGCATGACTGCACGGGGTAAGTAGCCTTGACGCCGGGCGCGATATGGACATAGTAGCCGTTGAAGGGATGGGAGTTGGCGTACTGTGTGAACTTGTCCGCCTCGGGGTTCACCAGCTTCCACCAGTAGTCCTTAAGCCAGGGATGAGCCTCCAGGGCCATATTCGTGCCCAGGACCTCCACGCCATCCTGTTCGGCTGTGCTGTGCACCACGGAATGATCTACCTGTATGAAGGTTCCAGCCCGCGATTTGGTATCGCTTACCATAACCCCAACCTCCCCCATGCGATTCTTGGCCTCCGAGGGAAGCCTGGTCGGGTCCTTTTGATAGGGTAGTTCTGCCGATTCAGACACATAGCTATTCAGGTCGACGTCGGTAGATGATACAGGAGCAGCCGCAGGTTTTGCTTCCTTTTCGCTTTTATTGTTCTTTGTTATTTTTGACATGCTGCACATCCCTCATAGCCGTTGGCTTTTATACTGTTGAGAATCTCGCGCGGAGTGCCGCGGCACCAGATCCCGCCGTTGAGCAGGATGCACGCCCTGTCGGCCTCGACGTAATCGAGTATGTGACCGGTATGTGTGATGATCAGGCCCGAGCTTGTCCTGCTGCGCATCTTATCTTTGTGCAACAGCTCGTTTATCATTTGTCCAACAAGGACGATGTTCACCAAGTCCACGCCGGAGTCTGGCTCGTCAAGGAGCACCAGGTCTGGGTCCTGCGCCAGCAGCTGCAGCAGCTCAGACCTCTTGACCTCGCCGCCGGAGAAGCCATAATTAACCTCGCGATCGAGGAACTCGGTCATGTTCAATTTCTTCGCTAGCTCTTCGATGCTGAGGCACTCCTTCTTTTCACCGACACAAGCCCTAACCATATCTTTCAGTTTCACGCCGCGAACCACCGGCGGGCGCTGGAATAGTATACCTATTCCTTTCTTGGAGCGCTCATCCACCGTCATGTGGGTGATATCTTCCCCTTTGTAGATGATACGGCCGCTGGTTATCTGGTATCGCGGGAAACCCATGAGCGCCATGAGCAGCGTTGTCTTGCCGCCGCCGTTGGGCCCGAAGAGCACAAGCGTCTCGCCGATGTCAACAGTGAAGCTGACGCCTTCCAAAATCTGTTTTTGCCCAACCTTCACACTCAGGTTTTCCACCTCTAACATAGCGCACCTCCGAAGGCTATTATTTTATTCTGTCCGCGGTATGAATACAATGATTTTTATCACATTATAGCCGATATAAGACGGGGGCGAATATACTATATAATGTCGATATAATGTCGATGTTGATAGGGTTGAATACTTTGTAAATCTAACAAGGACCGAGCATGTCGAAAGTAATCGTGGGAATGAGCGGCGGGGTGGATTCATCGGTGGCCGCCGCCTTGCTCAAGGAGCAGGGCTACGAGGTCATCGGGCTGACGATACGCGTCAAGCCCGACGATGGTTCGGATGATGACATCCATGTGGCTCAGTCTGTGGCGCGGAAGCTCGGCATAACTCACCATACTGCCGATTGCAGGAACCTGTTCTCCCGTGAGGTCATCGATCACTTCTGCGCTGAATATAGTCACGGGCGCACGCCGAACCCGTGCGTCAGGTGCAACGAGTATGTCAAGTTCGACGCTTTGTTGAAGGAGGCGCGGAGGGCGGAAGCTGAATTTGTGGCTACAGGACACTACGCCCGCATCGAAAAAGATGATGGGTCGACGTATCATCTGAAAAAGGGGCGCGACAGGGGCAAGGACCAGTCGTATTTCCTTTATTTTTTCAAGCAGGATATCATGGGGCGCATACTGTTGCCGCTGGGGGGACTCAAGAAAGAGGACGTGCGCGATATAGCTAGGGCGCTGGGACTGGCCTCAGCCGACAGGGAGGAGAGCCATGACGTGTGTTTCGTAGCCAGCGGGGACTATCGCAGCTTCGTGGGTGAGCGTATGCCCAGCGCAGGCGAGCCAGGCTTCATCCTCGACACTAAAGGGAATGTGCTGGGACGGCATCGCGGCATACTGTCCTATACCGTGGGACAGCGCAAAGGGATGGGCATCTCAGCCGAGTCACCACTTTACGTAACCAGCATCGATGCTGAGCGCAATGCGATTATCATCGGCCCGAAGGCGGATGTATATGGTGATGAGCTCGTAGCGTCGAACCTGAACTGGATCGAGTTTGATGCGCTGGACAAGCCCATCGCGGTCAAGGCCAAGATACGCTATCGACATCGCGAGGGGGAGGCGGTCGTCACCCCGCTGTCGGGTGGTAATGTCAATGTCAAGTTCGCGCAGCCGCAGATGGCGATTACGCCGGGGCAGTCGGTCGTTTTTTACGACGGTTCGCATGTCGTCGGTGGGGGGACGATAGAGCGGGTAGATGGTATATAGACTTGAGTATCGGTTATGAGAATCGATAATAATGATCCGAGTATAAGATACAGGGATTTTCGTGACTGGCTAATGTACGAATGGCATCGCGTATTTATACTTGCCTTGATAATCGGCTATTTTTACTATCTCAACACTACAACAGAGGTATAACTGGGAATCCGTCTCAACTTGATACTATGCTATATATGTTCTAAAATGGTAGCCTGAATTTGCATGGAAGGTACTGGAAATGAAGCGCATCGCTGAAAACATAACCGGCCTGGTGGGGAATACGCCGCTGGTCAAGCTATGGCTGGCGGACTGGGATAGGAAGGCGGACATAGCGGCAAAGCTGGAATACTACAATCCTCTTTCCAGCATCAAGGACAGGATCGCCAAGGCTATGATCGAGGCCGGCGAGCGCGACGGCCTGATTAAAAAAGGAACTACCATAGTCGAGCCGACGAGCGGCAACACCGGCATCGCTTTAGCGGCCATCTGCGCCGCCAAGGGCTATAAGGCAATAATTGTAATGCCCGATACTATGTCGCGGGAGCGCCGCAGGCTGCTGCAGGCGCTGGGCGCCAAGCTGGTGCTGACGCCCGGCGAGCGGGGCATGAGCGGGGCTATCGCCGAGGCGGAGAGCATCGTCGGCAGCACACCTAACTGTTTCATGCCGAACCAGTTCACCAACCCGGCCAACCCTCAGGCGCACAGGGAGACCACTGCCGAGGAGATCTGGCGCGATACTGACGGGGAGGTTGATATCATTATCGCCGGCGTTGGAACGGGGGGAACCCTCACCGGCATCGGAGAGGCACTGAAGCAGCGCAAGGAGAGCATCAAGGTAATCGCAGTGGAGCCGGCCGGCTCGCCCGTGCTCAGCGGCGGGGCCGCCGGCAGACATGGAATTCAGGGCATTGGCGCCGGCTTCGTACCCGCGGTGCTGAACCGCCGGATTATCGATGAGATCATCGCTGTAAAGGATGAGGATGCGATAGATATGGCGCGCCGCCTGGCCCGGGAGGAGGGCATCATGGCTGGTATATCATCGGGGGCGGCGGCCTGGGCGGCTTTGCAGGTGGCCAAGAGGACCAAGAACAAGGGCAAGCTCATTGTGGTGATACTGCCCGATTGTGGGGAGCGCTACCTGAGCACCGATCTCTATAAGATTGACGAGGCTGAGAAACGTGTTTAGGGTATTCAGGGAAGATTTAAAGACGATATTCGCCAAGGACCCGGCGGCGCGGAGCAGTATCGAGGTGCTGTTTTGCTATCCCGGCCTTCATGCCATATGGAGCCACCGCGTAGCGCATTTCCTATGGCGCCATCACTTGCAGCTGCCGGGGCGGCTGATGTCGCACGCCGCCCGCTTCGTCACGGGCATAGAGATACATCCCGGGGCCAAGATCGGCAGGAGGTTCTTCATAGACCACGGCATGGGCGTGGTCATCGGGGAGACGTCAGAGATCGGCGACGACGTTCTGATTTATCAGGGCGTTGTTCTCGGCGGCACTACACATGAGAAGAAGAAGCGTCACCCTACGCTGGGTAACGGAGTGGTTGTAGGTGCTGGGGCCATACTGCTGGGCGACATCGTTATCGGTGATGAGGCGCGGATCGGGGCCGGCTCGGTGGTGGTGACATCGCTCGATCCGAAGACGACGGTGGTCGGCGTGCCCGCCCGCGTCGTCAGGCGGGGCCGCCCCGAGGAGGCGCTTGAGCACGACAGGGAGGCGATAAAGGCCATGCTTGATGAGCAGGAGGGAATGCTGGACAGGCTGGCCCGCATCGAGGAGAAGCTGAATATCGGAAGTGATGAGAGTAAAACCGGTCGCAATGACCATTTGGCAAGAGGATGAGGGGGTGTGTAGGGGCGAGTAATCATTCGCCCGCCGTGGATTCCGGTTTTCACCAGAATGACGGTTCGAGGAAATAGGTGCAGGAGATTTCTCTCCTGCCAGGGTGTTAGGGGTGTCCCCTATCCCTCTTTTCCCCCAAGAGTGGGGGATAAAGGGGGTTGAATTAGCAGAGCATGGAGCTTAGCGAAGGAGCGAAGGATGGCCAAGACTATATCTGAGATCAACGAGAAAATCAAAAAGGGCCAGGCGGTCGTGGTCAACGCCGAAGAGATAATCGACCTGGTGGCCAAGAAGGGAATGGAGAAAGTTGCCCGCGAGGTGGACGTTGTCACCACAGGCACCTTCGGTCCGATGTGCAGCTCCAGCGCTTATTTCAATCTGGGACATACCAAGCCCCGCATCAAGCTCGGCGGCGGCAGGGTTTATCTGAACGATATCCCGGCCTATACCGGGGTCGCAGCCGTCGATATCATCCTCGGCGCCACCGCCATGCCCGATGACGACCCGCGCAACCGGGTGCACCCCGGCGCCTTCAACTACGGCGGCGGCCACGTCATCGAGGCGCTGGTCGCCGGCAAGGACGTGCGGCTGGTAGCTACCGCCTACGGCACGGACTGCTATCCGCGCAAGAAGCTTGAGAGCTGGATATGTCTCAAGGATTTGAATGAGGCCGTCCTCTTCAATATGAGGAACGCCTATCAGAACTATAACGTGGCGGTGAACCTGTCGGACAAGACGATATATACCTACCTGGGCGTGCTCAAACCGAACCTGGGCAACGCCAACTACTGCTCGGCGGGACAGCTCTCGCCGCTGCTCAACGATCCTTTTTACAAGACCATCGGCATCGGCACCAGGATATTCCTGGGCGGCGGTGTCGGCTACGTGGCCTGGCAGGGCACGCAGCATAGCCCGGCCGCGCTCAGGGGGGACAACGGCGTGCCCAGGCGCGGGGCCGGGACGCTGGCGGTCATCGGCGATCTCAAGGGTATGAACCCGCGGTGGCTGGTAGGAACCAGCATGCTGGGCTACGGCCCGACGATGACCGTGGGCATCGGCGTGCCGATACCGATACTGAACGAGGAGATACTGCGCTATACGGCAGTCAAGGACGAGGATATCTATGCCGCGGTCGTGGATTACAGCGATGCCTACTCTCAGCGCAAGCCGGATATCGTGGGCGAGGTGAGCTATGCCCAGCTCAAGAGCGGCATCGTCGTGCTGCAGAATAAGAAGGTGCCTACGGCATCGCTTTCCAGCTACCCGCGGGCGCTGGAGATAGCTAATACATTGAAGGACTGGATAGCGAAGGGCAAGTTCCTGCTCACGGAGGCCGTCGCGCCATTACCGGGCGTCGAGTCGGGACTGTCGGCGAAGCCGTTCAACGAGCGTCCCATAGAACAGAAGGAACTATGATGCGCCGGTCGATATTAAACGGGCTTTTTCGGCCCGATGTGAGGTTGAGAGATGGCTATTAAGAAGAGAGTGGTGCTGCATTTTCCCGCACGGCGGGTGGATGAACCGATAATATACAAGCTGGTCAAGGACTACGACCTGGTGCTGAACGTGCTCAAAGCCTCGATCATGCCCAATGAAGAGGGCCGGATGGTGATGGAGCTCTCCGGAACCAAGGAGAACTACGATAAGGGCATCAAGTACCTTCAGAGCGCGGGGGTGAAGATACAGTCGCTGGGCCAGGATGTGAGGCGCAACGATGCGCACTGCACACACTGCGGCGTATGCGTGGTTGTCTGTCCATCAGGTGCCTTATCCCTCGATCACAAGACCAGGATGGTTAAATTCGATTCGGCCGAGTGTACCGCCTGTGAGCTCTGTGTTCTGGCCTGCCCGCCCCGAGCCATGGGGGTTTATCTGTAATGGGGCAACTGCGTACCTACCACAACTGGGTCAAGGATTCCGATCTTGTATCGTTCCGCGCTGTAGTCAAGGAGAGCGATCTCCAGATAAGCGCGATAGGCGATTTCCGGGTGGAGGCCCTGGCGGAAATAAAAAGGTGCCGTGCCGACCTGGAAGCTTATATCGACCAGCATCTAGATTTCCTGGTGGCACTGGACCCTATAGATGCATCCGGGGACGCACCCTCCATAGTCACCAAGATGGCGCGGGCTGCCAAGAAGGCCAGCGTGGGGCCGATGGCCGCAGTGGCCGGGGCTATAGCCGAGGATGTCGGGCATGCCCTGCTTAAGCGCTCGGCCGAGGTCATCGTGGAGAACGGGGGGGACATATTCATCAGTACAAAGAAGCCGAGGCGGGTCGGCATCTTCGCCGGTGACAGCCCCTTAAGCGGCAAGCTGGCCATAGAGGTGGCCCCTGAGGACAGCCCGCTGGGCGTTTGTACATCGTCCGGCACAGTGGGGCACTCGCTGAACTTCGGGCTGGCCGATGCCGTCGTGGTACTTTCATCCTCGACGGCGCTGGCCGATGCCGCCGCCACCGCCGTATCGAACATAGTTCTCAAGGCGGATGACATCCCGGCAGCCATAAAGCTGGCGCAGTCTATCGACGGCGTGTCGGGGGTAGTCATAATCATAGGCGACAAGCTTGGGGTGTGGGGCAAGGTCAAGCTCGCGAAGGTAGAAGGAAATGGCGAGTGAGAAATATATTGTAGTCTTTATCACGACGGGGACGCACGGACACGGGCGGGAAATAGCCGATATGCTCCTTGGCGAGAAGCTTGTGGCCTGTGTCAATATCGTGCCCAAGGTTCATTCCAAATTCTGGTGGAAGGGGAAGATCGATTCCGGAGACGAGTCCCTCCTTATTGTAAAAACGAGGGCGGACCTGCTGGACAAGCTCATCGCATCAGTGAAGAGGAAACACAGCTATACAATCCCAGAGATAATTGCGTTACCCATCGTCGGCGGCAATAAGGATTACCTCGACTGGATAGATGAGTCGACTTCCACCTAGGCGCTTCCCTTTACTCCATATTCCTCCGGTTGGCTATCCACGTGCCAGCCAGGAAGAAAACGATCGCGTACACAATAATCACCGCAATCCCCACACCAAAGTCCGGAGTAAACTTGGCCATGAAATCTTCCCCGCCATGAGACGCACCTAGACTAATCGCACCCAGCACATTTGTGATCAAGCCTGCCGGGTAGGTCACGATAAACCACGGCTCTACGTCCAATAGCATCGCAACCATTGATAAGATAGGTAATATCATGAACAGAAAGAAAAAGCCGATAAGCGTAGACACAATGATCTTCTTGAAAACACTGCTGAAAAAAAAGATGATGCTCACCACGCTGCATGAATAAAGCGCCGCCACTAAATATGATTTGGCTAACTCCACAGGGATACTTCCTGCACCAAACAACCCGATGATCTCCACGGTCACAACTATGTAATAGATGGAGACTACCAGCAATGTAGCAACAAGCGCTGCCAAATATTTTCCTGCGAAGATAGACACGCGCCTCTGTGGCGTTGGAAATAGCAGCAGCCCCGTCTTCTTCTCAAACTCACCGGATATCGCATCTCCCGCAAACATCGCCCCGGAAATGATTATCAGAAAACTCACGAATGTCAGGCTGTTGGATGCAAACTGATCAGCGGTATCAGGCGAACTGATAAGGAACAGCAAGGGCACTATGACCGCCAGCGCCCCGACAATAAGAAGCCTTCTGCGCCTTAAATGTTTTATAAACTCAAACCTCAATGAAAGGGATGTATAATACAGGTCGCTGCCAAACGATGTCATCACTTTATCCCCCTCTCATTTCCCACTAGAGAGAGATAGTAATCCTCGAACCCCATTCTCTCCGGGTTGTAAGAAACGATCTCCAGATTCATGCCGGCCAGGTCCCGCAGTATCTGATAACTTGTATGCGATCCGCCTTCGAATGAAATCAGAACTGCATTGTCTACTGCCTCTACTTTGCTCACCGATTTAACGGCTTGTATCATCGCAATCTCCTCATTCGAAAGAGGCCTGGGGAACTCCACCCTGACGGCTTTCGATGCCAGCCGCCCGGCGATGTCCTTCATATCATCTGACTCTACAACCTTTCCCTTGTCAATGAAGATAACGCTGTTGCAGACCTCAGCGACTTCTCCCAGGAGATGAGAGCTCAGGAAAACGGTCATGCCCTCGCTTTGAAAATGCTGGATCAGCTCACGCACATCTCTAATTCCTGCAGGATCAAGCCCCAGTACTGGTTCATCCAGTAATAGAACCTCCGGCTTGTGAAGGATCGCTTTTGCTATAGCCAGCCTGCGCTGCATACCGGTGCTGAACGAACCGATCTTTTTGTGTTCCCAATCCGATAGCTTGACCAGGCGCAGAGTCTTCTTAATTCGCTGATCAAGCACCTTCTTATCAATACGGTAGACCCTCCCGAAATAGGTCAGCATCTCAACAGGGGTGAGATATTCATAGACCCCAGGGACCTCTATCAAGGAGCCGACCTTGCTGAGCACCTCCATCGACGGACGGGTAACATCAACACCGTTTATGTACGCCCGTCCCGCTGTAGGCTTGATAAGCTTGGTGAGTATTTTTATCGTTGTCGTCTTCCCCGCCCCGTTAGGCCCGAGATACCCGACCACATCCCCTTTCTTTATGTTCAAAGAGACCCCGTCAAGGGCGGTGAATCCCTTCCCATACCTCTTTACAAGTTTCTTTGTTTGAATCGCATATTCCAAGTTTAGCTCCTCTCTACGATCCGATCCCCCATCAGGCTAAAACTTAAGACATTCCTGTTACCGCTACTCCGCTCTCCTGCGAAACATCAGCGTAGCAAAAATAACCAGAACCGCCGACATAACGCCCAGCACTGTAAAAGAGTGCCATAAGTCAGCCCCGATATATTGATATGAATGCACATATGCACCAGAGGTCAGGTCGAGTTTGCCTATGACCAAATCGCGCACGCCCACTATTGTGTAATCAATAGGATTGAAATGCCTCACTATATCGAGCCAGTGTGGCAGCAAAGAGATAGGAACACCCCCCATAACCGTTTGGCTGGGCGTCATCATCGTCGAAAGGAACATCAGCGGCATGGTAAAAAGGTTGACAGTCGCCATCAGGGTTTCCTGTCTTTTCAGCAGGAGCGCCATCCCGTTGGAGAAGGCAGAGAGCGATGTACCGAGCAGCCCGATCAGGAGAAGTAACAGCAACACCCCGCCGAAGCCAGTCTTTATGTGCACCCCCATGAGTAGTGCAATTACCAGCATTACAATGGCCTGAGCCAGTATCACCACCACCGTTGCGATAACGCGTCCCAAGATGATGGAGACGCGTGTCACCGGGGTGGCCATCTGTCTTGACAAAATGCCCGTATCCATATCCATTATCATGCCCATGCCGGAGAATGCCGCGCTGAAGAGGCTCGTCATCACCAATATACCCGGGGCGAAGAACTGCAGGTAGCTGATGCCCGCTGGTAACATACTACTGCCCATCTTGTTGAATATCTGGGGAAACAGCAGCAGGAACAGTATAGGCTGGGCCATGCTCATGAACAGGAATATCGGCATGCGGATGCGTGTTCTGAGATCACGCAGGGTTATATACCAGGTATCTTTAAGAGCGTTCATCCTGCTCGCCTCCTGTCGCGCATGCGATGTATTTGAGCCATGGTGGTGCGTGTGCCCTCCTGAGCGCGTATGGTGCGGCCGGTGTATTTCAGGAACACATCGTCCAGCGACGGCCGCGAGACGGTCAGCGTCCGCACCGCAATTCCTTTCTCGGTAAGTATCTGCATGATGTTCGGTGCCGCCGAGGCGCCGTCTTTAACGTATATCGCTAACTCGCTCTCGGCAGCTTTGGTTCCCACCACGAAAGGCTTGTCTGACAGGGCCGCCTCCGCGCCGGCGACGAAAGCCTTGCATGCATCGGCGCCGCTTTCGCACGGCGAGAGCGTCACTACGTCGCCGCCTATGGAGCGTTTGAGCTCGTCGGCGGTACCCATAGTGATTATCTTGCCCAGGTCTATGATAGCGATGCGGCTGGCCAGTTTGTCGGCCTCATCCATGTAGTGAGTGGTCAGGAATATGGTCATGCCCAGCTTCTGCACCAGCTTCTGGATGTATTCCCAGATATGTGACCTGGTCTGCGGGTCCAGGCCGGTGGTCGGCTCATCAAGGAACAGTATCTGAGGGCGGTGGATGAGTCCCATAGCCAAGTCCAGGCGCTTGCGCATGCCTCCGGAATAGGAGGAGACCATCTTGTTCCCATATTCGGTCAACCCGACTATCTCGAGGATGTTCTTGATGCGCCGCTTCAGGGTCTTCTCATCCAGGCGGTAGAAATGGCCGTACAGCGCCAGGTTCTCGCGCCCGGTGGCGTGCTCGTCTACACCTATATCCTGTGCGGCATAGCCGATGCGCTTGCGCACCTCGGCCGGATGTTTGACCACATCGAATCCGGCCACTATGGCCCTACCCGAGGTGGGCAGGGTAAGCGTGTTCAGCATCTTGATGGTGGTGGTCTTGCCGGCGCCGTTTGGGCCGAGGAAGGCGAATATCTCGCCGGCCTTTACCTCAAAGTCGATGCCGTCGACGGCTTTCACTTTGCCGGGATATATCTTGGTCAGCTTGCGCGTCACGATGACGCTTTTTTCTTCAGCCATATCGTCTGCTCCTGTTCTAGACTGGTTCTAACTCACTCGTAGGTACACCTAAACTATTTCCATATTGGAAATATAATCACTATAGATCATCCGTTCTCGATAGAGTTTGCCACTTTGCGCAGAAGTGTGAGCAGAATGCCCCTTTCCTCGGGCGTCAAACAACCGAGAACCTTCGCAGCATCCTGTGTCTGCACATCTATGATAGCTTTATGGAACCTTCGTCCGTCCTCGGTCAGTGACACCCTGACGATCCTGCCGTCTTCGGCATCGGGCTGCCTTTGTACAAACCTGAGACCCACACCGATGTTCACTATTCGCGTTGTAGTTGAAAGCGGCAAAGACAGCGCCTTGCTCAGCTCTCCCATCGTGGGATTGGTGCCTCGACCCAGAACAGTACTCATGCGGTGAAAGATAGCAGGTGGGAATGGTGGGAATGGAGGGACGGGCCGATTCTTCATATGGTGGAATGTCTCAAAATGAGCATGTATGGAATTTGCTCTCCGGCAAGATTGAGATGATTCTTTACTCGCCTCTTTACCTTCAGCCTGTTTCATGAGCTGAAACAGTGACTCACGATGCGATGGTGCGACCCGGGAGATTATCTCGGTCATGCACTCTACCAGCTGAGCTATTTGATCAGATGAGGGCTGTTTTTCTGTGTTATCTGCCATATTATTTTCGATAAATTACTTCCAGGTTGGAAATATATCATCGATTTGATCGGTTGTCAAGGGGTGGGTTTGTGTTTGTTCGTAGGGGCACGGCGCGCCGTGCCCCTACATCGCGGTTTCAAATAGAGGGCATACGAGATTCTTCGCTTCGCTCAGAATGACAGATGCGACTGATAGGGTGGGCTGTGCCCACCAAAGGCGGTTTCCGTAGGAGCGAATGGCCATTCGCCCTTTCTGGATTCCTTCGCCGTAATGACGGGTCGGGTGGTAAAGAGGTGCAGGAGAGCTTCTCTCCTTTCAGGGTTTTAGGGGTGTCCCCTAATTTTTCAAAAAATCCTCCTAAATCCCCCTTTACAAAAGGGGGACTAAGGGGGATTTGGACAATCGCGACATTGAAACCAATCGACTTATAAGTCTATAATTATACCCGGCATGTATTAGCGGTCGATTTAATGTGACAGGCCTGATTCCATGGGAATCGGGCTTCGCTTTGTAAATAAGGTAAGGAGTTTATCAATGAGAGAAGTAGTGATTGTAAGCGGGGCCAGGACGGCCATAGGCAACTTCGGCGGCACGCTCAAGGACATCCCCGTTGTGCAATTGGGCACCACCGCCATCCATGAGGCGGTCAAGCGCGCCGGCATCCGCCCCGAGACGGGCAAGGAGATGCTGGCCTTCGGGCCGGACAAGCTCAAGGACGAGCGCTTCATCGATATTGAGAAGAAGCACATGAAGTGGGACGAGAAGCTCAAGCCGGTCCAGATCGATGAGGTCGTCATGGGCCTCGTGCTCTTCGCCGGTAACCGGCAGAACCCCGCCCGTCTGGCCTCGGTCTACGCCGGCCTCCCCAAAGAGACGCCCGCGTTCACCATCAACAAGCTGTGCGCATCGGGCATGAAGGCCATCGCGCTGGGCGCCGAAGCCATCATGACTGACAACGCCGATATCGTGGTCGCCGGCGGCATGGAGAGCATGAGCACCGTGCCGTATTCCCTGCCCAAGGCGCGCTTCGGTTACCGCATGGACATCGACGGGCATGCCGAGATGAACGACCTGCTCCTCTGGGACGCCTTGCTCGAAACGTTCTACGATTATCACATGGGCGTCACCGCCGAGAACATCGCGGCCAAGTACGGCATCACGCGCAAGGAGCAGGACGAGCTGGGCCTCATGAGCCACAACCGCGCGCGCAAGGCCATCGCCGACGGCATCTTCAAGGAGGAGATCGTCCCCGTCGTCATCCCGCAGAAGAAGGGCGACCCCATTAACTTCGCCGTCGATGAGCGTCCCATGGACACCAGCCTTGAGAAGATGGCCAAGCTGCCCACCATGTTCAAGAAGGACGGCACCATCACCGCGGGCAACGCCTCGGGCGTGAACGATGCCGCTGCTGCCGTCGTCCTCATGGCGGCGGAGAAGGCCAAATCGCTGGGCATCAAACCGATGGCCAAAATAACAGCCTTTACCTCTGTATCGCTGAACCCGGCCCATGTAGGCCGGGTTCAGCGATACAGAGGTAAAGGCTGTTATTTTGGCCATCGGTTTG
>Ga0172363_10000208_pt1 | contig 40181 bp, 27 predicted proteins | sample LakKivs2_kivu2a2_FD_114541 | JGI IMG/M metagenome (GOLD analysis project Ga0172363, IMG submission 114541) | Sediment microbial communities from Lake Kivu, Rwanda - Sediment s2_kivu2a2 | ecosystem: Environmental > Aquatic > Freshwater > Lake > Sediment | place: Rwanda: Western Province, Lake... | reverse complement strand
TCTCAATGTCACCCGTTTTTTACTGGCAAACAAAAGATAGTTGATACTGCCGGCCGGGTGGAGAAATTCAGGAAAAAATATGCCCTTAAGACCAAAAAATAAATCAAATGCTTCAGGAATTAAGAATACTCGAGGGAAAATATAATCAGATTGCTGCCCTTCTGCTGGACCCCAGCCTGGCTTCTTCTCCTCAAAAAATAAAAGAGCTGGCTCGAGAAAAAGCAGAGCTGGAACCACTGGTCAAAAAATACGACGAATATAAAAAAATTCAAAAGGACCTGGAAGAGTCCAGGGCAATTCTCTCTGATTCTCAAACTGACTCTGAACTCAAGAGTCTGGCTGAAGCCGAACTTGGCCGCCTCAAAACAAAAAAAGAGGAGCTCGAACAGGAGCTCAAGAAGATGCTCCTGCCCAAGGACCCTAACGATGAAAAAAATGTAATTCTGGAAATAAGGGCTGGAGCTGGCGGTGACGAAGCTTCTCTATTTGCTCAAGACCTTTTCCGCATGTACACCAGATATGCTGAGCAGAGAGGCTGGAAATGGGAAGTGATGGACGTCAGCTATTCTCCTATCGGGGGCATAAAGGAAGCCATAATTAACATTCAGGGAAGGAAAGTTTATTCTTTTTTAAAGTATGAAAGCGGAGTTCATCGTGTCCAGCGTGTTCCCAGAACCGAGGCTTCCGGTCGCATTCATACTTCCACAGCAACAGTCGCAGTGCTGCCAGAAGCTGATGAGATTGATTTGAAAATCGACCCAAGGGAGCTAAAAATAGAAGCCTTTGGAGCCTCGGGGCCTGGTGGGCAGAATGTTAACCGGAACTACACGGCCATAAGGATTACACACAAGCCTTCAGGGATGGTCGTTTCCTGTCAGGACGAAAAATCCCAGCACCGGAACAAAGAAAAAGCGCTTAAGATTCTCAGAACCAGGCTCATGGACATAGCGAGGCAGGAACAGCAAACACGCATTTCTCAGGACAGAAGAAAACAGGTCGGGACAGGTGAGCGAAGCGAAAAAATCAGAACCTATAATTTCCCTCAATCACGCGTCACTGACCACCGGTTAGATGAGAATTTTCATAACCTTGAGAGCATAATGGATGGCGAACTCGATCAAATAGTAGAAAAGCTGGTGGTTTACTTTCAGGCCAAAGCTCTGGAAGAAAAAAAAGCGGAAGACAATCTGGGCCAGCACCTTGAACTCTGAAACCTTAAACAATCTTTTCCGTCGCACAGCCCGAAGATTATCCATCAGTTCATGCCCATTTGTAGAAGCCCGTCTTTTAATCCAGACGGCAGGCAGGCTGGATGAAACTGAATTTTACACTCGTCTGGATTCTCCTGTTCCTCAGACCTTGAGGAAAAAACTTGACCGGCTGATAAAGTTGCGGAAAGCAGGACACCCGGTGGCTTATCTTCTCGGAAAAAAGGAGTTCTGGAGCCTGGAGTTCAAAGTCAACCGCCGAGTGCCAATTCCGAGGCCGGAGACAGAACTTTTGGTTGAGAGGGCCCTTTCTTTTCCTTTACCAGAACATCCCCGGGTCCTGGATGTTGGAACGGGGGGCGGGAATATTGCCATAGCTCTGGCCAAAGAATTGCCTGATGCCCTGGTAAGTGGTTGTGATATCTCAAAAAGCGCTTTGAGAATAGCTTCTGAAAATGCCAGAAGAAATCAGGTTAGAAATGCTAAGTTTATCCAAAGCAATCTTCTGGTATACTTTTTGAAGAAGAAGCTCTGGTTTGACTTGATTGTTTGCAACCCGCCTTATGTTTCAGAAAAAGAGTGGAAAAGTTTACCGAGAACGGTAAGAGATTTTGAGCCAAAAAAGGCTCTGGTCGCCGGACCATCAGGACTGGAAATCATTGAAAAACTGATAGTCCAGGCATGGCAATGTCTGCGGCCGGGCGGATATCTTGTTTTTGAAATCGGAACCGGGCAAAAAGAGGCTGTTTTGAAGTTGTTAGGTTCCGGGTGGTGCGAGCTCCAGATAATCTCTGATTATTCTGGAATTCCGAGAGTCTGTTCTGCCAGAAAGAGTTAAAAGGGGGCTCCCTGTGATTATAATTTCAGCTTGAGCTCTTGTTTTTGAGGAGCTGTTGATATTCCTCAAAGGAAGGAAGAAGCTTGGTGGTTTCGTAGCGAATTCTTTCCCAGTGCTCAATTTCGACCGCACTGAAAGCCTTAACCACGAGGGGGTCAAATTGTGAACCGGAGTACTTGAGTATCTCTTCCCGGGCCATTAAAAAACCTTTTTCCGGGCGATATGGACGATGGGAAGTGATGGCATCAAGAGCATCAGCCAGGGCAAAAATCCTGGCTTCTAAAGGAATGTCATCATTTTTTAGACCTCTCGGATATCCGGACCCATCGTATTTTTCGTGATGGTAGAGAATTATGTTACCAACTTCTTTTAGCAGTTTCATTTCTTTAATCAGGCCGAAACCGAGGACAGGGTGGAGCTTTATCTTCTCCCACTCTTCTGCCGTTAGCTGTCCCGGCTTTTTCAGTATGGAATCTGGAATGGCAATCTTGCCGATATCATGAAGCAAAGCGCCTTTTCTGATGTTGTCGAGAATTGTCTGATTTTTTATTCCCAGAATCTCAGCCAGAATCTGACTGTATTTGGAAACAGTTCTGGAATGTCCAAAGGTTTCAACGTCTCTGAGGTCAAGGGCAGTCATCAGGTTTTCTACCGTGGTATCGTAGATTTCTTCGAGTTCAAGCATCTTCCTTATGTGCCTGGAATGTTCCAGCTTTAGTTTGGTCAGATTCTTCAGATAGTACTCATTTTCCTGTTTGAGGAGTCGACGGGAAATCTCGGCTTTGACCGCAGAGTAGATAGAGGCAAGGTTGTTCCTCGAGCAGATATAATCAATTGTCCCGTCTTCAAGCGATTTTAGAAGTTGACTGGAAACGAATGGTGAAGCCAGAATAACAATCGACATTCTGGGGATTGACTTTTTTAGCTGCCGAAGGTATTGAATTCTTTTTTCGTCGGGAGTGGTTATCGCCAGGACCAGGACGTTGTTTCTTACCTGGTTCTGTTTCATAATCTCAGAAATTTTGGCTCCTTCGAGGATTTCTATCTGGAGCGGACTCAGAAAGTCGACCAGTCGGCGACGGAGCTTTTCATCAGTATCAATGATCAGAAGCTTGAGTTGATTGTGATTATTATGATTTAAGCTGCTGCTCATTTGTTTATTAAGGTCTGTATACACCATTTTGGCGCTCAAGGCAAGAAAATTTTTTCTGTTGATAAACATAAACCGAGATGGCGTCTATGATCCGAGAAGCTCGTGACCATCCACATTGTGTATGCGGCCCGGGGACAATTTTTTGATGATTTCAGGGAAGGACATAGAACAAACACTCTCCTGAACCTGGATGAGATTTTAAGGCTGCTTTCACCCCTTTGGACTAATCATCTCCCCTTTGGATGCGCTTAAAATAACCCTTAAGCTCATCAAATCTTTCTCTTGACAAGAAAATAGGTTGATTTTAGAATAGGAAGGCCAAGGTTTAAGGAACGAGCAGTGAACGAAAGCGGTCATTTGGCGAAGAAACCCTTATCTATCATTCAGGAAATAGAAGCTCAACTCGAGGACTATCTCCGGCATCAGCGTGAGGAAATAGAGAAAACTCTGGATGAAAAAATTCAAAAGGAACGAGAATTAGCCCGCCAGCAGATGTCCCGGATAGAGGAAGAAGTCAAAAAAGAATGGCAGTCTCTTGAAGAATATGGCAGTTTCTGGGAGCAAGTTGATCAAGAACGCAACCGGATAATGGAGCAAATCAAGGATTATCTCCAGCGATTGGTTCATCGACAGAAAGAGATTGAAAATCTGGCCCGGGCTACTTCTGAAGATATACAAGCCATAAATCAGCTTCACGAACGACTGGAAGAAATCCGCAGTCAGTCCATGGAAAAAGCGGCTTTTCTTAAAAAGCGTCTGGAAGATAAATTCGGACTGGTGGCCGAGATTCCAGAGAAAGCTGAAGAACCTGAACCCAGTCTGGATTTGACCGCCGAACTCCAGAAGCTGAGGAAGATAAAAGAACTTCTTATTCTTGAAAGCAAGTCTGAAGGCCACTCCATCAATCTGAGTGAAGAAGCCCAATTGGATAATACAGGCCTGGACAAGAAGCTTTCTGAAGAAATCAGGAAAGGACTGAACGAAAAGCTGGGCATGAATAGTTCTTCGGAAATTGAAGCTTCAAAAAGCAATGAAGAAAAGGCCGAAACTTTTAGCCGGTCTGATTTAGCTGAATATTATCGGCAGGAACCGGCTAATGGTTCAGGAGAAATTGGTTATTATAAAAAAGGAAAAAAAGTTATCTTTGAAGCCGGAGAGCTTCTGGAGAAGATGAAAGCTGCAGTTGAAGAAGCCAAGAAGATAGCCTGTAAACTCAGTTTTATTAGCGCAGCTAAGGAACAGTTTTTCCTCAAGCAGGAACTGATCAGCACTCAGGAAGGTTTAAGGCGATATCTGCAGAGAATATTGCTTCTTTCCGAGAAAAAGTCTTTTCGTTTTCCAGCTTTAACTCAGGATATCCTGAATCCTTCTGTCATAGAGGAACTGGCTGATTTGCTTGGTATTCAAAACTGGGGTTCGAGTGACGACCTCAGCTTTTTTGAACAAAAAATCAATGCGGTTATCTCTGCTTTTAAGAACAGGGTTTCTCCGCCTTCCATCTATTTTATTGCCATCAAGAAAGAGCTCGAAGTTTAATCCGGACCCGGGTGGATTTCAGGTTTAATTGAGAGTGTCTGTCTGGATTTCCTTAAAATAGGTTTCAAGATTCTGGAAGTCTTCCTGAGTCAGGTCTTTGAATTTAAGTCCAGTGTAAAAATGTGGAGAATCGTTGCTAACCTTTTCTGAATAGACCACTTCGCTCTGAATCGGTTGAGCCTTCTTGCCAAGGATAATGACAACTTCAAGAGGCTTGGTTACAGGTAGAGGCTTTTCCGACAGGATTTTTACCCCGCCCAGGCTGATGTTGATGGTTTTGCTGACTCTAAGTTGCCCGTCTTCTTTATACATCAGGACTGTTGAGGCGTAATAACGTGGAAAATGTCTTTTTTCTCTGTAGAGCTTTTCCTGATAATTCATTCCTGCGCCTTCATGATTTTCTCTTTCCCACTCTCGAGAATAAACAGCAACAGTGTTTTTGGTGACAGGCTTTTCCTTAGCTTCAGAAGGAGGTAATCTCCAGGTCTGTTTGCCCTTGGCTTCTGCCAGCGCCAGGTCGCATTCATGGATAAGTTGTTTGAGATCATCCCTGGTCAATGGTTCCTGACTGGCCATCCGGCTCCGGGGAAAGGTTGTTACTCCAAAAGACATGGTCAGGTTGTTTCGCGGCTGAAATTCCTGAAACGGGAAATAATGGTCTTCTATGTTCTTTCTGATTCTTTCTGTCAGCTGGCAGGCTTCGTCAAGACCTGTTACGCCACTCAGAAAGAAAAGAAACTCTTCTCCTCCATACCGGCAGATTAAATCATCCTCGCGAACAGATTGTTTCAGGACGGTAGCTAACTCCTGGAGCAGGCGGTTTCCGGCTTCATGACCGTTCCGGTCATTATAATTTTTGAACCAGTCCACATCGCCCATGACCAGAGCAAAAGAGCGTTCCTCCTTTTTCCTTTTGCTCATGGAATTGACTTTCTGAAGGACTTTATCAAAGAAGGGTTCCGCCCTGAGCAGACAGGTAAGAGCATCGTATTGAATCAGGTTAAGTTTGGTCATGGCAATGCCCAGATGCTCGGAGAGCCCCCGCAGAATCTGCTGGTCTTCTTTGGTGAAGCCTTCGGGCAAAAGGTTGCCCATTGAGGATTTATTGTATAGCTCTATGGCTCCGATTATTTCTCCATCATAGACTATAGGTACAACCAGAATACTCTTCAATGGAGCTTTAAGATTATGCTGATAGCGAAGAGAAAAGCGTTTATCGTAGGTCAGGTCTGAGATGTTTACTTCGTGGCCGTAACGGGCCACGGCTGAGGCAAAATCCGGGGCATCGATTTTAGCCACATATTTAAAAGTTTCGGGATGGGTGATAAAAGTGTCATCCCAGATTATCGGTTTTAGATGTCTGCCCAGGGCTTCGGTTTCTTCAATGATGTAGATAGTCATTCCTTGCGCCTGCAATAGTTCTTTTATATCAGGGACGATGCCAAGCAGACTGCTGACGTCGTTAGCCGAATAAACCTTTCTGATGATGTTCTCTATTTTCTGCCTTTCCTTCTGAAACCAGACATACCTGGCCTCGATCGAAATCCTTTTCTCCAGTTCGCGAAGGTAGTTTTCGTTGATCAGCTGCTTTATTTCCATAATTTCATTAAAAACCTGGCGGGCACGGGTTGAGCTCAACGAGAGCGATTCTTGAAGCTGGGCCCATTCTTTTTTTATCCGGCTTAGATAAATTGACCTTTTTAAGATCTGAGCGAGTATCGCTTCAATCGGATGGCCATCCCTGGTCAGGACATATTCCAGATGATAATCAATTGGCCAGGTTAGAACCATCTGATAGATTTCAGCTTCATTCTGCCCGAGAATTATCACCGAGCAATCGGGCTTGATCAGGTCTTTCCAGCGTTCAAAACTGGCGGATTCAGAGTCAATGATAAAAGCCCAGAAGTCATAGTTATTGAGGAGAGAAGGAATTTCCTCTATGGAGTTGGCCATAATGGGCTGATATTCTTTTTCGCAGACCCTGACTACCCTCAGAGCTTGCTCAACAACAGAAACATATACAAGAACATTTATCTGAATCATAGGTTTCGGGTTATGTTCTTTCCCTTCGCCCTCCTGAAAAACCTTGGCCTACTCACTCCATAATAATTTATAAAAATCGTTTTTTTGAGTCAACAATTTTTTTATTTTTTTTAAAAAAAATCAGATGTCCAAAAATTGTCTGAAAAGCCGCTCCCCGGGGCAATTTTTGAATATAATTACTGACTGTGGTATATTTTTTAATCGAGATTCTGCTCGGAACATAGAATTATGGTTAGAGTCAGGTTTGCTCCCAGTCCCACCGGACATCTTCATGTCGGAGCTTTGAGGACTGCTCTGTTCAACTGGCTTTTTGCCCGCCATCATCGGGGAGTTTTTGTGCTCAGGATTGAAGATACGGATGTAGCCAGGTCTTCTGAGGAGATGAGTCAATCCATCCTGGATGCCCTGCGCTGGGTTGGTCTTGACTGGGATGAAGGCCCGATTTTTCAATCGCAGAGGTTCGAGATTTACAGGAAAGCAGCTCTTAATCTCGTAGAAAAAGGCCTGGCTTATTACTGCTTCTGTCAGCCTGAAGAAATTGAAAGACGACGCCAGGAAGCTGCGGCTAAGGGCAGACACTGGAAATATGACCGTCATTGCCTGGGTTTATCTGATCAGAAGAAAAAGGAATTTAAGGAAAAACAAATACTGCCGATTATCCGTTTTTTAGTGCCAGAAGGCACAACTGCCTTTCAGGACCTGGTCCACGGCCAGATTTCGGTTGACAATAAGAATATTGAAGACTTTGTTCTTCTAAGAAGCGGCGGCTTTCCGACCTATCATCTCTCAGTTGTGGTTGATGATATTGAAACGAGAATAACTCATGTTATTCGTGGAGATGACCATATTTCAAATACGCCCAAACAGATTCTTCTTTACCGGGCTTTTGAAGCGCAGGTGCCGCAATTTGCTCATCTACCTTTAATTCTTGGTCCGGACCGGAAAAAATTAAGCAAGAGACACGGAGATACTTCGGTATTAAATTTCCGCCAGAAGGGCTATCTGCCTCTGGCCTTCTTTAATTTCATGACCCAGCTGAGCTGGTCCCCTGGTCCAGAAGAAAAAGTCTATTCTATAGAGGAGATGATAAAAGAGTTTTCCCTGGACCGCATCAGCAAGGGCAGCCCCATCTTTGACCTGGACAAACTCGAGTGGCTGAACAGCCGCTTGATAAATGAAATTCCGGTCGAGGAATTAATCGAAATCGTCAGGCCCTGGCTGCAGAAAGAGGGAGTCTGGTCTGATGATTTAATCAAAGAAAGTAAAGTCTGGTTTAAAAAACTGCTTGACCTGCTCAGGACCAGGAGTCGGACCCTAACTGACCTGAAAGAGATGATTATCCCCTTTGTTTCTGACAGGGTAGAATATGATCCGGAAGCAGTAAAAAAACATCTTCTGGACACGAAGCTTGAGCTCGTTCTGCCAAAGTTAAAAGAAGACTTTAAGCGGCTGGTCGAATTCAAAGCCGCGGAAATAGAAAAGGTTCTCAGAGAGAGGTCTGAGGCAGAAGGTATCAAAGCTGCGCTTCTAATTCACGGCCTCAGGGTTCTGTTGCTGGGCAAGGCAGTCAGTCCCGGTCTTTTTGAAGTCCTGGAGCTCATGGGAAGAGAAAGGACTCTGGTTAGGATGGACAATCTTTTCAAAGTCAGAGAAATCTTAGGAAAAGAGGGAGGTAACCAATGATTGATAGTAAGAATTTTGATTATAAGCCAGTCAAAGCCCCGCGCGGAAGTAAGCTCCATACCAAGGGCTGGTCGCAGGAGGGTGCTCTGAGAATGCTGATGAATAATCTTGATCCTGAAGTAGCTGAAAAGCCGCAGGAATTGATTGTCTATGGGGGGACGGGTAAGGCTGCCCGTAACTGGGATTGTTTTAAAGGCCTGGTTAGCAGCTTGAAGAAACTGGAAAATGACGAAACTCTTCTGGTTCAGTCCGGTAAGCCGGTGGGAATATTCAAGACTCATACTGATGCGCCCAGAGTTTTGATTTCTAATGCCATGATTGTTCCCGGATGGGCAAACTGGGATGAATTCAGGCGCCTGGAAGCGCTCGGTCTTACCATGTACGGTCAGATGACAGCCGGGAGCTGGATCTATATAGGCACCCAGGGGATTCTTCAGGGCACTTATGAGACTCTGGCGGCAGTGGCCAAGAAACATTTTGGCGGAACCTTAAAAGGAAAACTGGTTGTGACCGCCGGGCTTGGCGGAATGGGTGGAGCTCAACCCCTGGCTGTTACCATGAATGAAGGTGTAGCCATTGTGGTTGAAGTTGATGCGGCGCGAATCAAACGCCGGCTTGAAACGAAATATGTGGACACCATGGCCACCAGCCTTGATGAAGCCCTGAAAATGGCTGATGAAGCCTGCAAAAAAGGTCAACCCCTGTCAATTGCTCTTCTGGGAAATGCGGCTGATGTTCTGCCGGAGCTGGTGAGAAGAGGAATTACACCTGATGTTCTCACTGACCAGACTTCGGCTCACGACGAATTGAATGGTTATGTGCCGCGTGGTTTGCCTTATGAGCAGGCTCTGGAATTAAGGGTAAAAAATCCGCACGAATACATCCGCCGTGCTTATGAATCGATGGCTGCTCACGTGGAAGCAATGCTTGAACTTCAAAGAAGAGGGGCCAGGACTTTTGATTACGGCAACAACCTCCGGGGCCAGGCTCAGAAAGCCGGAGTAGACAATGCCTTTGACATTCCCGGATTTGTCCAGGAATACATCAGGCCTTTGTTTTGCGTTGGTAAAGGACCTTTCCGCTGGGCAGCCCTTTCAGGAAAACCGCAGGATATTTATGTGACCGACGATGCTGTCCTCAGGACTTTTCCTGAAGATGAAGCTTTAGCCCGCTGGATCAGAAAGGCTCAAAAACAGGTCAAGTTCCAGGGATTGCCGGCCCGCATCTGCTGGCTGGGTTACGGAGAAAGAGCGCTCTTTGGAGACGTTATCAACAATCTGGTGAAAAAGGGAAGGATCAGCGCACCGATAGTCATCGGACGCGACCATCTGGACACAGGTTCTGTAGCTTCGCCAAACAGGGAAACTGAAAAAATGAAGGATGGCTCTGACGCTATTGCTGACTGGCCGATTCTCAACGCTTTGCTCAATGCTGTTTGTGGGGCTTCCTGGGTTTCCGTGCATCACGGTGGAGGTGTTGGCATTGGACTTTCAATTCATGCTGGAATGGTTATAGTGGCTGACGGGACGCCAGCCATGGCACGCAGGCTGCAGCGCGTTCTGACTGTTGACCCCGGTCTCGGTGTGGCTCGTCATGCTGATGCGGGCTATGAAGAAGCTGCGGCCTGTGCCAGCAAAAATAAGATAAAGATTCCGATGCTGAAAAAGAGCTGAAGATAGTCCTATTAACTATCGCTTTTTCATATAAAGATGCCCTTTCTTTATATCTACAACAGAAACGGGAACAGCTCATTATGCCATCGGTCATGATTTTCGCGCAGCTGAGATGTTCAAACTTTCAGGTTCTTTCTGATGGGGGAGCAGAACAAGACAAGCCGCTTTTAACGATTTGAAACAGCTGACCTTAGATTCAGAGTTTCCCTTTTTTTATACCGGGCTTTAACCTGTTCAGTAAAGGCTTCAAGTCTTGTCTGTTCATTGGTTGAGTCGGTTTCGCCATAAATAATAGTGGGGAGTGGAATGTTGCCAAAATCCTTTCTAATCCTTGCCGAAATTGCGGCTGAAGTTGTTCCGAGCAGACAGTTAAAACAGATGACATTGATGATTCCGTCAGCACCTTTTCTGGCAAAATTTATCATCCTGGCTACGTTGAGAAAAAGAGTCTGGTTATTGTTAAAACTGAGGTAACTGGCCGTGGACCTGACCATGTCCTCAAAGCCAGGCTCTCTTATTTTAAGGTCTGAGAACTCCAGCCTTTTAACCACCTCTCGCTTTTTGGTTTCTTTTAATAAATTCAGACCGACCAGTTTAAGTGTTTCTTTTAGATTGCCTGAAGCCAGCTTTTCATTAAAATCTTTGCTGAAAGTGAAATCAATTTCATCTACCAGAAATGGAGATGGCCAGACTTCGCATCCGAGTTCTTCCAGCCGCTCGTAAAGATTCTTATTGGCAAAAGAATTCTGCCGGGTATAGATATCTCCAGCAATTCCCACGGTTGGCCTTTCTTCAATTCTTGTCTCGATCTTTTTTAAACTCGCTCTGATTTCTTCCAGACCTTTTTCCAGCTTTCCCCGTGCCAGGCTTTCCTCTATTAGCTTAAGGCTTTCCTTGAAAACTCTTTGAGTCTCACCGCGGTTAATTTCATACGGCCTGAGCTGGCAGGATAGTTTAATCAGGCGGTCAACCGCAACCAGACCCTGCCAGAGGATTTTTAAGCCGTCAAGACCGATCAGCTTCCAGAAATAATCCAGGGAAGGGGTGAGGACAAGAACGTTAGGCAGGCCCAGCTCGTCGAGTAAATTTCTCATAGCTGGACCATATTGCTGAAGAAGGCAGGCATAACGGGCTCCGGGATAGAAGAAAACCCTCGATTCATAAGGTTTTTTATCAAAAACGTATTTCAGAAGGTCTCCAAGAAGAAAAGAAAAAGCATGGCACTCTTTTCCGGAAGAATATTTTTCGCCAAGTTCCAGACTTTTCCTATCCGGGGCAGGAAGTACTTCTGCCTGAATTCCGCACTTCTTTAGAGCTCCGGCAAAGGCTATGGCGTGGTCAGCAAAGTAAGGGATAACGAAAGGCATTTTTTTAAGCTCATCTGCAGGCAAGGATTCCGGGTCCACGGCTTTTTTCTTCGGGGATGGTTTTTTTAAACCGGCATGGTATTGACTGACCTCATCAGCAAAGGCTTCCAGCCTGGTAATCAGGCCTGCTTCTCCCCGGTGTTCGTCGAATTCAAGAAAAAGATGTGGCCGTTCGGCCACTAAATTCCTTGTCTGCTTGACAGAAAACCCATCCACACCGCAGCCATAGCTGGTCAGAAAAACAGGAAAAGCTTCTGGTTGATTCTGGCACCAGGCTGCAGCTTTGAGCAACCGTTGTGGATATCTCCAGGGCGGAATCGATGAGAGCTCGAGCGGAAGAACCTCAAATTTAATTTCATCGAGCGGAAGGTAGTCCGCGGGCAGAGCATCAATACCCAGCTTTTCCAAATGAAACCATAGATTGATATTGACAAAGTTATCATAAAGAAGGTAAGGCCGGCCGCAGATAATCCAGACAGCTCTGTTTTCCGCCTGGCTTCTGGACAAGATTTCCTTTCCTTTTTCCCTGAGCTTATGGTCAAACTCAATCTGAGCTTTCCGTCCGGCCTCCCAGGCCTGCTTTATGCTTTCTTCTGAATCTTTAAAAACGCTGCTCAGATTCTTAAGATTTTCCTTCAGGTCTTCTGGGTCATTTCCAAGATAGATCGGGAGAGTTAACACAATTTCGCGGACCGGCTCTGGAAGCATATAAGGAAGATGCTCGGTATAGGGACAAAAATAGTATGAATCTGCTTTTTTTCTGTGGCTATCTACGAGAGAGGGTAAAAACACTAAGTCAACTTCCGGGTCATGCTGCAAGAGTTTAATCTGACCAAGAACAATTTTTATCGGCAGGCAGGTCTCAGCTGGCTGCAACCTTATGCCAGCCTGCATAATTTCAGCCCTGGTTTCAGAAGACACTTTGACTCTGTATCCAAGTTTGTTAAAAAATGCCTTCCAGAATGGGAGGAATTCCTGATAGGTTAAAGCCCTGGGCAAGCCGATAGTTGGTCCAGAGCAATCCTGGTCAACAGCTGTTGTTTCAAGCAGCTGGCGCCGAAAGACCAGAGGGTTGCGAAATTTTCCGGCACGGGTTTCAAGCTGCGATTTTGCTGTGTAACGTTCGCATATGTCCCCGAAGAATACTTCTTCCTGGCCTGAAGAAACAGAAACGACCTGACAGTGATTGGAACACTTCTGACATTCAAAGGTGGAAAAATGCAACGGCTGAAAAAGTTTTTCTTTGATTTCAAGCACATCAAGGGATCTCTTGCCTGACCTTCTGATTCTGTCCCTGGCTTCCAGGGCAGCACCAATTGCTCCAGAAATCCGGTTATAAGGATGAACCTTGATTTCTTTCCCCAGAAGTTCAGAGAAAGCTTTAACCACTGCCTCGTTAGAAGCTACCCCGCCCTGGAAAACAACGGTGTTCCCGAGCGGCCTTCTTTCCACGACCCTGTCCAGATAATTCCTGGCGATTGAATATGCCAGACCCGCAACGAGGTCAGGCAAAGGCTGGCTACGGGCTAAAGCTTGAACGAGTTCTGATTCCATAAATACCGTGCAACGGCTTCCGAGGTCATACGGTCTTCTGGAGAGAGAAGCCAGGCGGGCAAAATCTTCTTCCACCCTGAAACCAAGCTGGGCTGCTTGTTCTTCCAGGAAAGAACCAGTCCCGGCAGCACAGATTTTGTTTAAACTAAAGTCCACTACTTTGCCATTGTTGACACTGATGTATTTTGAATCCTGACCACCGATTTCAAAAATAGTATCGGCATCATGGAAATAATGGGTAGCGCTCCGCATCTGGCAGGTTATTTCATTCTTGATGGCATCAGCTTTAAGAAGCCTCCCGGCTAAATAGCGGCCACTGCCAGTTGTCCCTATTCCCAGAATTCTCAAACCTCCCGGGCATCTTGAAAAAAGCTCGCTCAGGCCTTCTTTTAGAACCTCAAGCGGCTGACCCCTTGTCGGTAAATAAATTCCGGTTCTGACCTGGTTATTTTCGTCGGTGATCACGAGATTTGTGCTGACCGAGCCAATGTCTATGCCCAGATACCCTTTGACCGGATGTCCAAAAGTTGAAGTCGGCTCTCGAGTTGATGAAAGCCCTAACTGGCCCAGGGGATTGAGGTCTGAAAATTTTTTCTCAGAACTGGGCTTTATGCCTGAAATCAGCTCTTCAGGCGAAGTTGAAGCTACCGTATCCTGATTTCTTTTGGCCATAAGTGCAGCACCTGAGGCAGAAAGGAAAAGAGAATCGTCAGAATAAAGCAGTTGATCATCCTTAGCCTTTAATATCTGTCTGAAGGCTCTCATAAGTCCTTCGTTTTTGGCTGCTCCTCCGGCCATGGCTACAGGCAGAGGACAGCTCTTGCCCCTTAGCAATGAAGCGCTCACGGACCTGACCAGAGCCAGACAGACCCCGTAAGCGATTTCTTCAAGCGGCGTGCCTTTTTGCTGCAGGTGGATCATATCGGATTTGGCAAAGACGCTGCATCTTCCGGCGACTGGCGCTCCTTTTTTAGCTTTCGAGGCCAAATTTGAGAATTCTTCAATCGCGAGTTTCAAGCGGTAAGCCTGCTGCTCGAGGAAGAGTCCAGTACCGGCCGCACATCTTTCGTTAAGCGAGAAATCAACGATTTCAGGAACAGAATCATCCTGAGAAGATGGCTTGAGCTGGACCCACCGGGCGTTTTCTGCTCCAATGTCAAAAACAGAAAGAACGTCAGGGAAAGTTTTAGTAGCTCCGAACGCCAGGGCATTGATTTCGTTTACTCGATGCACGCGTTCCGGAATTTCTAACCCGGACTGTCCGGAACCCGTCACAGCCAGGATTAGTTCATTTCCTTTAAATTTTAAAAGATTTCTCTCAAGAAGGTTTTTTAGGGCTGAGAATAGGTTGCCCTTTACTAACTCCATATCCCTGTTTATGATGCTGAAGCTCTGGTCAAGAATTATCAGTTTGCAAGAATAAGACCCGAGGTCGAGACCAGCAAAAAATCTGGACATCAAAGCCTCCTGGAGCTTGGATCAATCATTTCAGGACAGGAGCTTGAGCAATCTGTATTCAGGTTCAAAGACAAACTTCTTAGGTTGTATGGCGATTTCCAGCGAAATGAGCTTTATTTCTTCATCTTTGAGAACCACGCATTTATCAGTCTCTCCGCGAAGAAGGGCTTCAACAGCAGCATGACCAAGTTTTGCTCCGAGAATTCGGTCCAAAGCTGTTGGCCTTCCTCCACGCTGGATATGTCCCAGAACAGCAATTCTGGTTTCCAGTCCAGTCATAAGAGTGATGGAATCGGCTACATCCTGAGCTTTAGCCTTACCTTCAGCTACGATGACTATCCAGCTAACCTTACCCTGGGTATTCCCGGTCTGAATCTCCCGGCAGATTTCGTTAAGGTCAAAATCTTTTTCAGGCAGAATGACGTCTTCACAACCACCAGCCAGAGCCACTTTCATGGCAATATAGCCGCAATCTCTGCCCATGACCTCGACCACAAATATCCTTTCTAAACTGGTGGCTGTATCACGGATCTTGTCCAGGGCATCCAGGGCTACGTTAACCGCAGTATCAGCTCCGAGGCAATGATCAACGCAGTTGATGTCGTTATCAATTGTAGCTGGCACCCCGATTACCTTTACTCCATACTTGGCGGCCAAAAGATGCGCACCTGACAGAGAACCGTTCCCGCCGATAACGATCAAACTATCAAGATTGTTTTCTTCAATTGTCTTTATAGCCTGTAGCTGACCTTCTTCTGTCAGGAATCTTTCCGAGCGCGCAGACTTTAGAATCGTTCCGCCCAGATTGATTATTCCAGAGACTGAACGCCGGTCAAGAAGCCGCAGATTACCGTCCATCAATCCATCATATCCCCTCATTATCCCGTAAACTTCGGCACCGCTGGCAACTGCGGTTCTAACCGCGGCCCTCAAAGCCGCGTTAACGCCGGCACAATCCCTGGTGATGATTCCAAGACGTTCAATCATAAGGCTACTCTTGAGCAAGCTTCAAAAATGATATCAGAAAAAGAGCTCAGTTTAAAGTTCGGCCGCAATGCGGACAATACCTGAAACCCTTCTCCACGGGTCGGCCGCAGCCTGGACAGACCTGGGAAGAAGGGGCCTGGCTGCTCTGATAAGAGTTGGGCGAAGGATGCGACCATTCCAGAAATTCCCGACCACAATTCCGACATTGATAAAAAGGCTGGCCTTTTTTTACCGGGAAGAGCGGAATGAAGAAAAGATTCAGATAGTGGTCGAGCCTGACATGATAAAGGGAGACCTTGCTGCAGTTCGGGCAGTTCCTGGCAAATTCGCTTATTCTTTTAATTTTTGGTGTTATCCCGCCCACGATAAAAAACATTTTCAGTAATTCCCCCTCATATAACGCATAAAGGCTTCTGTGCCGGCTGGCGGTCTGGTGCCAAGACTGACCAGAACCACGGTAATGAAAGAGAGAATAAAAGCAGGAACCCATTCAGAAACAGTGGCTTTTAAGGAAGGGATGAGATACCAGACTATTTCAGCCAGTGTCCCAACCAGAATGCCAGCGATCACTCCTTCTCTGGTTATTCTTTTCCAGTACAGAGAAAGAACGATTGATGGCCCAAAGGCTGCACCCAGACCACCCCAGGCGAAAAGCACTAAGTAAAAAACCAGCTTATTGGCATAGGCGGCAAAGGCCAGTGCCGACAGAGCAACCAGAAGGGTGACGGCCCGGCTTAATAAAACCAATCTTTTCTCCGAAACGGCTTTATTTTTTGCCAGAATCTTCTGGTAAAAATCGCGGACAACAGCCGAGGAAGCTACCAGAAGTTGTGATGAAGCGGTGGACATTATAGCCGCAAAAACGGCCGCGATGGTCAGACCAAAAAGAAATGGGTGAAGGTGCTGTGAACCAACCAGAGGATAAACTTTTTCCGGATTCTTATCAGGCAGATTAGCCACATCCTGATAAATCGCTCTTCCGGCCAGACCGATAAAGATTGCACCCCAGGCCATGAGCACATTCCAGGTGGTTCCAATCAACCCGGTCTTATTCAATTTCTCCGGGTATTCTATGCTCATGTACTTGTTCAGGATATGGGGATTGCCCGGAGAGCCGAAACCGATGCCTGCATAGCTGATCAGAGCGCCAAAAGAAATGGCAAAAGTATCGATGTATCCTGGCGACATACCCTGGAGGGTAGAAAGAAGTTTGTCCAGACCGCCAAAATGAATGATAGCGATCATGGGCAATATCATCAGAGCAAAAATCATAAACAGGCCCTGAAGCATGTCAGTCAGGCAGACAGCCATGAAGCCGCCGAGAATAGTATAAAAAATGACTATGCCCGCTGTTATCAGAATTCCTTGAAGCTGGGTGACATTGTAGCTGGCTGACAGGGATACACCGCCGGCGTTAAACTGGGCTGATACATAAGCCGTCATAAAAATAAGAATTGGAATCAGAGCGAACAGCCGGAGAAGGTGCCGGCTATCTTCAAACCTTGATTCCAGGTAATCGGGAATGGTTATGTCTCCCATCTTGCCCGTAAAGTAACGCAATCTTTTTCCAGGGAATATGAACATAAAGAGTTCAACAGTGATATAACCGACCACCGCCCAGATGGCCGAGACGCCCCGGGTAAAAGCCAGACCTGAGACTCCAATCAGCAGCCAGGCCGAGCGTCCGGAGGTAACAGCAGCTAAAGCCACCACGAATGATTTCATTTTTCGTCCGCCCAGGAAAAACTCACCGATTCCTTTTGACGAAAACCTGGCAGTCACGATGCCTACAGAAACCATCATTATGACATAGATTATGAAGGCAGCGAGGGCCCAGGGATTGGTATGAACGGTCAGAGTATTCATCTGGTTCCGCTTTTTTTCAGATTAAGAATCAAGGCTAAGGTTATTATGGCTGCGGGTACGATGAATAAACCAAAGATAGCTGAAAACATATTCACCTCCCTCAGATGGCATAAAATAGCACAGGCAGAGATTCTCTGCAACGACGGATGCTGGATTTGTTCTGAGTGAAAAATCGAACCAGGAGAGAATAAAGTATAAGCAAGCCGCCCTTTTTAAAAAAATATTTGTCTGAAATAAATTTTTCGGGTAATCTGTTCATATAATTTTATTTAATTTCAATTTAGGCATGTGGAGGTTAAAGATGAGAGAAAGAGTAAAGCCGGTTCTTTTTGTTTTCATTCTGGTTATATTCATCATGCTGATCTTTTCTTCCTGCCATAAAAAGACCGTTGAGAAGGTCGTTTATCCTCAGACCAAAAAAGTTGACCGGATTGATGATTATTTCGGGACGAAAGTGGCTGACCCCTATCGCTGGCTGGAAGATGATAATTCTGAAGAAACTAAAAAGTGGGTGGAAGAGCAAAACAGGGTAACTTTTGCTTTCCTGGAAAAAATACCTTATCGCGAAAAGATTCGGGAGCGGATTAAAGAAATCTACAACTATCCCAGGATGAGTCAGCCTTTCAGGGCCGGCGAATACTATTTCTTTTACAAGAACGACGGGCTTCAGAATCAATCAGTTGTCTACATTCAGAAAGGACTTGATGGCCAGCCAGAAGTCTTCATCGACCCAAATAAGTTATCTGCTGACGGAACGGTCAGAGTTGGACTGGCCGGTTTTTCTACGGATTTTCGCTATGTGGCTGTCAGCCGCTCTGAAGCTGGTTCGGACTGGTCAGAAATCAGGGTTATGGAGATTGCCACCCGCAAGGAGCTGGCTGACCGCATCCAGTGGGTAAAATTTTCAGGAGCTGCCTGGTATCAGGATGGTTTTTTCTACAGCGGCTATGACAAGCCCGCTCCAGGAGAAGAGCTTAAGGCCAGAAATGAGTATCAGAAGGTTTTTTATCATCAGCTCGGTCAGCCGCAGGGAAAGGATATCCTGGTTTATGAAGATAAAGAACATCCTCTAAGATATTTCGGTCTGGGAGTTACTGAAGACCAGAAATATGCTGTCCTGGATGTTTCAGCCGGAACCTCCGGCAATGAAATTTACTGGAAGGATTTGAGGCAGAAAAATTCCGGGTTTAAATTGTTAATTCCGGGTTTTGCCAGCGATAGCGACGTTATAGATAACCTTGGAGAAAAATTCCTGGTCAGGACGAACATAGATGCTCCCAATTATCGTCTGGTTCTGGTCGACCCGAATAATCCTGCCAAGGAAAACTGGCAGGATATTGTGCCAGAGAAACCGGAGGTTTTGATTGCAGCTACCACAGCCGGGCAGAAACTTTTCGGCATCTATCTTCAGGATGCTCATACCAGGGTCTATCAATTCACACCTCAGGGTCAGCTTCTCAGAGAAGTTGAGCTTCCTGCCTTAGGAACTGCGGGCGGTTTCGGTGGCTGGCGGGATGACAAATTCATATTTTACACCTTCACTTCTTTTAATTATCCGCCAGCAATCTATAAGTACGACCTGGAGAGCGGGAAATCAGAAGTTTTTTCCAGACAGGAAGTAAAGTTCAATCCGGAAGATTTTGAGGTCAAGCAGGTTTTTTACAACTCCAAAGATGGAACCAGAGTGCCGATGTTCATTGTTCACAAGAAAGGTCTTGTGCTTAACGGAAAGAATCCGGCTTATTTAACAGGTTATGGCGGGTTTAATGCCAGCATGAGACCAGCTTTTAATCCTTCGATAATAATCATTCTGGAAAATGGCGGCGTGTTTGCCCAGCCCAACCTGAGAGGTGGGGGAGAGTACGGTGAGGCCTGGCATAAGGCCGGAATGCTTCAGAACAAACAGAATGTCTTTGATGATTTCATCGCTGCGGCCGAATATCTGATAAAAGAAAAATATACTTCCCCAAAGTATCTGGCCATTTCCGGAGCCTCAAATGGTGGATTACTGGTTGGAGCAGTGATGACTCAAAGACCGGAACTTTTTGGCGTGGCTTTTCCAGCGGTCGGAGTCATGGATATGCTCAGGTTCCATAACTTCACTGTTGGCTGGGGCTGGGTGGTTGAGTATGGCTCAAGCGACAAGGCAGAACAGTTCGAATATCTATACAGGTATTCTCCGCTCCATAACCTGAAAGACGGGGTATGCTATCCAGCCGCACTGGTCACCACAGCTGACCACGATGACCGGGTGGTGCCAGCTCATTCGTTTAAGTTTGCGGCAACCCTTCAGGAGAAACAGTCTTGCGATAATCCTGTTCTGATTCGCGTTGAAACACGTTCTGGACACGGCTCGAGTAGCGTCACAAAAGCTATTGATGAGCTGACCGACAGGTATTCTTTTATGTTTTACACGATGGGAGTAAAGCCTGTTTATAAATAAAATAATAAATGAGGTGCTGAATTAGCAATATCGGAGATAGTCCGGGCAGAGCACGAGAGTCATAAAGGTTGTTATGAAACTAAGTAAAGTATTAAGAGCTGTTTTGCTTTGATTAGCTTTTTACTTCCGGGAACAGAGAAAGTCAGGTCGCGAAAAAGACCATATGCGACCCGCTGTCTCTTTTAAACTTGAATAAGATGCTGTTCAAATCCCTGGACTTGAAAATCAAACGGGCTTTCAGTCTCTTATTTCCTCCTTCTCCAGCAAATGGCGCCACTTATCCATAAGAGGTTTTTCAAGTCTAATGGCGGTTGAGCCTCAGCCGGAAGAAAGGATTTATAGGGATGGGCCTTGAGGTATTCTTCAAATTCAGCCCTGACTTTTCTTAACTCTCCCGGTCTGGTCATGAGATCAATTGCCGAAAGAGCTAAGACCCTGGCTCCAGAATTCAAGCCTTTCCAGCCGATTGAACCATAGACAGAAGCTACGGTCGACCAGTGATGACCTATAGCTCCGGGAACCTTAGCGGGAAAGCGGACAGTTGCAGTCGGCGCAATCAAAGTTACATCGCCCACGTCTGTGGAACCTCCGCCGATAAAAGTATCGCTGGGTTCTTTCAGGTTTCTGACTTCTCTAAATAAACCTTTTTCTTCAGATTTAAGCTCCTGCTGTAAAGCCAGAGCGAATTGTTCTTCCTCTTTGTTCCACACCGGCATACCCACTAATTCTATGTTCTTCTGTATGAGTTCGGCCAGGGCTTTGAGAGCCACCTCAGCCGGCAGCCCGGCTTTGAGCGCCAGTTGAATGTTTTTTTGGAAACTTGAGTCAGAAAGTCCAAAACTGGTCAGGGCAAAGCTGATTTTTTCTTTGGCCAGGCTGGCGGCATTGGCTGGATAAATCTCAGCTTCAGCTTTTTTCCTCACGGCCTCGCCTTGCAGATAATAAATGCTGGTGGCTGGAGGCCGAAAGTCCAGAGCGATTAGCAGAGGAATCTTAGCTGATTTTAAGTGGTTTGAGACTCTCCAGGCTTCGTTGCAGCCAGTCAGGATGGCCTTGAGCTGGAATTCGTTTATCAGTCGTAGAGCTCGTTTGATGTCTTCCTGGTTGTTACACTCGAAGACGACTGGCTTTTTTTACGATAACAAAAGGAATGAGAGCTTCGAGGAATGGGTCATACTCGGGGCGTTTCAGGAATGCCGGAGAAGAGTTGTATTTTCGAAGATGCAGGCTGTAATGCTGGGTGTCATAGAATTTCTGGCGGATAAAAGCCACTGTTCCCATCAGGCTTGAAGGATACACGCCTCTTTCAGTCGTGAAGTTGATGTGCAGAGCCCAGGGTTGTTTGAGAACCATCTGTTCCGCGTCTTCGCCGTTCAGGTTCAGGACCACACTCTGCCCCTCAAAAATGCCTCTCGCAGGGGCTACGACCACGGTGGTCAGGCCAGCTTTATGGTAGGATTCCACAATCTACTTTTTTGGCTTGATTTCTTTTAAAACCAGTAGTTCAGGAAATTCCTGAGGTTCTGAAGGCTGGGTATAAGCTGCAAGAAATTCTTCAGCCGATTGAGCCCGTTGCTGCTCCTTGATTTCCAGGAAAAGATTGGTATGAGCTGAAATCATTCCAGGATAAGCGTTGAGCCCTGAAGCTTCGATGACTTCAGCATCCGGAGGAGCCGGGATTTTATCTGACGAACCAACGGCTTCTATCAGTCCGTCGCGGATGATGATCGTGCCTTTCTCTATGGGTTGAGTGGAGACAGGGAATATCAGGCAGTTTACCAGTGCATAAGCTGGCTTGACTTTTTCGCTTGAAGTAGAAAGCAGAGAGAAAGACATGGTCATGATGATCACCAGCACAAGAAAAATAAAAATCATCCTGCCAAACAAATGAACGAGTTTTTTAGATTTTGTGTCCATGACCCTCCTTTCTTACGGATTTTGCCGGGAAAAACGGTTAAATCCGCTTAAAGATGTTAGAGTAATTGTCGAGAGCATTGACAGGCTGAGCAGCTTGATATCCCGGGAGATGATGTTTTCGGGAAAGAAACGTTTATGAGGTTTCAGAGTCAACTTGACCGCCAGGTCCGCTCAAAAATTCTTTAGAAAAAATATCATATTTCTGCCTGGCTTTTTGTCAATAAAAATATTTTCGACAACTTGTTCTTGTCTTCAGCCCGATAATCGACTAAGATTATAAAAATATTAGATGATTTAACGGTAAAAGGAGTATGTGATGAAAAAAGCAAGGTTGCTGATTGTCGCTTGTCTGATGCTTGTGTTGGTTGTCGGTAATATGCAGGCTCAGCAGAAAAAGTTTGGAGTGGGTATCATCCTCGGTGAGCCTACTGGCTTGATCATGAAGTACTGGACATCCAGCACCACCGCCTTTGATATTGCAGGTTCCTGGTCATTTTCAGGAGAAGATTCATTCCATATCCATGCTGATTACCTTTTTCACAGTTTTAACCTGTTTAAAGTCGAAAAAGGACGGCTTCCGCTTTATTATGGTATTGGAGCCAGGCTGAGCCTTAAAGACGAGACCTGGTTCGGCATCAGAATCCCGGTCGGGCTGAGCTATATGTTCGATAAAACTCCCTTTGATATTTTTGCCGAAATTGGGCCGGTTATGGATGTTGTTCCAGATACTAAATTACACGTTACCGGTTTCATAGGTTTCCGCTATTATTTCTGATCATTCATTACCTGAAAGATAAGGTCTGTTTCCAGCGCTGTTAGACTTTATCTTGAGTTTGACGGGATTTTCTTGAATTGTTCTGGTTTTCTTTAAGCCCAAAAAATATAAATACAAGAAAATCTGCACAAGTTTGTCCCGGATTGTGATATCGGCCTTGCGTTGAGTAATCCCGTTCTCATGCATCCAGAAGGAATTGCCTTCGAACCAGGCAATCGGACCAGAAATAATTTCTGCGGCCTTGTCCTGAACGCGAAATCAGTTAATCTTTGTCCTGCCACACATGATATTTGAGAATTCAGGAATAATATCTTGAATGAGTCTTAAAAAAAGTGTATTAAAAAGCTAAACATTTCTTGCTTTGGCTCAGGAACAAATCAGGAGAATAAATGATGCTCTCGCTAACTGAAAAGATAGTGCTTACTTTGCTGGTTCTGGCCACAGTTTTTGTTTTCTTCTTGCCGGTTTTAAAGCGCATCCGCATTTTGCTTTCCTGTCAGCCCGAGAATCGTTTTGATTCTCCCTTCAAAAGATTCTTTTATGTTCTCTCCCGGGTTTTTTTACAACTCTGCACCCTAAGGAACGAAAGAATTTTCACCGGCCTGGCCCATGTCATGATTTTCTATGGAGCCCTGGCCTTTGACACCATGACTGTCAATCACGTGCTTGAAGGTTATGTCGATGATTTTTATCTTTTTGATTCTTCCCGCTTTGGTCTGATTTTCTATGCAGCCGTTGATTTTTTTGCCATCACCGTTCTTCTGGGTGTGAGTTTTTTTGCTTTTAAGCGATTCGTCCTGAAGCCAAAAGCTTACGATACGACGCCGGGTGACTCGGCTTTAATCTACGCCTTCATTTTCTTAGCTATTGTAACCTATGTTTACTTTGAAACTTTTTTTGTTGCCAGTCATCCGGGTAGCAGCCCTTTTGCTTTTATCAGCCAGTTCCTGGTTCATAGATTCAATCTGACTGCTCTCTTGCCTGCTGCTATTTCTGCCAACCTGAAGTTTTCCTACTGGTTGCATACTTTGGTTGTTTTTTCGTTCATTGCTTATGTGCCTCATTCGAAATATCTTCACCTTTTTGCGGGTCCGGTTAACCTGTTTTTTAAGAAACATGAGCCCTCAGGAACAATCAAACCAATCAACATGGACACAACCGAGAATTTTGGCGCCGGGAAGGCAACTGACCTTACCTGGAAGGATGCTCTTGATTCTTTTGCCTGTGTGGAATGCGGACGTTGTCAGGATGTCTGTCCGGCTTTTCAGAGCGGCAAGGCTCTCTCGCCCAAGATGGTCATTTTGAACCTGGAAGCGCATTTACTCTCTTCCTGTTCCACAACCGGGGAAAAAAAGCCTGACAATCGTTCATCTCTCGTGCCCGGTGTCTTCAAGGAGGAAGAAATCTGGGCCTGCACCACCTGCGGTGCCTGTCTTCACGTCTGTCCTTTTGACATTGAACATCCTGAGAAGCTTATCAGCCTCAGACAGAACCTGGTCTTGAGCCAGGCCCAATTCCCGGTCGAGCTCAGGAGCTTTTTCCACAATCTGGAAACTTACGCCAATCCCTGGGGTATTGCTTCGTCCAGGCGAGCCGATTGGGTTAAAGAGCTGGGAATCAAAACCGTGGCTGAAGCACCTGAAGCTTCTTATCTGCTCTGGGTAGGTTGTTTTGGCTCGTTTGATGAACAGGGCAGGAAGATTGCCCGGTCTGTGGCTGAAATTCTCATAGCAGCAGGAATCAGCTTTGCGATTCTTGGCGAAGAAGAGCGCTGCTGCGGCGACTCAGCCCGGCGGCTGGGAAACGAATATCTTTTTCAGAATCTGGCTCGGGAAAACCTTAAAACGCTGGCCAGGCATAAAGTCTCAAAACTGATCACTTTTTGCCCCCATGGCTATAATGTATTGAGGAATGAATACCCGGTTCTGGTTGATATGCTCAACGGTTTCGGTGCCGAAGAAAGAGAGTTTATAAAATCAATGCGGGTCATTTCCCATGTTGAATTCCTGGCGCATCTTTTAAAAGAGAACCTGGTTCATTTAAAACATCTCACCGATGACGCCTGCACTTACCATGATTCCTGTTATTATGGCCGTCACAACGGGTTGTTTGAGCAACCAAGACAGATTCTTTCCGCGGCTCTGGCTGGTAAGATTCGGGAGCTTAAGAATTCTCGGGAGCACAGCTTTTGCTGTGGAGCAGGCGGCGGCTTGATGTGGACTGAAGAAAAGGTTGGAAAAAGAATTAACCATCTGCGGAGCGAAGAGATAATCAAGAGCAGAAGCCGCAGGGTAGCCACTTCATGTCCGTTCTGCCTGACCATGCTCCAGGACGGCTTGCGGGATAAAGGGGCCGAAGAAATCAAGGTTCTTGACGTTGCCCAGATTCTGGCTCAGGCCTTAAGGGACCAGAGCCATCCAGAATAATATTTCTTGCCTTTTGCAGGCCATTAATTTTTCTGAGATATTTACATGCTTTGTTGCTGCTGTCCTCCTTGCTATAAGGTCTTAAATCAGCTATAAATAACTCAGTGCGCCTGTAGCTCAGCTGGATAGAGCGACGGACTCCGGATCCGTAGGTCGCGCGTTCGAATCGCGCCAGGCGTACTCCTTGTTTTGTCTAATGGCTGAACGATTTCTCCAGTCGAGGTCAGGAAAATATTCTGATAACGGCTAAAGTTCTATATCCAAAAGGCAAGGTATACGCCTGCGTGCGCCAGCATCAGGTTAATGTAAAGATTCTTGTCAAAAGTTCTTAGCAGATGGAGATGGTTAAATAGAGCAAGCAGGGCCTTTATTCTTTTCGTAGTATTTCTGATGAAATTCTTCAGCCTGATAAAAAGTCTGGTAGGGGACAATTTCGGTCACAATCTTTCTTCTGTATCTGCCGCTCAATCCCAATTCCTGTCTTATATTTTCCGCAATCTGCTTTTGTTCTTCGTCGTGATAAAAGATTACGGAGCGGTAATTTGTTCCGATGTCCGGTCCCTGACGGTTCAGTTGAGTCGGGTCGTGAATTTCAAAGAACTTCCTGATCAGCTGTTCGTAAGAGATGGTTTTCGGGTCGAAAACAACCTGGACTGATTCAGCATGTCCGGTTTTACCGCTGCAGACCTGCTTGTAAATGGGGTTTTTTGTCTTCCCGCCGCTGTAACCCGCGGCTGTGGAAATGACGCCTTCAACCTGGCTCAATTTATATTCCGCGCCCCAGAAACAGCCGGCAGACAGGGTGGCTACCTGTGGCAATTCTTTTTTGGCTTCAGCTGCGGGCTTAAAATTCAGAGCGACAGAATTGATGCAATAATGGTTACCGGTTGGTTCAGGGCCATCATAAAAGAGATGCCCCAGGTGAGCGCCACAGCTTCCACATTTGACCTCTAACCGATGGATTCCATAAGAAAAGTCATCGTGGTATTCTACGCTGGCTTCAGAAAAAACTTCCCTAAAGCTGGGCCAGCCAGTGCCGTGTTCATATTTGGTCTCAGACTTAAAAAGCGGATGGCCGCAGGAAGCGCAGAAATACACTCCTTCTTCCCAGAAATCGTTGTATTTTCCGGAAAAAGCAGATTCAGTGGCGCACTGAAACATCACCTTAAACTGATCCGGCGCAAGTTGTTTTTCCCACTCCTCTGTGGATCTGTTGATTTTCTTCACAGATTGTCCTCCCTCCGAGCTGTTCAGGGCTGAAGCTGTTCCGAGATAGAAAAGGGCATTAAGCCCTTGCCAGCCCGCCCGGCCCAGTAGCAGGCTTAAAGTCAGGATAATCAGCTTCTGATAGAATCTCGTCATATACTCACTCCTAAAAAATCCTACAGAAATAGTATACATTAGAAAAGCCGTGAGAGTAAGGGCGAAAAGAATATTTCCGCCGGGAGAGAAAAGTCAATACAATCAGAGGACTGATAACTTCGTTCTTTTATTATTTCATTCGGTTTTAAAAGAAGGCCTTGAATCATGGGAGATTTTCTTGCCTTTCCATACCCGACGATGAGGGAAGGTTGTGATCACGCTGCATTGACTTCGCCAGATTCTTCAGACTAAATTGTCTGATAGTTAGACCAAAAAACTTAGTTATCGCCGTGAATTAAGTAAAATTATCTTTTCCTGTTCATCCAGGACAATAATCAGAATAGAGCCTGGAATGAATGATTCTCCAGACCTCTTGATATCTTAAATTTCAAAATTTTTTTATAATTAATCAAAGGGGATAGGCATGAATAATATCATTAAGTTTATTCTTCTCTGGATTCTGACTTTAATCCTGTTCAGCCTAATTGATGGCATCTGGCATTTTGTCGTTTTCGGACGGGCTTATAAAGAAGATTTCAGGGTGCTGGCTCTGGTCGAACAGGACCGGATTGTCTTCAGAAAAGCCTGGGGCTTTCTGGCTCAATTCGTTCTGGTCACCAGTCTCATTCTTCTGGTTTTGATCAGAAATCCAGAAAGCCTCAAAATCTCGGTTCTGGTCGGCGCTCTGGTCGGGCTTCTGGCTGTAAGCGTTTATGGCTTGACCAATTATGCCCTGATGAAAGACTGGAGCTTCCGGTTGACTGTTCTTGAAGTCTTCTGGGGCCCGTTCCTCGGAGCCTGGGGCGGCCTGGTGGTCAGTGTTCTTTACGGCTGGTTTTTCAGATGAATTGATTTGAGCTTGACCTGAGCATTTATCAATAATACTGAACAGTGAGAAACGTCCTTTCAAGAAAACGCGCATTTATTTTGAACAGTCAGGTTTAAAGAAGTCGGTTTGGACAAACGGATAATTTTTCGGGAAAAGCGCCGTTCTGCGCCGGAGAGCATGGTTAAATAAATCCCGAACTAATCAGATGAGCTTTTCTCTGAACCTGAATCGCCTTTCCTCTTTTTTGGGAGAAGGGGGAAGAAAGCGCTGGTTGCGGCTTTATAAGCTTCAAAGGCCGGACTGCCAAGGTATTTTTTCTCCAGAAGCGGAACTCCAGAAACGCGTATCAGGAGAACGGTGATGGTCAGGGGACTGACAAGACCCAGCCAGCCGCCAGAGACATTCAGCCCGATCAAAAAGATTCCCCACCACATGACTGCTTCTCCAAAATAATTGGGATGCCTGGAGTACCTCCACAGACCTGTGGTGATCAGTTTCCCTTTATTTTCAGGGTTTTTCTTGAATCTCTTAAGCTGGGCGTCAGCAGTGGCTTCAAAGAAAAATCCTGTGAGCCAGACAATGAGGCCAAGAAAGTCCAGGTAATTCAACGGGCCAACCCTGTCCCTGATGATGAGCAAGCCTGGCAGAACGATCAGATACATGAAAAAGCCCTGAAGAAGAAAGATTTGAAAATAGCTTCTCAAGGCAAAAATCTTTCCCCATTTCCTGCGCCAGGCGGCATAGCGAAAATCTTCAGGCTTGCCCTTGTTCCTCCGGTAAATATGCCAGGAAAGCCTTATGCCCCAGATGGTGACGAGGACTGCGGTTAGAATTTTTCTGGGTTCTGCAGGGTGCTGTTCAAAAGTAGAGAAGAACAGCCCCGAAACTGTAACCAACACAAAACCTGCTCCCCAGGCTATATCCACGATGGAAGCATTCTTTTTAATCAAGGAGAGAACATAGATAAGGTTCATATAAAGGAAAATTATGGTCAGGGCCAGAAGGAAGATGTTATCAGCCATAGTTTATGCCTTAAATTAATTCTTGCCCCGCCGGGTATCATATGAACCGTTATTCATATGAGAGGCAGATGCCCACAGCTCCAATGCCGTTATGCACCCCGACCACCGGCGAAACATCCATGATAAAGCTAACTGGCTGACCGCATATCTTTTGTATCTCCCGGGCATAGGCCTGAGCCCTGGCCAGGTTCTTAACATGAACCACTGAAAAAGAATGAATTCTATGCTGTCCGTGCTTTTCCTTTATCATCCTGAGGATTTTCTTGAAATTCTGCCGGCGGCTGAAAGACTTTCCGGTGGCCGCAGCTTTGCCTTCTTTATCAAGAGTGATAATCGGCTTCAGGTTGAGCAACTTAGCCATCAACCCTTTGAGCGCGCTGACCCGGCCTCCCTTGACCATATATTTTAAAGTCTTGATGTCTACCAGAAGTTCTGTTTTTGAAGCCAGGTTTTCAGCCGTTTCAGCGAGCTCGTCTATATCTTTTCCTCTGGCTCTTTCTTCAAGCAGTCTCTGGACAATAAGACCAAGTGTGCCAGAAATATGGCGGCTATCCACGACTCTTATTTTCTTTTCCTTGAATTTTTTGGCTGCTGACTGGCAGAGACCGTAAAAACCAGAAAGTCCGCTGGAAATCGTCAGCATCAGGACAGAGTCAAAATGACTGCTTAAGAAAGAAAACCAGTTTTCAACCACCTTGGGTGATGGTTGTGCGCTGCGGGGCGCTATATCTTCTTTCTCCAGCAGGTTGTACAGTTTCTCAGGAGAAATTGTCAGCTTGTCCAGGAAGACATGCTCTCCAATGTTAAGCTGAAAGGGGATAACCACGACCTGGTTTTTTTCCAGAATCTCAGTCGGCAGGTCGCAGGATGAATCAACTACTACCGCCACCCGGTTTCCGGGACGCAAACTGATCTCAGCCTGCAGCTTCATATCGTCGACCTTGGGCTGAACGATTGTTCCCAGGTTTCTCAAAGAATAGAAGAGGTCTTGCGGATGATTGGTGTGAACATGAAATCTGGCTTTGGTCTCTGAGCCGCCGATTATGACTGAATTTCCAGCACTTACCAGCAGTTGCTTGATTTTCTCTATGTTTAGAGAGTCCCCTGAAATCAGGGCTTCAGCGCAATAGCGATAATCAAGCTTTTCACTGACCTTATGAGGGGCTTCCTGAAAATCGATCTGCAGCAACTCGCGGCTGAAAACATTCTTCAGACTGCCCTGACGGATAAAACTGACCACACCTTCTATGAAATCAACAAAGCCCTTGGCTCCAGCGTCGACCACCCCGGCCTTGCGCAGAACAGCCAGTTTTTTTGGCGTTTCCTGCAAAGCCTGTCTGGCTTTTCCCAGGGAATGAGACAGGAGTTCGTGATAGTCTGAGAAACGATGCCGGTTCTGATAGACCTCTTCAGCCCACTCTCTGATAAGAGTCAGCATGGTTCCTTCCTGCGGATGGGCTATGGAGTTATAGGCGTAGCGGACGGCGTTTTTTACGGATTCGCCGAATCCTATGGTAGAAACACGAAGTTCATTGCCCAGCTCTCTGCTCAAGCCGAAAATGAACTGCGCAAAAATCAGACCCGAATTGCCGCGGGCTCCGGTCAGAGCCGCATCGGATATAGAGTGCAAGGCCTCTTTTATTGACCGCGCCGGTCTGGCATTTTCGGCAATAGCTTTCATGGTTGAAGCCAGGTTGGTTCCAGTATCACCGTCAGGCACAGGGAAAACGTTGATTTTGTTCAGGTAGGCAAAATCCTTGATTATAGCATTGCCGCCTGCCAGAAAGGCAAAATAAAGTCTCTTTCCATCTAAGTATTTTATTTTCATGAATAAGATTTTTCCCTAATTTAAACTCTTTTTAAAAATTTACGCGGCTATTGTACCTCATTCTTAACCTGATTGCTATGAGAAGAATAATTTTTAGAGCTGGTATTCATTATTAAGGCAGAGCCTTAATTTTTTCTTATGTAGCCAAAAATGTTCTTCAAACTCAGCGAATGACCTGGTAAATTTCTCTCCAGGATTTTATTCTCAATAGAGATCCGACTGGTTGCTCCAGCTTTTCGATCGTTGAATCGTATTCCTGAATGTAAACATCCTGTTTATAGGTGCCTGCGACTCTCTGTCTCTCGCCCACGGTAACCGCAGTTCTGGCCTTGCTGGCTAACTGCAGATAGTCTATGGCCTGTCCCTGAGCATTTTTCAGAGCGCTTCCACCAACCGGCACGCCCAGCACCGGCTGAATAAAGCGGGCATAAAGATGACCCGGATCTCCAAGACTCTGGCAGGGATCAGCTGCTTCGATGCTGCCTTTTAGCGTGCTGAAATAGACGATGTAGTTGGCTATGACCGGGTCAGCCCAGACCTTTTCTCCGGCAGTCAGAGAGCCAACAAATTTAGTTGCATCCAGACCGGTCTCATCGATATTGCCCATGAACCATTCAACCTCTCGCTTGTTGCCTTGATCAACCAGGGATACGAAAGAATAATACCTGTCAGCGGGAGCTGCTTCGCTGCCCCCAGTGCCAAAATACAGTCTTGGATAATTGGAACCGGAAGTAGAAGCTCCCAGCCAGATCGCTGGTTTGGTAATGATTGGATACAGGCAGCGATCTTTATAGATGTCTGTCATTGACCAGCTGTTAGCATTACCTGAAGTGGCATCGAGTCTCCACAGACGACCGTCCAGATCACCTATATAAACGTAATCGGTGACTCCATTCTTGTCCAGGTCAACCGCGTTAGGTGAACCGGGTAAGGAAACATAGATGTTGGGGAATGGATTCCCTGAATTGCTTGATTTGGAAGAATCGAGGTCAGTAATTCTTTTCGAGAAGACCAAAGAGCCGTTAGCAATATTTATGGCCGCAAACGTGTTGCCGATATAAGCCCGGTACCCCTGATCAGTGGGATGAGAAACATATCCTGAACCAACAAAAGCCACCCAGGCTGGCCCGCTTGAAAGATTAACTCTGGCTATATAAGGAACGGACCAGGTCTGGCCGTTGGTAGCATAGTACTTCTTCCCGGCTTTCAGAATTTGCCCGGCAAATTCCCACATCGGTATCGGGTTTTCAGGATTGGTCACATCCAGCGCGAAATAGAAATAATAGTTGTTATTTCTGGTGCTGGCTATTCCATCTGGTTTTTCTCCGTTCCCTTCACCCTGACCGCAGACGAGCACTGTTCGCCACTGGCCGTTAATATAAACATCAGCCACAGATGGAGAACTGTCGACATATGCTCTTCTTGAGAAGTATCTTAATTTGCTTGCCTGGTCGACCGCCCACATCTCCTTTAGTTTGGGAAGAAGGTTATAAGGTATATAACCCCAGAGTTCTTCTCCAGTTGAAGCATCAAAACAGTGAAGCATGCCGTCATTGGCTCCGACATAAATAACCTTCTTTCTTGTGCTCAAAGCTTCCTTGAATTCTCCGTAGCCATTACCCATCAGCAACGGATCTTCCTGAGGCGGCCCGACAACAGTCGGAGTTGAATGGTTAATATCTCCGAGTTTCCAGTAGCGGTCAACTCCCCGGACAAAAAGAATCAGTCCTTCTGGATTGTTCTGGGGGTCGCCCAAAATGTTTTTTAGGAGGTCAACATTTTCCACCCTGAATTCGATTCGCTCCAGCGTTCCGGCATCGGGCCTGTTTCTGTTGATAGCTGTATATATATTTCTGCTTACCGCTGATCTTTCGTCAAGAAGCTGGCCGGCGTCCCAGAGCAGCTCCACTCCCTCGGCAACCCATCTTCCTGTTTCCGAACTCAGCTCGGAGCTGGTCACTGTCCGCAGGTTAGAGTAGGAGGTCTGAAGAGCTGTCATTGCTGTTACATCATAGGCTCTTAAATACCCCTCCCAGCCAGGATAGATAAAGGAGGCGGCAATTATTAGTTTTCTGTTCTGTCCGCTCCGGTCGATTACCGAAGTGGCCACAGAAGACCTGGAATATTCTCTTCTGCCAACGTAAGTGTATTCTATGGTCAGGTTTCTGATTAGCGGAGTATCATAAGAAGCTCCGGTGTATTCTGTCATTGGGTCTTCTGGAGCGGTCAGGATAGCTTTCCATCTCAGGTTTCCACCAAAATTATCAAAGACATGCCAGTTAGAGTCAGAAAATGGCTGGATATTGTTGCCTTCAAAAGTTTTATAGGGCTCCCAGTGCAGGCCGCCATCGTTTGAAAGAAAATACTGGATTTTGAGACCAGTAGCGGAGCCTTTAACTCCCTGATTAAGGTTGACGATTCTGGCTTTGGTGATGGCATATTGGCGCGGGTTAAGCATTCCTTCGACAACATTGGTAGAAATGGCTTCACCATACAGAGCATAAACTCCAGCCAGCTGGTTGATGATAAGATAGTAATCTCCAGAATGGTTAGCATCGGCTATGATTAAATCCATATCTCCATCAGAGTCGTAGTCAACCATGCAACACATATCAACATCATAATATGGAGGGATTATAGGGTTGCATGAATTTAAACAGAGGAAGTTCCAGTTTATTTCGTAGTAGATATTGCCTTCGGGGTCAACTTGTTCTGTTCTGCCCGCATTTTTGAAAAGCCACATCCTGGCCTGATTTCCAGCATTCCAGGCATCGGTGGCTCCAAAGATATCGGGACGGCCATCTTTTTTAAAATCAGTTGCGGTCAAGGCGACGGTTCCAGTGCAGCTGGATACAGGGATAGGTATTTCACTGCGGATGAAACGGCCCGTGCCGTCGTTCTGGTAATAAACCAGATAAGGCCAGGCATTGACCGAGCCGGCCACTATGTCAATATCACCGTCGAGGTCAAAATCTGCAGCCGTTACGGCTGAGGTTCCCCGGTCAGTATAACCGCCAGGAGCAGGAGCCTTATACCCGGTTCTCTGGTCGTAGTTGAGCTCAGCGACTTCCCATTCTGAAAGCTCGAAACGGAATCTCCCGGGATTTCTCATCAGGAAAATCTTATCCTGACTGGTGACCAGAATATCCAGGTCGCCGTCTTTATCAATATCTACAGTACATAAGTGGTTAGCAGCCCAGTTGCAGTAAATGCCCACAGTCTGGAATATGCTGCTGAAATTGAGATTTCTGGAGTCGCTTCGGTCGTAAAAGACAGGATCAACAGCTGTTCCCTGGTTTATATACATGACAGCCACAAAGTTGTTGTGGGAAAAAGCGTCAGTTTCGTTCTTCCAGAAGAAGAAATCAAGGAGTCCGTCTCCGTTGTAATCACCGACAGTGATAGAAGCAGGACCGCAGGAAAGGCCGGTGTCAAAAACTTTGGATTCATCAAGCTGATAAACAATTCCATCATCATCGATGCCGTCGCCGTCTCCATCATAATATTTATTCCGAATGAGGATCAGCCTGTTGTTCACGCCTATATCCAGCCCTATCAGGTCAGGCTTGCCATCGCCATCGAAATCACCAGCATCGCAGACATAAATTTTTGAGCCCATTCCGCCCGGCTGAGTAATGGCAAAATTAGCTCCAAGATAACTCAGGGTCACCGGGCCGGGGGGCCACCCGGCGACAGATGAGTTTACCTTGTCTTTGTAATCATCGGTGTTAAAGTTTTCAGTAACAGAAAACGTATATTCCACGCAGGCTTGATTCTGCTGGCCCGTGAACTTAACGACCAGCAAAGTAACCGATATAAAAATAATGCCCAGGATGATTAAATGTTTTCTCCTCATTTTGCCCTCGCTTTTTTCCTTTTTATATTTTTTTTGTGTTTCATTATTAACGTGTTATAAAATCATTAATTTTTATTGCTGCGGTATTTCAACCTCGATTTCCAACCGGCAGGTGGCCAGGATTCTGTCAGTCAGGCCTGGCCCTGACCTGACCACACCGATACAGACCATCAGCACATCTCTGGGGTCAGTGGCCATGCCAGTTCCAGCTTCATCATCTATCAAAAAGACTGTGTAACGATAACGCTGGTCAAGCTGCCCGCTGAGGCCATAAACAAAAGGTTCCTCAAAGAACACCAGCTGGTCAGGATAATCGGCGTTGCCGTCGTGGTTGTTGTCGAGAAGGTCCAAGATCTGTTCGTCAGTCAAACGCCTGAAATAGCCAGGGTTTGGAGTTTCCAGGTTGTTATTAAGAAAAGGTATATCAATTCCAGTCGGCTGGGTAAGGTAATGCTCGCCAAAAGAGACCCATTGTCCATTGACAAACGAATCTTCAATAGCCATACGCGCGGCATCAAATCCGGCTTCAGCAGCATTAAAAGCTTCTTCCTGATATCGCATGGTAGCTGAGATTTTTGGACCTGAGCTGGTGACAGTAAGAACAGCCACTCCAACCGTGAGCATAAAAGCTAAGACCAGTATCACAGCTATCAATCCTGAACCCGCAGGTTGAATCTCGCTGTGCCTGAAAGGATTAAAATAGGCTACTTTTCTTAAAAAAACTTTTTTGCAAAATCTTTTTTTTCTCATCTTTGCCCTGCGTTATAAATATTTAAAGTTAGGTTTCTGACATTAGCTGTGGTTTCCAGGATGAACCGGCGGTGGTAATCATCCAGGTTGCTTCCCTGCGAGTCAGAAACAGTTGGTCTTCTGTAATTATGAATATTGGCCGGAACTTTGCCGGAAACGGAAACAAAGCGGCTCGGTGTTCGTCCAACCAGAATTATTCTTATCTGACGAATCCGGCCTACCTGGTCAGCAGTCCAGATATCACTCCAGGGCAAGAATCCGTCCAGGAATCCATCGTCATCCAGGTCGCCGTTGTATTCAAACTGAAGGTCCTCTATGTTCTGAGCCAAGGGAAAATGAATGCCGTTGTTGGTCATGTAAAGAACGCCCGGCTCGCCGACGTAGCCATTTTGTCCTGGAGTGAGCCCAGGATAATTTCCGGTTACATCCAGCCAGAATTCTTTGACATTGACAAACATAATTGAACCGCCGTCAAAATCGTCTGACCCGCAGGCGGAGCCCGCTAACAACCCGCCAGGAGGGTCTATTCCCGGGGCCAGGCCAGGAGACATATTAAACGCCTCATTGCTGCCGCCTGTGCTCCAGGTAATATGAGTTATCTGTCTTACTTCACCGGTTCGGCAGGTAGAAGCCGGGTTTGGTAATATCAGGACTATCTTATTCTGATAGAATTCGGGCGGGTATGGGAACTGCTCAAAACTGCCATCATCAACCCTGAGGGTAACAGAACTGCCCTGGTAGTCCTGAATTCTGAGGTTTAGAGGATTGTCCATATTCCCGAGAGTCTTGATGCGATCCGGAAGAACTTCAGCTCCCTGGTCTTCGTTATTAACGCCTTCGAAAGCATACGTCCCGAACTCTGGCGACAGCCCGGCTCCAGCCATGCGCAGGTCGCGCATCATAAAATACAGGGCTGAGCGGACATCATGCTGAAGCTCAGCATATTGCTGCTGATCCACAGAAATCTGATTACTTCTGGAATAAAGAGCCAGAGCGCCGACTATAACCAGGGTCATGATGGCTGAGGCCACTAACAATTCGACCAGAGTAAAACCACCCCGGTCAGGTTGTTTCCAGGCGAGAAGAAACAACTTCCGGATATTTTTTATGGATATCTTTTTGTTTTCTTTTTTCATCATCCACCTGCCATCTCTTTCCAAGCTTTATTCTCCTATCTGGTTATTATGGTATGAATGTAGGCCCGGATTTTATAGCGTTCGGGTTTGGCCACAAGCTCGCTGTGGTCGACATTCTGAACAGCCGGCGGAAATACGAGAATAAGAACATCAAAACCAGCGTTGGCTACTGCTGCCGAGGGTTGAATCATTGTCAGGCGACGGAAGTCAATGGTTCCGTCCTGATTGATGTCTATTAGCTCGTCATTGCTTTCCCCTATCTGAGTATTTGGAAAAGTGATGAGCTCATCAGAGGTCAGGGTTCTGAGGTAGTCAATCTGCTGTTGAGCTAAGAAAATGGCGTTGCTCATCTCGTGGGACCGCAAGTTCTGCATGATGCTGAGAGCAAAAAGCTGAGCCAGGGCAACAAAAACCACAGTCACCAGGGCGAGACTGACCAGAACTTCGATGAACGTGAAACCATCTTTCGGGTTGTTTCTTTCTAAAAGAACTCTGACCTTCAATCTGTTTTCTTCTATTTCCTTTATTGAACTACAGGCTTTCATTTTTTCTCCATCCATCAATTCAGCTCTTAGCCTTGCGGTAGCCGATAGAGCCGCCGGCATAAATAGTTATCAGCCGCAGGTCTTCCTGCCCGAGCTTTTTCAGCTTGAGGCTCTGAAGAGTGATGCGGTGATTCTGAGGAGAAGTAAAATCATAATTAGCAATCATGCCCAGGGGCGAGAAAACGATGCTCTGGCTTGAAGCCGGGAGTTGGACCTGCGGATTAAATTTCCTGGGAAGGCTCTTTTTTATAAACTTGTGCACGCTGGTCCAGGTACCGGGCGTTTCTTCGACTTCAACCAGATAACGCCATTCTTCATTTTCTACAAAAAAGCGGACACGGCAGTTGACCTTCTCATTAACAGCCATGTACCTGGCTGCTTCCAGGGTGGTTAACACATCCCGGGAAGAGCCGTCAAGGGCTCTCGTTTCCATGACATTCAGGATACTGGGAAAGGAAGCAGCGATGATGATGCCGATTATTCCCAGAACGACGATAATTTCGATAAACGTAAACCCATTGTTTTTCATCTGATTGTCCCTGCTGGATTCATAATTTTGCTTAATTTTACCCCAGTGCCTGAACTGATTGCAAGAAGGCAAAGGGTCGGGGCGCAGACCTGAGGGCTAAGGTGGAAGGAAATAGCTCCGCGCGCGACTCCCGGGAATCTGAGTTTAAAATCTATCATAGTAGTGTAGTTCTGCCTCCTTTCTAAAGCATAAATTGAATAATTGTCAGGGCAATCATCGTCCGCGGTGATTCAAGGGGTGAATTTTGTGTAAGCTTCAGATTAAATTTCGAAAAATGACATCCTGAATCTTCGATAAAATAACAGAGATAGATAAGGGGGTGAAAAAACAAAAAGGGACATCATTTCAGCCTTGATTTTTTCTGAAAACCAGTTGGGGCTATTGACTTTGTTTGAAACTGACCTTAATATAGCCCCAACCCGAAGTAAGTCTTCGGAAAATTTTAAGGAGGTTAATGTGAATAATCTATTGAAAAAGTGTTTCTCACTCACCCTGGGCTTTGTCCTGCTCTTCGCCTTTTCAGCTCCAGCTTTTTCAGCTGTTGGGTTCGGAATCAAAGGCGGTTTCACCCTGGCCAACAGAGTTTCTGAGCCGGATAACTTTGAAGGCTATCCTTTTAAGAGCAAGATGGGGCTGGTTGGCGGTGTTTTTGTCAACAAAGGTATCGCCAGAGGGTTCTCTATCCAGCCTGAGTTGCTTTATGTGCAAAAGGGAGCCAAGATAACTGTTCCAGAAGAGGATGCCAAAGTCGATTTTATTTTTGATTACATCGAAATTCCTCTTTTGCTCAAGTATTCTTTCAGCAAAGAAGGCTCAAAATTAATTCCATCTGTCTTTGCCGGAACCTTTTTCGGACTCAGCACTGCCCGCAAGATGAAGATCACGGTTGGCCCGGACAGCGAAACAGAAGATCTCAAGGAGGACACCAAGAGTAGCGAATTCGGGCTTACTTTCGGTGCCGGTTTTGATTGGCCGCTTGGTTCAGGTAGAATCGTTGTGGATGCCCGCTTTGACCTGGGGTTGACTGATATCGTAAAGCCGGAAGTGGAAGAGCCCTCATATATGAAAACCAGAACCTGGCTGTTCATGATTGGATATTCTTTCTGAGATTAAGCAATAAAGCTTGATAGGAGATTTGGGCGTCAGGCTGGCTTGAAGCCTGACGCCTTTTTTTATTTTTTTAAAATCAAGTTTTCAATAAAGAATTCCATTATCCGCTCGACCCTGAGGCTGGTATGTCCCATGTCAGGTCCAACCTGAATTTCATAGCTCTTCCCAGCTTTCTGGAGAGCCTGGATGAGCTGCATGGCATTGTTGGGATGAACGTTGTTGTCCGCAGTGCCATAATAAATCATCAACCGGCCTTTGAGGCTGTTCACGTGGTTTAAGGCATTTCCGTTTTTATAGCCTTCTTTGTTTTCTTGAGGTGTCCACATATAGCGTTCTGTGTATATGCTGTCGTAATGTTCCCAGGCAGTGACGGGTGAGGAAGCGCAGGCAGCAGCAAAGATTTCAGGATGCCGGAGGATAGCCATGATGGAAGCATAGCCGCCATAGGAGGTGCCAAAAATACCCACTCTTTTGCTGTCAATGTAAGGTCTCTCAGATAGAGTCTTGACACCGGCCGCCTGGTCATCGACTTCCACGACTCCCAGTTTCTGATAAATAGCATCCAGAGATCTCTTTCCCCGTCCCCCAGCACTCCGGGAATCAAAAGAGGCGGCCAGAAATCCAAATTCGGTTATAGGGTTTGGAGTGATGAAGGTTTCCCTGGCTCCGTTGGTGGCAGGTCCGGCATAGACACTGACCAGAAGGGGATATTTTTTTGACGGGTCGAAGCCGGACGGAAATTGAAGCATTCCGTAAAGTTCTGTCTCGCCGTCAGCTGCTTTGAACTTGAAAAGCTCAACTTTTCTTAGACCGAGGGCTTCAAATTTACTCAGGTCTGATTTGGCCAGCTCAGATAAGAGCTTGGCTTCAATAGTATAGAGTCTTGTCACTGGCGGCACGTCATGAGCCTGAGCAACATCCACAAAGTATTTAAAATTGGGTGATACATCAACGGTGTGATTGAGGGCAGGGTCAGTCAAACGCCTGTTCTTCTTTCCTTGAAGAGACACGCGGTGCAGCTGAAGCTTCATCTGGTTATCTCCGCTTCGGGCAAGGTAATAGACATAACCCGCTTTTTCGTCCACTCCGACCACACTGGACACTTCGAAAGGATGGCTGGTAAGCGGAACAAGAAGTTTACCGCTCAAATCATAAAGATACAGGTTCTTGAAACCAGTTCTTTCAGAAATCACTATGAAGCGCCGGCCGTCTTTCAGCCAGGTAATCGGGGGCGAGTTTTCTGTCCAGGAATCTGGCCATTCTTCCCGGAAAATCATTCTGGTTTTGCCCGTATCGGGGTCAGCGGCTACAAGTTCAGTAATGCTTTGCCTCCGGTTAGCCCTGAAAAACAACAGCTCTTGGCCATCTTTGGTCCAGCTGATGCCATAGACATAATGCCCGGCTACCTCGTTAGAGAAAGGCTGGCCGTCGCGGACATCAATGGAAGTCGTTTTCTTGCTGTTGAGGTCATAGACCAGCAGGTCAACGACTGGATTGGGTTCTCCGGCTTTTGGATAAGGCTCAATATCCATCTTGCTGTAGAGCTTGGTCTGGTCGAGCTGAAGGTAATAGTCAGGCACGTTTTTCTCGTCAAATCGATAAAAGGCCAGCTTCTGGCTGTCAGGTGACCACCACATAGCCGTAATCTGGTCGAGTTCTTCCCCGTAGACCCAGGAGGCAGTGCCGTATTTGACCCTGGTTTTTTCTGAGCCGTCGCTCGTGACGGCTATTTCGTTCTGTCCGTCAATATCACTCAGATAGAGATTGCGGTTTCGATAGGTGGCCTTGTATTTTTTATCAGGGGATTCAGCTGTTGTGAACTGGCGGCCACGCTCGGGAAAGCCAGCTCTACGGCCAGAGGGCATGGCCGGTTGTTCCGGAGCTTTGCCGGCTTCAGTCAGTTTTTTCTTTTTAATCTCATATCGCCACAGTTTGCCGTCGCGGGCAAATTCCAGAACTTCGCCGTTTTCTTTCCAGGTGACTCTTAAGGCTCCCAGTTTGACTGCTTCTTTTATCTCCTTAGATACTTTCTCGTAGCGGTCATAGTTGGGATAAGTTTTCAACCGGTCCTGGGAAAAGAGAGCGGCGGTTCCAACAGCCAAATAAAAGAAAAGAAGACAGGATAAGATCAGAGCTGAAAAGATTCTGTTGCCCGGATAATATTGTCCTGAATGTTTTTTCATCTCGCCTCCATCTTTTCTGTTATTTGATTCAAGAAAAGAATTATACTCATAAAAAGAAAAAATTCAGCAAAATTTATCGATTTCGTTCATTTGACAATTCACCC
>Ga0172363_10000207_pt1 | contig 40217 bp, 34 predicted proteins | sample LakKivs2_kivu2a2_FD_114541 | JGI IMG/M metagenome (GOLD analysis project Ga0172363, IMG submission 114541) | Sediment microbial communities from Lake Kivu, Rwanda - Sediment s2_kivu2a2 | ecosystem: Environmental > Aquatic > Freshwater > Lake > Sediment | place: Rwanda: Western Province, Lake... | reverse complement strand
ATAAAATAGTCACAGGTATCAGCAGGTATACCAGGATACGTGCCCTGTTGTATTTGGCCAGCCATTCGAAAAAGGTGGCCAGCAGCACGGCCACACCGATCATGGGAACATAGAGCCAGTGTTCAAGGAACATGGCATTCAGCGGGATGATGCCGGTAAAGGGCGCCAGTGAGATAAAGAACCAGGCCAGCCCGAGAAACAGTCTCGGATAACGCCGGGCCCTGACAGTGAAAAACAGGGTTATAAAAATGAAAAGAAAACCGAAGAGAGCCCTCCATGAAAGGAAGGAAACATAAGCCATATAAGGTTTCTCATAATTCAGACGCAGGGGGAAGATGATCATTTTAACGTAATCCCACAGGACATTGACAAAGGTAAGAAGGCGAACATACAGATGACTTGTGTAAATGTTGTTCTCCTCCGTCAGCCCCGGTGAACCGGTGAAGGTGAACACAGTGAATTTCAGGACGAGGTACCCGGTCACCAGCGCCAGGTAAATTGACAGTGAGATGACCGTGAACCTGTCCGGCCTGCGGCGGCTGTCCAGATAAAGGAACACGACGACCAGGACGGCAAGGGGGAACAGAATGATATAATTTTCCTTGCTGAAAAGGGCCAGGATAAAGAACAGGACGGACAGACCGAAATAAAGGTACCTTGTTTTGCCAGCCGGCTGAAAGCTGACGGTGAATAACCACAGGCCCAGCAACATGAAAAACAACCCCAGCGGGTCGGCCAGGCCCGAGATGTAGCTCACCGCCTCGGTCATGACGGGATGGATAAGGAAAAACAGCGAGGCGATGAACGCGGCAGGGCGGCTGAAAGTGAGACGTGACAGCAGAAGAAAGAGAAGGAAGGCATTGAACAGGTGCAGCAGTGTGGACATCAGATGGTATGGCGCCGGCGTCAACCCGAAAAAGTGATAGAGGAGGGCATAGACCATCTGCTGGTTGGGACGGTAGAAGTTGCCGGCAGTGAAAGCACCCTGAGTCACACTCGTCGTATAAATGTCAGGGATGTTACTCAAAGACCGGATGAGAACGTTCTTTCCGATAAAATGCTCATCGTCGAAAAGCATGGGACCCCTGATGACATTGGCGTAAGCGATGAACACCACCACGGTCAACAACAGCAGGACATAGCCGTTGCAGCTGAACAACCGTTGAAAAAACCGCCCCATGAACCTTTGTGAGGATTGCGATAAAAATAGTGCATTTTTCGTTACTGATCAGAATATGCGGATAGAATTTGCGAATAGCGAATAGCGAGTAGCGAGAGGTGATTGATATGACAATATTGCCAACTGCCAACTGCCAATCTCCCCTGGTCTTTGCTCAACCCGCAACTCGCAACCCGCAACCCGCAAAGCCAGCCAATCAATCCATCAACCATTCCATCCGACTTGCATCAAACACATCAAATATTTTGTATTTTTGACTTATCTTAAAAGCCATTGTTTATGAACCTCACACCGCTCGATGCCATCTCCCCTGTTGACGGCCGTTACAGGGACAAGACAGACGTTCTCGCCACCTATTTCTCCGAGGCTGCCCTTATACGTTACAGGGTTCTCGTGGAGGTCGAATATTTCATTGCCCTCTGCCACCTGGGCCTGATGAAGGATTTCGACAGGAGCCATTTCGATGCCTTGCGGTCATTGTACATCGGATTCAGCCACCGCGATGCTCAGGCCGTCAAAGACATTGAAAAGATCACCAACCACGATGTGAAAGCAGTGGAATATTTTCTCAGGGGGAAGTTTGAAGAGATGGGCTTGTCGGCCTTTAAGGAGTACATTCATTTCGGTCTCACCTCACAGGATATCAACAACACGGCTGTGCCGCTTTCGCTGAAAGATGCCTGGGAAGATGTGCTGGAGCCCGGGCTGGCGGAGCTCCTCGCCCTGATAAAAGACAAAGCCACGGAGTGGAAAGGTGTGGTCATGCTGGCGCGCACGCATGGCCAGCCGGCGTCGCCCACTGCCATGGGCAAGGAGATATATGTCTTCGCTGAGCGTCTGGCGACACAGCTGGAGATGATCAAAACCATACCTTTTGCTGCCAAGTTCGGCGGCGCCACAGGCAACTTCAACGCCCATCATGCGGCCTATCCCGATATTGACTGGGTGGCCTTCGCCGACGCCTTCCTCAATGACGTCCTCAACCTGAAGCGCCTGAAGACCACTACGCAGATAGAACACTACGACCTCTTCGCCGCTTTCTGCGATAACCTGAAAAGAATCAACACCATCCTCTTAGATATGAACCGCGACATGTGGACCTACATATCGATGGATTACTTCAAGCAGAAGATCAAAAAAGGCGAAGTGGGCTCCTCGGCCATGCCTCACAAGGTGAATCCCATCGATTTCGAAAACTCCGAGGGCAACCTGGGTCTGGCCAACGCCCTCCTGGAGCACCTCGCCGCCAAGCTACCCGTCTCACGTCTGCAACGCGACCTGACCGACTCCACCGTCATACGCAACATCGGCGTGCCCCTGGCCCACATGCTTGTCGCCGTCAGGTCGCTCGTCAAGGGGCTGAACAAGATCGTCATCAACCAGCTAAAGATCAAACACGATCTCGACGACAACTGGGCTGTCGTGGCCGAAGCCATCCAGACCGTTTTGCGGCGTGAGAATTACCCCAATCCCTTTGAGGCATTGAAAGAGCTCACCCGCACCCAGGAAAAAATAACCCAGGCGACGCTTCATGCTTTCATCGACAGCCTGGAGGTCGATAGCCAGGTTAAAAAGGAGCTGAAAAAGATCACGCCCCACAACTATGCAGGCATCATCGATTTTTGAGGCAGGCATATGACGACCATGAAAGTCAGCGGTTTCACATTCATCCGTAACGCCGTCAAATTCGATTACCCCATCGCCGAGGCCATCACTTCCATTCTTCCTGTCTGCGATGAGTTCGGCATCGCAAACAGCAACCCCGACGATGACACCGACGGGCTGCTGGCCACCATCGCCTCGCCTAAGCTGAAGATCATCCATACCCTCTGGAATGACACCTTGCGCGAAGGGGGCAGGGTACTGGCAGAAGAGTGCGACAAGGCGCTGCAGCAGATCACCCCCGATGCCGACGGGGCTTTCTATATCCAGGGCAGCGAGGTGGTGCACGAGAAGTATCTGCCCGTCATCGTTGCAGCCATGCAAAAATATTATGACGACCGGCATGTTGAGGGTTTGCTGTTCAATTACCTGCATTTTTACGGCTCGTATGATTATATCGGCGGCTCACGACGGTGGTACCGCCGGGAGGTACCTGTCGTGAGGCCCCTGCCCGGTATCCAAGCCTACCGCGACGCCGAGGGCTTCCGTAACGGCTCCAAACCGTTGCATGTGAAAGCCGTCGACGCCCGGGTGTATTACTACAGCTGGGTCAGGCCGCCAGCCATACAACAAACCAAACAGATCAGCTTCAACAGATACTGGCACGATGATGACTGGGTGGCCGAGAAAATACCGCCGGTGACAGAATTCGACTACTCACGCATCGATTCACTAACCCGCTTCGAAGGTACTCACCCGGCCGTTATGAAGGAGAGAATAGAAAAATTGAACTGGTTCTTCGATTTCGATCCGGCACGGCAACGTTTTTCTTTCAAAACAAAAGTGCTGCATGCCATCGAAAAATTGAAAGGGTGGCGTATTGGAGAGTATAAAAACTATAAAATAATCAAGGGATGATGTGGTCACTCTGTCTGATAGTGACGGTTATTGTCGCCTACCTGCTTGGCAGCGTTAATTTCGCCGTCATCCTGACCCATGCACTCCACAAAACCGACATCAGAAAGGTCGGCACCCATAATCCGGGCACCGCCAATATAGGGCGTTACCTGGGCAAGGGCTGGGGTGCTCTCGTATTGCTGCTCGATATAGGCAAGGGACTGGCACCTCTTATCGTGGCGCGCAAGTACCTGTTCACCGGAAATAACTACGCCGATTACTTCGCTCTTTTCATCTGTGGCATGGCTGCCATCCTGGGTCACTGCCGGCCGTTGTATTACCACTTTAAAGGGGGCGGCGGTCTGGCCACCAGCATCGGCGTATTCTCATTCTTTGTACCCGTCGAATTCTTCTGCGCCATGCTCATAGCCTTTCTGACGGCGCGTATCTTCTTCCGTCACCTGGGCTTCTCCATCAGCCAGATAACACCCCTGCTCTTTATCATCCTCACTCCGGTTTTCGTCATTTTATCCGATCTCTTTTTTCATCTGCACATATCCGGACGCATAACCGTGGGCAGCCATCCGTGGTATGTGGTCACCGGGGTCATTGTCCTGTCGGCTTTCATCGCCTGGCTGAATGCCGGTATCGGTGTCAGGCGGCTAAAAGAGCTCATCATCAAAAATAAATGAAGCCATGGCTCATGATTATCCATTTTATGTCGCCCTGATCCTGATCGCTGTTCCCCTGCTTGCGGCCACCCGCAGCCTCATCCTCATGACCGTAGCGGCCTCCAGCTTTCTGCTCATCGCCATGCCGCTATGGTTCGGCATCACCGTCATTACTGCCATCGTGTGGCTGATCATCTTGCTGGTCCTGGCCGTTGCGTTGTGGCTGGCCGTCACGCGGAAGGTTTTCCTGATGGCCGGCGGTCACGACATCATCCCCTGGCGTATCATAGCCCGGCCCTTCGCCTTCCTGTTCATACCCATCAACATTTACCTCGGTCACCACATCCTGCTTTTTGTCATCGGTGTCGTGGCACTGGTCTTCATCACCATCGACCTGTTCCGCCTGATCTCACGCAGGGAGTTCCGTTACCTCTTTAAGAGGAAGGAGGTGCACAGCTTTTCGTCGATGACGGCCTTCTTAGTATCCATTTTCATTGTTTTCCTGCTATTCCCTGTCAACATTGCCTACCTCTGCCTCGCTTTTCTTCTTCTGGGCGATCTCTTCGGCACGATTACGGGTATAAAATATGGCCGGACGGCATTGCTGTATGGCAGGACGCTGGAGGGTACCGTGGGCTTTGTCACGGGTGGCATCTATGCCGGCTTCATCATCTATACCCTCTTCCCTGTCCGGTTCATCTTCGTCATCATAGGCTCGTGTGTATCGGCCCTCGCCGAGCTCTTCTCATGGGAGATCGACGATAACTTCACTGTGGGCATCATCACCGGCGGTGTGCTGCTGGCATTGCAGTATTTTGTTTTTTAAGGTCTCATCCCCGGGAGGGGTGACATTATGATCAGTCCGAAATTCAGAAATATGCCTGATGAAATCCGGATCTAAACTTTTGTGACAAATTGAGGTCATCCTTCATGGGATAAAATTTATTTTAATTTGTTAATACCCTATCGTGCAACACTTCGATTACAAACAAAATCCGCTTCAATCGATTATCTTTGCGATCATAACTTAACTTTTATAACTCATATCATGAAATACATCGGTGCACATGTCAGCATCTCCGGCGGGGTGGAGCAGGCTCCCGTCAACGCCCATGAAGTCGGGGCCAAAGCCTTCGCCCTCTTCACCAAAAACCAGCGGCAATGGTTCTCAAGCCCCTATACGAAGGAGAACATACGTGCCTTCCGCGACAACTGTGAGAAATACGGTTATGAACCCCGGCACATCCTGCCTCACGACAGCTACCTCATCAACCTGGGGTCGCCCGACAAGGAGGGTCTGGAGAAATCGCGCCGGGCTTTCCTCGACGAGATGCAGCGCTGCGAGCTCCTCGGTTTAGACCGTCTCAATTTCCACCCGGGCGCCCACCTTAAACAGATGAGCGAGGAGCAGTGCCTGAAAACCATCGCCGAGTCGGTCAACAGAACCCTCAACAAGACCAGGGGCGTAGCCGCCGTCATCGAGAACACCGCCGGCCAGGGCAGCAACGTGGGATATACCTTCGAACAGATACGCTTCATCATCGACTATGTGGAAGACAAAAGCCGCGTGGGCGTGTGCTTCGACACCTGCCACGCCTACAGCGCCGGTTACGACCTCAAGAGCCCGGAAGGCTATGAGAAGACTTTCACCGTCTTCGACAGGATCATAGGCCTCTCATACCTCCGTGGCCTGCACCTCAACGACACAAAGAAAGAATACGGCAGCCGCGTCGACAGGCACGACAACATCGGCACAGGGCTGCTGGGCGAAGAGGTGTTCCGCCGCATCGTCAACGACCCGCGCTTCGACGATATGCCTCTTATACTCGAGACACCCGACGAAACTAAGTGGATTGAGGAAATCAGGATACTTTATGACATGATTGAAAGTAAATAAAAACGGAATATTTAACATCGAATATCAAGTGCCAACTCCAACATTGAATACTGAATTAGAACAATATTATTTAATCCTTTGCGTCCATTGCGCATTCTTGGCGTTCATTGCGGTAAAATAAGAAGCTTTTTCAGTTTGAGGAAGAACTGTAAAAGGATGTTTTTCTTATTAACCGCAAAGAGCGCAATGAAGGCGCAATGGACGTTATGAACACGAAATATTCCAATTCTCTTATTTATCTACCCATTAAAATTCTACCTTTGCACAAAATCTGAAAAACCATGGATTTATCCAAGATCATGGCTATCTCGGGGAAACCGGGTCTGTACAGATCAATCGCGCAGACCAAGAACGGCATCATCGTCGAGTCACTCACCGACGGCAAGCGTTTCACGGCTTTCCCGCACGAGCGTATCAGCTCCCTCGAAGAGATCAGCATCCTCACCACCGGCGAAGACCTCATCCTCAGGGATGTGCTCAAACGCATCCATGACAAGCTCGAAGGCCGGCCGGCTCCCGATGCCAAAAGCGACCCCAGGGAGCTTCACACCTTCTTCGAAGAGGTGGTACCCGAATATGACAAAGACCGCGTGTACACCTCCGACATAAAAAAGGTCATCCTGTGGTACAACATCCTTCAGGAGAAAGAGATGCTCGACTTCACCGAAGAGAAGAAAGAAGAAGAAAGCAAGGAAGAAGTACAGGCTCCCGGCGATGCCACCCAGAGCGAACACCCTGAAGACACGACATCAGGCGAAACAACATAACGGTATGAAACGCATCGAGGATTGTAAAGTCACAGACTATACCTGGCTCAATCCCGACAATTTTATCCTCAAACTGGAGGCACCGGAAAAAATCCCCGTCATCTTACCCGGCAATTTTGCCCAGATACGCATCGACAATTCACCCGATGTCTTTTTGCGGCGTCCCTTCTCCGTCCTTGATGCCGATTACTGCAGGAACACCCTCAGCTTCTATATCAAGATCGTCGGTCATGGCACCCGTATACTCGGGCAGCTGAAGCGCGGCGATGTGGTCAACGTCATCTATCCCTTAGGCAATGCCTTCACCGTCAATCCGGGATCGAACGTGCTGATCGTCGGCGGAGGCACCGGCATAGCCCCTTTCATCCTGTTGGGACGTGAGCTGCAGAAAAACAACACCGGGATGACTTTCCTCATCGGGGGCAAAAGCAAAAAAGATGTCCTGCTGACCGGCCTCTTCCGTCCCTTCGGGCAGGTGCTGGTGACGACAGAAGACGGCAGCCAGGGTGTTAAAGGCATGGTGACGGATCACCCTGTCTTCCGCGGGGAGGCCTTTTCCTTCGACCGGGTTTACACCTGCGGTCCCGGCGCCATGATGAAAGCTGTCGCCGGAATAGCCCTGCAACATGGCGTCGCCTGTGAGGCGTCACTCGAGAACACCATGGGTTGCGGCTTCGGCGCCTGTCTCTCATGTGTGGTGCAGACACGCTACGGTAACAAATGCACCTGCACCTCAGGACCTGTCTTTAATGCGAACGATATCATATGGTAGACCTTCAGGTTAAAATACATGATCTTGTGCTGAAGAATCCGGTGACAGTAGCCTCCGGCACCTTCGGCTATGGCGAAGAGTTCAGTGATTTCCTCGACCTGGGGCGCCTGGGCGCCATCTTCGTCAAGGGCCTCACCCTCAAACTCAGGGAAGGCAATCCCTATCCGCGCATGGCCGAAACAGCCTCGGGCATGCTCAATACCATCGGCCTGCAAAACAAAGGTGTAGATGACTTCATCGAAAACATCTACCCGCGGATAAAAGACTGCGGTACTTACATTATCCCCAACGTCAACGGCTCCACCATAGAAGAGTATGTCGCCGTCACCGAGCGGCTGGCGGCCGTCAACGGCATCAGGGCCATCGAGCTGAACATCTCCTGTCCCAACGTGAGGGAAGGCGGTATGTTGTTCGGCATCCACTGCCGCTCGGCCGTGGCGGTGACGCAGGCGGTGCGTTCCGCCTGGAAGAAGACCCTTATCGTGAAACTGACACCCAACGTCACCGACATCACCGAGATCGCCAGGGGCGTGGAAGAAGCCGGAGCCGACGCCGTCTCGCTCGTCAACACCTTCCTGGGCATGGCCATCGATGCCGAAAAACAGGTACCGGTGCTCTCAACGGTCACCGGCGGCCTGTCGGGACCCGCCATCAAACCCATAGCCCTGCGCATGGTATGGCAGGTGGCCCACACCGTTAAGATACCCGTCATCGGCATGGGCGGCATCATGAACCCCACCGACGCCATTGAGTTCATGCTCGCCGGTGCCACAGTCATACAGGTGGGCACGGCCAACTTCATCGACCCGCAGGTGAGCATCAAAATCATCGACGGCATCGAAAGCTATATGACACGCCATCAGATCACCTCAGCCTCAGAACTCACCGGTGCACTCAGAACGGATTAAACCTTAAAAACCTATCGCCTTCAATTTTGTTAATTATTCTAATTATTAGTACTTTTGCTGCCCTTTTAATGCAATGCACCCATGCAATGCCCTTCATGTAAACATGCCATGGTCATTCTCGAGCTCCGTCAGGTCGAGATCGATTACTGTCCTTTCTGCTCGGGCATATGGCTTGATGCCGGCGAGCTTGAAACGCTCCTGGGCGACTCACAGCAGGCACGGGATCTCCTGAAGTCATTTAAAGTGGAAAAAGACATCGATGAAAAAGCGGTGCGGTGCCCCATCTGCCGCAGGAAGATGCACAAGATAGGCGTGGGCGACGGCCATCCCCTGATCATCGACAGATGCCGCTATCACCATGGCATATGGTTCGACAGGGACGAGCTGCAACGCATCATAGCCATGGGCAGCGTGGGCGGCAACAGTCAGATACTCGATCTTTTAAAGGAAATGTTCAGCAACAAACTTAAATAACGGAGAACATAACTATGATAGCTTTAATTATTTTAGTCATTATCCTGATCCTGGTCTTCATCATGATCGGGATGTACAACTCATTGGTGCGGTTACGCAACCAGGTCCAGAATGCGTGGTCACAGATCGACGTGCAGCTGAAAAGGCGTCATGACCTCATCCCCAACCTCATCGAGACGGTGAGGGGATACATGAAACATGAACGTGAGACCCTCGAGGCCGTCACCAAGGCCCGGGCCGATGCCATGAGCGCACAGACCGTGGGCGAGAAAGCCAAAGCCGAAGGCATCCTCGGCGGCGCCCTGGGACAACTGCGCGTGGCCGTGGAAGCTTATCCCGACCTGAAAGCCAACCAGAACTTCCTGGCACTGCAGGAAGAACTGACATCAACGGAGAATAAGATATCCTTTGCCCGGCAGAACTACAACGATCAGGTTCTTTTCTTCAACAATAAGATACAGATGTTCCCTTCGAACATCGTGGCCGGCATGTTCAGCTTCCAGAAAGGAGAGTTCTTCCAGCTCGAAGATAAAGCCGACAAGGAAGTGCCCAAAGTCAATCTGGAATCGTACACAGCACAGCAGAAATAAACGGCATGTGGGAACTGATCAGAGCGAACCGGAGACGATCGCTTATTCTTTTCATCGTCATGGGGGTGACCCTGGTCCTTTTGGGTTACCTGATAGGCAAGGCCTTTGACCCTGTGCACGGCGGTACCGTGGGTCTTGTCATCGCCATGGTCATCGTCTTCATCCTTAACCTGATAAGCATCTCGTCGGGAAGCCATATCATGTTGTCGGTGAGCCATGCTAAAGAGATCAAGCCCGAGATGGATCCGCGTCTCTATCATATCGTTGAGGAGATGAGGATAGCGGCCAACCTTCCCAAGACGCCCAAGGTATACATCATCAACAGCGATGCTCCCAACGCTTTTGCCACGGGTCGCACACCCGACGACTGGTCCATCGCCGTGACGTCGGGGCTGCTGGCACGCCTGAACCGCGATGAACTGCAGGGCGTCATCGCCCATGAGACCTCGCATATACTGAACCGTGACATCCGTTTCATGACCTATGCCGGCATCATGCTGGGTGCCATCGTCATCATCTCGGAGATCTACCTCCGCGGTCTCATCTTCACCTCGGGGGCCCGTTACCGTTCCAGCTCAAGTGGAGGAGGCCAGGCACAGCTCATCCTGATGATCGTCGCCATCGTCTTCGCCATCCTCGCTCCCATTGCCGCCCAGCTACTGTACTTCGCCATTTCGCGTAAAAGGGAATACCTCGCCGATGCTTCCGGTGCCAGGCTGACACGTTACCCCGAAGGGCTGGCTTCGGCACTGGAGAAGATATCCAACTCCACGCAAGACCTCGAAGGAGCCAATAAGGTAACGGCACCAATGTATATCGTCAATCCCCTGAAAGGCAAGGGCATGAAGGTATCGGATCTGACGAGCACCCACCCGCCTATCTCCGAGCGTATACACATCCTCCGCAGCATGGCTGGCGGCACGGGTTACCTCACCTACGAGAAAGCCTATTCAAACATCACAGGGAAAAAACAACACATCGTCCCCCCTTCCGGCCGGGCCGACACCGAGAACCCCGCCATCCGCCAGCCTTCGGCAGAGGCTGCCGGCGGTTTCGATCCTGTGCAATCCAAACGCAACGCCAATAACCTGGTCATGGCCGCCAACAAGTTCAGGTTCATCAACTGCCCCTGCGGTGTCAAGCTCAAGGTACCACCCAATTACCAGGGTGACAAGGTGGAATGCCCGAGGTGCGGGAGGATACATGTGGTGTTGTAAAGGTCTTCAGGTCGGCAGGTCGGGAGGTTTACAGGTCGGCAGTCCCGAAAATCATTCCTTCATTACATCGCTACATCGCTACATCGTTACATCGCTACTTCGTTACATCGTTATATTTTTTATCTTTGTCCTTAAACATCCCCTATGCCACGTATCCTGGTCATCGATGATGAGCGCAGCATCCGCAACACCTTGCGTGAGATTCTCGAGTACGAGAAGTTCGACGTGGATGATGCCGTGGATGGCATACAGGGACTGGAGATGATAAAAAATACGACCTACGATGTCATCCTGCTGGATATCAAAATGCCGGAGATGGACGGCATAGAGGTGCTGGAGAAAACCCTTCAGATCACCGACACGCCGGTGGTCATGATCTCGGGTCATGGCACCATCGACACGGCCGTCGAAGCCATCAAAAAAGGAGCTTTCGACTTCATCTCCAAGCCCCTCGACCTCAACCGCCTGCTCATCACCATCCGTAATGCCATGGACAAGGCCTCACTGATAACCGAAACCAAAGTATTGAAGAAACAGGTCGATAAATTCAACGACATGATAGGCGAGTCCACGGCGATACGGCATATCAAAGAGATGATCGACCGTGTGGCGCCCACCGAAGCCCGTGTTCTCATCACCGGCTCCAACGGCACCGGCAAGGAGCTGGTGGCCCGCTGGCTGCACGAGAAAAGCAAACGCGCCGCCGGCCCCTTCGTCGAGGTTAACTGTGCCGCCATACCCTCCGAGCTGATCGAAAGCAAACTGTTCGGCCATGAGAAAGGATCGTTCACCTCGGCCATAAAACAACGTAAGGGCGACTTTGAGCAGGCCAGCGGCGGCACCCTCTTCCTCGATGAGATCGGCGACATGAGCCTGCCGGCACAGTCCAAAGTGCTGCGCGCCCTCCAGGAAAACACCATCATGCGCGTGGGCGGCGAGAAAACAATACCCGTCGACGTCAGGATCATCGCCGCCACCAATAAAGAACTGAAAGAAGAAATACAAAAGAACACCTTCCGCGAAGACCTCTACCACCGCATCAGCGTCATCATCATCCACGTGCCCCCCCTGAAAGAAAGAAAAGATGACATCCCCCTGCTGGCCAATCATTTTCTCAAGGAGACCTGTGAAAACGAAGGCAAGCCCCTGATGGTTTTTACAGAGGAGGCCCTGGAGCAACTGAAAAAATATGAATGGACCGGCAACGTGCGTGAGTTGCGCAACGTGGTGGAACGCCTCTCGATCCTTTGCGACACAACCATCACGGCCGACGATGTCAGGCTTTATGCGCAGCCCCTGCAACCGCCGTCAAGTGGATAATAAATGACATGATGAGAGAAATTGTTAATTTTACACTCCGGCCCTGACCATGGTATACTGAACGACCTATGACCTACTCCAAAGTTCCCCCATATTACGGTTTTCGCACCTTCCTCCTCGCTGCGCTGATCTATTACCTGCTGGTCATGCCCTTCATCAGCATACTTTTCCTGAAATACGCCCCCCAGCTGATCGAAAAGAGCCAGGGCAAATCCCCCGCCGGTACCTCATCTGATATTGCCGTCCCACACCGTAATATGCCGCCGCTGCCGGTTCCGGATACAGTGTCCAATAGTGCCGCCACAGGCTCTTCCATCCTCTATAACGCTTACAATAACAGTTTTGATACGGTAAAAAGAAAAGAACTGGGCAATTCCGGATTCAACATCAGCATCGCACCAGGTACCACAAGTGATCAGAACGAACCTAAAAGCCCTCTCACCAAGACCTTCCAATTGCTGTTCAGGCTGCTGATCATCAGCTTCATCGCCGGTTTTCTTTTTAACCTGCCTTACAAACGTTACTTCCGCCGCAAACGCAAAAACCGTAAGATATCCAGGAAGCTTTTCACCTTCTGTAAAAAAAATCTTCTTTACACACCTTATATCAACAGCGGCATCCTGGGGCTGGCTTTTCTGATCACCACGGGTTACATGATCTATTTCATGTCGAATCCCGGCACCTTTCCTGATGACACATTGCATCAAATTTTCCGCAAGTTTTTCTATGTCTCACTGGTGTCGTCGGCGTTGTCGGTACTCTTCGTTTATTTCTGGCAGAAACACCGTGTTCACATCAAGTACCTGGAACACCTCTACACTTCGGAAGAGCTGCGTCACAGGATCTTCAGCTTCAAGACCGGCCGCATCCGTAACCGTTTTCTTATCAGCAGTTTCATGACCACACTGCTGCCGCTGACCATTGTCATCCTCTATTTGTTTATCAGTCTCACCCCTGTCTCTGACCTCGGCCCGCTCACCAGTGAACAGATCAAAATACTGCTCGGTGATTATACCAAGGTCTTCGGGCTTCCGCAGACATTGGAGCAGAACAGCATATACAGCAGCCTCTTTTATGTCAATGCCATCGACAATATCTCCATGTTTGTCGGTATAGGCGCCGGCATCCTCATCTCTTTCGTATACATCGTCTTCTTCGTCAGATGGACGACACAGGACATCGTCAGCCCCGTGAAGGAGCTTCTGTACAATATGAAACTCACGGGTGAAGGCCAACTGAATAACTTCAGCATCGTCAGGACAAATGATGAAATAGGCCAGCTGACGGAGGGGTATAACGAGATGTCACAGAAACTTGACAGTTACATCCATAACATATCACGGATGAACGAAGCCTATTCACGTTTTGTCCCCAGTCAGTTCCTGGAATTTTTGGGCAAGGAGAACTTTGTCGACATCAAGCTGGGTGACCAGGTTCAGCAGGAGATGACCGTGTTGTTCAGCGACATACGAGGCTTCACGACCATCTCTGAAGGCATGTCACCGAAAGAAAATTTCGATTTTCTCAATCATTATCTCGGGTACATGGAACCTGTCATCCGCGTGAACAACGGCTTCATCGACAAATTCATCGGTGACTCTATCATGGCTCTTTTCCCCTCCAATCCGGGTCATGCCATCAATGCGGCCATTGAGATGAGGCTCAAGCTGACCCAGTTCAACCAGGTGATGGGTCAGTTCGGCAAACCTGAAATCGACAGCGGCATAGGTATCCATTTCGGGCTGCTGATGCTGGGTGTGGTCGGCGGCGAAGGACGCATGGACGGCACGGTTATCTCCGACGCGGTGAACCTGGCTTCACGCCTTGAAGGGCTTACACGCCTTTATGGCTGCTCGATCATCATCAGTGAGGATACCCTCGCCCGCCTTGAAGATCCCAGCGCTTATAACTACCGCTTTCTCGACATCGTCAAGGTGAAAGGTAAGAAAGAGGCTATCTATATCTTTGAGATCCTCGACGGCGAACCTGAGGACATCAAACGCCTGAAGATACAGACCAAGGCTTCATTTGCAAGAGGGATCAATTTTTACAAGAACAAACAGTTTCGTCAGGCCCTGCAGGAGTTTACCGCAGTGAAGGAAGCCAACCTCCACGACCGGGCCGCAGCGCTCTATATCAATAGGTGCGAGAAGATCATTCATACCGGATTACCTGACGACTGGGACGGCGTGCTGATCATGGATACAAAATACTGAGGAAATGAACGCCACTCCCTTAAATATTAGCCCGGTATCTTTGCATTAACATTTTTTTCTATCTTTGTCTGAGATTTTTATAATCATAAATCGTTGAACGATGAAAGAAACGCTGAACAACATCATTCTGGTTCCAACCGATTTCTCGGAAGTTTGTGATAATGCCATCGACCATGCCGTGGAAGCGGCCAAACAGCTCAACTTCGAGTTGCATCTTTTGCATGTGATTAACAAGGACACGAGAGCCTACCTCGATAAAGCCATACTGGGTGCCGAAGCCATCACGGAGCAACTCGAGGCCAAAGCCAATGAGATCAGGAAGCTGCATCATATACAGGTGAAGACTGTCGCTAAGGAGGGCAGCATTTTTAAAATGATACCTGAAGTCGCTAAAAAGGAAGGCACCAGCCTCATTTATCTGGGAACCCATGGCAAGGTAGGCATGCAGAAGCTCACCGGCAGCTTCGCCCTCAGAGTGGTGCTGGGCTCACCGGTGCCTGTCATCGTTGTTCAGAAAAGACCTTACGACAGAGGTTACAAACACATCGTCCTGCCCATCACCAGCGAGGCAGGACCCTGGGAGAAGACCAAATGGGCCGTATTCATCTCACGGCAGTTTGGCGCCACCATACATATCTTCCAGATCAACACATCCGACGACGGCGTGGCACAGGCCGCCAAGGTCATCGGAGAATATTTCAAAAAAAACCAGGTGCCGCATACCTATGCCATCTCCGACAAAGCATCCGGATTCTCAAAACAGGTCCTCGACTATGCGGCTTCCATCAAAGCCGACATGATCTTGATCATGACCAATCCCGACCAGGGCTTCACAAAATTCCTCCTCGGCACCTACGACGAAGAGATGATCTTCAACGCGTCGCAAATACCCGTTATGTGCATCAACCCGAGGAAGTTCAATTACGAGATTCTGGGGATATGACCCCGACCGGGGGATAACCTCACCCCCTGGCCCCCTCTCCTTAAAAAGGAGAGGGGAGATCGGAGGGTGAGGTTTTTTTTGTATCTTTGCATTAAATAAAATCACACCCACACCCACACCCACACCCACACCCACTTCGGGGCTGTACGGATTTGACAGCAAGGAAGCTGGTGTGCAAGCATGCCGGGTATTGAGGATACGACCCGTTAACACTGATTCTCGTGCCAATAACTGGCAATAATTTTAGTTATGCGATGGCTGCCTGATCCAGGATCAGGTAACCGTCTGCTCCGCGCGAAACCCTTCCGGGCGGTGTCGCGGCCGGAGCATCGCAAAAGTCCGGATAGCAGTTGCAGAGCCCTGATACAGCTGTAAAATTAAAGGGATAAGGACGCGGTAGGCTGGCTTTCCGCCGGCCACGTCCCGACAACCAAGGGAAAGCTAAGCATGTAGAAACCACATGGGCTGCTTGTTTGGACGAGGGTTCGACTCCCTCCAGCTCCACCAAAATTTGACGAGATAAGATGTTCGATGTTCGACGTTGCACTTCGAACATCGAACGTGGAAAATTCAATCTCGCCAAATCACTACCGCCACCGGCCTCAAATTCCGGTAAATTTTTTTTCACAATATTAAATTCTTCCCTATATTTAGTCCGTTTTAAAATCTTTCCTCAATGAAAATTAAAATTCTTCTACTCACATCATCCCTTATTTTATCATTTCATTGCTTTTCCCAGGAGGGATACTGGGATTGGGGGAAATCGATCGGAAGTCCCGGTACCGAATCGGGTTATGATCTTGCTGTCGATCTGTTAAACAATGTTTATATCACCGGCGAATACACCGGAAATGTGACCATCGGCGATACCGTTCTTTACTCATCACAGATAGCAACTTATCTGGCTAAAATTTCACCGGAAGGCGACATCTTATGGGTGAGAAGCTTTCAAAGCCTGAATCCAAACGGATTTGTTTACATGTGCAATGTCGTCACCGATGAATCCAATAATGTCTATGTGGCGGGTAATTATACCTTTACAATGGAGATTGGCGACACAACCATTGAATCATTGGGCAACTGGGACATTTTTATAGCCAAATTCAACCCGGGAGGTGATCCGATGGGGTTGACCGAAATAAAAGGTGCCTTTGCCGACAACTGTTATAACGGGCTGATATGGAACAACGGGCTGTACGTGGGAGTGGATCAGACATTTGATCCTCAAGCACATTATGTCATTTATGGAGGCGATACCATATACGGTGAAGGTTTTGCCTATGCCATCGCTAAATTCGACTCTGACCTCCAATTTGAATGGGCGGATGTGGGATCAACACACTCACCTTATTTCCAATCCTCCAACATCGCCGGCGATCCCAACGGCAATCTTTACACCCTCGCCATCTTCAGTGACTCGCTGTGTTACGCCGATACCATCGTCTACCCCGACTATTACTATCCCAATATTTTCAGGAAATATGATCCCTACGGAAAGGTCCTCTGGATAAAACAATTACCGAATACCAGGATCTATGATTACCGGTTTGACCAGAAAAGTAACATGTATTGCTGCCTCAATCTCAATGATGACGATACCCTGGTCATTATAGGGAACGACACCGTCACACCGGTCAGTGCATACAGAACCATGATCCTGGCCAGGTATGACGACAAGCTACGGAATACCTGGTATACAACCATTAACAGCGACAGGCTTTTATATGCCACGCAGATCGACCTGATGAAGAACGGACATATCATGCTGGGAGGATATTATCAATATACGCTGACCATCGGTGATACCACTTTCAGTTTCAATAACCAGCAGGGTTTTGTCGCAGAATTTAACAACAAGGGTATCCCCATCCGAACCATCTCGACCAGTGGAGGACTTAACGGACCGAACAAAGGTTTGCGCATATGGCATATGATACTGGATCATTGCGATAATCCCATCGTCACCGGTGATTTTGACGGCCACGCATATTTCGGTCCCGACACCCTCACCGAGACCGGCTTTAAAGATGTATTCGTTTCAAAGTACTTTAACAGCCACTTTTCCATTGACCTCGGAAACGACACGGCTGTCTGCGGCAGTCTCATTCTCCGTCCGGGAAACGGATTTCTCGGTTACAACTGGTCTGACGGCTCCGCCTTGCCGTACCTCGAAATAACCTCGACAGGCCTGTACTGGGTCACTGTTACAAGTGCCGGTTGTGAAGCCACAGACTCCATATATGTAGAAATTAAACCCCCGCCTGTCTTCGATATCGGTCCCGATACGGTGCTGAAAATGTCCGGCACCCTCCGCCTGACAGTCCCTCCCGACTTTGATTTGTACGAATGGCAGGACGGCAGTACAGCCAGCTATTTCGATATCATAGGAAAAAATTACAGTACCGGTGATCATTATTTTTGGGTGACGGTGGGTATGAACGGATGCTTTGCCACCGACAGCATCCGGGTCAGCATCATCGATGATTCAGGAATTAAGGAGGCACAAAATCCCGGGATTAAAATATATCCCAATCCCGCCAACCGGGATCTGATGATTGATTTGTCCGGGCATTATTCCGGGAAAGGAACGATCAGTATCTGCGACATGACCGGCGCCGTTATCTCGACATTTTCCGTCGAACAGAGGGATGATCCGCAAATAATGGATGTACCCATATCATTTTTAAGACCCGGATTGTATCTGATCATCGTCGATTTTAACCAGTCAAGATATTATGGTAAGCTGGTGAAACGGTGAGGCATTTGACGAGATGGGATTTTCCACGTTCGATGTTCGATATCAAACTTCGAACGTCGAACATCGAAAATCGAATCTCGCCCAATCATTTTATAATCTTCGCCAGTGCTCCGCTAACCTTGCTCACGAATAACCACGGCATCCGCCACCAGCTTTTCACATCCCAGACGGTTTTGAGATAGCGTGGTATGGTTACGATCTTTTTGACGAAGGCCGTGTCCCTCCTGAAGCGAGAATACTGGAACCATCTGACGGCCAGGTGACTGAGGAGGTCAAGGTGGCGGCTGAGGATGACATATTCTCTTTTTTCAAAGCTTGTTGCCGGAGTGTGCTGCAGTTCCTCCAGCCACGTTAGAGGTATGGAAGCCTGAAAAACGGTGTTCAAATAATCCATGCCGTCCTGAAGATAACATACCAGCCTTCGTTCTTTCGATTGTAAAAGCAACCTCTCCCAGTCAATGACGGCCCCGCTGCCGATCAGTGTCATGGCGTCGGCGACCCAACGCAGTACGGGCCACGGGTTCCACCGCAAGCCATGGACGACAGTATTCAGCAACTGATCGGCGGGGCATAAGGCCAGAGTGGTCACGTGGTCATCCAAAGAGACGGGTATGGCGGCAGCCAGGAAGTCATCGTCGGCATGGGCGTAAGTGCACTCCGGCAGCAGATGCCAGTGCATATCCATGTGATGGCCGTCGGCATCCATAAAGCCCATGGCATGACGGCAGGAGTGCTCTATCTCCTGCCGCATGATACGGCCCGGGAAACGGGCCTGCCAGCCCCACTGCTGCAACAGCGTGGCGGCCTGCAGGGCCTCGGCAGCAGAGACCAGGAGGTCGACGTCGTCCATGGGGCGGAGACCGTAATCCCTGTAATACAGCAGCGTCATCGGCACTCCTTTCAGGACCACGGTCCTGAGGCCCGCTTCATGCAGTCTGCCTACGAGTCCCGACAGGATATGGATCAGCACCCGGTTTTTATACCATGCTTTCCTGTGCGACCCTTTAAACCGCTCGAGGAGAGGATCCGTCACGCCAAGCCCCGACAGGTTCCGGTACAACAACGGCAGAAGCCGTGCGGACTCATGATCGATCCTGTCCAGATCAACGGTCGCTTTCCAGTGCCGCCAGGCTACCAGTGCCAACTCTCCACGCAACAGTGCTGCTTTCAACAGCAGTTCCTGTTGCAGGCCGGGTCGATAACGCCGGGGATGATCATTTTTCCTCATCGTGGATGCCATTATTACCACGCCTGCGATCCAGGGCGGCTTTTACGATACGGACATAATCTTTCATGGCATGACGGTCGCGCAGGCTTTTATTGTCGTCATGGATGCGCCGCCGGAAGATGACCTCCGGCAGGATGCGGCTCCTTAACCCTTTCTCCTGCGCCCGCCGGTACCAGTCAAGAAAATCACCCATCACCAGCGAGGTGTCGAAGAAACCGACGCGGTCAAAGGCCTCTTTACGGATCAGCATGGCTCCCTTGAAAAGGGCGGGAAGGACCCTGTCGTCATGACGGACGGCCGAATCATCTTTTGCCTTATTGGCCGCACCTGTGTAAAAACGTACATGATGACCGAAAACGGCCTCCACGGCAGGATCATCCTTCATCACGGCGATCTGAAGCATGAGCTTATCACCGGTCCACAGATCATCGGCATCAAGGAAAGAGAGAAAGCTGCCCGTGGCTTGCCTGACACCGCTGTTCAGCGCCGCGGAGAGACCTCTGTTGGGCTGGTAAAAATATCTGACCTCACGGTATCCCTGAGCAATCTGGGCCGAATGATCCTCAGAGCCGTCATCGATGACGATGATCTCGACAGGTGAATAGGTCTGCCCGAGAACACTCTCAATGGCTTCGGCCAAAAAACGTTCACCGTTGTAAACGGGAATGATAACGCTGACTAAAGGATTTTGCTCTTTCATTTCATGTCACTTTTTTTCTGCTGCCTGTCGATGGATTCCCTTAATATTTTCAGCCTGGCCGAGGCGGAAGCCGCAAATTGTGTGAGCGAGATATTTTTTGCGTGCACCCTTCTGATCAGCAGTTTCTCAGGCAGTATCATCATGGAAATGCCGGCATCCTTGGCGCGGGTGAACCACTCAAAGTCCTCGGTCACCTTAAAACGGGTGTCAAAGCCGCCGACCTGCTCAAACACCTCGCGGCGTGCCACGATGGTGGCCAGGCCTATCTGATCGTCGTGCAGGATATGCCGCATGACATGGGATGGGTAAAACACCCCGGGTTCGATTCTGTTCTCTATTTTGGTAATGGTAAAACCGGTGGCCGGATGCCGGCGGAGGTATCCAACCTGTATCTCCAGCTTACGGGGTGACCAGATGTCATCGGCATCGAGGAAAGCGATGACACCGCCCTGCGCTGCCGCCAGGCCCGTATTACGTGCCGCCGCCACACCCCCGTTGGCCCGGCGGATATACCGAACCTGCGGAAAGGAGCGGGCGACAGCCGCGCTGTCGTCATCCGAGCCGTCATCCACCACAATGATCTCCAGGGGCCGGTAAGTCTGTGACAGCACACTGCCGATGGCTTCACCAAGATAACGGCCGTAATTATACACAGGGATGATGACGCTGACCAGGATATCCGTTTTCATCGGTATAATTCTTTGACGGTATTTCATTTATATCTGACAGCACCGCGAGGATCACATCCGGAATGCGTGTGATGTCCGTTCCCAGCCCCAAAATAAAATTGGGCAGCTGTTGCACCAAACGCCCCAGCATTTTTATGGCCTTGCGCTGTTCCCCGACCGGGAGCTGATAGACCGTTGTCGGCGCCAGGGCTTTCAATCCTTCGGCCGGCGACACCCTCCTGACGGTTGTGTTGTCATGACCGGTGATGTGAGGGATGAGAAGGGCCCGGAGAGGGAAGCCATGAGTCATTTTCGCGGGCAACAGGTCATGAAGGAAATAAAGCGCTTTTTCATTATCCAAAGCATGCAGGCTGCTGATGGCGGGCATGAGGTCAGGAAAGCGGACTGTGTCGGCGCCATTTTGTTTGCCGGTGTTGTAAAGACTGTAAATGTGAGGGTGCTCGCCGGCTGCGATGAGGCAGTAATCATCGCCGGCATACAGCAGCGGTGAGTTCAGGCATGCCAGCGCCGTCGTCGACTTGCCGCAGCCCCCGCGGCCCGTGAGCAGCACGCCGCCGTCGGCCAGTCCCACCGCCGCCCCGTGAGCCAGCAGACAATGCCGTTCACTCATCCAGCGACGCAGGATCAGACGCAGCGGCGAACCATGATCATGGTAAGGTATCTGCGCAGCATCGCCAACCCAATATACGCCTGTGGCGGCAGAATGGCTGAGCATGTTGACCGTGTGGCAGGCCGGCTGACTAATGATCATCAGATCCTCATCGTCATAGCTCCAGATCTCACCCTTTGCCGCATCCGCACCGGTATTAAATGGTAAGGCAGGCCCCCTGACACCGGTGGTGGCGGAATCCCACAGGCAGACCGTCAGCTCCGGTGGTGCTGCTTCCGGCACCGCCAAATGCTCCAGGGCTTTGGTCATAGACGGTATCAGGGCAGGGCCGGCAAAATGCAGACCGATACGGTGACCGCCGATCAGATAGCTGTGGCGTACCTCACCACCGACCGACAGGCAGGCAACGTCATAAGACCCGCAGACATTCCGGAAAAAAGATGCCGCGCTTGGGTATTTCTCGGCAAAGGACTGTTGCAAAATAATACTCAGATTATCGAAATCATAACATATGCTGCGTCACCCCAAGATATGATCATCCGGGCAGAATTGATGATCACTCTTTCTGCTCCTCCGTCTCCTCTTTTTTCTCCGGCCACCCCGACTCATCCACTTCATGAACAGGGTCGAGGAGTATCAGCTCCTGCATGTCCGTATAACGCTTCAGGACAGGCGTTTCGAAGGGCACTTTGGCGGTCTCCCCTGCTGATAAAGGCTGTGGCGTCACGGTGGCTGAAACGGCACCGTCATCCTGCAGAACCAGACCCTCATCAAGCAGGCCCTTCAGAAAATCAAGGGTGACGTGGGCGATGGCCTCTCTTGTTCCTTCATATTTCAGCATGACACCGTCAATGATGTTATTCACCGACCGGCATTCACCGACCAGACGCCAGATCACCGGCGCCGCCCCGATGATGCTGTAATAGTTGCCGCTCTCAAGGTTGATCAGGACGATTTCATCATCATAATCTTCAAAGACAATTTTTGATTCGTTGATCCTGTATCGTAGTAATTCTTTATTCATGCCGGCCGTATTCTAAATGATGACAGAGTCATTAATTCCATTCAAAAATAACAATTTCCATAATGTTACTAAGCCACACCTGTCAATTATCCTTCGATTTTTTTAAAACAAGATACGATGTGGCAAAGCGCAGGCCATTCTTGGTGGCTCTTCGTCACACAACCTTGTTTGCACTTCCATTCCCTTTAAACCGGTGAATAAAAATATTGATTATATTCCTTTAATTTTATTATGTTTGTAATTGCTGCCGTTACATCCGGTGAAAAAACCAGGATAATATAGGCGAATGATCATTCAACATATTGAATTTCAATAATATTATTAGTGAAAAGTTAACAGCCATGAAAAAACTTATACTCATCATTCTTCCGATTCTCCCCTGGTGCATCAGCTATGCACAATATCTTCCGTTGATGCCGATTGAGGAGCTTTCTTATAATCATTCCATAGAAAGAAATGGGCAGATACTTATACAGGATTCAATGCTTTATGAAATACGAAGCGGTGGCCTTCAGGAATTGAATATCAACAGCGGAAAAAATGATTTTCATTGGGCTAACCTTTACGATCTGAAGAACATTGTGAAGGATACCGGTAAAAATTATATATACCTGAAGAACAGAAATTTTATAGGAAGATATAATGCCATCACTGAGAGATACGAAAACATATGGTCACCAACATATGGAAACAGACTTGTAAATGATATCGATGTGAGTCCGGATGGGAAAGTATGGGCCGTCACAAGCGGTACGTCAAAAGAGATAGCCATTTTTGATGGTGTCAGCTGGCAATTATTTCCTTTCACCGGTGTGGGGAGTGGATTTAAGCATGTTAAAATGGTCAATGACACATTGGCGTTTGTCATGGCAAATATCTTTTATTCGTTCCATAATGGGTTACTCGATACGTTATTCCCTTATCCGGGCATAGCAAATTTTGAGGACTGGGATGTCGATCAGGATGGTAACATGTGGATTGCTGCTCGCTATCAATTGGTTCATTTTTTTGAAGGCATCGAAACGGTTTATGACACATCGAACACCCCTATGGGCAATGATAAGTTTATCCATGTGAAGATCGGATCTGATGGTCATGTCTGGACGTCAGGGGATATGAGCAGGTTATACGAATATGACGGCACCGCATGGCAGATATTAAATTTACCGGATGATTATTATCGAATCGAGAATTTTACATTGGATGCCGAAAATGAGCTTTATGTTGTAACTGAAAGCGTATCAAGCTCAAAGGTATTCATTTCCGATGGCGGTTCCTGGTCATCGATAGCATTCACATTCATGCCTATTTCAAATCTCAAGGCTCTCGGCGCACTCACCTTTTATCCTCCTTATGCCTATTACGCTACTAACGAGGGCCTTTTTTATGTCAACCTGCTGAATTATTCTCTTGCAGACTTTTTTGACACCACCACCCTGGTCTTCAGTGACGATATTACCTGCTTTACATACAATGATCCTAATTATCAACCCTCATTCGGATCACACCACGGTGTTCAGTCTCTGGATGGATTCAACAATACCTTCCTCCCCAACGACACGATTAACAACATGTGCTATGATAACGGAACCTATTACATTGGTACCGACAGCGGATTGGTAGCGTATAACGGCATCCTGTATGATTTCATCAACACCTCCAACGCCCCTCTGCCTTCAGATAAAATAACGTTCATCATCACAGGGGAGACAAATAATGGTGATTATTCCAATACTCTTTACATCGGTACTGATAAAGGTCTGGCTATTTATCAAAACGCACAATGGCGAGTCTATGATACGACCAATGTTCCGGTGAATCATTTTTATGTGACAGTGGTCAGGCCTCCGAGCTGGGATTCAGCTACCTACATATCCACTATTGGTTCGGGATTGATTAAAGTGTATCCCCATGGCGGCTATGAGCTTTACAATACAGCCAACGGACAATTGCTTGATGACACCCTTTATTATGTAATGAATGTTGATCTTGCGGAATGTGGATATTATATTATTTCAGGAACCAGCCACCATGGACTCTTGTATACCGATTACAATCTGCCTTTCTATTTTTATTATGATACTAATGATGTCGTCCCGATTCGTAGCTCCAAAATGGCCGTCTATTCCGATAGAGCTTCTGTTTATCTCGTCTCTACCGACAGCCTTCTCCATGCCATGTCACCATGCGGAATGGTGAACGAAAGTCATTCCATGGACCGGCTGAAATGGTACCGGCAGGATAATCAACTGATCATTACCGTTCCGGATGACATCTCAGGAAAGTATGCTGTCACCCTCACCGATATTCTGGGGAAAATGGTGATCAGTAAAAATGGCAACAGCACAGAGCAAAAAATCATACTAAATGTCAGTCATTTGCCGTCAGGGGTGTACTTTGTCAGGTTATACTCAACCGGTGTATCGCATTTCGCGAAGGTGCTCCTGGTGCATAACTAAACCCATATATATGTCGCTTCAATATCAAACCAAACAGTGATAAGGGGATGATTTCCAAACAATTGCCGACCGCCGGCTAATCCCTGTCCGTCTTTGCTTCATTAACCGATGTGGCCGGTCATCTTTTCCGCGATAAGACCGTCAGCAGAGCCCTTAGCGAAGGATCAGGATGGGAGGATTATATCTATACCAAAACCGGCGAAGGAGGGCTTTATTACAAGACTACCTATTTCAACCTTGTGACAGGCAGCGACGGGAAGCCATATGCAGTCTGTGCCGGACGGTTCAAATAATCAGATTAGTTCCTTAATATAAAAACATTTTCCGCAGCCCCTGACTTTCTTATTCTGTTCCCTGCCAACTGCCAATCCCGCCTCTGGCGGGACGTCACCTTACTGCGTTCGGCTCCGCTGCCAGTAACCAATTGCCAACTACTACCAAGCTTACTCGTTTCCACTTGCCCATTCATTTGACATTATGCAAATTATCCATTATCTTTACGACTTTATTCAGTGATCCTGCCAACATCACGGTAGAGTTCACCTACTCGGTAAATGACACAGGTTTAAAATCTTATATTGTCCACCAAAACCCACAACATCATGAAAACCAACATCATCCTTATCATCGTTCTCATACTGGCCTTTCTCCATGCCGGTGCACAGCACGACAGCATCAGCGTGCTCCAGAATGAAGTCAACACCCTGAAAAGCAACAGCAGAATGCTGCAAAAGGGCCATAACGAACTGATTCAAAAAATTGAAGCTCAGGATCACCGGATCGACAGCCTCGAAAAAGCCGCTCAGACCAATGCCGTTGATATCCGGCAAACCGCCGCCAGCCTCGACACCAGAATCAGCAACAACAAAACCGAGATCGACCATAAGTACACTGAAATGCGTGCCGGTAACTGGCTGACGATCCTGTTCGTTATTATCGGTTTTCTCCTTGCAGTGCTGATCGCAGTCATTTTTTATATCGTCCTGCGTAAGCGTCAGAAAATCCTTAAAGATGAAATCACCGGTCAGATAAATACGGTACAAAAGTCCCTGGATGACGAATCCGGTAAGCTGAATAAAAAATTAACCGAACTGTCTGACGGGCTGGCAGCTCTGACTAAGAAAATAGAAGAAAAGGGAGGTAAAAATCCGGCATAGGAGGTACCGTATCATCAACTGCCAATCCCCCTCCGGTGTGGCTTCCATGCCAGTCCGGCGTTTATTCTGCTGGAAGCACCATTCTGGGGGACATCGTGTTGCCCTGCTTTCAGACCACAACCCCAACTGACGGCAGCTCGCAGTCCCATTTCCGGCGGAACTCCACTCGCTACTTGCAGCCAATAACCTGCAATCCCGCTTTCGTCCCGCCTTCGGCGGGACTCACCGGGACGTCGCACTACCTACGGCGGCGCTCCGCTTGCAATTGTCAATAAAAGGATTCTTATATTTGCCCCATGAGACACCGTTTATCTTTTCTTATTCTTGTTGCGTTGCTGGTCCTTGCGGGATGCCATAGGCAGGACACGGTCATCACCAGCCTGGCCATGCTTAAAGGCGGCAAGACCTTCGCCGTGCCCACAGGAACCGTCGCCGATCAGTTTGTCCTGAAGAAGGTCCCCGACGCCAAAATAAAATATTTCAACAGCGCTCTCGATTGCGCCATAGCGTTGAAAACCGGCAAGGTCGACATGATCGGCGCCGGCCTGTCCATCACCGAAGAAAGAGCCAAAAAAGTACTTTTCTCCGAAAGCTATTACCCCAGCGGCATCGCGGTACTGGTCAAAGCCGGGAGTGTTATCCCGCAGCAAGGTGGTGAGATGCTCAGAACCATAGATGATATTAAAGACAAACGCATCGGCGTCTTCCTCGGTTCCATCCATGACGCCTATGCCGCCAAATATTATCCCCAGGCAACCATACTGGAATACCAGAGCGTGGCCGACATGCTCATTGCCCTGACGACGGAAAAAATCGACGTGGCTTTTTACGACGATGCCGCGTTACCCGATGTCCTGCATTCGAACAAGAGTGTAGCCATTATGGCCAAGAATGTCTTTTTTGCCTCCGTAGCCGCCGGCTTTAAAAAAAATAACGACACGCTCCGGCAACAATTCAACGCTTTCCTGCAAGAGATCATAGTAAATGGCATTTACAACGATATGATCAGCCGCTGGATGGAAAGAGGACTGACCGACATGCCGGAGATAAAATCCTCAGGGAAGAACGGCCCACTCAAGGTAGGTGTTGTCAATGATATAGGACTGCCGTCGGCCATCTATAAAAACGGCCGGGTAGTGGGATTCGACATCGAGCTCGGGGAGCGTTTTGCAGCTTACACCGGACGGGTGTACATCCCCGTCAACACCCAGTTCAGCAGCATGCTCGCCGCTGTCTCCGCCGGAAAAATCGACATGATCACCAGCTTTATGATGATCACCGAAGAAAGAGCCAAGCAGATCGATTTCTCGGATCCCTATTATGCCTCGGGGGCCAGCGTCATCGCCCTGAAAAAGAACATCGCCGGCTTCCGCGAGGAAGGCGAAGGAATGAAAAAGGTATCCTTTCTGCGAAAGTTGTCAAACAGCTTCTATGACAACATCATCCTGGAGCGGCGTTACATGCTGATCCTCAACGGCCTGAAGGTGACGGTCATCATCACTGTCCTGGCGGCTCTGCTGGGTACTATCCTGGGTGGGCTGGTGTGCCTGCTGAGGATGTCAAAAAGCGCCTTCTGGTCCGCCACCGCCGCGGCTTTCATCACGCTCATCCGGGGCACGCCGGTGCTGGTGCTGCTGATGATCATCTTTTATATCATTTTCGCCTCCGTCAATATCAATCCTGTGCTCGTCGCCGTCATCGCCTTCGGCATCAACTTCGGCGCTTACGTGTCGGAGATGTTCCGCACATCCATTGAGAGCATCGACAAAGGGCAGCGTGAAGCCGGCATTGCCGGAGGTTTCACCAAGGTGCAGACCTTCATCCACATCATCATGCCGCAGGCCCTGCGCACCGTGCTGCCGGTGTACAAAGGTGAGTTCATCTCGCTGATGAAGATGACCTCCATCGTCGGTTACATCGCCGTGCAGGACCTCACCAAAGCCGGTGACATCATCCGCAGCCGCACCTTCGACGCCTTCTTCCCGCTGATCATGGCGGCGGTTATCTACCTCGCCCTGGCCTGGCTGCTGACATGGGGGCTGGGTAAAGTGGAGATATCGGTGGATCCCAAACGCAAACGCATCAGAAAAGCAGTGGAGGTGAGGCTATGATCAGTGTCAGGCATCTTTCAAAGCATTTCGGCGATCTGGTGGTCCTCAGCGACATCAATGCCGACATCCGCGAGGGCGAGGTCATCACTATCATAGGACCCTCGGGTACAGGCAAGAGCACCTTCCTGCGCTGCCTCAACCTGCTCGAGACACCCACGGGCGGCAGCATCGTCATCGACGGCGTGCCCCTGCTCGATAAGAAAACCGACGTGCCCAAACTGCGCCAGAAAATGGGCATGGTTTTCCAGTCCTTTAACCTCTATGCTCATCTCACCGTGCTGGAGAACCTGACCACCGGACCGGTAAAGCTGCTGAGCAAAAGCAAGGCCGAGGCGGGACAGAAAGCCATGGAGCTGCTCAAGCTCGTGGGTCTGGCCGAAAAAGCTTACAGCTTCCCCGACGAGCTCTCCGGCGGCCAGAAACAAAGAGTGGCCATAGCACGCTGCATGGCCATGGATCCCGAGATACTGCTCTTCGACGAGCCCACCTCGGCCCTAGACCCCACCATGGTCAGCGAAGTGCTGGCCGTCATACGGCGTCTGGCAAAAGAGGGCATCACCATGATCATCGTCACCCATGAGATGGAGTTTGCACGTAACATCTCCAACCGTGTCTTTTACATGGACGAGGGGGTTATCTATGAGGAAGGATCGCCGCAGCAGATATTCGGCAACCCGCAGCGTGAGAAGACACGTGCTTTCATCCACCGCATCCGCAGCTTCCATCACCACATCGCCAGCCGCGACTATGATCTCTACGCCCTGCAGGCCGCCATCGAAGCCTTCTGCGATAAGCACATGCTGCTGAAAAAAACAAAAGATCATGTCGTCCATATCGCCGAAGAGGTCCTCGGCCTGCAACTCACCTTCAACGATGTCAACCTCTACCTCCACTATTCCGAGAAAGACGGCACCGTGGAGATGGTCTGCGACAGCGCCGGCTCCGCCGTCAACCCGCTGGAGGAAGGCGCCCTCAGCGATGACATCGCCCTGCGGCTGATCCGCGCCCGCACTGAGAAGGCGGAGTACAGGTACAAAAACGGACGGAATGTGCTGACGCTGAAAATGAAAGGAGAGTAAGCCAGTCGTCAGTTGTCAATCTTCAGTCTTCAGTCAGGGTGAGGGAATCCCTGCAAGCTTCAAGTAAAGTCACGCCGAAGGAGGGATTACAGGTTACGGTAAAATTTCCCCTTCTCTTTTAGGAGAAAGCCTGCCCCGCTAAAAGCGGGAGGGCCAGGGGATGAGGTGACTGACGACTGACAACTGACGACTGACGACTAACGACTGACAACTGACGACTGACGACTGACGACTGACGACTGAGCCGGCCCTCACCTGAAATCCCCCATCACCACCTCCCACACCCGAAGCGTATCCTTCCCGAAGAGCTTCTCATCGCGCACGGCGAAGAAATCGATGACTTTATGACACCAAAGGATCATTGTGGTATCGGACTTTGCAAGGCTCGGGAAGGTCTGGCGGCACGCCAGCGTGCCGGCGTACCGTGTCTCGTCCACCCTGTGCAGAGGCTCCCTCACCTGCACGGAATCAAACCTGAACGGCACCAGGATGGCGGGGCCGGCCCAGGCTTCATTCAGCACCTCACTCAACGGCATCAGCCTCGTTTGACGGTCACTTTGTAACATGATACTCATGCGTGCCTCACCCGTGACGAACATCTTCTTTATCATCTCCCCGGCCTTCTTTCTGAAGGCGCTGTCGAGCGTCGTGTCGGCCAGTACGTTCATGTAATCGGCCAGGTCCGAGAGCTTCTGCCGGGCCGTCACCTCATGGGCATACAAGGCGCTCTCCGACAGCCAGTCCGTCTCAAACGCATCACGGATGCTGTCGCGCGTGGACACAAGCGCCTCTGCCTGCGCCTGAGCCTCCTCTTCCGGAGAACGGTTGTCGCACGACCGGCCGCTGAAGAGCAGATAAACAAGAACCAGGATCACTATGTTGACGATCTTTCTCATTTTTGCTCGTTATTAATCCTGAAGCGCAGCACCGAAATTTTACCTGCGCTGAATTTGGTGTCTAAGATATCGATCTGCCTCAGGCTGCCGGTGGGCATGGTGAGGCGGTCGATGAACTCCCATTTGTTGTATAACTGCATGCCCATGTTTTTCTTGCCATCGTACACCTGGTAGATCATTGCCCCGTCGTCGATCATCTTATCCAAGCTCGACCGCCTGCTCTTCCAGTCCGCCACGTTCATCGTCGAGAAATAATGGATCATCAGGGCATAATCATTGACGTGCAGGCCTACCGTCTCATTCCTGTTGAACTTGTTCAGGAGGCGCGTGATGGTGTCGGACTTGTAATACGGGGCGTTGACGACCATCCGTATCCGGCTCTTATCCGTCTTCAGGACAAAGCTCTCGCCGGGTTGACAGAGATAGCTGACGGGTGATTCGTTCTCCGGCAGCAGCGTGACCGTTAACGTGCCGCCGGTGATGGCCTCCCTGGTATCGGCATCGTAAAAACTGAAACGGTATTCGTGTGTGCTGAGAAGCCTGAACAGCAGGTAAAAGATGCACATCACGGCAACCAGCAGCAGCGGGATGATGAAGAAATAACGGTTGGCGCCCGCCGTCAGGGCCCGCCGGTTCAGAGGCGCGCCATTCCTGAACACGAAATCATCCCAGTTCGTATAACCGGCGTATTTGCTTAAAATATTGAGCACATCGATGCGCGGCAAAGTCCGGTGTGCCGCCTTCATATGGGTGTAAAACCATTTCTCGCTGACATGGGCGTTCACCTTCTTCAGCAGGTCTTCCTGGAAATCCACGATCTCCTGCCCCTTCCACTCCGAGATGGAAGGGTTGATCCCCGGATATGATTGCTGCATGATACTCACGATCTTTTTCTTCAGCAACTCGAAATGATGAAGCTCCTCCGGATGCAAAATTGGTCAAATATTAAGGTTTTGGATGGCAGAATCGTTGCAAAACGCTTTTCAAACAACCTGCAAGTGAAATTCCATGCTTATGACCTTCCACAGTTATTATAGCACCACATTTGAAAAGCGTCTGTCGCAACCGCTTATCCAAAATTACAAAAAGGAGGATGATCAGTCAAAATATTTAATTGATAAAATAAACGAGGGAAACCCACATACTCCTGAATGGGCCGCGGTCAACCACACATGATGCCTGCTTTCGGATGAAATGGTCCTGGATACCCGGTCATAATGCGATCTTTTCCGGGAAAGGTTGTACTTTCAAGACCCTCCATAGTTTGTCGACATAATTCAGTGCATAATGGTTTTGAAGCAGGTGTATCCGGTGCGCGCCTCTGGTGTTCAACCTGATAGTGTCATCATCTTCTGCTTCGACGAACTGCAGCATCCGTATCACCCGCAGGAGGTTTCCAAAATCCTGTTCCAGCGCCTCACCAAACATATCCCTGTAAGCGGTCTTGGGGACGGATGTCTCATACAGACGCCAGTATAGCCAGAACAGCTTCTCCAGCCGCCGGCTGACGGTCATGCTGACGGCTATGGGCAGCGACCGCCTGACGTTCCGAATGTAATGAGGCACCGAGAAGGTGTTAAAAAAGAACCGGTTTCCATTGTAAGAACCTGCACCGGCACCCAGACCCAGAAAGTAATCGCGCGTGACCGAGGAAAACGCCGGACGGTGATCCCTGCTAAAGGACCAGACATTCGTTCGTGTATATCCGTGCTCCGCCATGAAGTCATTCATGACGTAATACATCTTCTTCCGGAGATGACGGTCGGGGAGCCTGAGCCTCTTCAACTGCTTTAAACGCCCTACCTCGCTGTAGGGGAACGTAAACAAGGGATAACAGGTGACCTGGTCCATGTGATGATCCACGGCAACGGCCAGATCATTTATGACATCGTCGACGGTCTGATGATCGATGACAAACATCAGATCGACATTGACCGTATCGAAATCTCCGGCTCCGACCGTTTCAAGGGCTTTCACGGCAACCGGAGCATCGTAATCCCGTCCGATCTGCCGCAAATAACGGTCATCGAAACTCTGTATACCCAGGCTGACGAGGTTAAAACCCAGTGACCCTAGCTTTGTCACCACGCCACGGTCCACGTCGTTGGGATTGGTTTCGATGGCCAGGTCTCCTTTTATGTTGAAGCAACGGTGAAGGTGTTCCAGCACCTCCCCAAGCTCATCCAGCATCAGCGTGGGCGTGCCACCGCCGATGTAAAGGGAGGAGAAACCGGCACGGCCGAACAGGTCATGGTAAAGTCGTATTTCCCTTATCAGCGCCTCCTTGTATGCCAGCGCCGTCGCTTTGCTATACCTGATCTTCAGATAAGGACAATAAGGACAGAAATGGGTACAGAAGGGGATGTGGATATAGAGCCCCGTGCCGCTTCTCAATGTGATCTGATCCTGTGGATTATAACGGCGGAAGGTGAAATCGTCCGCAGGGTCGGTCAGCATATGTCTGAGAAGGGTCAACATAATCAGGATCAGAGGTATTTGAAAGCAGTCATAACAGCCTGCGGATGTAAACGCGTAATGTGATAAATCTCAGTGAAACCCAGGTAACCGCACTGGCGGCATATCTCCTCCTGGTCTGCAGCCCTGCAGCAGCGGTACATCCTGCCTTCGGCATACAGATAGGCCAGGCTGTTGGGACGGCGCCAGGAATCGCGCGCAATACTTAACAGCGCCGGCTTTGAATTGAGAATATGAAAGCCTCTCGTTTTTAAGTCCAGCAGCCTGATGATGATGTCCTTTTTTTCATTATGGCTCAGCCACAGGTCATCTTCACCATGATAAGGGGTATAAAAATAAAAGAAGGTGCCTTTAATATTCTTCCTCGAAGCCATCTCCAGGCAGAACCGTTCAATGTCACCCTCGTTTTTACGGGTGATGGTGTAGTTAATGAATATCTTTTTATGACCGGAAGAGGCAATGTTCGACATGATCCTGTCATAGTATCTTCCACGGTTGGCTTCATGGTTCACCTTCAGACCGTCGAGGCTTACAAAGACCGTATCGGCGCTGGTTTCGATGGGGAAGGTCCCGTTGGTATACAAGGTGATGAAGAGGAAGCCGGCAGCCCGGGCCAGGCCAATAACATCTTCCAGCCGGCGGCCCTGATCGTGCCACATGAAAGGCTCACCGCCTTCCAGGTAAAGTGTCCGTATACCCATGCGGTGTAATGCCTCCAGCCCCTGACAGACCTGGTCAAAGGTGAGGTCCGGGATATCGCGGTGAGAGACCGGGCAGTGATGACATCGTAGATTGCAACTGTCATTGAGGGCAATGCCACCGACCCACGGCCGTTCCCTGCCTGTCGCCATCGTCTGTAATACATAGTTGATGGCCGACAGAAAAAAGATAACCCTATTTGTTTTTGAGGATGTCATAATCATTCATTGGATGCAGCTCGCCATCAATGAGACAAAAAAACCTGGTAGTGAAAATCCTCTGCTTCATTATGACCTTCACAGGCCGCCGCCCATCCTTACCCTCTAAGAAGCCGTGAAGGACAAGGGTACCGTATAGACCGAAGATCTGATCCTGCTTTACGTCGTCGATGATAAGCGAATATTCCATAGTGAAAAGCAACGATCGCTTCTCCGCTCTGATAACATGATCATGGTAATGAAATACCTTATGCATTGAAAAAATGGTTCCCATCTTTTCAGTATTGGGGGATGAATGCAATGAAAACGTTCTGAACCACAGGATCATCTCATGACAAAGGGCACCACGGCAGCGATGACACCGGTGAAGACCACCACGAGGATAAACAGGTTGTACCGTGTGCTGTAATTGCTCAGGAGTGACCGGTCATAATACTTGTCAACGTTCTGGTCCTTGTACATGGTCATCAGGCCTGTCAGCAGCCTGGCACGCGTTTGCTTGCCCTTGACCAGCCCGAAAATGACCACTAAGTTCACCAGGACGATCAGGGCGACGAAGAGAAACATGACGATCAGCGATGTGTTGCTGGTGCGTGAGTTCTCCACCATGGCGGAGTTGACGGCCAGTATGATGAGGTTGAGCAGGATGGCCGTCAGGATAAAGATAGTGTCGGTGCGGGTGTTCTGGTTCAACTCGCTTGTGATGTGGTTATGGACATATTCGATCATGGGTATTCCTCCTTATTAAGTCTATTTTATTTTGTTGTGAAGATAAGAATTTTTTACAACTTCACCCCAAATCCCTGACCACCTTATCCCCCTTGCCCCCTTCTCCTAAAGGCGAAGGGGGTTATCCAAAGCCCCTCTCCTAAAGGATAAAGGGGTGATCTTAAGCCCCTCTCCTTCAGGTAGGAGAGGGGTTTGGGGTGAGGTCATCAATAAAACGAAAAAAACGACACAAACCTGTCATTCTCCTTCTCCGGCGGGTCGAAGAGGAACGCCGTCGGTATGCCGGTAGCATGGGAGAAATAGGGATCCAGCGCTTTGGCCTCGGCTGTCAGCTTCTCGGCGCCGGCCTGGTCGCCCTGGAACTGTTTGATACGGGACAGCCACCCCGTGGCATAGGCCTTCAGCGGTATGATGGGCGCCGGCGTGCTGCTGAGATACTTCTCGAAATAGGTCGCCGACAGCGGCAATTCCTTATCGGCCGTCTCTTTGTTTCTCATAACCTGCATGAGATGATACCGCGCGATGTCCAGCAACAGGATATTCCTGGACGGATCCAGCGCCATGGCTTCGGTGAAATATTTCTCCGCCTCCTCCGGTTTGTCTGTGAACAGGCAGGCTTTGCCCAGCTCCGACAGGACGGCGGCGTTCTTTTCGTGCGTGGTCGCATAATCCGTCCAGAAGGCGAGAGGATCGGTACCCTCCGGCGACAGGTCGAGGCGAGCCTTGGCGCCGTAATAATCATCCAGCTTTGCCAGCTCGGCGGCGTAATGGGCGCCTTTGAGGCTGTCACCACCCATGTCGGGCGGCAGCATGCCGTAAATCTCGACGAGGTACAGCATGGCCTGCCTGTGATCAGGCCGCAGCTTCAGCACATCTTCATAAGCCCGGCCGGTCGCCGCGATGTCCTGGGCTACCTGCTCCGACTGCCGTTGCATGCTGATGAACGCCTTGAGGAAGGTGGCCGTGGCCCTTGTGAAGGCATAGCCCACATTGCCGGGGTCATAGGCCACGGATTTGTCTAAGGAGGCCAGGATGTCATCAATCCTGACATCGCCTCCGCCCGTCAGCATGTACCATTTGGTGCGGGCCAGCTCATAATGGGCCAGGGCCAGCGTCGAATCTTTCGACAGCAGCGTGTTCAGAATGCCCAGGGCTTCATCGGCATGACCATTGAGGCGCGACTCATAGGCTTTCTGCACCTCCCTGCGACCGGCGCTGTCATCACTCATGCATGAGGTCACCGGCTGCAGCAGGAATACAATAACTAATAAAATCAATGTTTTCATGGCTTCAGGTTTTAATGAAACATAAAATTAAAAAATTGATTAGGTTAATCAAATATTTTCTCTTTTACAGCGTAGATTATGTTGCCGTTTTGTCGAATTTAAGTGTGAAATTCTTTCCGCAAAACACACTGTCGATGGTTTGGTCCTTGGCCGACGCGCATTTCTTTAACCGGCCGCTTTCATAAAGATAAATGCCTCCCCTCACCTGCGATCGTTTGCATAACACTCCTTGTATCTCAATATCCTCTCTTGGTTGAAAATAATTTAACCGGCCACCGGGATAAAGCCAGAACCCGCGTCGTAACGTTTCTCATTCACAGTAAAAGTAATTTTAGAAAATTCAATATGATTGAGGGTAACGTCCGGATACGGGTATTTCTTCTTTTGTCCGTTGCAGGAGGATAATATAACGAGGAGTACGCAAAGGATGGTTAAATTTTTCATTCTTTGAGTTTTAAGTTTTGTTAATTTATAAGGGACGGTTTTGGATAACGTTTCCCTGACGCACCTTAATTCTTGATACAGCGAACGGAAAAAGCCGCACCACCTCCACCTGGATTCCTGTTGATCATAGTCCGGTCGTAGTCCATATCGCGATAATATTTCTGTATATGTTGAGAACTCCAGAAATAAGCTTTATACCCAATGCCCCAGAATTCATTTTGGACAAAATATCCTCCCGGAAGAGCCGTAAAACCGAAAGCGTCAGTGGCTCCGGTATTTGGTTCCACCCAGTAAAGTGTTCCTTTCTGCTTCAGATTCCCTCCTGCGTTGGAACCCCGCCAATTATTGCCTGCCCATTCGGCATCCCCTATTTTATACAAGCTGTCCACGGCACCTTCGAGGATCTGCCATTCGAGGTCACGGGGTATATGCCAGCCCTCAGGACAAATGCCCTGCCCTCCGGTTTCATTGGTATACTTCATCATTTCATCCCAGAAATACAATCCTCCGACGATATCGCAGTAATATGCACTATTTGCCATACAGTATTTCTCGATGGTGTCGTTGTTCGTCTGAGACTGTGAGGATGGGATCATCATGCCCGCATTCAGGTTTTCCTTCATCCAACATTGGCTGAATATCTGGATGGTATGGTACCATTGACCCTCGTACGATACTGAATCCAAACCCGGGCAAGGAACTTTCGTGGCAAATTGAAACACATAGTCCCGGCTTGTCTCCGGGGCATCACGGAAGCCGGATTGCAGTGTATCTCCATAACCGATATACAGCAGCTCATCGCCCAGGCTGAATAAAAACTCCTGAGTGGCAACGCTGCTTTTCAAAGGCGTATCATCATGACTGCATCCCATATACTCCAGCGCGCAAGACCTGCCTGTGCCCGGACCCATATGCAGGATCTTGACGGTACGGCCGGTTCCTTTCCACCGGGCGGTGAGCAGATATAACTTTTCTCCTGCCGGCGTAAAACGGAAGGTATGATACTCTTTATCCAGTGTCCTTTCTGATACGATGAGCCGTTGCCCCATGACATTGGTGACAGTCAGACATACCCTGTCCCTTTCGGGAACATACAAACCGATCTCAGTCCGGTCGTCGACGGGATTCGGGAAGTTCTGCATCATCCTGAATCCGTCGTGCAGGTCTTGGATTTCTCCGGTGCCGGTAATGTTCAATATGAGTACGGTATCGGGATAGTACAATACGGTTTCCCCTCCCTGCGTAAGATTTCTTACACGGATACTGTCGAGCTGAAAAAACGCAGCGACCTTCATCCCCGTGAAAGTGAAAGTTACCTGATTTTGACCATAAGCATTGGTGACCATGGAAAATGCTGTAATCAACGTGATAATGTGAACCAATTTTTTCATTTCGTTTATATTTAATTATTATTTGTAGATATGTTCCCGCATAAGTACCGGTATCGCACCATCATTCTGAGTCACGCCTTGAACCTTTTGAAACCAAATTTAGGCACACACATGTTTTTTCTTTTGAAGGACGGTTGTAAAGTGTTTGTAATGTGTTTACAAAAAAGCTGCGAGCGACGAGCTACGAGCCGGGAGTGGGTGGAAGGTGTGGGAGAGGGTAGAGAGGGAGGGGGGTCTTCAGTCGGCAGTCACCTCATCCCCTGGCCCTCCCGCTTTCAGCGGGACAGGCTTTCTCCTAAAGGAGAAGGGGAAATTCGCTGTAAACTAGTAACTTGTAACCTGTAACCCGTAATCCATAACCTGCAACTCGTAACCCGCAACCTGTACAAAAAAAAATTGTATTTAGCCCAACTATTGAGTAATTTTGCTCACTGTATTGAGTAATTTCGTCATGACTTTTCAACGTAATCATTTACAAATACTTAAAACAAGGCTGGCCGAACCGCGGCAGTTTATCCAGGTGATCACCGGTCCCCGGCAAGTCGGAAAGACAACGCTTGTTCTGCAATTCCTGGGACAATATCAGCAACCTTATCATTTTGTCTCTGCCGATGCCGTCATGGGCGCCGGTGAGATCTGGATCTCACAGCAGTGGGAGACAGCCCGGATGAAATGGCGGCAGGTGAAATCCGGCGAGTTTCTGCTGGTGTTCGATGAGATACAGAAGGCCGGTGACTGGAGCGAAGCCGTCAAAAAGGAATGGGATGACGACACCCTCACCGGCAAGCCCATTAAGGTGATCCTGCTGGGATCATCCCGTTTGCTTATTCAGCAGGGTCTGACAGAATCATTGGGTGGCCGGTTCGAGCTGATCCATATGAGTCACTGGTCTTTTAAAGAGATGCAGGAGGCTTTTGGATGGGATGAGAACAGGTATGTATGGTTTGGAGGGTATCCAGGCTCAACCTCACTGGCAGACGATGAGGAACGTTGGAGATCCTATATCCGCGATTCAATTATCGAAACCAGCATATCGCGCGATATTCTGATGCTGACACGTGTCAATAAGCCGGCGTTGATGAAGAGGCTTTTTGAGCTGGGTTGTCTTTACTCCGGCCAGATCCTTTCGTACACGAAGATACTCTGGCAGCTCACCGATGCCGGAAACACGACAACCTTATCACACTATCTGGAGCTTCTCGACACGGCCGGCTTGCTTGCAGGTCTGGAGAAATTTTCCGGCACAGCCCTCAGGCAACGCTCTTCCAGTCCCAAATTCCAGGTGTATAATAATGCCCTGATTACGGCATATCACTCCGAGACGTTTCATCAGGCCACAGTTAATCCGTCACTACGGGGCAGGATGGTTGAATCGGCCGTCGGCGCTCATTTGTTAAATCATGCCATGGAAGAGAACTTTGATGTCTTTTACTGGAGACAAGGCAATTATGAGGTCGACTTTGTAATAGCCAAAAACAACCGTGTGGTGGCGCTCGAAGTTAAAAGCAGCACCTTTTCCGGCTTAAAAGGTATAAGGGCATTTGCCGGTCTCTTTCATCCCGTCAGAACCCTTCTCATCGGCTCAGGCGAACTTCCCTGGCAGCAGTTCCTGACCCTGGATCCGTTGACGTTGTTTTAGTCTCAATGTCCAGGTCTGCAGGTCGACAGTTGGCAATTGGCAGTTGGCAATTGGCAATCAACTCTGATCCTTATTTTCACATTTCCACATTTCCACATTTCCCCATTCCCACACCCTCACCCACTCCCCCTCCCCGACTGACGACTGACGACTGACGACTGACGACTGACGACTACCGACTACCGACTACCGACCGCCCCCTCCCTTCACAAAATGACTATTTCATTCTACCCGGTTTTATTATCTTTGCCCGGAGATATTTCTTTTGCAAACTAAAGTCAAACCGGTCAGTATTGCCTGAATAACAGAACATAAACGATCATTTCTTTAACAGGAAAAACCATGGATGATTCAGAAAACCAAAGCTTAAGGGTGTTGCTGAACAACCGTCCCATAGATGAATTCGAAGGTTATACCCCTGCCGAGATGCATTACATGCTCTATGACCTGTTCTCCCCCGACTGCCCGGTAAGGATACGTGCCGGCATCGGGGAGGATATATTGAAAAAAATGCCCATGGTATCACAGGTCAACTATATGCTCAAATGTATCAAAAGGAATGAAAAGATCAAACTGACCGCAAAAAGGAACTTTCCTGTCTGGCTGGTGAAGGATATATACGCTCAGGGCATTATGAAAGATGAGTTCATAGAGAAAGGCTATATCCGGTTAAACCGTGAAGGTGTTTCGTACTCCATCTCGGTTACTAACTCCGTTAGCAGGGTGGCCGGACTGACCAAAGTGCGGCACAACCATATCCTTCTTACTGGGAAAGGTAAAAAGCTTATCGATGACTGGTACGGTCTGTTCATCTGTATTTTTAAAACATTCTCGTTGAAATATGCCTGGTCTCATGATGACGGATACGAAGATAATGACTCCTGCCAACGGTGTCTTGGATTTTCGCTGAAGCTGCTCTCTAAGTACGGTGAAGAGAGACGTGCGGCACGCTTTTACGCCGACAGGTTCCTGATGGCTTTCCCCACCACGCTGGACCTCATCGAGACACCCTATGGCAGCAACCTGGAGGAGGCATTCTTTAGATGTCACTCCCACCGGACCTTCGAACGGTTTCTTGCCAGTTTCAACCTGATAACGATCGATTATGAGGGCACTTACCTTTTCGATCGTAAAATGTTCATCCGCAAGGCCGGTATCTTTGATAAGGTTT
>Ga0172363_10000205_pt1 | contig 40377 bp, 45 predicted proteins | sample LakKivs2_kivu2a2_FD_114541 | JGI IMG/M metagenome (GOLD analysis project Ga0172363, IMG submission 114541) | Sediment microbial communities from Lake Kivu, Rwanda - Sediment s2_kivu2a2 | ecosystem: Environmental > Aquatic > Freshwater > Lake > Sediment | place: Rwanda: Western Province, Lake... | reverse complement strand
TGGAGTGTGGTTGCCTCTTGGCCTGGTGATTATGTGAATGATGGTGCTAAGAGCTGGGTGGTCCCATTTGTCGTCGAAAAAATTGAGAGCTCCATAACCTGCTCCGTTAATCCGCGATCGATTACCGCTGGCTCAAGCGTCACGATTTCAGGATCCATTAATCCAGCCCACTCTACTTCGGTCACAATAAAAATCAGCGCAGACGACGGAGCCACTTGGAACACTTTAGCGAGCGTAACAACCAATTTGTTAGGAATGTATTCTTATGGTTGGACTCCTCCCTCCAGTGGAGCCTACTATCTTAAGGCAGGCTGGCCTGGAGACTATGACCACTGTAGTGCCGAAAGTGGGGTGGCTTCGCTCAAAGTTGAGAAAAAGGGGAGTTCCATAACCTGCTCTGTCAGTCCGCGATCACTCATTGTCGGCTCAACCGTTACGGTTTCGGGATCGATAGCTCCAGCCCATTCCGCTTCGGTTACAATAAAGATCGGTGTAGACGATGGAGCCACCTGGAGCACTTTAATCACGATAGCCTCTGCCTCGGATGGAAGCTACTCATATTCATGGATACCGTCAGCCGTCGGCACATACCTCGTGAAGGCTTCATGGGCAGGAAACAATATTTGTGAGCCAGCTGAAAGTTCACCAGCCTCATTTGCTGTCGAGAAGATTCAGAGCCAAATATCTTGTGAATTATCATCCAACAGCATAATCCTCGGAAACTCTGTAACGATCAGCGGCTCAATCAACCCCACCCATTCAGGTGCGGGTGTCACAATTTACTACAAACTCAATGACACATGGAATAACTTAGCAACCGTCACAACCGATCTGTCAGGAACATATTCTTATAATTGGATCCCTCCGTCAAGTGGGACCTGTCATTTAAAAGCCAGCTGGCCTGGAAACTCAGAATACCATGGTGCTGAAAGCCCAATCGTGCTGCTCTCAGTAGAAAAAGGGGAGGGCCCTTCTATTACTTGTGCTCTATCTTCCTCAACGATAGATGAGGGGTCAAGCGTCACAATATCAGGCTATGCAAGTCCAGTAGGGACATACTCTGTTGATTTAGATTATCGTTTATACGGTGAAGCCACCTGGAGCAGCATAACGACTATAACTTCTGCCTCAAACGGGCATTATTCCTACGATTGGACACCAGAAGAAAGCGGTCGCTTCCTTGTCAGAGCCATCGCCTATCCGAACGGTGAAAGGGTGGAAAGCCAGAGCTGTTCACTCTTAGTTGAAGAAGAGGGAGAAGAGGCAATTTCATTCGTGAGTATGGAGGAACTGTTCTTCATAGATAATTGCTTCACCGCATCCTTCGGCTACGGTACGGAAGCAAACGCCCTCGACACCGTTGGAGGGACGCTCGTGAGCGCGTTGTTCTCGTCTCACGCAACAGGAGGCACAAGCGTGGATGTTCTGACAGACGACGAAGTCACATCAATCAGCGAGGTTTCTGGTCCGCTGATCTCTATTGGAGGCCCTGCAGTGAACCTGTTCTGGCGTGAGTATAATACTCCGAGCAGCTGGGCGTACTTCACGTTCAGCGGCACAGAATGGGTGATTGTTGCTGGCGGCAACGAATACCACAAGGCAGGCAACTACGTTTACGATGGTGGCTCAGAAACCGAAGTCGTCACAGACTATGCCACCGTCCAACTCATCTGGGACGAAATGAACAACAGACCTGTATTACTGATTGCTGGCATAAGCGGTCACGCCACAAAGTCGGCCTGCGAGTGGTTCTACAACAACGCAGACAACATCATCAGTGAAGAAACGCACGCATTCATCCTAGAGATCAAAAATTACGGTAATGGCCAATGGCTATCAACCACTGTTGTCTGCACAGTCTAAAGGCTGTTTTGACATCTAAGACCACCTACAACAGTTGGCAACGAGCATTATCACAAAACCATCGAGTTATGGCACCTCAAACGTGAGCCACGGTCAGGACATGGAGCCTTTGGATCTCCATCCATTTTAAAATCTCTTCTCAGCCTAAGTATATTATCATGAACAGTTTCAGCTACTCGTTCGCCCAAACCTGCACACCCGTGTTGGTTTTCTTAGCCATTATTGCCGCCCCTCCGGCCTCCCGAATCGCATCAGCTATCTTTTCGCGATCTTCCAGAGTCGATAGTGCTATCATGCATCCTCCACCACCGGCTCCAGTAAGCTTCGCGCCTAGTGCCCCAGCTTTTCTTGCTGCGTAAACTAATCTATCCAGAGGTTCGTTGGATACCCCAATGGCGGAGAGAAGGCCGTGGTTAATAGACATCAGCTCTCCAAGCCTTTTTAGGTTTCCATCAAGCAGAGCTTTGACGGCCCATGAGGAGAGACCCCCCGCTGCATGGACTATCGGTTCTAAAACTTCTGGAAAGTCATTCAGTCTTTTCTTGACCGCGTTCACCAAATCGCCAGTTCTTCTGGGAATTCCCGTGTTTCCAATCACAATCGGAATTTCAGACTTGACTTCTATTGGATCGGGCCTTTTGCCCTTCCGATAGACCATAACGCCTCCACTAGAAGAGATTGTTTGGTCAATTCCAGGTGGCTCAAAATGAACGAATCTTTCAGACTCGAAAGAAAGTTTGATGAGTTCATCTCTACTGAAGTCCGTCCCGAGGAGCTTGCCAACAGCAGCAACGGTGGCGACCGCCAACGCCCCCGAGGATCCCAAACCAGCAGCAATAGGGATTTGAGAATCAACCTTAATCTCTAAACCAGTCTTCTCCTCTAACAAGTCCAACACAGTTTTGGCAGCAATATTTACCGGCCTCAGGACACTCTCTGCTTGAGGCCCCCCCTTCTCAGGATTATATTCGTTTCCTGTATAGAAGCCTGATATACCTAAATCTGAGACGATATGTATAGCTCTGTCCGATCTCTCTGAAACTGTCACATGCACATAGCAATCTATCGCCATTACTACCGCAGGCTCACCATAGACGACAAAATGCTCACCTGTCAGGATAACTTTAGCTGGAGCTGACGCAGTAACATTCATCTAAATTCCTCCGAAGGAGACCCCATGCGAGAGCATAGGGAGGAATTCGGAGTATAACACTCCTGTTGCTCTATGTATGAGTTGCACATTTCCGACTCTGGGAATGGCGAATCGTTTTCCGAGGAAGTTGGCGACTCCTATTTGTGTGTCTGAGAAGCTGCATGCCCAGCCTTGAACCATTTTTCCTTTCACCACGGCTTTCACACTGTCTCCTTTGCGAATGCCATGCCTGCCAGATGTGCCGCCGTACGCTGGTCTGGCACCGCCCTTTCGCGGGTTCTGCTTATACAACTGCCTTCTAACAGGGTTGTATGCGCTCCATACAAAGAACGGGGTGGGCGAATCCACGTTTTTACCGTAGTGTTTTGATAACATTGCCGTGGCGTCGTTAGCGTGGCTCTCCGGCGTTAATGCCATCTTGTCAGAGGTCTTCCTAATGCCGTATCTCTCCCTCGCCTCACCTGTCTCCCAACCATCCACTTTGATGAAGTCGGCAAGTTTCTCCAGTTCTTTGTATAGATATGATTTCCCTATTTCCACCGTTGTAAAGAATTTGCCCCACTGCTTCTTGTAGTGGTTGAACCTGACGTCCTCAACCATTATGTTGGCTATCGGATACAGCCGGCACAGCTCCCTTATGACCTTCAGCCTGAAATCCACCTTTGCCTTCTGTGACGGCGCAATCCAATCGTCCCCTCGTCTGCGGTTGTTGAACCTGTACGGTCTTCTCCTACACTTTCTACTTCTACGGGCTCTACGAAGCTTTCTCCTGTTGATGAACTTCTTGGCTATGCCTTTTGGTAGGACACTCATCCCCTTCACGTTAGTCCCTTTCCCAGATGCCACTGCATAGCCGTCGAACTTGCTTCCTGGGTCGCAAGCCAAACTCAGCCCTTGCACCCTGCTGCCTACTGGCCTGAGCATCTGTACGTAGAAGACACCGAGCTTGCTACATCTGCCTCTTGCTTGTTTCCCACGCATCAGTCTTCCTGCCTTCGCCGGAGTAGTCGGCATCAACGGTTTTCCCTCCACGCTTACTACAGGCACCCTCATATTCTCACCTCCGATATTCGGACCCCTTTCGGAGTGTCGGTCGCCTCGCCAATGCCACACAGGCTTAGCCTCTCGACATCGAGCCTGCCAAGCTCAGAAGAGGTCAGAGCTGGCGAAACACCCTGACGTTCTTGTAGCCCATCTGGCGTAGTGCCCGAAGCACTCAGGCTAGTCAACCCTTGCGTTGCCCTAGCATTCAGGCAAGCCCCATCCATCAGGGTGGGGTGGTTGACGTTCCCACATCTTGCTGTGAGAAACGACTGGTTAATACACTATATGCTTTTAGCTGATCGAATATTGCTATTCCTTTGCTATGGCTATGGCTGCGTATCCTACTACAGAAGAGAAGTCGCCTGTTATGTCGCCACTGGTCTTATATGATAAGAGACTGGTCTTTTCTGCCCCCAGCTTTTTGGCAACGTAAATAGCTACAGAGGCTGGTCCATAACCACACATCGTTATGTTGCTGGATTCGATAACCGATTGCAGTTTTTCGTCGTCCAATTCAAGAACGGCGTCTATGGCCATACGATCCTTAGAATTGGCTACTTTCTCCGACTCATAATGTGTCAGATCAGTTGACGCTATCGTGATCACGTTTCTACCTGAAATACTCTCCACGATCGCTTCTCCGACATCTCGAGAAGATTCCAGATCCTGCATCATCATACATATTGGAACAAACCTGAAGCTCTTTCCATAGATATACTGAAGGAATGGGAGCTGAACCTCAATTGAATGTTCACGGGAATGCGCAGTATCGTCCACATCGATATACTTAGATGCGTGCTGTATCTTTCTTGCTAGCTCAAAATCTATTTCTACATCATTGAGCGGCATCCGCCAGACGCCTTCGGTCATTATTGAGATCCCGCTGCCGATACCTGTGTGGTTTGGGCCAAGGATAACCGCAGAGTCGATCTTTCCATCCTTTGCCATTTGAAAGTACGCATTTGCGGCGACTGGCCCTGAATAAGCATATCCGGCATGTGGACACATCAGAGAGACTATCTTCCTTGGACCATTCTCGTTTACGCTTGGAATCTCTTTAGGTCCAAATCTGTGAAGAAAGCAGTCTTCAACTTGCTTTTTTAGGGTTTCCTTTGACCTTGCGTAGAAAGCACCTGCCTGAGACGGAAACCTAACCTTCATTTGTCAAATCACTTTCTTCGGTTTCCCCCAGCTCTTCTGACACCTCTGGTTTAACTTCAAAATCGTCTATCGAAGCAGTTATATCTCCATCCGCTGGGATTGCCCCTCTTTCTCTCAAAACCTGCCTAGCCAACAGCCAGTAGACCGTTGCTAATGCCCTTCTCCCTTTATTATTTGTGGGTATCACAAAATCGATGTCTGAGAAACTGTTATCTGTATCACATAATGCGAGGACAGGAATTCCTATCGAAGAAGCCTCTTCTACAGCCTGCTTATCAGCTAGGGGATCAGTCACAATCAGTAGCTGCGGCTCCAGATAGCCCCTATGACTTGGATTTGTCAACATACCTGGAGGAAATCTCCCAGTGACAGGTATGGCGCCAGTTATTTCGCAGAATTTTTTTACAGGAACCCTGCCGTAGAGCCTGGCAGAAACAACAACCACTTTCGAGGGGTCAAAACGAACGATAAACTTTGCGGCACTTCTCATTCTCTCGTCTGTCTTTTTTACATCTAGTACAAACAAGCCGTCTGGCCTGACTCTGAAGACGAACTCTTTCATGTCCTTTGTCTTAATTCTTGTCCCAATATGAATGCCAGCGGATAGAAGTGACTCTATCGGAAGTAGCAACTCTGCTTCTTCTTCCAACTTCTCTTTACTCACATCTTCGTCTAAAGGTTCTACCGCAGAAGTTTTTTTAACCGCGCCCATACCTTATCCCTCTGCACTCTCTTTTCTACTTGAATATTCAAGGACCTTGTCAATAATTTCGACGTTTGAAAGTAGCATGCGACGACAACAGTATCGAGTCACGCCAAGATCGTCCAAAACATCTTTAGGCTTTTCCCCATTTTTAACTCGACGTGTAAAATCTTCCCATTTATCGCCGATGACTTTTCCACATGTAAAGCATCTAATTGGGATCATCATACGCAAAAACCTTCTTATCTGTATGATTTCTGCTTTCTCCTTCTTGCTCCCGGACCACCAAATTTTTTAGACTCCTTCCTGCGCGGATCGCCTGACAGCATCGCACGATCGTGTTTTCTATATACTTCTTCAATCTCTGAACTCTTCAGCAACTTAACGATCGCACGCGCTATCGACATTCTTGCCGCTTCAGCTTGCGCCATAAAACCTCCTCCTCTAACGTCAACCTCTATATCTGACTTCTTCCACGAATCACCAGCCAACAAAAGCGGTTCCATAATCTTTTTGCGGGCTATCTCTGGCAAATACGCTTCAATAGGTATTTTATTAATTTCAACCCTCCCCTCTCCGGGTTTGACTGTGGCCCTGGCTATTGCAGTCTTTCTCCTGCCACTCGTGAGAAGCACCCGCTTTCTATCAATAGACACTTATTCACCACTTCTTTCTAATCAATGCCCTTGAGTGTTCTAATAAATAAGAGGCGCGCATATATTTTTCTTTCCACGGGCAAATTATGTCTATCGCGCACCAATGATAAGAACTAATCGGTCGTGTAGACCAAGTATTCAGTATTTTCCGGATTTACACAAATGTCGTCTAAGACTTTTAATCAAATTTTCGTGAGAAAATTGTAGGACCATGCTTTTTTAGACATTTGGGCGGCTTTGAGACCACTCTTGTCGGCAGAACGAACGAACTGGTATTTTCGACTAAATGATTATCTTTAGTTTTGACCCCTTAGGGTTCTTGCTGACAAACTCTGGGATTGAAAAACATTTTCCTCCAGCATCGACTATCTTCTTTGCAGCCTTACCTGAAAAGCTGAAGGCGGCAACGTATACTGGGTGATCCATTTTCCCTGAACCAAGCACCTTTCCTGGAACTATAACCTTTTCTCTAGTCTTGCTATTCCTATTAATTCGACTGATGTTTACAGCATAGCGCCTGTGCTTCGGCTTCCTTAATCTATCAGCCAAATCTTTCCAAACGGCGGAGCCCGTTTCATTCGACTTCTTTTTAAGAAAACTAATAGTCTTTAGTAGTTCCATATTTGTAGTCTTGATCTCCATCTCTCATCTTCTCCCTTTTTCATTCACGAGAGAAACCATAAGTTCGTCGGTCTTATTTCTCAAAATCTTAATTGCGCCGCCAACAATACGCTCAGGTTTTAGTGCCCCTGTGGATTCAACAAAAAACTCAACAGCATCTTTGACCCAGTCCACTTTAATTGCTGAAGGACGCTGGGGACATACTTTTTCGCAGTCCTTGCATAGAGAGCACCTTTCGAGATCAACGATTATCAGTTTTTCTTTATCTACTTTAAGAACCTCTTTGGGACAGATATCAACACATTTTTCACAAGCATCACATTTTTTGTAATCTATGCTAATAACTGGAAGGTATTTGTATGTACAGGCTGAAGTTGGTTGCCACTTTGCATGAGTCTCTCCACGACCCAGTCTTGCATAAGCTTCTAATTGAACTCGTTGCCCTGGTGCCAGCTTCACAAGAGGAATTTTATCACTTACTGGAATGACTTCTGGAGCGCTAGACTTTAACTCCCCTGAGTATACTGTTCGAACAGAATCCGAAGCCTCAACATCTAGTGTTAGCAGGACGCTACATTTAGCGCACCCCAACTCGCTTTGACAGTCGCATTCCTCTGGAAGAACGTACGCATCCAGATCCGTCTTCAAGGGAATGAGCCCTAATCTATGAGCCAGCACTTCATCATCCATGATGGAAGAGTTCTCAATCATGAAAACGTCTTCTATGGCCATCGTAGGAACTTGCGCGATCATTATCCTCCGCAGAGCATTAGCGATAGGAATAGTTATCCCTCTGAGGATGAATCGAATGCTTAGATCATTTATCTCCAAGATTTTAACTTCCATGAGGGAACCGCCCAACCACCAGTATGTCCGCCCTTTCGCACCAAAGGCTTTTCAAATTAGGGGTGTTACCCCTATATAACTTTCTTTTCGACCAGCTATCTATCAGGTCGAAGCCCATCTGAGTCTAACAAGCATGATGTCACAGATAATAAATCTAATGCATTAAACCCTCCTGCCCCTACGACCACCAGGACGTCTGGTTCCGTCGTGAGGAATTGGTGTTCGGTCTTCTATTCTTCCGATTCTTAATCCTGATCTCGCCAGAGCCCGTATCGCTGGTTGAGCCCCTGGCCCCGGGCTTTTTGGCCCGTGACCGCCAGGTGCACGTACTTGAATGTGTATAGCGCTGATCCCTTTGTCCTTCGCCTGTTTTGCCGCGGAATAGGCAGCTTGCATCGCTGCGTATGGACTGGACTCATATCTGTCTTGTTTTACAAACATGCCCCCAGAGCATCTAGCAATCGTCTCGGCTCCTGTCAAGTCAGTTATGTGAATCACTGTATTATTGTATGAAGAATAGATTCTTGCTATCCCCCATTTTTCCCTTTTTTGACTCATGTAATCTCTCCCCTCTACGAAACGGATTTTTGACAGGCGTCACGTATTTTGAATGGCCCGGCGCCAGCGTATCTACCTTCGCCATTCAATTCTTCTTCTATTCTCAATAGCTGATTATATTTGCAGTTTCTCTCGCTCCTGGAAGGCCCACCAAATTTACACTGCCCTGTATCCAACCCTACAGCAAGATCGGCTATAAATGTGTCCTCGCTTTCACCACTTCTGTGACTTACTATGACTTTCCATCCGCTTTTGAAGCTAAGGTTTGCGGCTTCGATAGCCTCCGTGACGGTTCCTATTTGATTTAGCTTTAACAGCAATGTATCACAGCATTTTTCAGCTACCGCTCGTTGAATGTACTCAACATTTGTGACCAGCAGGTCATCCCCAACAACATTTATCTTGTTACCAAGTTTACTCATCAGCTCAGTCCAACCATGCCAATCATTCTCGGCCATACCGTCTTCTAAAGACACTATTTCATACTTTGAGATGAGGCCTGCATAGAATTCTACAAGCTCTCCTGAGTCATACTCATTACCATAAAGATGATATTTTCCTTCACGGTAAAACTCAGAGCTCGCGGCGTCCAGAGCCAAGAAGAGTCTATCAGAATATCCCATCTCTTCTATGGCCTGTGTCATATATTCGAGCCGTTCCTCAACGCCTTTGACTTGCGGAACGAAACCTCCCTCGTCTCCAACCAAGATTCCGAAAGCTCCAAACCTCCTCTTCAGAATTCCCTTCAAAGCAAGATAGGTTTCTACGCTCATCCTCAGAGCTTCAGAATAAGTCTCTGCTCTGATGGGCAGAATCATCTGTTCTTGGATATCATCCTCCAGACCAGCGTGTTTCCCCCCATTCATTACGTTAAGCTGCATGACTGGTAGCGTCACTCCTTTCCTGCCTGAAAGCTGGGCCAGGTATTTATATAACGGGATGCCTTCGACTGCTGCTCCTGCCCTGCAGACCGCCATCGAAACCGAGAGGATAGCGTTTGCCCCTAGAGCAGACTTTGTTTTTGTGCCGTCCAGGTTGATCATTACCTGGTCTATCTCTTTCTGCTTGGTTGCATCAATTCCGCAGATTTCCGGGGCGATCACTTCTCTAACATTTTTTATCGCCTCATTGACCGATTTTCCATGGTACCCTTCTCCCACGTCTCTGATCTCGATGGCTTCTCTTTCGCCTGTGGAGGCCCCGCTTGGCACAATGGCTAAAAAACGCCCCTTACTGGTGGTGACCTCTGCTTCGACCGTGGGGTCTCCTCTGGAGTCCAAGACTTGTCTTGCAAAGACTCTTAAAATCTTGGTCATCAAAGCTCGCCCTTCTCCCGCACGCAATCACGCCGTCTCATCAAGGGCTGCTATGGCAGACACTTCTTTTCTGAACGGATGATTCTCTTTTGAAAGGGGACTTGAAAAATGGTATGTAATGACAGGCTCTTCCTCTCTTGAAACAAGGTAGCTTGGAACCCTCACGCGCCTCTCACCTACCGAAATATGTCCGTGAACAATGAGTTGACGTGCCTGTTGAGGGGACTTGGCTAGACCCTTCTTGACCGTGACCGTTTGAAGCCTTCTTTCCAGTATATCTTTTATAGAGAGATCGAGAACATCGTCGAGAGTAGCATTCTTTGGTATAACCCCAATAGAAGAGAGTTTGGCTAAGATTTGTCCTTCAATTTCAGCACGTTCTTTCTGTGTTTCAACCAGCAGTTTCCTGGCAATCGTCCTGTACTTCGAAAGCTGTGTATAGTGGCGCCAGAGTTCACGTTTATTTCTTAGTCCGTACTCTCCAATTAGCTCTAGTTCAGCACGCAATGTTTCACTGATAAACCGATCCTTTGGAGTTCTGAACTTCTTCCTCTTTCTCCTTGGGTCTCCCATGAAGTTTCTACCTCTTCTCTTCCGCCCTTTCAGCCTCAAGCATAGCTTTCTTTGCTACTCCAACAACTCTTCCCTTTCGAGCAGTGGTCTTGGTTCTTTGACCTCGAACTTTGAGCCCAAGCGAATGTCTCACTCCCTTCCAGGTTTTGAGTTTCTTCATAAAATCGATATCGGATTTGACGCGAAACATTAAGTCAGATCCGATGAGATGGAGACTATTCCCCGTCTGTAATTCTTTTCGATAGTTTAACAGCCAAGGAGGTATACCATGCTTCGAAGGATCCCTCAAGACTTCCTCTATTCTAGCCAACTCTTTCTCATTCAAGTTTCCAACTCTCATACTTGGATCTAGCTCTGCAACTTTGATTACAGCCTCAGCCAAGTTGATGCTCACTCCTTTGATTTTTGTCAGTCCGTACCCTAACTTATCTGAACCCTCTAGGTTTGTACCCGCCATCCTCACTATGTGTTTAAACTCTTCTGGCAACTTTCACCGACGCTCAATATCAAGACTTAAAGAAAATATTTAAGCGTTCCCATTTAAAGCCTGCTTTGAGGTCTAGCAAACATCCGATCCCTCTGAGGAGAATGTTTGACTTTGCCTAGAGGCACACTAAAAGATTTCACTCCGTAGAGCACTCGCCGAAGAGATAGAACACGAAGAAGTCTTCGAGAATCTGCTCTAAGGGTTCTCGTACACAGAGTAAAACCCTTTTTGGATATCTAGGACGTAGAACGAAGGGTTTTACACTTTCAATGTGACGAAACGAGAAGGTGCGCAGACAACAGCCTCTGCCTAATTATAGAAGAAAAACGCCTTTGTCGGAGTTGCTAAGAGGAAAACCTCTTCTGCTAGAGCGGGGTTATGTGCCTTTTCAAGCTGGAATTTCTCTATCGTAGCTTCAACGGGCTCACAGATCTCACGCAATTATCACGATTTTATCCAGTGATTAAATTTTAATCCCAAACCCAAGATTCCCAGAATCATGCATGAAGAAAATCAAGAAATTGAAACACTAATTAATGAAGAAGCACTATTATTTGCCAAACACTTGAGAGGCGAAAACGACACGTGGATTCCCAGAGCTCGTTCTTTTCCGTTTCCAACAGTCCTGAGTGTGTGGTAGTCACTCAAAAATGAGCCAGCCAACGGACTTAAGCCATGCGCGCAAGACATAATTTTACTTATTGCTTACATGCAGAGATATAGAATACGTTAAGAGTGTTAAGGATGAATGTGTCAGTAGGCAAATATCGCTGGGTTATCTTAATTTTGGCTTACCTCTGTATGCTGGGGTTTGCTTTCACATTCCAGTCCCTTCCACCCGTCCTCACTTTAATTACTGAAGAATTGAGATTAACCCATGCCGAGGCTGGTTTGCTGATGGGTCTTTTTTCATTTCCCACCATATTTTTAGCGATTTTAACTGGCTTGCTTTCTGACCGTTTGGGACCGTTTAAGACTGGTCTGCTTTCTCTAATCCTTATGGTTGTAGGGACGTTAATCTTTGCTATTAGTGCTTCCCTTGTTTATGCTGGTTTAGGAAGAGTTGTTGCTGGTGTGGGAGCTACAACTATTTCTATAGTGGCTGCGCAAATACTTTCGCTGTGGTTTAGAGGACGTGAAGCGGGAACGGCGATGGGAATTTTTAATACTGCAATGCCCGTTGGTACAATCGTGTGTTTTACAACTTTTGGCAGGTTAGGTGAGGGTTTAGGTTGGCGAATGCCAATTTTTATCACTGTTATGATAGGTGTGATGGGGCTAACAGCTTTTCTACTCCTCTATAAACCTGCTCCAAACCCACGCCAAAAAATAACCCTTGAGAAGGAAGGATTGTTTTCAAGTTTGCTCGAGGTCGGGGTCTCGATGTGGTTGGTAGGGTTTTGTTGGATGTGGTTTAATGCAGCACTCATTTCCTTCTCGACTTTTGCACCAGACTTTTTCATATCAAAGGGATACAGTATTGGCTTTGCTGGTTTCCTTACCAGCCTACTAATGTGGGGTTCGTTAGGCTTGAGCCCAATAATTGGTCGTCTAGTGGATAAGGTTGGCAATAACGATCTTTTCATCGGAGCAGGTGGGATTATTCTAGCAACTGCAATTTATCTTGTTACCAAGTCAACCGATTTCCTCTTTTCAATGGTTGTTATGGCGGTGGCGGTGGCATTTATCCCCGCCCCTGTCTTCGCTTTTCCATCCAAGGTTTTGAAACCTGAGAACTTGGGATTAGGCTTTGGTATCCTCTCCGCGCTCAGCAGTATAGGAGTGTTTTTCGGTAATTACATGGTTGGTCTAGTCAGAGATAAAACAGGCTCATACGAAATGAGTTTTATCTTCTTATCCATCCTAGCCGTGCTGGTAACAATAACAGCCATCATATTAAGGGTCAAGATAAGAAGAAGCTCATAATTTGGGTTTGGGGATTAATCTTTAACCTCAACCCTCTTGATTAGGATTGGCGGCGTGAAAGCTAGGTGAAGTCTTTGCAGGTTCTCCTCGATTAACGTAGGTCTCTTAAGTAGGTCTCTTATACCTTCAACATGAGCTGCTCCAACGAACGTTAGGATCTTCTCTTTCTCACCTTTTGCAAGATTTTTTGATGCTATCCATGCGAGCCTTGCGGCCATCAGACTGTTACGCTCTTCGATTAGGACCCTCCAGACGGATGGATGAAGCCTTCGGAGGGCTTCCATCTGCCTCTTCGAGTTCTCGATGACTCTATCCTTTAGGCCTGTCTCCCACAGCCAAACAGGATTCTCATCAAGGCCGAATATCACGCGATGTCTTGGATGGACCAGTTCACCAAACGTCATATTGCTTCTTATCCTCTCCCTCATCTCTATTTCCGACATATCTATGAGCCATATGTTGCCGTCTACATTCCCCAAGGCCTCAGTAGCTCCGATAAACTCACATCTTCCTCGGCAAAATCCGCGTTTGGGACATGTTGCACAAGCAGCGTTCAGCAGTCTGAAGCGCGTCCAATCCAGTTCGATGGCCACATCCTTGGGTTTCGCCAGTCTTACAGACTGATAAGCATCGTTAAGGCTACGTTGTGTAAAGTGGGCTGTCCCGACGATCTCGACGTATTCACTATAGTCGATGTTTCGGATCAGAGGAGTCTGTTCACTCATCTTTTTCATCACTCACCCGTTTATTAGCCTTCTTGGTCACTCGCCGGTCTATTCTGCCTTCGGAATGGTGATTTCGAGTACACCGTTCTTGTATTTTGTAGAGGTCTTATCGACAACAATGTTCCTTGTAGGCAAATCCATCTCTTTATAGAACTTCTTAGACTTGACCTCGACCTTCCCGCCCGTAACATTCAGCTGTATGTCCTCTTTCTCCTCGCCTGGAAGCTCTACGTAAAGCTTTATCGCCTTTTCTTCCTCGAATATGTCTGTTAATGGCTCACGAACCTTTTCTAACTCTTCGCTGGGAATTTTGAACGACCTCCCTGGCGTCAGCTCTCTTCTGGATGGTCTAAAAGGGTCAAACGGTTCTAAAGGCTCGAAAGGTTCAAGCGGACGGTCGGATCCAAATTGCCCATAGACGATATACCCTTTGACGCCGGGTTCACTTATCCTTTTGAAATCCCATTTTCCCTTGAGCTTTCCGCTTCTTATCGCTTTTTCGATATTCTCCATCTCAATCTCCATGTCCTTTGTGAATTTGTTGCTGAAGCTCTCCAGTTCCCTTAACATCTGTTCTATATCGAAATTGAAAAACGACATTGTCTCACTACTCACCTCCTTATGATTTTTCCATCTCTTCGAATTCCTTCATTAAGCGTCTCAAGGCGAGGCTCATCATCAACTCCATTCTACCAAAATCTGAACAACGGTACTTCCCCTTCTCAACCTTCTCTAGGAGCCCTCCCTCGCGAAGTTTCCTTGTGTTCTCCCAGACGAGTTTAGGATTTAGATCTAGTTCCCGCATGAAGTCACCAAAGTTCATTGTTAGGTCCCTTTCCCCCATCAATTGTCTTAGCATTCTTAAGCGGGTCTCATGGGATAGTGCGGTGAAGATCTTTGCGAGCCTGTCGAAGCCTGTTTCTAGGGTTTCCAGTTCGCGCTCTAGCTGATCCCTCGACCAGTCCTCTGGGTAAAGGGGCATCTCATAGATTACTTTACCGTCCTTCACTAATTGCAATTTCAAATCCGTTTGCCTCGCCTATTACCAAATGGTAATTTACTATTACCAAAAGGTAATATATAAACATTACTCCAATCTGAACAAAATTCGAAGAGAAAAAGTTCAGTGGCGCCGGGTGCCAGGTTTACATCTCGGTCTAAATTCTCGGCGAATTTGATATTCGAAATGACGCTGAATGTAGGGGAGCATTATTCTTAAATTTTAAAAAGCATGTGCGAAAGTACCAAAGGTCGAAGAACGTCGGATGGTTAAATATTGGAAAAAGTTCACTAAGAAGGTTCTTGATCACATCGTCACTAGACATCCAGAAGTCGCGGCTTATACTCATGAAATAGTCAAGACTGTTCAAGACCCTGACATGGTCATCAAGGGATTAAGGGGCGAGCTTAAAGCCTTAAAGTTCTATACTAAGCTCCACGTAGGACCGAAATATTTGGTAGTTGTCTATCGTGAGCTTCATGGAGAAAAGGTTATTATAACTGCTTACTTTACTTTTAATGTGGATAAGGTTAAGGGCGAAGTAGTATGGAAAAAGTCGCGGTAAGCCTAGAAAAGATCGATTTAGACTATGATGAAGAAGCTGACGTGCTGTATATGAGCTTCGGAAAGCCTAGAGAAGCCAAAGACAGCGTTGAAGTTGAAGACGGAATAATATATCGGATAGCGGACAACGAAATAGTAGGCATAACAATAACAGACTTCAAAGCTAGAACACTAAAGAAGTAAACTCTTCTAAACCGCTCAGAAACATTATTCCTTGTCTATCAGCCTATTTAGGCTGAATCCGAATACTCTACCAAAATTGACTTGAAAGGTGCTGAGGCTGGGTTTACATCTCGGTTTAAATTCTCGCAATTTCTGTTGAGGCTTTGAGGATTTCAATAAACGACTCGGCGCCTACAATCACTCACTTGCTGGACATTCTGGTTCTGACCCTATTCTCCTTCGTCCTGTTGGCGTGGCAACAAAGGTGCTTCAAAGGAGACTCGAATGATATCTGCTAAATTGCTATCGTTTATGAACCCATCCGTAGCTGGAATAAATCTTTCTCACATCATCCGATGTCAAGAAATCTATGAACCTCTGAGATAGCTCGGCATTTTTAGTGTAAGAAACCATGGCGACTACTGTGCTTCTGAAAACTTGCAAATCGGGAGGCAACTCAATTGCTTCGCAAGTGTCTGGCCAAACGCCTTGAAATGCATTCCAGCCGAATATGGCATCAACTTTATCCAAATGAATCAAGCTCATGAGAGAACCACATGCGTCCGCATGGTGAGTAATATTCCGCCGAATTTGGTCAGTTAATCCTGCCTTACTCGCTATGTCATCCCACACACCCTTCAAGCACCCATCAACAGCTATCCCTATTCGAACATCCTCTCGACACAAGTCGTTAAGAGAAGTAATCATCGCAGGGTTTCCAAGAGGAACAATTATCACAGATCTTCTAAATCCCAAACTTCTCCTTGAACCCTTAACGACCAACCCGTGATCTTCTGCCTCGTCCAAAATGTATTCAGCACCACAGGAGATAACATCGCCTTGCTTAGATACAGCGATTGCAGCCAAAAGGTTGCTTGGCTTGCCAACTGTCAAATCACAACGTATTCCAAGCTTCTTTTCAAAAATGTCAATTGCATCTCGAAGAGGCGGGGCAACAGCTCCAGCAGAATAAACACGAAGCAGACGGGTTTCCGAGGTCATTGACACACTCGCCAATTTTCTAATGGTTTGCGCAGTTTAAAATCATTTTGCAGAAGATAACTTTCATTAATTCTACTGGCAGGCTCTACGACTCTCCAATGGAGGAGCGGAGGAAGATCGAAACCGAAGAGGTGGAGGCTCAGCTTTGACCACTGAAAGCAAAGCACCGCCGTTGTGTCCTATCCGCCGTGCCGATTGGATACGCAATTTATGTGCCTGGTGGGTTGAGAAATCGAAGAGTTGTGCAGTTTTAGACTTGGCTGTTAGCTTGAGGTGTAAAGTGGCGCCGGGGAGGGGATTTGAACCCCTGAGATCCCGAAGGATCACAGGCTAGCCAGCTCAAAGAAGACTCCAGGCATACGCACAAAGTACTGCGCCCTACCAGAGTACCCTACATCACGGACCTGGTGATGATATCTAGGCCACCCCGGCAACTAACTCTTAACAAAAATGGCATATTAACCTTTTATTTCTGTTCCCTGCATGTGGGAGGAACCACTTCTACGACGCCACATAGGAGGGTAAGTTCCACACGGCATAATTACTCTGCTAATTTCAACAGCCAACCCGCGATCCAAACTAACCATCTTCCTCCAAGACATCTTTGCCTCACCAATGGCTACAATCTCACCCTTTTCCGAAAAGATGCCAACCAAGTCCCTAGGCTCAATCCCTGACTCGAACCTCAGAACGCCAGGCAAAGCAAGATCGGCCCCGTGGCAAATGGCGTCAACGGCAGAATCGCGAATATAGATCTTTGGAATGTATGAAAGAGCGTTCTCCATGGGCTGAACAACTTCCCTCAAACGAGACTCGTCACCATCCTCTCTCCAACTCAAATAGGCGTCATTCAGATCGTAAAGTGTAACAAGGCGGTTGTCTTCGGTGAATGGACCGGCTCTAGTCCTTCGCAGTTCAGCCATGTGGACGCCGCAGCCCAGAGCTTCTCCCATATCAAAACAGAGTTTCCTAATGTAGGTACCGGACTGGCACCCCACTCTGAACAAGATGTGCTCATTTTGGAATTCGATATTGTCTATGTAGTAGATTGTCCTCTTTCGCAGGTTTCTTCTGACAGATGAGACCAAGGGCGGCCGCTGATATATCTCGCCGATAAACTCACTCATTATCCTTCTGACTTTCTCTTCCGAAACCTTGGAATGGATACGCATAACGCAGACATATTCTTTCCCAGCTAAGAGGAGTGCCTGTGCGATTTTTGTAGCGTCTTCCAAGGCCACAGGCAGAACGCCAGTCACACTAGGATTTCCTCGGCCCGAGCCACTAAGGTCCCGCTGTGACCAGCATGCTCTACGTTCAGAATTCGTTTAACCCAAGCCACAACCTCGTGGCTTGAAGGACCCTGAGGCTTGTCCAAATTTATGATGCCGTTCGCCAAGTAATCTTGTATCGGTCTCTTTTCTGGCATACATCCATAGTCTGGGTTTGTAATATCCTCTGCCTTCACGACGACTTTACGTCTCACTTTCCAAGGTGGTTCAATTTCCATCTGATCAAATCCTCAAATTGAAACATAGATCTTTGAATGGAGTGAATTTGAAAAATCTATTGTGTTTTTGCAGTCATTTCGTCAACTTTACCCGTCTTTTTAAGGACATCAATAATCTCCTTGTCTTTGACCCCTTTCTTGATGTCGATTTTCCAGTCCAGTGGTCTGATGTGATTGATATTTGCTCTTCTTCGCTTTACTCCAGTTAATTCCCTTGGACCCGTAATCAAAATGAAGGATTTGTCAATGACATCTACAACCACGCATTTCTTACCGGACTCTCTTCCTCTAGTCTTAACACACACTCTTCCAACCTTCACAGACGACATTTCACATCTTACCTCCTTGACTTGAAATATACCCTTGAACGAACTTCCTCATCACTTCTATGTTCGACTTAATAGACATCAAGCCTGTGTTGATTATCAAATCATATATCGACAGATCATCCATCTCGATGTGGTAAAGCCTCTTAAATCTTTTCTTCTCAGCATCTTCTCTAAAAGTTGTCGTTTTCCCGGCTTTTTCGTAAGTTATTCTATCGCGTTCAGCTATCCTGCGCATCCTCACATCGTCTGGACACTTCAAGTAAATCTTTAGGTCGGCATAATCGCTTGCCATCCACCCGGCTAAAAGACCGTCTAAGATCACATTTCCTTTGCTCGCTTCTGTTTTCGTTTTCTCATCAATAAGGCAATCCACATCTTTGTTTCGCTCCGCTATGTGACTGAGTTCTTCTACCGACAACCCGCGTTCTAAAGCTATCTTTCGAAACAACGCTCCTGCGGACATGTGGCGCAGGTTGAACTCTTCGGAAATTGCCTTCGCGTAAGTTGACTTTCCCGTTCCGTGCAGTCCACTTATTGTTATCACTAGGCCCACGTAGATGACCTCCGGGGCGCGCTTAGAATTTACGATAAGATTTAAATTAGCTCTTTATATCATCCTATGTTTTTGACTTTTCTAGGGTCACAAGATTGAAATGAATCAGATAGCATCTATTTTAGACTACGTGCGCACGTTATTCTGACTCATAGGTCAACCCAAAAAGGCGAGAGAGCATGGTGTATAATGTGAAATGGCATATAATATACCACCAAGCGAATGATAATCCAATAGATCCGACGAATGGAATCACAAAAGGCAGCTCAACAATATTGGAACCTAAAAATACCGCATTTAAGATTAGATAAACTATCATGAAAGGAACCATGAAGAGAAGACTAACTTTAGATCTCTCTTTAGCGTTCAAAGTCTGTAACTTGTTCATCCTAAATTCCATCCTTCTCAATTTTTTGAGGGCGCGCCTATCGCCTCTCTTCTCTGCTTCGTTCCGTTCCTTCATGTAGCCTTTTATCTTCAGGTCATTTTCTCTGAGTTGATTAACATCAACCAAGAGTCGATTCGCAATTGCCATAACCAGATTGAGTATAAATGAAACGGAAAATGTGAAGATCGTTGAGTTTGGCACCTGCAAAAACAAAGACAGCAGATTTTTGGCCCATTCAATGAGATCCTCGAACATCCTTACGCCCCTCTCAGTTTCTGTATGGTAGACAACAACTGGTTAGCGACCTCAACCTGCTTCCCAGCAGGGTTCTTCAATATTTTGACTGGGGCGCCAGTCAAAGTTGCACATGATGCTGCCACAAATCTTGAAAAACTCATCTCCTCCTTCACCTCGTCCATCAAGACCTTATCTCTTTTCCTTTTTCTATCCTTGAGTCGCCTATCAACAATCTCATCGATTTCTGCTTCAAGAAGAACAAAAAGGCTCGGACGAAGTTTTCTTAGCACCTTCAAAGGAAGTCCGGTCCAATATCCTTGGTTTGTTCTGATAATCATGTGCGTATCTACAATTGTTTCAGGAGACTCTGCAATCATCTTCTCTATCCTTTCCACTGCTTCCATTTGTAGAGCCCGTTGTAACTCAATCGGCATGCACCTCAAACCATCTCTCCCGACACCTTTCCCTTTTTCCTTCGCCACTTCAAGCATAATCGATGCGTAGTTTATTACGTTTAATCTTGCTCCCTTTTTCCCAGCTTCTCTCACTAGCTCTTTCAAGACAGTTGTCTTTCCAACACCCGGAATTCCTGTAACAATTACTACCCTAGCTTCCAAGTTAACCCCCTTATCCTATGATTCGACTTAGCATAGGATAGGTCTCCATTATCTGTTCCTGAGCTATCTGCTGGTATAATTGGTACAGTATCCCAACGGCGAGCAAGGCACCCATTCCTGACCCGAACACGTTTAGAAGATCTGCAAAAGCAGCTATCGCTCCGACTATCAATCCGCCCAATACCGTGAGTGTTGGAACATACCTGTCCAGAAGTCTCTCAACTGGTTTGACGGATCTTCTAAAACCTGGGATCTGCATTCCGGAATCAATAAGCTGTTTCGCCGTAGTCGCAGATCCTAAACCGCCAACTTCAATCCACACTTTAGCAAAGAGGATACACAGCGTAACCATGAGGACCACGTAAACAATCGCCCTCACCAGTCCCCCTGTGCTGGCCAGGATGGTGTCTATGCTCCTCGGTGCAGTAACATAGAAGACAAGTCCTCCTGTTGGTTCACGACTAGTTGCATTATACGTACCTAATAGACTAAGCCAAAAATTTTCATTGTTCTGGTTAAAGTTGGACCACAAGATTTGAGAGAACAGGTAGATATTCGCAAAGAGAGCTGAAGAGAGTATAACTGGAATATTGGAAACATATAACAGTTTTACCGGATAACGTGTCCTAAATCCCCTAAAACGAGCATACGATATTGGAAGCTCAATTCTGATGTCCTCAAAAAATATTACGATTAAGAAGACAAGAACCGTTGAGATAAAGCCTATCATGTCGGGCAGATTCTCTGGCCTATGCAGAGCCGCCAATGGACCTCCTCCACTTAGTAAGGATTGAAAAAAGGCCAATATTGCGCCGAAAAACTTACCGTCGCCTCCCGCGATAGGCGAAAAACAATTCCAGAAAATCATTCTAGCTACCCCAGCAACAATGAATAGGCTTATCCCACTCCCTATTCCCCAGCCCTTTTGCACGAGTTCATCAAGAAGCATGAGAATAAGTCCTGCAGAAATGAGCTGCAAAAATAGAGAAATCGATGCTTCTAAGCTCATGCTACCGTATGCTCCCCCCAAAATGTATACCGAGGCCATGAATATTGTCATAATGATGGAAAAAACCTTGTTTGCACTAGTAAACAGGGCTCTGTCATCGGGATCGGTGAAGTCAACGGTTATTATCTCTGAGCCCGCCAAGAGTTGGAGGATCAATCCAGCTGTGACTATTGGCCCTATCCCCAGCTCCGTCAACGTGCCGCGTGTAGAGGCGAAGATAACTCTCATATAGTAATAAGGATCTTGAGGACCGCGTGCAACTCCGTAGAGAGGAACCTCACTCATTATCAAGTATATTACTACCGCCATCCCAGTCCAGAGGAGCTTTTCACCGAAGCCGACCCTTCTATCTGGGGAACTGACCTCAGGTATAAATTTGGCTATCGGTTTAAAGAGATTCAAAAACCTGCTGGGCATTTTTCTCCCCTAAACGCTCTACGTTTCCCTCTTAATAAGGATCTTCCCACCTGCTTCTTGAATCTTTTTTGCTGCAGATTTTGAGCAAGATTTTACTTCTACACTCACAGCTCTGTTCACTTTGCCAGATCCGAGAAGCTTGTCGTAGCCTAGTTTCTCTAAGTCGATGATTTTGCCCTTTTCCTCTGTTGTTGTCGCACGCGTTGCCAATTCCTCTAACTCTCCTACGTTCATTGTCTTTTCTTTCTGGCTCATGGGTTTATGAAATCCGCGTTTGCCGAAATAATTGGGAACATACTTTACTGTGTAAGTCCATTTATGTTTACTCCTTCCTGCCTTTCCTTTGCCACCTTTTCTTCCGCCTGCCCTGTGCTGTCCGACCTGCCCCCAACCATAGGTTCTTGAACCTCTTTGTTTTCTCACTTTCCTCTTTCTGTGGGCCACAGTTATTTTCGCCTCCAAGTTCACTTAGAACAGGGCAGTAAGAAGTTGTTAGACCATCTTTTCTAGGAGTCTATTTATGTCTTCGCCCCTGTACCCCAGCTCTCCATTTGGATAAGGTCTTTTTATCGATTTACGAAAACCTCCTTTTGGAGGGTGTAGACGTAGGACCGGTTTAACGCCAGGCGTCTTCCAGAATTCGACTTCGGATAGCGTAATAGCGTCAGCAAATGCTCTGAGAGATTTCTGCCCTAGCTTCTCCTTTACGTAGCGATCTGTCAGATCTTTGTCACCAACTATTTTCCCCTTCTCTCTTAGTAGTAAGTAGACCGTTTCAGAATTTGCTTCTCCCCATGTGATGTAATCCTTAACCTTTTGAAGCATACCAGTGTGAGACGATGTACTACTGAGAATTGTTGAATGATTCCGTTTGGGCAAATGCATCAGCCCCAAAGTTTTCTTAAACTCTGGCCGGATGCCAACATTTCCTCTAATTCTCACGGCCACAATGCATCCGCGTTTTTCCTTAGCCATGACTATTCATCCAGTCCATTCTTTTGGGGGAAGAATTCGATACGTATTCTTTAAAGCGTTAAAAGTTGCAAACGCATATGAATGCATCGTTCTTGTGGAGCCGAAGCTTTTGGTCCAGCAATCATTGACCCCTGCAAAGCCAATTATATCCTTGGCGACTTCTCCAGCCACTATTCCAATGCCTTTTGGTCCAGGAATGATCTTGACTCTAACACTTCCGCTTTTTCCGACGACTTTATAGGGTAAAGAGTGAGTGCCGCCGCAGTCGCATTGCCAACTACCGCAACCGCGACGAACAGGAGTGATGTTGAGTTTTGCGTTTATGATCCCCTTTTCGATAGCAGCTCTTACCTGTCTTGCTACACCTACCCCCAGTCCAACAAAACCATCGTGGTTTCCAACAACTACAACTGATTTGAAGCTTGTTTTTTCTCCTGCGTCCGTCTGCTTTTGAACGATGCTGATGTCTAAGACTTTATTTTTCATGTCAGGAAGCAATATATCAACTATTTCTGGCTCCCTAATCTTGAAACCTTGGGCAAAGACCTCGTCTATCGATGTCATTTTTCCCTCCAGTATCAATCTCCCGAGCGCCGTGCGGGGTGTCCACTGCCATGTTTCTACCTTAGTTTCATTTTCATTATCAGTCATGCAACTTACCTCTCTTAAGAGCTGCAGCTATTTTTCCCTTTACCTCAAGAAATTGGTCAGGCAGTTTTTCAGGTGATGTTTTCTTCTTTAGATACTGGGAGAAGCGCATCTTATAAAGCTCCGAATTATCTTTAAATAGCATTTTGGCGTGCGAAGTTATGTGCTCGCCAATGATTCTTGAGTTCTCAGGCAAAATATTTTCGTCGTGAGGGATTTTGAGGCCGGCATCAGTAGCACCCTTCAACGCTGCAAATATCTTGGATCCTGCAGACGGCTTATGTAGTCCAACATCCAAGATTGCTTCTTTTACACCCTTGGAGAGGGCTTTGAGTCCAGCAAGAAAACCAGTCAAATAGGCCGCCGGGGTGTTTCCGTAAGTCGTTTTCCATCCAAACTCTCTGAGTTGGCTTGAATGTGCGGACGCGAGTGTCTTGTCGCCTTCAGGTTCAGCATTTATGATTTGAACAATAACGTGTTTCAAGGAGGCCCTTACAACAAAGCGGGGTTTACTCGCAAGAATCATGCCTCTTCTCTTTCGATAATTCGTCTTACCCTCTCTTCTGCGTCTGAATACCACATGATGTCTAGTGTTATGGGGCAAAAGTGGAATCATCTCCTTCTTCTGAGCTTATTAGCTTCAATATACTGCTCAAGATGAGAGAGATCTTCGAAGGCCCCCCCTTTTGTCATCTCATACAACTTGTGGTATACATTCCTCGTGATCGCACGATGCTTCCTAAGGTTCTTCAACTTGTCTCTGAGGGGCCTAACCTTCCCCATCCATTTCTCTTTCTGCGTTACCTTCGCGGTTTTCTTACCTCTCTTACTGCCTGTACCTCTCCTTCTTCCAGATTTCCTCTTCTTATGAAGAAGGCGAGCCCTTGATCGACTAACGCCTTTTTTTGGTTCAGCCTTTATTGCCCCTTCATGAATAAGACGCCGGATTTCTTCTCTCGTGATTGCCATCTCGACGTCTTCGATTCTCTCAGGGTCGATCCACACTCTATTTTGACCTATCTTCAGTATCTCAGACGCCAGTCTCCTCTGACTCCTCAAGCTCTTTCACTCTCCTTGGGTTCAAGACCCTTATGTTTAATTCGTTAGCTTTGTCCAAGATTTCTTTTCTTTTTCTCGACCCCACCCCATGAGCTATTCTGACAGCAAATTCGTCTGGATCAACTGATCCCAGCTCCTCTGGCCGATTCACGATCAATTCTCTTAAGCCTGACGGGTGGAGACCTCTTATCTTCCTCGGTGATCCGTAACCGATTTTTACTGATTTTGGCCAGCCGCCTATTTTTAACCTCATTTTGCTATCTTTGCCTCTAGGTCTTCTCCATGAGCCTTTTACTCTCTTATACCTCCAACTCTCTTGACGGACGAAGTCTGGTTTTCTTTTCTTGAGAACCGCATGTAAACGTGAGGCTTTTTTTTGGTCTCTTTTCTCAGCAGCCTTCTCCGCTCTCTTTCGCTCGCGTTTCTCTCCTTTTCGGGGCATTTTAGGCTCCTTTCCCCTTTTCGTACACGTATATGCCATCGAGAAAGATCCTCGGATCTTTCTTTTTGATCTTTGTCGCTTGTTCAATGTTTACTGCTGTTTGACCCACGTCTTCCAGATCTACTCCCTTAACCGTTATTTCATCTGATTTTACTTCAACCCTTACATTACCAATTATCTTGGCTATTCTGGGTCTTCTTCCCCCAGAGAAGTTTTCAATTATGACCTCATTGCCCTGAACCTTCACTCCTATAGGGAAATGCGCAAAGACAATTTTGAGCTTGTATGTGAAACCTTTTCTTACGCCTTCGATCATGTTCTCAATCTGTGACGCTATGGTCCCTACTACCGCTGCTCTCCTCTTGTCTGGCCACAATGTTCCAATTGCCAGTTCCCCCTTCACATGTTCTATCACCGCATCCGCGTGTGAGAAATCGCGCTGAACCTCCCCTAACGGACCTCTAACAAGTACTTTCTTGCCTTCAATAGCTACCTCTACGTCACTCGGAATTTCAATCGTCCTCGACGCCGTGACTGTCTTGACCAAGTCGATTCTTCCTCGGTAAAGTGATTCTATTATGTCTTTGCTTGGCAACTTTTATATGTTTATTCACCATTCCCGTGTACAGGTATGGTTAAAAAGGCGTCGAGGACCGGCTGTAAGAAATGTGAAGCGAGGGGTTAAGTCAACCTCTACTCGGTTGAAGCCAAACTAACCCTCAATAGACGTAGGCTATCAGTTGCCCTCCAATTTTCTTCCCCTTTGCTTCTTCGTGCGACATTATGCCCTTTGATGTTGAGAGGATAAGTATGCCCAGCTCCCTTGACGGCAGAAACTGCTTTTCCCACTCCTCAAGCTTTTCAACCTTTGCGTAATATCTAGGTCTGATTGCACTACATTTGTTTATTCTCCCCAAAAGCTGAATCTTGAATTTTCCAAACCTGCCGTCATCGACGAACTCGAACTGTCCAATATACCCCTTTTTCTGTAAGAGTCTTAGGACATGCCCTATCATTTTTGAGGCCGGGTTAACCACACACTCTCTCTTATTTCTCAGTTCATTATTCATAATTGTCGCGAGCGCGTTTAGTAGGGGATCGTTCACACTCATGCCATTTTCATTCCTTAAGAATACTTCTTGAAACCGAGTTTCTCAGCCACCTCTCTAAAGCACCGGCGACACAAGTTCAACCCGTATGATCTTATGATTGGACCATAGCCTCCGCACCTTCTGCAAGGCCTGCTGCCCTTTCCGTATTCTCTCTTTCTTCGCCTTTCGTCAGCCACCTTGAACATCTCCCTATTCTAAATCACCGATGCCTTTTCGCTTTTCTACCGCACAGTCGCATATAACGTTAACGCTTCTTTTTAGTTTCCCGTAGATGCTTTTGAATTTTTATCTTTAGAATTTTGTTTGCCAACCCGGCGTCTACTCTCCCTCTAACCTGCCTCATGATTACCCCCATTAACAGGTTCGCTGCGTCTTCTTCCCGCCTTCTAACCAGCTCTATGTTTTCTTTCACGGCTCTATCTACTATGGCTTCCAGCTGATTCCTAGGAATCATCTTCAAGCCTAAATCTCTTATGGCTTCTTCCGCAGTAGCCTTCTCATGCTGTGCCAGCCAGGTCCATACCTCTGGAACCGCCTCCTTGGCTGCTATCGCCTTGTCAACCAGATCAAAGGTCTCCTCTATATGTCTCTCAGTAAGCTTCTCAACATCAACCCCCTCTCTCCTGAGATTCTTCAAGGTCTCAGTCAGCATAGCCGCCATGAATGTTGCCGAAATCTTAAACTCCTTAGCCATTCTTTCAAACAAGTCAGTGAAATCTGAGTTCATCATCTGTATTGCCAGTTTTCTGTTGATTTTGTACTCGCTCATAAGACGTGAAATCTTCTTGTCAGGCATTTCAGGTAGTTGTGATCTAATTCTTGATAATCGTTCTTCCGTAATCGAGACTGGTGGTATGTCAGTCTCAGGATACATCCTTGCCGCACCGGGTCTTGGCCTGGAATAGTGGGTTGTTCCATCTGGATATGCACCTCTGGTTTCGCTTTGAACTCCTGCGACAGCCATCTTTGCCCTTTCGACTACGGCGTGCAAGGCATCCCTGACTTTTTCTGGCCTGTCAGCAACTATTACGACAACGTCCATGTTGTCGGCTTGAATAACCTCTCTCAGCCTCTCGACCTCAATTTCTGTTATGCCAAAACCAGGCAGCTCATCTGTATGAAATATCCCACCAACTCCGCCCCAGAATTTTGCGTATTCGGCGATCTCTCTTCCAAAGCTTATACTTGGTTCAAGCTCGGTTTTTAGTAAACCACCGAATTTAGGTAAAACAACCCCTAAGACTACTCCCTTATCCTCCTTAATGGCATCTCTTATAATTTTGCACTTGGTTTTGCCAAAGACCTCGGTCACATCCAAGAAATCGTTTTTGAATTCCTCTTTTCCTACCCCTCTCTTCGCAAGCTCATCACGAATTCTTATTAGATTCGCTTGCCTCTGGATCTCATACTCTATGACCTTCGGAACCAGCTCCAACTCCTGAACTCCTTTTACTTCTATCAGTGCGCCTTCTCGTGTGGATATATTCAGGTCTTGACGGATCGTTCCTAGGCCGTGTGCAACCCTCCCAGTTGCCCTCAGCACCCTTCCAATCGCCAAGGCCACCTCACCAGCCTCCTCAGGCGAGTCTATCGTCGGCGCTGTGGCCAATTCCACGAGAGGTATGCACAACCGATCAAGTCTATAATGTGTAGTCACACCATTTTCTCCCGTCTTTCTCGCAGCATCCTCTTCCAAGCAAATCGTCTGTATAGGAACCTTCTTACCATTGACTGTTATTCCTCCGCCCAGAGATACTATGCAAGTTCTCTGAAAGCCTGTAGTGTTAGACCCGTCGATCACAATCTTTCTCATGACATGGATTTCGTCAACTGGTCTGGAATCGAGCATCAGTGCTATCGTCAGACAGACATCAACAGCCTCCGTATTCAACTCATGTGGCGGTTCTTCATCTAGTTCAACGAGGCAACTGGTGACATCATCTGCCTCGTAAAGGAATCCCCTGCCTCTTTTAAATTCGAAGGCGGCAGCAGCATCGGTTTCGCCAAGCTCGCTTTGCGTGGGTCTAAGTCTTCTGTAGAATTTTGTTTCAGGCTCTAAGGTTGATAGCTGTGATCTGCACGAGCAGAAAAGCTTGTGAGCTGTGTCCAGCTGTTGATGGATCCCTCGACTACGCCCGGATATGAGCGCAGTTCTCGAGTCCTATCTTTAAACCTATCTTCTTATAGTTGATGAGGCTGTTCACAACCCTGTCGCCCCTGAACAATTCATGTTTCTCTCTGATGTATCAAACCGCATCCGGTTTTTATGCCTGGTGGTTGCCAAGTGTTTTTCTTCGATCATGGTCACGGCCAGTCACTTCCATAGTAGCTTTTTTGTGAGATCTCTCCAGCTATGTTTTCTACAAGGAGCTCCCTCGCTCTTTCTGAACTCTTTGTTTGGCCGAGAACCCACATCGCTTTGACAAGAGCCGTTTCAGGCAACAGATCTTCAAGGGGAGTGACCCCTATCTCCTGCAGGTCCATTCCTGTGTCATATACATTCATGTTCACTCGCCCCCATATGCACTGGGATGTCATGCCGACCACCAGATCGTTTTTGATGGCGTTTCTCAGATGTTCGTACAAGCTTGATCCTACGTGGCCGAGGCCAGTTCCTTCCAAGATTATCCCACGGTAACCTTCATTTACATACCATTCTATTATTTTTGGGTTGAAACCCGTATGAAATTTTATCAGCGCCACCTTCTCCTCGAACTTTGGCTTCAAGACGACTTCTCTTTTCCTATCTCTTTTTCTATAGTCTTCTGTCAGCATCGTGATCTTTTCCTCTTCTACTCTGGCTATGGGAGGAACATTTATCGATTTGAACGCGTCCCTCCTGCTTGTATGGCACTTTCTAACCCTTGTTCCGCGGTGAATTACTGTCGTCTTATCCGATATTGTCTCGTGCATCCCCACTGCTACTTCTGCAAATGGAGCTCTTCCTGCAGCGTAAACGGCGTTCACCAAGTTCATCGCCGCGTCTGAGCTTGGGCGATCCGATGACCTCTGCGACCCCACAAGAATTACAGGAACTGGTAAGTTTTGTATGGCGAAGCTCAACGCTGCCGATGTGTAGGCCATAGTATCTGTTCCATGACAGATTACGACCCCATCTACTCCAGCTTCAATATGTCTAGCTGCCGACTCTGCCAGCTCAGTCCAATGTGATGGACTGATGTTTTCGCTGTAGAGACTGAACAGAACCTCTACCTCAATATTGGCTTTCTCCGAGATTTCTGGAATCGTGCTGTAGAGATCTCTCGCTGTTATAGCCGGATGGACCGCCCCAGTTCTGTAGTCTATCCTACTTGCGATCGTTCCACCCGTGCTTACGATGGCCACCCTTGGTAACTTTGGATTCTGCTCTGGCGGCGGAGGAGGCCGGAATGTAAGTTTCGCTCCGACACCCATTCTCTCGATCTTCGTTGTTGGAGTTACTTTTATACCGACATTGTATCCAGACTTGATCTTGATTACTATATGCTTGTCGTCACTATACTCTGATCTTGGAATCAATATTCCTTCAAATATTTGTCCATTTTCTAAAATTCTAATACGATCCTCAACTTTGACTCCTGCCTTCATGAGGGCTTCAAGAACCTTACCTCTATATCCCGGTAGTTCTTTTTCGCTCACTTTTCGTCAGCCCGAAGAATTTGATGTATTGCTCACATAAATAGTCAAATAATAATTTACTTTAAACCCTCTTGGAACGTGAAATAGCCAATACTTGCGAGTGGCCTTCAGGTTCCAGTATTCGCCAACACTGTTGCTACACGAAGCATGTTATCATATGACAACATGGACTTTTATGCATTGAAAGTTTCTGAATCCAGTACTTATCGTATATTAACTTTCGCACAGTTTCTGTTTTCACCATTGCCATTACCATCTCTTCTTACATTCAAGCTGGTTTTACAGTTTTCAATTATTTTCACTCAGTCATTTATAGGGCTTAAGTCAGAAGCTTGTAACCCAAACTCAATGAATCGTTTTAAATAAACTGTGTCCCTATATGATGTTTTGGATGGTGTTTCACTTGATTAGGAAAGCTGTCATCCCGGCCGCTGGTTTGGGGACTAGGCTGTTGCCGGTTACGAAGGAGACGCCGAAGGAGATGCTTCCCATATTTGCAAAGTCGAGAGATGGAAGACTGTGCATTAAGCCTCTGTTGCAGGCAGTCTTCGAGCACCTCTACGACGTTGGCGTCAGGGAGTTCTATTTTATTGTTGGACGAGGAAAGCGAGCTATCGAGGATCACTTCACCCCGGACTCAGGTTTTTTGGATGCATTGAAGGAGATGAGCAAGAGTGAGGCTATCAGTAGCCTCGGAGCCTTTTACGAAAAGGTGGAGGACTCAACTATAGTTTTCGTAAATCAGCCTAGGCCAGCTGGTTTTGGGGATGCCGTTCTCAAGTCCAAACCCCTCGTAAAAGAGGATTTTCTCGTCTACGCGGGAGATGCTTACGTGATTTCCCCAGAAAACGATTATCTGACTAGGCTTGTAGCAGCTTACAGGGACACGAAGGCGAAGGCAGCGTTCGTTGTGAAAGAGATAGAGAACCCGACGAGGTTCGGTGTGATAGAGGTGAGGAGCTTGAAGGGCAGTGTTCTAGAAGTCAGGCGAGCTGTTGAGAAGCCTGAGAAGCCTCCCACAAACCTTGCGATAATGCCTGTGTATGTCTTTGACCCAGCAATCTTTGAGGCTCTTCAGAAGATTGAGCTTGGAAAAGGTGGTGAACTACAACTCACGGATGGAATACAGAAATTGATCGAGTGGAAGCAAAGGGTCGTAGCAATTAAACTAAGTCCCGAGGATGTCTGGCTCGATGTAGGCACCTCTCAAGCCTTCTGGGACGCGCTGAGACTATCGTATCAACATCTTCAGGAGGAAAACTAATTCTGATAGATAGCATCACAAGAGGAGATGTCGAAGATGTGGCATCAGGTATGGACGACGCTTTTGAGGACGCTGATGTTCTACTGACTGGCGGGGCAGGGTTCGTAGGAAGCTGGCTCTGCGACGCCTTTATTCACCTTAAGGCACGCGTAACATGCCTTGACAACCTTTCAAGCGGAAGGATCAGCAATATAGACCACATACAGTCGGGAAGATTCACGTTTGTTAACAAAGATGTGTGCGGGTTTGAGACCGAAGAAAGATACGACTACATTCTTCACCTGGCAAGCATAGCTTCTCCAGAGGACTATGAAAAGCGACCAGATGAGGCGTTGCTATCAAATTCCCTCGGTAGCTACAGGGTTTCGGAGGCGGCTAGGAAGGGCGACTCAATCGTACTCTTTGCCTCCTCGAGTGAGGTTTATGGCGACGCAGAAGTTGTTCCCACACCAGAATCTTACTGGGGGAGCGTGAACCCTTTGGGTGTGCGGTCATGCTATGACGAGGCCAAGCGCTTCGGCGAGTCCCTGTTCATGGCTTACCATCGCCGCTACGGCGTAGATGTGAGGATCGCTAGGATCTTCAACACGTTCGGGCCGCGGATGAGGGCGGATGGAGCATATGCAAGGGTGATCCCGCGTTTCATCACACAGGCGCTGAGGGACCAGGCGATGACAGTCTACGGTGACGGTTCTCAGACAAGATCCTTCTGCTATGTCGCAGATACTGTGAAGGCTCTCTTGCTTCAGCTGGTCAGGAAGAACGCTCGCGGAGATGTCTTGAACATTGGAAACACGTGTGAGATAACCATACTTGAACTTGCCAAGAAAATCAGGGATGCCGTCCAAAGTGGGTCCGAGATAACTTTCTATCCCTCCAGGCCAGATGACCCGAAGCGAAGATGCCCGAACCTGACTAAGGTTAAAAAAATCTTGGGGTGGACCCCAAAAACTTCCCTGAGCGATGGGCTGGATAAGACAATTGAGTGGTTTCGAGCATGTACCCAAGATTCACGATGACAAAAAGTGCTCTAATAGGATACGTCTATTAGTAGCTTTCTAATGCTTCTTGTCTACCGATCTCACGGTTAAATTAATTTGTTGATGACGAAGTCTATGGCTTCTTTGGCCCCCTTTCCATAGGAACCTTCTGTTACCAAGTTTGCCACGCTCTTTAATGCCTGATCTGCATTCGAAACCGCTATACAGTAGCCTGCCGCCCTGAACATCGACAGATCATTTTCTGCATCCCCGATCGCCGCCACTTCCGCTCTTTCTATTCCCAGCATCTCTGTTGCAAGGGTTAGGCCATTACCCTTGTTCGCTTTTGGATCCTTTATAAAGATGATATATCTCATCTTTGACCTCTCAATACCCTTTTCGATATCAGCCAGCACTGGAGCATACGTCAAATCTACACCTAGATTATGGTTCAAAGCGATTTTTTGGATTAGTTTGATGGCTTCCATACGACCTATGACCATCACGTCAGTTAGCCTAGCAGTTTTGTCTTTCCTATTCTTGGATGGCATTTCAACAAGACCTCTTGCTTCCTCCATTATCACTCTAGATGCTTCCTTCACCTTTTCTGGGTTCCCTATCATGACCTCTTCTCCAGTCTTTTGGTTTACTACGATGCCGCCGTTCTCAGCGATGATGGGGCCAGAAGTTTTGAAGTCAAAATCCTCAAACAATTCTTTAATAAAAGCGGACGTTCTAGCGGTGGCTAGAATCACAGGTATACCCATGTTCTCAGCTCTCTTTATGGATTCCACGGCTTCAGAACTAATCTTCCATAAAGCATCTGTTAGTGTGCCATCCACATCGCAAGCGATAGCCTTTATACGCATAGGGTAGCCCACATAGAATTTTCTGATAAACGGTCTGATCGCAAATGTCTGCTAGGATTAAGTCCACTGATTTGTTTTAAGTCTTATGGTTATAGTTGGAGCATTTTCACTGGTCAATGTGAGTAGATCTTCATTTGAGCGAGAGTTTTGATAGTCTGCTCGACTAGTTGAGCAACTTCTGTTTTAGTGCCTACATCAACGTTTTGATGTTGGTATTAGCTTCTCTGTCCTTCTTTGCTTTGGCTAGTACCATGTACTTCTCTTATTTTTTTCCATCGCACCATGAAACTGTCCCGCCAATTTCTATATTTTGACGTCAGTTCTGCGTCAGGTTTCACCACATCTGTGACCCTGAGCAATCTTTCGGCCGCCTCACCAACATTTTTGAACAGCTTCAACTCAAGAGCAGCAGGCATCAAGGCGCATATTGTGGTTCTCTCATCCATTACCTTTACGGTTTTCTCATAGACGGACGCCCTCATCTTGTTCCAAAAAGAACTCTTTGTTCCCCCTCCAATGATTTTGACCTCATTCACGACTTCGAAAAGCTCCTCGTATAATTTGATGTAATAATATTCTAGGAAGCTTGTTCCGAGCAGCATAGATCTGAGAATTTCACCTCTAACCTCGCCTTTAGATCGGTCTTCTGGCCATAATCCTGCGAAGGCCGCTCCCATTGAAGGATCATAAAATGGGCTCCTGTCTCCCGGCGGGAAATAGAATATTTCTTTACCAGGTTCAATTCGTTCAGCGTAAGAGAAAGCTGTCTCCAAGCTTATCCCCAAAATCTTTTCTGAAAACCACTCAAGCATTCTCCCAGTCATAGGCCCAGCCGCGGTCCCCAGGAAACCATGCAAAGGATGCTTATGATAGTATATTGCTGGGTGGCGCTTGGGGGTTTCACAGACAAACTTTATGAACGTCGTGGTTCCACAGCCAACCCCGAGGTCACCTGTTTGCAGACAGCCCAAGGCAAGTGCTGAAGCGTTCCCATCAGTCATTCCATGATGGAGCCTCGCGTTCTCCAACCCCAGTTTCCTCGCCAACTTACTTTTTGCCAGGCCTACATGTGAACCACTGGGAACTAGAGTGGGCAACAGGTCAACTGATACTCTTGCATCCTCAAAAATTGAGGTGAACCAAACAGGTTTTTCGCGTGTCACATCCACCCCGAGTTTGAACGCATTGGTGTAGTCCGTGGCTAGATTTTCCCATTTTTCCCCTTCCCTGAAGAAGAGACTGTAGACCAACCAAGAGGAGGGAGAGACTATCCATCTCACCTTCTTAAACCTACTCTCTTCAATACGCATTTTTTGAACTATTTTCGGTAACGGCGACATCGGAGAGGTCTCGACGCCTCTTTCAGCTAACTCCCTTGCTGAAGAATATTCTTTGAGTTCTGAGGCTTCTTCAGGAGCTTTCGTGTAGTACATGATTGGTGAAAAGACGGGGTGACCAAACTCGTCTACCAGAAGGATTGTGCCTGAGGATCCTACTACACCCACTATCTTACTTTCAGAGGGGTAGTCGCGAAGAATGTCTGCGGGTGAAGATTTGACCAGTGCCTCGATCCATTTCTCTGTAGTCTGTCCCTTAATTCTGGCCCTTCCGCAGCCTAGAAGATTCCCGCCTAGATCGCAGCTGTCAACTTTTATACTTGTCGTACCAAGATCGATTCCAATGAGTTTCTCGTCTTCCAAGAAGAATCAACCATTAGGTTTTGCAGTATGGTCTTAATTAGGGTGACCCATTTAATACGTTTTTGCGGAGGCTGGAAGCTACCTTGAGGCTCGGCATGTCCACTCTGGCTTACGAAAGCTTTGGTATCATTGAGGCTGTAAGAAGGATAAAGGCGGTCGGCTTCGATGATGTTGAAATATGCGCTGACAGGACACACTTGGATCCTAGGGTCTCCTCGATAGAGGAGGTTCGGAGAGTCAAAGATTTGTTGAATAGAATAGGTCTGAGGCCGCATTCCTTTCATGCCCCGTGGACCGATGTTGATTTGGCTAGCCCGGAGAGTTTCAAGAGAGAATCCTCCTTGAAGGCGATGATGAAAACCATCGACTACTGTGCGAAACTCGGGTGTCCGATAATGGTTCTTCACGCGAATTCTAGTGAGAGTTTGAAGTGCTTGACAAGGAAGGCCATGAAGCAGAACACGAAAGATTCTGTCAAGACATTGGCAGAGTACGCCTGTGGTCTGAATGTGAAGATCGCCCTGGAGAACCTTCATGAGCATGGTGTCGAAAGGTTTGGTTCAACGGTCTCTGATTTAAAAATCATTATAAAGAATGTGGGGTTCGACTGTGTTGGGATCTGCCTTGACACTGGACACGCTAACATGATACACAGGGAGGGCTTTTCGCCCGAAATGGAGATAGGTAGGGCTGGGAAAGATCTGTTCTCTCTTCACCTGCACGATAACGATGGTTTGGAGGACCGCCACTGGCCCCTGGGACGTGGGACAATAGACTGGCACAAGGTCCTTGAAGCGTTGGGAAGAGCAAATCCTGACCTCGTCTTGATGCATGAGGTGTTTGGCGACGGAAACCCAGACAGGATCGCCACAGAATGCATTAGGAACACTGAGCAATATTTCTCATAATTATGATGTGCGCTAGCTAGTTTATCGACGGTTGACTGGAAAAACCTGAACAAAAAAGAGAGGGTGCTTGAAACCATAACGTTTTGAATTGTTTTGACAGAAAAGGAATCTAAGATCTTTCTTCAATGTCTGCTGCAAGAAGAGAAACTAGGTCAGAGGACAAAGGGAAATCAACATCATTTTTGCTTGAACCACTTCTCCAGCGTCGCCTTCTCCTCCATCCTCTCATACCCGGCGGAAATCTTTCCAAGAGCCTTTCTAACCCTCTCCTCAGAGAAGTTGTGTTCCCCACAAAGGAAACCTATTACACCATCAGCCTTGGGTTCTTTCCATTTGATTTCGTAAGCTTTTGTTGCTGGAGGAGTCAGAAAGAAGTTGAAGACTTCTTCAATGTTGACATCGCCCTCCCACTTGATGTTTGCCAATACACGATCCAGGGTCTTGTACTCCTTGACCAAGCGTAGCGCCGTTTTTGGTCCAACGCCCTTGACGCTGGGGTTGTAGTCTGTACCAATGAGTATTCCAATCGTTATCAGCTGCTCCCTCGTTATCCCCAAATTGTTAAGCGTCCTCTCAAGTTCAATGACTTCTGGTTTGACCTCAACGTAAACATCTTTTCTAGGTAGCCTTCTTCGACCTGTTATGGAAAGATTTCTGGCCAAACGGGGGGAACCGAATAGGAGACTGTCCCAGTCTTGAGACGCGCCAGCCCAGATGTCGCCCTCCATTGCCATCATAGCCAACTGCGCCTCCCCCTCACTTGGAGCCCGTACGGAGGGCACTCCCATGTAATCTAAAAGTTGAATGGACTCCTCAACCATTTTTGGAGTCAGTTTTGAAGATGCTTGGGCGTACACCATCCCCTCTTCACCCTTCTCCAAGGCCTTGATCCACCTCTTCATCGCCTCCTCCCTAACAGCCCTTCTAGCCCTGATGGTCCATTTCTTGAATCTTGGAGGCATACCATCCCAAACGAACACGGGTTTAATGCCAGCCTCAACAAAATTGCTTACCCGGTAGAGTATTCCTGAGAGATGGGAAGTTACCCTGCCCTTCTTGTCTCTGAGAGGTTCACCTGTAAACTTTCTCCTTATTCTGGCGAGGAATTGATAGACCGTATTGTACCCGTCTATGCCTATAACCCTTCCAGCAAGATCATCCAACTCCACTTCTCTAGCTGGAATTAAACTGCCTATCTTTACCCCCATACTCCCACCATCCTTACACACAAAAATGTTGACTTAAACGAACAGAATGGCGCTAGACCAGCTCGACGACTCTCTCTCCTTTGGTGAGGTTGCGGACGCGGATCACGCCGCAAACCTCGAGGTTCATCAAGGCCTTGTTGAATGGCCCGAAACTCAATCCTTCCTGAAGTTTACTAATAGAATTGTACAGTTTGTTGTCTGTGGATGAGCCACCGCTTTTCTCAAGAAGCTCAACTATCAATGTGTGAAGCGGACGAGGCGCCAAAAGACCACCACATAAATAACAATGGAGGCTAGGCCACGGGGGTAGCTGGCTTGGCAACCACTTTTATGCGCTTAGAAATTCCTCCATACCAAGACTCCATCTCTGGAGTTACGCTTGGACTAACCTTTTCCATGGCCATCGTGAAATCTTTGAGGGAAACCTTCTCCTCCTTCATGCTCCTTCTTAAAGCACTCATAGCAGCCTCTCTGCACAGGGCCTCAATGTCAGCACCAGAGTAGCCCTTCGTCGTCCTGGCAAACTCGGTCAGGTCCACGTCTTTGTCCAAGGGCATGCCCTTTGTATGAATCTTGAAGATCTCCAACCTGCTCTCCTCGTCAGGTGGAGGAACGTAGATCAGACTGTCAAACCTGCCAGGCCTAAGCAGAGCTGGATCCAATATATCTGGTCTGTTCGTGGCCCCGACCACAACAACACCCTGAAGGCCTCCAATGCCATCTATCTCCGTGAGAAGCTGACTGACAACCCTCTCTGTTACGCCGGAGTCACCGTACCCAATTCCTCTCCTAGGAACAACAGAATCCAACTCATCTATAAATATCACAGCCGGAGCCGCCATTCTTCCCTTCCTAAAGATCTCCCTAATCCCCTTTTCCGACTCTCCAACCCACTTGCTGAAGACTTCGGGACCCTTGATGCTGATGAAGTTTGCTTCACTCTCGGTGGCCACGGCCCTGGCGAGTAGGGTCTTGCCGCAGCCAGGAGGCCCGTAAAGCAGTATGCCCTTAGGTGAATGGATCCCCATCTTCTTGAACACGTCTGGATGCTTGATCGGCCACTCAACTGCCTCAACTAGACGGTCCTTCACATCTTTTAGTCCGCCAACCTCGCTCCAACGCGTGGTGGGGATCTCTATGTAGACCTCTCTCATAGCTGTCGGCGTTATCTCTCGAAAGGCGTTCATGAAGTCATCCATGTTTACCTCCATCTTCTCCAAGATCTGAGGCGGAACCCTCTCTTCCTCTAAGCTGATGCTCGGCAGGTACCTCCTGAGAGCCTTCATCGCGGCCTCACGACACAGAGCAGCTATGTCTGCCCCGGTGTATCCGTGGGTTGACTCACTCAATCTGCGCAGATCTACATCCTCAGATAACGGCATCCCCCGCGCATGGATTTGAAGCATCTCGTGCCTTCCATGCTTGTCTGGGACACCTATTTCTATTTCCCTATCAAACCTGCCAGGCCTCCTCAATGCGGGATCAATCGCGTTTACACGGTTGGTAGCCCCTATCACGATTAAATCACCCCTGGCTTCAAGCCCGTCCATTAGAGACAGAAGCTGAGCAACAACCCTTCGCTCAACCTCGCCTGTAACCTCTTCGCGCTTCGGAGCAACAGCGTCAAGTTCATCGATGAAGATGATGCTTGGCGCGTTTTCCTGCGCCTTCTGGAATATCTCGCGGAGCCTGCGTTCTGATTCGCCATAGAATTTGCTCATGACCTCAGGGCCATTTATGGAAAAGAAGTTTGCGTCTGACTCATTTGCCACAGCCTTTGCTAATAGGGTTTTCCCACACCCGGGTGGACCATGAAGGAGTACGCCCTTTGGTGGCTCTATGCCGATCCTCTGAAACAGCTCCGGGTGCCTAAGAGGCAGCTCAACCATCTCCCTGATCCTCTGAATCTCCTCTTGGAGACCTCCTATGTCCTCGTATGTGACCATGGGGATCCCTCTCTTCTCCGGAGATGGCTCCGTCAAGACCTTCAAGCTGGTGGTCGGCGTGACCTTTACTACTCCGCGAGGTCTAACGCGGGTAACAGAAAATGGAATCGCGCTGCCCAAGATCGTGACAAAGACAGAGTCGCCCTCAACCAATGGGATCTCAAGTAGCCTGTTCTTGACGAAGCTCTCAAAGTCTCTGTCAACATTCAATCGCATGTCTATGGGCGCTAAGGTGATGTTTTGAGCCTCCTTGATGTCAGCCTTCTTGATGATGACGTAGTCATTTATTGCGATGCCGGCGTTTTTTCTTATTATCCCGTCGATTCGAATCAGACTCTTTCCCTGATCTTCTGGGTAGGCCGGCCAAGCAACAGCTGCGGAGACCTTTTTACCGTCAATCTCGATGACGTCTCCGGCTGTTATGCCTAACAATTGCATAGTTTCACTATCTACCCTCGCCTTTCCGCGCCCGATGTCTCGTTGCTTCGCCTCAGCAACCCTCAACTGAGCTTCTTTTACCATCAGCTAGTCCTCAACTTGGGGTCTGATTCTGATAGATAAGCATCTTGCGACATTTATAAAAGTAGTGGGAGCGTAGAAAGTCTGACCTTAGATTCTCCTGACCGAAACCACATCGACCTCGCTCACATCGCTCAGTTCCTTTATGGACCTCTCCACGTCATCGATCTTCCCGCTCTCTTCCTCGGGCATCAGAATGTAAGCAATTAGTAGATTGAGGCCGAAGGCTATTGGCTCCTCATCATATTTGTAAACAGAGGTATTTGCAGGAAGATTCCTCTCTATCTCTTTTCTCAACTCGCCAAGATCAGCTTCTACATCTTTAGGAAATATTTTGAACTTGGCAACAACCTGATTCATAAAAATCACTAGGATCCTGCAAAGCCGCATTTACGCATTATCGTGGAGACGTCTCCCGCAATATCCCCTCTTTTTTTACCATTGTCTTGCGAGAGGCTTATATGCATTACTCTTTCTGGTTCTGTAAAGTCTTCGGGACGTGAATTTCTAAAAACCTTTTTGGGGTAGGGGTCGTTTTCATGAAGCGGTTCAAGAAGAAGACGCTGAAGACCATGCAATTCAGACTGCTGATGATTCCATTGCTGATAAGCCTGGTGCTAGTGCTCCTGGGGGAAATCGCCCTATCACCAGCAATGATGATGGCCGCCACAGCGTCATTCGTGCTCACAACACTGGCGTCATCAGCAACAGTAGTAGCCAGCAAGATTACACAGCACTTACCTTAAACCCCTCTTTTTTGATCGAGTGTGCGAAAGTCATTCTAACTATTTAGCTTCTCTTTCAAACATCTCAGCTAAATCCGGCATGCCTATCAATTATTGCAGCTTTAGCGAGGCCTCTTAGATGTGCCCCGAATCCACTTCTAGCTTCCGGGGAACTCAATCCAAAATCACGAGATGCAGGTCCTAGCCAACCTTTAATCGGCTGGACAGGTGAAACCACTGTGTCTTAAAGAATCCAACAAAGTGAGAAGAATGAGAAAAATGTGAAGAAAATGACTTTGTGTTATTCTATTAATATTGAACTAGTAAAAGCAAAATAAAACGGGCGCCGTTGTATTTGAACCTTAAACTAAGTGGCGAAATATTCGCGCTTCATCCTTTTTCCTATGAGGAATTTAACCACTCAAAGAACAGTAATCTGGCTCAGTTAGAGCACACTACTTGGGTGACTCTTCCAACAACCCTCTCTTTTTTCTATTATCCACGCGTTTGGAAAGTACATTTGCAAACCCGTGGACATGGAGTTCGCCATGATCTCTATCTTCTTCAATCTTCTCTTCATATCTTACAATATAAAATTCTGGTTCTACCAGTCTTAGCAATTCATTATGTCTGAAATAATGTAATATCACACTTGATAGTTCGCTTACCCTTCCAGTTGTTTTTCCAAACCCAGGATCATCTACGGTATGAACCTCTAGGAACAATATGCCCTCCGGCTTAAGGCACATTGTAATCTTCTGCAGTAACGATGTAAGATCCTTCTTTGGGATGTGATCGAGGCATGTAGCTGATGTAACAAGGTCAAAGAAACTATTCGGGTAGTTCCAATACCTAGCATCGCATTGTATAGGGTTCACCTTTTTTTCAAGGCCAAGAGATCTAGCGAACTGCATTAGTTTTTGCAATGCAACCTTTGATGTATCAATAGCAGTAACACAGAAT
>Ga0172363_10000203_pt1 | contig 40541 bp, 32 predicted proteins | sample LakKivs2_kivu2a2_FD_114541 | JGI IMG/M metagenome (GOLD analysis project Ga0172363, IMG submission 114541) | Sediment microbial communities from Lake Kivu, Rwanda - Sediment s2_kivu2a2 | ecosystem: Environmental > Aquatic > Freshwater > Lake > Sediment | place: Rwanda: Western Province, Lake... | reverse complement strand
CTGGAGGGCCGGCAGGCTCTGCACCTCCACCAGCGAGGGGATGGCGAACAGCTGGCTGGCGCGGTACAGGGCGGGCAGGTCTTGCTCGGGAACATAGCCCAGCAGGTGGATGTATGGCTCAATGCCCAGCTGCCTGGCGAGGTATTTGAGGCGCGGGTGCTCACTGCCGCGCCCCACCACCAGTAAGTGGGCGGGGTGCTGATCACACACCACGCGCATGGCACGCAGCAGGATGTCGAGCTTCTTGTCTTTCATCAGCCGGCCCACCGAAAGGATGCGCGGCCCTTCCGGCAAGTGCAAGCGAAGTTCGACATCTTCCCCAGGTGTTTTAAGCGGGCTATAGCGCTGGATATCGACCCCATTGGAGATCACGGTGGTGGGCGGACGCAGCCCATGCGCCAGGAAGTCACGCTGGTGAGTGCGGGTGCAAAAGACCACGTGCTCGAAGTGGTTGAGGTTGCCCACCGCCACCTTCCACACGAGCCGTTCGAACAAGCTGACCAGACTGCCCAGGTGCAGAAACTGGGAGACATAACTTGGCAACGAGTAACAGGAGGAGATGAAGGCCGGGCGATTTTTCCAGCGGGTGAGGATCAGGGCGTTGCTGAGCACGACATTCTCGTGGGTGTGGATGACATCCGGCCGGAACTGATCGGTGAGCCTGCGGATGGCCGGCGGCAGCATGACAGGGATAGGGCCCTCCCACCAGCCCGGGTTGGGTAGCCCGAAGATGCGCAGAAGGCGCACCCCCTGGTCTTCCGACTCATAGGGCAGGTGCCGGTCACTGCCGGTGACCACGGTGACTTCGTGGCCGCGCTGCACCATGGCGCGCGAGATTTTTTGGACAACGAGGGTTACCCCGCTCAGTGTGGGCGGGTAACCGTGGCTGAACATCAAGATGCGCATCGACGATATCCTCAATAAGCGATTTTGGCTTGCTTTTCCGCCTTTCGCAGCAGCCGGCGATAAAATGGCAGGATCAGAAAATAGGGTATCAGGTAATATAACAGGCGAAACAGGATTACGGCAAGCACCGCCTGTTCAAAGTGTACTCCCAGCAGGGCATAGATGCCGGCCATGGAGCCTTCCTGGATGCCGAAGCCGCCCGGCACCATGGAAAGCAGCCCGGCCATGATGCCAATCACATACCCCGAGACCAGCGTGCCGACCTTGACCCCAGGGCCGAGCGCTTCGAACACAAAGCCCAGGGCAACGATGCTGGAGGTAAAATCGAGCAGGGTGAGCAGCATGACCCACAGCAAGACCAGGGGGCGTTTGCGAATCGCCTGGGTGCCGCAGGTGAGGGTTTCATCGAACTGGTCCAGCCAGGTGTGCAGGTCGCGTTTGAATAGTCTTTTGATCAGGGTATCCAACAGGTTGATGATCGGGCGGCGCCTTGAGGGAAACAGCACCAGCACGGTGATTAAAACCAGCACCAGGCCGAAGATGAGAGTCATCATCCCCAGCCCGATAGCCACCCCTTGGGGCACACGGGCGTGGATCATCAGGTAAATGAAGCTCAGCGGCAGGATGGTGAGCATGTCGACGCTGGTGAGATAGTAATGCAGGAACGAGGAAGTGAGCACTTCATTGAGCGTGACGTTATACATCTTCATCAGCAGGTAGCGCAATGAATATCCCACCACGCCGCCGGAGGTGAGCACATGGTTAACCACCGAGGAGATAAAGCACGCCTCTGCCAGCTCGGCCAAGGGCATGGCGATCCCCAGCATACGGGCAACCACGGCGTAGGCCAGGCTGTAAAACGTGTACGAAAGGACGGTAAACGCCAGCACCAGAGGAATGAAACGCCAATCTGCCTCGAGCAAGACCTGGTGGATATCCTGCCAGTCCAATGCCACCAATACCGCCCCTATCACCAGGATGGTGATGATCAGGACCGTAACTAACCGACTTTGAGCTGGTTTGGCGACTACCATCATCAATTGCGGGTAATGATCAATAAAAAGTCATTTATACGCATCAGTGACTCACCTGCAAGGTGTAATCCGTGCAGCGATTATACCCCGATAAAAGAGGTCGATGCAGCTCCATGCGGAGGGGATAGACGACTCAGCGATGCAGGCAAAGGCATTCCACAAGCTGGATTCTGGGCATTGCTTTCTGATGAAAGGTTAAAGAAATGACTGAACGGACAGATATATAATCAATAAGCTCAGAAAGGATCAGATAACAAATGGAAATTGAGTTTCTTAATTATTTTCTGCGGCAGTGGGATAGATATTTCCCCGGTGCCGAGCTGCCTATCACCTACTATTACACCGATCACCCCCTCCATGAAGACCTGAGCGGGAACCAGGTAGTGGATCGCTGCCTGATCGGTAACATGCGGCGCGTGCGGCAGGGATTCCCCTTCGTGTACGATGCTGATACCCCAGGATGCTCGGGAGGCAAGCGCTACACCGGCTTCACCCGAACGCTGCGCCCTAATTTCGATTATTTTCTATCGTGCGGTCTGGCTGGTGAAGTGGAGGGAGAGCGTTACAAACGAGACCCCGAGCTGGTGAGGCAGTACCTGCTTCAGCACCCACCATTCGATGCACCCGGTAAGTACCTGGTGTTCAAGCGCTGGGATAAGCTTGTGAGGCAGGATGAGCCGATGGTAGTGGTTTTTTTCGCCACTGGCGATGTGATGAGCGGTCTATTCGCCCTGGCCAATTACGATATGGCCGAGCCGGATGGGGTGATCACCCCCATGGGTTCGGGTTGCGCCCAAATGATCGGGTACCCCATCGAGCAGGCCAGGCAGGAGAAGCCGCGCGCCGTGCTGGGCATGTTCGATATATCTGCCCGCCCGCACGTGAGCAAGGATGAGCTGACATTTTCCATGCCTATCGAGCGCTTCAGGCAGCTGGTCGGGTACATGGATGAAAGCTTCCTGATCACCAAATCGTGGGAGAAGATAAAAGGCAGGCGGGCCTAGCCTCTATCGTTGGGTTAAAAATCATCACCACTGAGAACCCAGTATAGGCATTGCCCAGTGGTGATGTTTTATTGATGATGGCTGCTATTTTATTGCAGGTGCCTGCCTTACTTCACATCCACGGTGATGGTGATGGTCTGCTTGGGGGCCACGCCGGTTTCCCAGCTGCGCTCGTAATCGAGGGTGAGGGTGGTGGTGCCCGGGTTGAGTGCCTGGAAGAAGATGGTCAGCTTGCCGGGAGCGCCAACGATGGGGGTGGATGAGGAGGGTTCCTCGAACTGCGGCTCTCCCATTTGCGCCAGCACATTGGTGTCAGCAATGGTGGCGAACCAGTTATACCCGGTGGAGGGGTTCGACTCGAGGGTGATCATCATGACTCCACCAACCTTGAGCTGCTGGGTGGTGCCATCGGCGCTGGCATCGAGCTGCAGGTTGGCGACTTTCCCGGAGATGATGGGCAGCATCTGCTGGTTGTTGGCTGGGATGGTTTCGGTGATGCCCTTGGAGGAATCAGCCTGGGAGGTGCTCTCATCTGCGCCTTGGGTGGGTGAAGTTTGTGCACCGCAGCCTGCCAGGGATGCGCACAGGATTAGGGTGACCAGGGTAAGGGTGATTTTCGTGAACATTCTTGCTCTCCTTTTTCTTTTATCGGTTTTCGCCCATAAGACGAATGGAGGGGAAGTATTGTTCCGGTAAAGTGAATTATAGTACAAAACCATGCTGGCGAGGGTACCCTGAAGTATTATTCGCATAGCCGATGGGTCGCTACCAGCAAAGCTGTTCAATGGGAGGGGATTCAGGAATCCCTGGCATCACCTGCATGCATTGCCAGGCTGAGATTTATGGGTGCTGGCGGATAACAGGTCGCCAGGCTGCGATTAAGGCTGGGCAGTATCCGTTGGATAGGGTTGTTGGTTGTCGTTACCTGGCATAGGTTGCCCCTGGCCATTACCGGAGCCACCGTTGCCGGGCATTCCGTTGGGCTGGCCGTATTTGTTTCCATCACCACTATCACCGGGACCCTCGGTGGGCTGCCCGAATTTATTCCCATCGCCGTCATTTTGAGGCATCTGGGTGGATTGCCCTGATTTGTACCCATCACCAGTACTGTCACCTTCGTTGGGTGCCGGCGTGCCATTCGGAAAACCGGGGCCAATTCCTGGCTGCTGGTTGTCGGGTGATCCACCAGGCCCGTTCTGCCTCTGCAGCCTTTCCTGGATCTCCATCCTGAAAGTCTTGGGATCTGCTTTACCCAGGGCACTCAACTGGAGCTGTGCTTGCAGGCGCTCTTGGAGGAGCCGCATGGCCGGCTGAGCCTGTGGGGGTAGCTGGCCGATCAACCGCTGCACGATCATTTCCTGCTTACCTGCGTGGCTCATAATCTGCTGCAAGGCAGATTCCAGCTGGGTGTCATTCATTTGCGCAGCGAGCTCAAGGGCATTGTTCAGCTCTTGCTGGTATTGGTCGGAGGTTTGATCACTGACTATCCTGCCCTGGGCTACCAGGCTGGAGATCTCGTTCACACGGCTATTGGTGTAATCAAGGGTCAGATTAAGCCTGGATTGGGTGGAGAATGTGAGTGAGTAGCGCAGATTTTCGCTCCAGGTCTTGAGCGGGTATAAACGGTCGCCGGGAAGACTGTCTTGAGCAGCAAATACGGTGATGCCGCTGCTTGCCAAAACAATGACCAGGGCGATTAGCACGGCGAAAGCAGCTTTCAGCAATGGGGAGGGATGTACCAGCCATGGGAAGCCCGATATTCGACGAGCATCACCGCCGTGCTCTGGGTTGAGCTGGGTGGCCAGGTCCTGGCGGAAGCTTTCGGCCTGGGCGAGAAATTGGCTTTTTATCTGGCCGGCTTTTGCGAGGTCTATGGGTGAAGCCGACCGTAAGGGCGCCAGCGCTCGTTTTCCAAATTCATCCAGCTCATTTTCTGCCCTGCTCATATATTCACATCCTCATAACGGTTCATAATACGCCGCAACGCTTCCAGGCCGCGGTGTTGCAATGCCTTGACGGCCCCGACAGGCTTGTTAAGTGTGCGGGCAATCGCTTCATTCTCCCAATCCTCGAGGTATTTGAGCACAATCACCTGGCGTTGTTCGGGAGTGAGCAGCGCCAGCGCCTGGCGGAGCTGCTGGTTGCTGTCTTTCTCGGTGAAGCTGGTATGTGGGTCTCCGCTCGAATCGGTCAGCGGAAGCATATCCAGAGAGAGAGAAGGCGGGGTCTTGCTGCGGTAATAATCGGTGACCCAATTATGGGCAATACGATACAGGTAGGCTTGCAAGTAATCTTGCGGGCCGCTATTGCGTTTCAAGGCAGCTAAAAACCGGCTAAAAGTCTCTGACATACACTCACTGGCTAAGTCCTCATCGCCCAACATGCGATATGCATAACGATAAATCCCTTGATGGAAGGTATCGAAGATTTCTTCGAGTGCCTGGGCTTCGAAGCGTTTTGCTCGCTCCAACAAAGCCTGTTGCGGGTTATTTTTCATAATCTATGACGTAAAGTACCTTCTAAAGGAACGGGTGATTCACCTGAGTTTAGCTTTCAATTTTATCGCAGATCATCAAAAATATAAAACAGCGGTGTGAGAAGAACTCGACACCGCTGAATGATAGACCCCTGAGGTTATTTACGGTTGAACATTCATTGGCGCGCCCATCGACATGGGAACGTAGACGGTGATCAGTGTGACCTGATAGACACCGTCCACCAGATTACCGTGGATGGCCACGATGTCATTCACAGCCAGCTGGTCGAAGGTGATGGGCAGGCGGTTCCCGGTTTCCATCTCACCATCATTTCCCTGGATGATCTTGTAAATCTGGGTGCTGTCGTTGGCTTGCAAAGTCAATGTCATCCCGATAGAGGCTTTCACCTGTGCGTTACCATGGGTAATGCTCACGGTGAGCGTCTGCGTTACGGTATCGATGGCAGTGATGGAGCCTTGCAAGTAGAAGGGCGTGCGCATGCGTGATGATTGCCCCTGGCTGCCATTTCTGACTTCATTGGTTTCTCTAAATTGATTGTGGTTTGCATTTTGAGAATGCTGCGCTCCCTGCGATTGATTATGGTCCTGAACTTGATGCTCTGCCTGTTGCTGGAGCTCCTCAGGAAGGTTCTGGGTGATTGCACTACCCCCATTGGCAGCATTTCCGTTATTATTTCCCGGTGTCTTGGCCAGAACGGGTACCGCACTGGTTGCCAGCAGCACCAAGATGGCTCCGAAAAAAGCTATCCTTTTCATAATTTTCAATCTCCTATTAGCGAATTTAATGTGCGAGCAAGGCCATTCCATGCTCCCATAAGTTTAGACGGTAAATTATTGGAGTAGATATGGCTGGAGCAACATACTCATAAATGGTTAACCAGCAGGCAGTATGAAAAATCGGAGGTGGCGACCCGGGCTATTGGCTGATTAACTGGTGCAGCCTGGCCATACGAAAGGTGGATTCCAGCTCCAATGCCCGCGGATTGCGGGGAAACTCGCCGAGGCCCATGTGCATGCCGGCATACAGGTAGTATAAGAAATAAAAAAAGCGCTGTGGGGGGCCACAGCGCTGCTTTAGTACGTGCAATGAGTGTATGATTATGGCAGGCAGTTCAAAAGCGCGCCGGAGGTGATGCGGGTGGCGGTGAAGATATCGTCTGCCAGGGAAGCGTGGCTGCTGACGTTCTGCCCAACTTCCAGATAATCAAAGGTGATGGGTGTAACGGTACCGTCGGCATTGCGCAGCAAAAAGCGGGTGGTGCTGGTGGTTTGCAGGGTTACTTGCTGGCCGATATATGGATTTGCCTGGCGGTTGCCACACACGACATCGATGGTGATGGCCAAATTGACATCGTCTACTGCGGTGATGGTGCCTGAAAAGGTGTAGGGAGCGGCGATGCCAAACCCATTGCGGGTGCCAGATGCATAGCCGTACCGGATGCCTGTACCGAGGCCAATCTGGGCGCTTGAAGCGGAGCCGTACTGGCTGCCAGCGCCGGTTCCAATCTGCGTGCCGTCGCAGATGCCGGTGCCGCTGCCACTATTTTGTGCGGGACCCTTGGCGAAGGCGGGTACTACCGATAAAGCCAACATGATAACTACCAGACTGACTACTGCTAACTTTTTCATTTTTTTCTATTCCTTTCTAGCTATAAAATGGTTTGGTTGGTATTGCACGTTCTTGACCATTATGACGTCAGAGATACCTGCGAGATATGGCTCAGGAAAAACCTTCACAACTTTTTCACAACTCTTTGGGTCTAAATGTGCTATTGAGAGGGATGCAGGTGGGGAGATGTGATGAATGACGAGGAGATTTTTTATCCGGTGTGGGTGGGTCAGCAGATGTGAGGATGAGCACTTTGGTATGGAGAGATACTGTTGAGTTTTTAAGCTGATTATTATGTTCCGCCAACTAATTATTGACAATTCATAGGGATAATAATGCTGTCGAGTATTCAACATAGCGGCTATGGATGATGTCATGAACAACTACCGCAAATTGATGGTGAAAGTAGAACAAACCCTGGAGGATAAGCTGGTGAGCAACCTCCTGAGGTATCCGGGCAAGCTCGATATTCCATTGGCGAGAAGCGACTTCGATATCATGGGATGGTTTGTTCGAGCGGGAATCAAGATTATGGAGGAAAATGATGAAGAGTAGCACCTTGCGGCTAGCGCGTGTAATGGGAATCCCCATCGGCCTGGATCCCTCGTGGTTCCTGATCTTTGCATTGTTCACCTGGGTTCTGGCGGCTAATTATTTCCCGCTGGAGTTTAAAAACTGGACCACGTTACAATATTGGGTGGTGGCAGGGTTAACTTCCATCTTATTTTTCTTCAGCGTACTACTGCATGAAATTGGTCACTCGGTGATGGCACTTCGTTATAAGCTGCCAGTGAAAAGCATCACCCTGTATATCTTTGGCGGGATATCCGAAATTTCGGCTGAACCGAAAAATGCGATGGCAGAATTTGTGATCGCATTCGCCGGCCCATTTACCAGCCTGCTGCTGGCTGGCATTTTCTACTTGCTTTCAATGGCGCTGACGGCCTCCCCGCCATTAATGGTGATGATGAAGTACCTGGCTTACATCAACGCCATCCTGGCAGCCTTCAACCTGATCCCCGGGTTCCCGTTGGATGGAGGCCGGGTTTTTCGCTCAATTGTATGGGGGATCACCCGCAACTTGCGCCGCGCCACCGAGATAGCGGCTTTGTTAGGGCACGCAATTGCCTTTTTCTTCATCCTGCTGGGAGTGTGGGAGCTGTTCCAGGGGAATTGGATCGACGGATTATGGATTGCCTTCATCGGCTGGTTCCTGGAGACGGCCGTGGTGGGGCAGGTGCAACAGCAGCGCAGGTATGACCTGCTGGAAGGCCGTACCGTGGAGCAGATCATGAGTAAAAGCTGCATCATGACCTCAGCCAACATGACCGTGCAGGAGCTGGTCGACGAGTATGTATTAAAAAATGGGATTCGCTGCATGGTGGTGATGGGAACAGGGCAGCCGGTTGGGCTGCTGACTCTGCACGACATTCGCCAGGTGCCCAAGGAGCACTGGCAGAATACCATGGCCTCACAGGTGATGACCCCCATGGATAAGGTGAAGATCATCGGCCCCAAGGTGGGGTTAGCCCAGGCCTTGGACGAGATGGGCAAGGACGGGGTGAACCAGATGCCGGTGATGAAAGACGGGCAGATCGAGGGCATGCTGAGCCGCCAGGATATTATTGACTATCTCAAGCTATTGAAAAACCTCGAGAAGTAACAGAGCATTCAAAAAGGGATCACAAAAGTGGTCACTTTAATTTGACATTAATCTAAATACTATATATACTCATCGTAGCTAGTTGTCTAAACAGTATCGTGTAATTTCATAGTAAGGATTGGCATCCATCTTACAAAAAGGAGATATGGATGTGAGCCATGTTATTTAACCAGGCTAAATCTACAAGCCAAGGTCAGCCAAACAAACCCCAGAGGAGGAATGCAATGGACATACAGCGTCTCGTAAAAATACGGTTCATATGGCTACTCATCATCATGATCATATCCAGTGGATTGGTGGGGGTTGCCTTTGCCGCCGCCAGCCACACCGACCAGGCAATCAATCATAGCCTGCAGGAAAGTGCGCTGGTTGGAGCACAATCGCACCCGCCGGAGGTTCAAGGGCTGCCACCCCTGCCACAGGTGGGCACGCAAGCCCCGCTGGATGAGCACAACCTGGCTGGCTCAGTGCTTGATGAGCTGCGCTTGCAGGCCCAGGCAAAATCAGAAGCACTCGGGCACACGAGCTCACCGGCTGATATCGACCGTTTCGAGTTTTGGCAAAGCCCATCCAACCAGACCTGGATGTGGGGCGGCGCCACGCCGAACCAGGTGATTACCATCACCACATCAGTGGGTGATGAATTAACCTGTTGGGTGGATGAGGCGGGGAATTTTGGAACCGATCATCCTGTGTACCTTTCACCCGGTGACCTGATCACCGCTACCGACCAGCTAGGTTCATACGGTGTCGTCGTCATATTTCCCGAAATGCAGGTCGATGGAGATTCGAGCAATGATGTGGTGTTTGGCCATATCAGCTATGGGGAACATGAAGTAGAAATTCATTTAGACTGGGATGGGAGTGTGATTACCACGACCACGGATGCGGTGGGCGACTTTTCACAGTCCATAGACGGTTATCCTCCCCAGGGCAGAGGCTATATCCGCTTCGTCGATATCCTTCCGCCTTACAATGTCGCCACCATCTTTCACCGGCCATTCTATGATCTGCAACTGGCAATTAATGTGAATTACGCACATGATTGGATCGAGGGCCAATACGACGCGGGATACCAGGTGTGGATCACGGTGACCGACGAGCTGGGCGAGTTGCGCGCTACAGGCCACGGGGAGACCGGGGACCCAGGCTGGGGCGGGGATACAGGTTTCGCCACCTGGTCTGACCTGTTCACCTGGGATGGTTCGCAGCCGGATATCCAGGTGTGGGACAAGGTATACGTCACCCTGAGCAATGAGCGCAGTGCAGACGTGCAGCTGGGCGAGATCACCGGTGAGCTCGATGTGGATACGGATACCTTCCAGGGCAACCTGAACGTACCCTGGCTCACCGACCCCGTGTGGGTGGACTGCGGCGTGTGGACCAACGATGGCGTAGGCATGGGAATGGAAGTTGATCCCAATGGAGGCTCGATCACCTGCGATTTTGGCGGGCAGTACGATATCCTGCCTGGCATGGACTTTGGTGTGGGGTATTGGGACGAGGGGGATCATGTTATCAACGTGTTCCAAGAGCCGGCGCCTAATTTATATATCAATATCTGGGGGCAAGGGATTCCGGCTTACGGGAATAATTACATGCTGGAGGTGCATTACAACAACGACGGCTGGCTGGCCGCACCTGATGTGACCATCCAGCAGGCGTATTGGGGCATGGTGTACCTCTCGGATACCAGCGGATTCGACCACACGGGTACGGGTGACCCGGTTGACCCAATCATCTGGCAGGTGGGCGAGCTACCATATAGTCATCTATCGGAGCAGGTGTTCTACGTCTTCCTGAAGGTGGTCAACCCACCCGGCAGTGATGTCTTCACTGAAGCGTTGATCCACAGCAGCATGGATTATTACCAGGATGAAGGGCGGTTGTACTCCAGCTGGGAATCGGGCGTCTCGGATAACTCGGAATTCGACCTGAGCATCAACATGTGGCCCTGGACGTGGGTACCGGCGCCGGGGCAGGATTACGTTTATGAGCTCAACGTGTGCAACAGCTATGAAAATTCAAGCTCACAGGTCTACGTTACCGACACCCTGCCACTATCCACCACCCTGGTGAGCTGGTGGGCGAACGAACCAGGCTGGGAAACAGTGACCGAAGATGCAAACCAGCTGGTGCTGACCCGCCCGACGATAAGCGGGAATACGTGCAGCCAGGTTGCTATCAACGTGCATCTATCAGAGCAAGCTGAACAAGATATGAACTTACACAATGAGGCCTGGCTATGGGCTGCTAGTGATGTTGACCCAGAGAATAACTACGCTAGCATGGATCATCCGGTGGGACATCCTGAATATAACCTGCATCTTAATCAAAACTGGGTGGAGGGACAGTTCATTCCCGGTGGCAATATCGCCATCGAGTTCGGCCTATCGAACTGGGGCAATATGCCCATGCCAGGCACGCTGGTGACCACTACCCTGCCTGCCGGAACGGAATTTCTGTATGCTTATACTTGGGATTGGGGTAACTGGATGCCCTTCACACCCACTATCGTCACCGATGAATACCTGGTATGGGACCTGGGCAACCTCTTGAATGGATATCAGCGAAACATCGGTGTCCAATTTAAAATTACTGAGGATACACAACCCGGCACCCTGCTGGTATTTGATAATAAAGTGGTAGGGGATGTGCTGGAATACCGTTACGATGACAACCTGCTGACCTACGAGGAAACCGTCAACGGGGAGGGGTCCAACCTGCGGGTGGATAAGCACACCAATTGGGGCTGGAACTGGGAGGGCCAGCTGAACTACGAGCTGCGCATCCTTAACATCGGCACCCAATACCTGGATGACCCGGTGGTGACCGATACCTACCCGGTTTCCACCACAGTGAGCGGCTGCTGGTGGAATCACGGGCCGTTCACCGGCTGCGAGGTGGATGAAGCCAACCACCAGGTGATCTACTACCTGGATTATCTCAACCCGGGTGAGACAGCCAGCGCCATGTTGAACGTAGACCTGGCTTCTGAGGATATCGGCATCCAGGGGCTGACCTTTAGCAACCAGGCGGATATCTCCGATTTTGACGATATCGTTCCGGAGGATAACCACGATGAGGTATCATTTGTGACCGGGCCAGACGTGTTCGTTCGCAAGTGGCTGAAAGGCGGCGATCTGCGCGCCGGAGAGCTGGTGACCTACACGGTGGAGTTTGGCAACCTGGCCAAAGGGCCCTGGTCCACAGACCCGGAAATGGGCAGCCACATCACCGAGACGCTCCCCCAGGGGATGACCTTCGTGGAGGCGATCGGCTATTGGGATCCATCCACCCCCTGGGAACCGGAGAGCATCAACGGCCAGCAGGTGGTGTGGAGCTGGGGGACGCTGTGGTCTGACCAAACCGTCACCTTTGACCTGGTGGTGCAAATCGATGAGGATGTACTTCCCGGCACTGAGATGACGAATATGATCGACATATGGGGTGACAATCCAGATGATATCGATACCAACCCTGAGAACAACCACTTCGAGTACACGTTGCAAACCATTCTGTACCGCATGTTGATGCCGATGGCGCAAAAGAATCCATAACAAATTTCCGCCACTATCTTTGACCCTCCTCCCTAAGGTCCCAGGAGGAGGGTTATCGATTAATAAACAGCGACAGCAATCAAGAGCATGGAACAAACTTTACGATCATGCCATGGATAGCGCTTATGGTTGCCTATCAGCAATGATATAATTCTCCACTCGAGAGGCCAGGCAGGTTTAGCATAAATAATGCCATATTGGACCATCCTTCTCATCGCAATTGGCCTTGCCATGGATTGTTTCGCCGTGTCGCTGGGAGTGGGCACCGCCGGCACAGCCAAAGGATTCCGGGCAACTTTCCGGCTATTCTTCCACTTTGGCCTGTTCCAGGGAGCCATGACCCTGCTGGGCTGGCTGGCGGGCAGAACGGTGGTGGGATATATCGGTGCAGTGGACCACTGGATTGCATTCATTTTGCTGCTCTTTGTGGGCGTGAGGATGATCGGGGATGGTTTGCGTAAAATCGGTGAAGAGAGCAGCATTGCAAACCCATCACGAGGCATGACCCTGGTAGCGTTGAGTGTGGCAACCAGCATCGATGCACTGGCGGTAGGGCTCAGCCTGGCACTGTTGTCGGTGAACGTATACTGGGCGGCACTGCTCATCGGGGGGGTGTCGGCACTGCTGTCACTGGTTGGCCTGACGGTGAGAAACCAGCTTGGATTGCGTATCGGGAAGTCGATGGAAGTTGTGGGGGGCATCATCCTGATTGGTATTGGATTGAGGGTGCTGGTCACTCACCTGCTTGCGCCGGCATAGAACAGGGCCAGCCGCCCGGGCCTTTTCATCCAAAAACACACAATTTGGTGAGAGAAGTATCGAGAAACGGCTTTCGAGTGTTTTTTCGTGCGGATTGTCCATTGCCGTATATAATATTGAAAGATTTTGGCTCAACAACAAAGAAAAAAATGGAGAAGAAATGATCGACCCGACGACAGAATTCGGCAAGCAGGTGATGCAACGCCTGCGAATGGAAGAGGTGATCTGGCTGACCACGGTCACTCCCAAGGGCGCGCCTCAACCCAACCCAGTGTGGTTCTATTGGGATGAAAAATCCATCATCATTTACAGCCAGCCTGGATCTTTTCGCATCCGCAATATCGAGCACAACCCCAGGGTGTCGCTGAATTTTCAGGGCGTGGATGTGATGGGCAACGATGTGGTGGTGCTGATGGGTAACGCCAGACTTAGATATGGCTATTCTGCTCCCCACCCTGGCTTTGAGGAGAAATACACGAAATATCTGCCTCAAATGAGCTTGACCTTCGAGCAACTGGTGGCAAATTACAGCGTGGAAATCACCGTCGAGCCTACCAGGGCGCATAGCTGACCAAAGTCATATAGTCCGGCAGCAAATTTCTCAATCCTCTGCCCGATGGTGGTATACTCATCCATCGTTACAGTGTGGTCCTGACACCCCCCAAATTTTATTCAAGATGGAATCAAGCCATTCCATGTTGAAGTGTGTTGTTTTATCGACGAGGTCAGTATGGTCATGAATTTACGTTTTCGCGTCATGGTTGCCGCCGTGTTATTACTTACCCTTGTAGCTTCAGCAGCATGTACCACAGCATACACCCCCACCAGCGGCACCCAGTGCGTCTCACAGCCTGGAACCGGAGAGCAAGCAGACAATCGCTCGAAACAGCCGTCCATTTCTGAAGATGGGCGCTACGTGGCTTTTACTTCCGATGCCAGCAACCTGGTGAGTGGAGATATGAACGGCGCCACTGATATCTTCGTGCGTGACAATGCCAAGGGAACAATCACCCGGGTTTCTGTGTCGAGCAAAGGCACCGAAGGCGATGATTCCTCGTTTTGGCCTTTCATCTCTGCAGATGGGCGCTACGTGACTTTCAGCTCTAATGCTGACAACCTGGTGGATAACGATACCAATACCTATGGGGATGTATTCTTGCATGATATGAACACCGGCACAACCGAGCTGATTTCGGTGGCCACCGATGGGAAATCGGGTGATGATTTATCCTTCTGGTCATCCGTATCCAGGGACGGCCAGTATGTGGTATTCATGTCGAATGCCGACAACCTGGTGACATCTGATACGAATTATTCATGGGATATTTTCCTGCGGGACCGCAAAACCGGCACAACCAGCTATATCTCGCGTGCCTTCGACGGCACCCAGGCTAATTCCCAATCTGAATACCCGATGATTTCGGCGGATGGGCGATATGTGGCTTATGCCTCCGACGCCACCAACATCGTGCCTTATGATACGAATGGCTACCGTGATGTTTTCGAATACAATCGCCAGACGGGTAAAACAATCCGCGTATCGCTCTCAAGCAACGGAGATCAGACGGATAACGGCACCCAGGTGTTCGCCCTGGCTATCTCAGAGGATGGCAAATTTGTGGCTTTCGCCTCATTGGCCACCACCCTGGTGCCGGATGATACCAACAGTGCGTGGGATATCTTCGTCCATGATCGCGATAAGGGCGAAACCACACGTGTATCGGTGGCGAGTGATGGCTCGCAGGCCAATGCCGGCTCTTATGGGGTATCGATCAGTGCCAACGGTCGATATGTAACATTCGGCTCGAATGCCACGAACCTTGTTGCCGTAGACACCAACGGGGTGATGGATGTCTTCGTGCATGATCGGCAAACGGGAGATACCGTGCGGATTTCCAACTCCAGCAATGGCTCTCAAGGGAACGATTCATCCGGTTTTACTGTCATTAGTGAGAATAGCATCGACCTGGCTTACGGACCTTATATCACTTCTGATGGAAGGACGGTGGTATACATGTCAAATGCCACCAACCTGGTTCCGAGTGACACGAATGCTAACCAGGATATCTTCCTGACCACCCGATAGGTTGTTATCGATATATTTACCTCTCTTGAATGTTTACAGGGGTTTATATATAATAATGGTAACAGAATAATAGGGGTTGATGGATCACCATCATCCATGAACGAAAAGATTATGGAACGAAATTCTGATATCGAAGCATTAACACAATACATCATTGACGAGGTATTCAAATTATTTAGAACCTCGCCAGAAAGCTGGGTACGCAAGACATTCGGTCCTGTGTTCAGGCTGCCTGCCCACCGCTTTGCGCGGCTGGCCAATTCGTTTGACCATTATGTGGAACAATATGGCATACGAGAAGCGGCGCGTCGTGTATTGCCGGCATTTGCGAACACGTATGAAGCCCAAAATGTGGAGAATATTCCCCAAGAAGGCCCTTTACTGATCACTTCCAACCATCCCGGAACATGTGATTCACTGGTGATTACCGCCAATATCCCACGCCCTGATCTGAAGATCATCGTTACGGGCAGGCCGTTCATGCGCAGGATGCGTAACTCAGCCCGCAACCTCATCTATACCAGCATGGATGTGTACGAGCAGATGGGAGTCCTGCGGGCTGCCATCCGCCACCTGCAGGGAGGGGGGGCGGTGCTGATCTTCCCTACGGGCAGCATCGATCCCGACCCGGCCTTATCGCCCGAAGCCCCCGAGGAATTGCAGAGATGGTCACCCAGCCTGGAGGTCATGTTACGCCATGTTCCCCAGACGCGCGTGCTGCTGACCATTGTAAGTGGGGTGCTGGCGGCAAACTGGCGAAAGAATCCGCTCATTCGCCTGGTGGGCGATGAGCGAAAGCAGCGCCAGGTGGCTGAGTTCCTGCAAGTGATCCAGCAGATGGTGTTCCCAAACTCAGTGACTGTCAACCCACGCCTCACTTTCTCGAATCCACTGACTACCGACGAGCTGACCCAAAAAGGGCAGAGGATGATGGATGCGATGATCGAGCGCGCTCGCTGCCTGATGGAAGACCACATGGCACAAGTGGGGAAATTACTGCCGGTGCGTGTATAGCAATAGGCTCGCTTAAAACCGGGTGGCCTGCCTGTGCTGCCTGCAAAGACCACCAGGACCAGCTGGCAAGGTAAAAGCTCTTATCCTGGTGGCGATGACCCCACCGCAAATAAGTGGGCGTTGCATGAATGTTTATTGCTCCCCCGCAGTATGCAGACTAATTTCAGCCAAATATTATGATTTTCATCTGAATTCATTTGTGATATACTGCGGTTTACTTTTATAGATGGTAAAGAGCTGCATGGCGACACTTTCACGATCATCACCATAGCAAGGGAGGGGTAAGCCGGTGAGTTAATGGATATTTATGACCTGTGTGTTGCCTGGAATTGGATCTATGATGCTGATTTTATCGGTCTGCTCGATTTGAGCTGCCAATCTCATGGTATATCACTCCTCCAAATCAAACCTGAAAACCTGCCTCAGATGCTGAGCTTGCTGGTGGGAGGCGAGCTGAGCTGCAGGGTATTCTTTGATCGCGCATCTGATGAAGATCCTGATTTTATGCCGCTGGTCCAGTGGGTGAGTGAGGGTGAAATCCGATCCATTAATCCTTTCGAGCAGTCCTTACACACCTGGAATAAAGCCGAAATGCACACACGGCTGGTTGAAAATGGCTTGAATGTTCCGCTTACCTTCGTTTTGCTGCCCTACCTCGAGCAGCCTGATATCACTCCAATCGACCTGTACAAGCTGGGGGAGCAGTTCACCATCAAGCCGGCCCACGGCAGCGGGGGCGTGGGGGTGATGGTCAATGCCACTTCATGGGAGCAGGTATTGGCCGTGCGTAAGGAACACGGCGCCGACCAGTACCTCTTGCAGGCACACGTCGATCCCGTCAGGCTGCGCGATCGCCCGGCATGGTTTCGGGTGATTTATTGTGCCGGTCGAACCTTTCCCAGCTGGTGGGACCCGGCTACCCACGTTTATACGCCGGTGAGTGACGCAGAGAAGCTATGCCTGAGCCTCGACCCGCTGGACGAAATTACTGCAGAAATCGCTGACCTGTGCGGTTTGAACCTGTTTTCCACGGAAATTGCGATGACCACTGATGGCCAATTCCTGGTGGTCGATTACGTCAATGACCAGATTGACCTGCGTTTGCAATCCACGGTTGCCGAGGGGGTACCTGACGCCATCGTCCGGGCAGTCACCGAGCAGCTTGCCAGGCATGTCGAGCATCATTGCAGGTTATAACCAGCTAGCTGAATGCCTGTTTATAAACCGGCGCGTTACAATACATTTCATTAGGTAATGAATAAATACCAGCCTTCTTTTCTTTAGCTATGGGTTGGGAAAACTGTTGGTATTCACGGCAGAATATTCTTACCTGGCATTGCGCGGGAAGATTATTCTATAATTTCTAATGACTGAATAAGAAAATGAGTGTATTATTGGGATTCGTGCTGTAATGCTGGCATGGTCAACATATCAATATTACAAGCGATGAAAGATATATTCAAACTGTTTCCTTATATCAAGCCATACTGGCGGCACGCCGTCGCAGCTCTGGCCTTATTATCAACCCTGGTTGTTGCAGACCTGAGCATCCCCAAGCTGGTTGAGCGGATCATTGATGCCGGCATCAAGCAGCAAAACCAGCAAGTGGTGATTTCGACTGCACTGATCATGCTGGGCATTTCTGTCACCAGCTTCTTGATCGCCATTGGTAACAACCTCACCTCCGTACGTGTGAGCGAGAATTACGGGCGTGACCTGCGGGACGCTATTTTTACGAAAATCCAATCGTTCTCCTACGGTGACCTGGACCGGGCGAAAACAGGCCAGCTGATCGTACGGTTGACCAGCGATTCGCAGGCCGTGCAGCGCGTATTCCAAATCTCGCTGCGCATCGGAACGCGGGCGCCGCTGCTGATGATTGGCAGCCTGATCTTGATGTTCAACACCAACCACGACCTGGCATTGGGTATGCTGCCCTTGCTGCTGGTCACTTCAGTGGTCATCGTATTTTTCGTTGGGAAGATGGCCCCGCTATTCCGCAGCGTGCAGCAGAAGCTTGACCGTCTGAATAACGTCTTGCAGGAGAACATATCCGGGACGCGTATCGTCAAGGCTTTTGTGCGGGAGGATTTCGAAAACGAGCGCTTTGAGAGCGCCAATGAGGGCTATACCGAACAGTCGGTGCGAGTGATGAGCTTCATGTCCACCATGTCTCCAGTGCTGACCGTCTTTATCAACCTGGGAATGGTGGGCGTGATTTATTTTGGCGGTTTGCAGACTATTCGGGGTGGAATGACCGTGGGAGAGATCGTTGCCTTCTACAATTACCTGCTCACCACCATGACGCCCCTGGTGATGATGACCCAGCTTTCACAGACCTGGGCAAACGGCATCGCTTCAGCCAGGAGAATCAACCAGGTGCTGGATGTGACCCCCGAGGTGCAAGACCGGCCAGATGCCATTGAGCTGACAGCCAATACAGCGGGCAGAGTGGTGTTTGAAAATGTGGGTTTTTACTATAACGGCGCCAGCGACGAGCCGGTGCTCAGGCAGGTGGACCTGGTGGCAGAACCAGGCCAGACAGTGGCCATCCTGGGGGCAACAGGCTCGGGAAAATCCAGCCTGGTAAACCTGGTGCCGCGCTTCTACGACGCCTCCAGTGGGCGGGTGACCATCGATGGGAAGGATGTCAGGGTTCTCAAGCAGGATTCGCTGCTGGCAGGAATTGGGGTGGTGCCCCAGGAATCGGTGCTGTTTACCGGCACCATCCGGGATAACATCCGCTACGGGCGGCCATCAGCCAGTGATGATGAGGTGATAGCAGCAGCGAAGGCTGCCCAGGCACATGAATTCATCATGGAGCTGCCCGGTGGATATGACACTCACGTGGAGCAGCGGGGAGCGAATTTCTCAGGTGGTCAGAAGCAACGCCTGGCAATTGCTCGGGCACTTCTCATGCGACCGCGGGTGCTGATTTTGGATGACAGCACCAGCTCAGTGGATGTGGAGACTGAGAACCGCATCCAGGAAGCCCTGGATAGCCAGCTATACAACCACACCACTTTCGTGGTTGCCCAGCGCATCAGCACCGTATTGAATGCCGATAAAATTGTGGTGATGGACCAGGGGCAAATCGTGGCCCAGGGGACGCATAAGGAGCTCATGCAATCCAGCCCCATCTACCAGGAAATTTATGCTTCACAGCTGGGCAATGGGAACCAACTGGCGCAGGATAGCGAGCTTCAGCTGCGGAAGGCTGCCCAATGAGCACCCAACACGTAGGTTATGGGGCGGGAAGCATGCGCGTGGTCATGGGGCAGCGCAGAGCTGCTGACCACGGCAAAATCGAGAAAGCCCAAAACCCGCGCAACGCTGCGCTCAGATTGGTGGCATACCTGGCACCGTTCAAGCTCCGGCTGGTGATGGTGCTGGCATTTGTGATCATATACACGCTGTTAGGGCTGGTTGGACCTTACTTAATGAGCCAGGCGATCAATGGGGCGATTGCCCAGCTGGATAGGGCACAGCTATTTACGATCGCCGTGGAGATGCTTGGCGCTTACCTGCTGTATAACTTATTCCAGGCTGCCAGCAACTGGACCATGGCCAATGTTTCGCAGAGGGCGCTCAAGCTGATGCGCAAGGATTTGTTCACCCACCTGCAAAAGCTATCGCTCAGCTTTTTTGACCGCAACCCGGCTGGTGAGCTGATGAGCCGCCTGACCAACGACATCGACGCCATCAACCAGGCGGTATCGCAGAACGTTACCTCGCTGATTGCCAGCGTGTTATCCATGGTGGGCATCCTGGTGGCGATGTTCGTGCTCGATTTTTGGCTGGCACTGGCATCTTTTATTGTGCTACCCATCATGTATTTGGTGACCAATTTTGTGGCTCGCTACACGCGCAAAGGATACCAGGAGCTGCAGAAGAGCCTGGGAGAGCTGAACGCGGTGGAAGAAGAATCCATCAGCGGCGAGAAGATCATAAAAGCATTTCGGCGCAATGAGTCGGTGGTGGAGAATTTCCGCCAGAAGAATGATGCGGTTTTCAAGGCTGGCGTAACTGCCAACAGTTATGCCCTGCTGCTCATGCCCTTAACTGGTCAGTTGGGCAATTTATTCGTCATTGTGCTGGCAGGTTTCGGTGGGTGGCTGGCGCTGCGCAATTTGGTAAGTGTGGGTATCATCGCGGCATTTATTACCTATGGGCAGAACTTCATCAACCCGTTGCGCCAGCTGGCGAATATGTACAACTCCATCCAGGCCGCCCTGGCAGGTGCCGAGCGTGTGTTCGAGGTGATCGATACCAACCCCGAGATCGCCGATGTGGACGAGGCTTACCCACTGGATATGCTCCATGGAGATGTGCGCTTCGAGCACGTGAATTTCAGTTACGTACCCGATAAACCGGTAATCAAGGATATGTCACTGGAAGCCAAAGCCGGGCAGATCATCGCCCTGGTTGGCCCGACAGGTGCGGGCAAGACGACATTGATCAACCTGCTCTCGCGCTTCTACGAGATCGACAGCGGCAGTATTAGCATCGATGGAAAAGACCTGCGCTTGATCCAGCGGGATGATTTACGGCAGCAGCTGGGCATCGTATTGCAGGATACCTTCCTGTTTTCAGATTCCGTGATGGAAAATATCCGCTATGGGCGACTGGAAGCAAGCGACGATGATGTGATGCAGGCAGCCCGCATGGCAGATGCTGATCACTTCATCCGACAGCTGCCGGATGGCTACCAGACGGAGCTTTCAGAGAGGGCTGGCAACCTGAGCCAGGGGCAGAGACAGCTGCTGGCCATCGCTCGCGCCATCCTCTCGGATCCGGGGATTTTAATCCTGGATGAGGCCACCAGCTCGGTGGATACGCGCACAGAAGCCCGCATCCAGAAGGCCTTGCTACGCCTTATGGAGGGGCGCACCAGTTTCGTCATCGCCCACCGCCTCAGCACCATCCGTGATGCTGACAACGTGATTGTGATCAATGAAGGCGAAATTGTCGAGCAGGGCAGCCACCAGCAGCTACTGGATAGGAAGGGTTTCTTCTATCATTTGTACATGAGCCAGTACAAGGGGCAACAGATTTAGATCACCAGATAGCCAAAAGAAGGGGGCTGCAAGCGTGGAGCTTCTCTTCAAGCCGTGTAAACAAAACAGGGTGGGAAATTTTTAACGCCGTTACGAGTACCAGACTACTCATAATATTTTAAAGATTTTATACTTTTTCCAATTATTCATCGCGATAAAATAATAGAAGAATCTAAGGAGAGAAAAGATGGATCAACAGCAACAACAACCCAAGAGATCAGGCATCAGCCCCATCTGGTGGATCATCCTATTGGCATTGCTGGTCTGGAATGTATACGCTTTTTGGCCGCGTAATACTACCCAGGTGAGCATACCTTACAGCACTTTTATCACCCAGGTGAAAGACGGCCACGTGCAAACCGTCAATATCAATGGCAGCTCAATCAGCGGGACATTTAACCAACCGCTGGCTTATAACGCATTGATTCCCATCACCACACCCACAGTTGGCAGTACCCCATCTTCCACGCAGACGATGACATATACTGCCTTTACCACCAACTTCCCCGACGTGGTGGGAGACACCACGTTGCTCCCGCTGTTAACTGCTCAGAACGTAGAGATTACCGTGGCCCCTCCGGCCAGCCCGATATTAACCCTGCTGCTTGAATATGGCCTGCCCATCCTGTTGTTGATCGCGTTCTTCGTCTTGATCAGCCGGCAAGCTAGCCGAGGGCAGGAGTCGATTTTCTCATTTGGACGGAGCAAAGCTCGCCGTTTCGTGGAGGATCAGAACAGGGTTACTTTCAGGGATGTGGCGGGCGCCGATGAAGCCAAGCGTGAGCTGCAGGAAGTGGTGGATTTTCTACGCAATCCGCAGAAGTACCATAAGCTGGGAGCGCGCATCCCGCGCGGCGTGCTGCTGGTGGGCCCACCCGGCACGGGGAAAACCCTGTTAGGCCGTGCCGTAGCTGGTGAAGCCAACGTGCCTTTTTATAACATCAGCGCTTCTGAGTTCGTCGAGATGTTCGTGGGGGTGGGCGCCAGCCGGGTGCGCACCCTGTTCGAGCAGGCCAAGGCCACTGCCCCTGCCATCGTGTTCATCGACGAGCTGGATGCAGTGGGACGCCGGCGTGGTGCGGGGATTGGCACGGTGAACGACGAGCGCGAGCAGACCCTTAACCAGCTGCTGGTGGAAATGGATGGCTTCGACATCACCCACGAGATCATCATCCTGGCAGCCACCAACCGCCCGGACGTGCTCGACCCGGCTCTGCTGCGACCAGGACGTTTTGACCGGCAGGTGAATGTGGCCCTGCCTGACCGGAAAGGGCGTGAGGGCATCTTAAGAATTCATGCTCGCCCACTGAACTTGAGCGAAGATGTGGATTTGGGCAAGCTGGCACGCTCGACCACAGGCCTGAGTGGAGCCGACCTGGCCAACCTGTGTAATGAAGCTGCCCTGGTAGCCGCCAGTAAAAACCACGATAAGGTCTTCATGGGCGACTTCGAGGAAGCCATCGACCGCATTATCCTGGGCGAGGCGCGTCCGCTGCTCTTGCAAGAGGAAGACCGCAAGGTAGTGGCTTACCACGAATCGGGGCACGTGCTGGTAGCTTGGATGACCCCCAATACCGACCCGGTGCACAAGGTGACCATCGTGCCTCACGGGCGCGCCCTGGGTGTGACCGAGCAGGTGCCGGAAGAGGACCGTTATAACTACAAAAAGGATGAGCTGATGGCGCGCATCCGCGTGATGCTGGGAGGGCGCTCAGCAGAGGAGATTGCCTGCGAGGATATCACCACCGGCGCTGAAAACGACCTGGTGGAAGCATCTCGCCTTGCCAGGCGCATGGTCACCCGCTGGGGCATGGGCAGCCTGGGATTGCAAGCTTTCGCAAACGATGAAGACCAGCCTTTCCTGGGATATGAGCTGACCCAGGGGCGCGAATATTCCGAGCAGACTGCTGCCCTGATTGACAAGGATATCCAGTCCATTTTGAACCAGGCCCACGGGGACGTGAAAGCTCTGCTGGAACGCGAGCACGATAAGCTGAATGCCCTGGTGGCTACCTTGTTGAAAGATGAGACCGTGGAGCAGGAGGGGTTGGAAAAGATCCTGGGACCGCGTGTAGGGACCATCAAGGAAACTGAAGCGTAAATTGGTGAAGAAAGGGCCGGCGGAGACCGGCCTTTTTATTATTTCTGTAAGCGATGGGTTTGTTATTTATATTTCATCCCCCGTCCTTCAGATATATGTCAAAAAATCCAATCGTCCGTTGCATTGCCAGGTAGAAATAACCGGCAATGTCATGGTCATTCCCGGGATACTCATAATATTCCACCGGCACGTGGCCCTTGATAGCCAGGATATCCTGGTACAGGTCTTGTGAAAATTGCACCGGTACGTCGGAATCAGCCACATCGTGATGAATCTGCAAGGCGCCCGAGAGGTCTGCAAGGTAGGTATTGGCGGAGAGCGAATCCCAGAATTGAGGGTTCACTTCAGGTGGGCCAAAAACATTGGTCCACTGGTCGCGCCAGCTGGTGTGGTAATCGGGGTCGGGGGAGAGGGTGGGCACCCTGGGGAGCGGATGGCGCCAGCAGCACAGCATAGCGGGGTAAGAGCCCACCACACCCGACCAGATCACCCCAGCCTTGATATCATGAGAAATTACCATCGCCCTGAGGGTGAGGAAGCCTCCCATGGAATGCCCCCACATACCGATACGGGTTGGATCGACCAGAGGATAGGCTTGCAGGGCAGAGACTGCATTGAGCACATCGGTGGTATAGCCAGGGTCGCCGTAAGCACCCAATGCCTGGCCCTCTGACCTGTCGTGCCCGCGGTAATCGATTTTATAAACGATGTAGCCGGCTTTGGCGAGCTGGTCTACATAGGCGACGTATCGCTGGGTGGTTTGGTACGCAGCGGGAGCAATATACCCGTGATTGAAGACGATCGCGGGCCAGCCGCCGGCCGGTTTTTGGCCGAAGGGTATGGTGAGCAGGCCGTAGATACGCAAGCCGTCTGAATCGTACCAGGCGTAATGGCGGTTATAGTTGGCGCCAGGTTCGAGAGTTTCCTGCACGGTGATCGTGCTGGCAGGATAGCGCCTCTGCCTGGCTGCCAGGATGCTCATGGGGTGAGGGGTGGGTGTGCTGGTGGGGGTGAGGGTTGACCTGGGAGTGATGGAAGGCGATGGTGTGCGGCTGGGTGAGGCAGTGGCGGTTGGGGAGGTGGTGGGGGAGGGTTGCAGCGTGAATGTGCTGGTTGGCGTCGAGCTTGCCTGGAGGGTGGGCAGGCTGGTGGCTTGCGTGCAGGCGGAGAGCAGCAAGGCGAGAACTAATCCCAGAGAAAAAATAACTGATTTAATGGCACAGTGAAATTTCACACGGAGAGTGGGCATGAGAGGAAAACCAGTATATCCTGGTAATTATAACCAATATCAGCCGGTCACCCGCTTCAATCTGGTTGGGGCACGGCATGCCGTGCATCTACAAAAATATGCCGAGCCGTGCTCTGACGAGGGGTAAATGCCTTATTACCCTCCGTCTGGTGAGTAATACAGCAGCAGGTTGCCGTTGGCAAATGACCGGGTGTCAAGCAGTTTAAGCTTGAGCATCCCCTCGACGACCTTGAATACTGCGTTACCCTGACCCAGTACTACCGGGATAACCATCAGGCGATATTCATCGATCAGGTTATTATTTATGAATGTCTCAGCCAGGTTGGCACTGCCCATCAGAAGCAGGTCGTCACCAGGCTGCTGCTTGATTTTATCCAATTCGCTGGCCGCATCCCCCTTGATGATGTGGGTGTTATTCCATTCGGCATGGTCGAGGGTATGGGTAAACACGTACTTGGGCGCGGAATTCATTCTCTCGGCGATGTGCGGGTCGTCTTCCTTTGCCGCGGTGGTGGGCCAATAGGACGCCATACCCTGGTAGGTGACCCTGCCGAAAAGCAGCCCACTCGACTGCTCGAGCTGCTGGAGGGCAAAATCATTGAATTCTTCATCGACCTGGTGCCAGCCGATGTCCCACTTGGCGGGCCCTTCAAAATACCCATCCAGGGATATCAGGTTAAACATGACCACTTTACTCACTATTTCCTCCCTTCATCTCGTGGCTGTATTCTATCAGCCTCTAATCTTATTTTCGTGTGCGCCATCACCGGTAGGAGGCAGGCTGATGTCATTGGCTTACCTGGGCTACCGGTGATTTTTTTACACAGTCATACCATCGAGCTTTGCCGGCCAGTACCTGTTGTACGATCTCTGACAGGTGCATCACCAAGGGCAGGCTTTTGCGTAGCTGCCCTGGTTCGCAAGCCGGCTAACAGGCGCGTAGCGCTGGCCTCGATCTCACCCACCGCAGCCAGGAAAGCTGCAGTGTTGGCTTGCGAGGGAGTGGTGAAACCGCTGATCTTGCGCACGAATTGCAATGCGGCGGCGTGAATTTCTGCCTGGGTGGCCGGTTGCTCAATGTTGTAAAGGGTATGAATGCTGCGGCACATGGCTCAGTCCAGGCATTCTTCCAGCTTATCGAGGGATTGCATCCAACCCTGGCGGGCATTGTCAAGCATATCCCCCTCCGGCAGGCCGCAATGTTCCAGGGTCAAGCGCGTCTTCCCGCCTTCTTCATCCAGGTTGACCTCCACTTCCATATCCAACGGCTCATCGGGTCCCATCCCGTAGTACGAAGCGGGCACGATATTACCGTGCTCGTCAGCAAACGTATCGCGGTATACCAGGCGCTTTTTCTCGATGATCTCTTCGTAAGTGCCCGTATCCCAATACTGCTTACCGTCGGGAGCGCGCATGCCTACCAGGAATTTTCCGCCCTCGCGCACATCCAGCTCAGCGCCTGGCGACGTGAAGTCTCTTGGGCCCCACCAGCACATGTACTCGTGGGGGTCAGTCCAGCGCTCCCAGACGCGCTCACGTGGGGCATCGAACACGCGCGTGATGGTGATGCAACCGGAATTATCTCCATTTTTTGTCATCATATAATCTCTCCTTTCATACATAAGCTGCCTTTCCAACAGCTCGTTCAAGCGGGTTGTCATGGCATTGGCACCCTCTTCCATTCCCCATTGCAGTTTCTGATCGCGATCCTCCACAGAAGGGAAAATCACCGTGCTGTTGATGATCGTTTTCCCATCCTGCTCTTCGAAGGCATCGGTTTCGAGGGTGACCTGACCTGGCATCCCATCATATTCGCTGGTGTAAACCAGGCGTTCGGGGATTACCACATCATGGTACACCCCGTGATAGCCATATTCCTTGCCGTCCTTACCCCTCTGGATGAAATGCCATGTACCACCGCGCATGACGATCATGTTGATCACCTGGGTGGTAAAGCGGCTGTGCCCCCACCAATTAGGGATTTGCAGGGGATCGATGACCGTTCTGAAGACCAGCTCACGCGGGGCATTGAACATTTTCTTAATGAATACCTCGAAGGAATGAGGGGGTGCTCGAAACTCTGTATTGATCATATAGGTCTCACCTGTTAACTTTTCGATTATCTTTATTCCACAAGGGGGGGGTGGTTTTTAGCGCCCATGCACCTCATTGGGCATTGGGTGCCAGTCTTCCATCCGGCCGGTAACATATGACGACTGCCCCTGAAGCGAAAGTGCGGCTCCATTGAAAATCCATTTTAGGCAGGCCGGTCACATCCCGGAACAGGGCTGTCCCACTCCCAATGACCACCGGCATCAACACCAGTTGATACTCATCCACCAGGCCCTGCTGCATGAATTGCCGGGCAAGGTTAGCCCCGCCGCCCAGAAGGATGTCGGCGCCGGGCTGGTTTTTCAGCTGGTTTATCTCCGATGTGTTTAGTGCGTGGACAATTTGAGCGTTCCAGCCGGTTTCCTTGAGGGTTTTTGAAAAAACCAGCTTGCGGATTGGGTTGATGGCATTGGCAAACCTGTGCATGGCGGGCGTTGCACGCGGGTCAGTGGGGGCGGTGGGCCAGTAATTCTGCATCAGCTGGTAGGTGACCCGCCCATACAGCATCAGGTCAGCATTTCCTAGCATAGAGGTGTAGAAGTCATGCAGTTCGTCATCGGGGATCATCCAATCCAGCTCGTGGTGGGGCCCTTCGATGTATCCATCAAGGGTGATGGGGATGGAAAACTTGATTTTTCGCATGTTCACCTCCTGATTTGATGCTCCATCACTGTGTAATGGTTCCCTGGTACATTGGCACTCGATCTTCATGGAAATTGATATCATTAGCTTGCCTCACCACGTAACTCATGAAGCTCTTGATAATCAGACAACTATTGTCTTAATTGTAATATTGTAAACGCCCGTGATGTCCTGTCAAGATGCGCGGAATTAATATTAGATAAAAGAAGTCCGAATTGTACTTGCCGGGTTTATAGTGGCGTAAAAGGGGGCATAAAGGTAGAATTAATCTATCCCAAGATGGGCAGTCCAGGCCATCAAAATATCGAGGAGATGCATGATGCAGCGGATCATATACACACTAATCCTGATTGCTTCCACCTGCCTGGTGGGGGGCAGCTCAACAGCATGGGATGTCTCAGCCGCACCGCAAGCTCCTTCCACTCTCAGTTATGTCGAATCATCCAATGGGCTGGTGCCTCCCAACCTGGATGGAGGCCCAATTGAAGTGGAGATGGGCGATGTTAACGATGATGGCAACCCTGACCTGCTTTCTATCGGTGACCATGGATCGCCGTATGTGAATACCGATGAGCATGGCGTGATGGTGTGGTTTGGGAATGGGCAGGGGGGCTGGAGTGTTTATCAAAACGGAGAGTTTGGGTATGGAGGCATTGCCCTGGGAGATGCCAACAACGATGGGCTGGTGGATGTGGGTTATGGTATGCACCATAATTACAGCGGTATGGATTTTGGCGACCAGTTGCTGGAAGTGGCACTGGGAGATGGCACGGGCATGAGCTGGACCCCCTGGGACGATGGCCTGGCAACCAATGGAGAATCCTGGGGCATGTTCGGCACCGATTTTGCCGACCTGGACCACGACGGCGACCTCGACCTGGGGTCGGTGTCCTTTGGCTGCTGCAACGGCGTGCACGTCTATCTCAACCAGATGGATGGCAGCTGGGAACAATCATGGAGCACGACTATAGGCGGCAACAGCAACGAGCAGATCACCTTTGGTGATGTGAATGGGGATGGCGACATGGACCTGGCCGCAACTTACAGTTATGGAGTCATTTACCTGGGGGATGGCGATGGCTCGTTCAGCCTCGAGCAGGGCAATCTACCTGCCGCAGCAGATGTGTCTGGCGTGGCGCTGGGTGATACCAACCATGACGGGCAGGATGAGTTGGGGTTGGTGTTGAACAGCGGCGCGGTGCAAGTGTGGAGGTGGCAATCACCGGGTGTATGGGAAAACATGTCTGGTTCCCTGCCATCCAACGGGCCTTATGAGGTCGTCCAGCTGGCAGACATGGATATGGATGGGCAGCTCGACGTGGCTGCCTTTGGCACCGGGCAAGGTCGCGTGTGGCTGGGGGACGGGGCGGGAGGCTGGCTGGAATCTGCCAGCTTCAGTACGCCACCGTACGGGTATGCGCAGGCCTTCAGGGTCGGAGGCGATGCGGACCACAACGGCTATCCGGATATCGTGCTGGTGTCGGAAGAGGGGGACGGGTGGAACTACCAGAACCATATGCATTTTTATAAAGAAGCCTCCACGCCTGACAGCCTGGAGATCAAGCCGGTTGCTCCTGCAGTGCATAAGACTTATTACGCCGGGTCGGTGATTTTTATCGATTGGATCAGCGCGGTGCCGGGCGATGATCTGGGCAGGGTCTCGCTGGAGCTCTCCACGCATGGTGCGGATGGCCCGTGGCAGCCAATTAACAACGACCTGCCCAACAATGGTCGCTACCAGTGGTTGCTGCCGTCCGGTACCCCTTCCAGCGAGCAGACCTTCATTCGCTATACCCTGTCTACAACCACTGAGACGGTGCAGGCTGTGACACCCGGGCCATTCAACATCATTGGCGCGCAGCAAGAACCCATATCGGGGCTGGAAGCGCACAATGACGGCCCCACCATCCTGGGAGAGACCAGCGTGCTTTCCGCTACCATCATCTCGGGCACCAATGTGCTGTATGGTTGGGATCTCGGCGATGGCATCACCACGACCGGCAGGCTGGTGAGCCACGCGTATCCGGAGATTGGCATTTATACGGCAACCGTCACTGCCAGCAATGACATCAGCAGCCAGACGGCCACCACCGCGGTGGAGGTCTACGAAGAACCTATCACGGGACTGATGGCAATCAATGATAGCCCGACACTCTTGGGTGAAACCACGCATTTGACCGCCACGGTGGATTCGGGCAGTAATGTCGTTTATAGCTGGGATTTGGGAGACGGCAGCACTGCCGGTGACTCAATGGTGAGCCATATATACGCGGTAGCGGGGATTTACACTGCCACAGTCACCGCCAGTAATAAAGCCGGCGAGGTGCAGGCTTCCACCAGCGTGGTAATCATCCCGCCAGCGCCAATCCATCATTATTTTTGGCTGCCCATGATTTGGCGCTAGAAAAGCTGGAACATCGCACTCCAGCTGCCAGGCCAGTGATATCGATGGATTTTTTCATTGGCTGGGACGAGACCGGTCATGTCATTATAGACGTCCCAGAGACACCAGGATCATCGATCTGCTCTGGGGAACCTTCCATGTCTTATCCTGGTCAAGACCTCGCAAGTTATCGATCGATGTGAGATTCAAAGGATCAAGACCTGACGGGTTTTTAAAACCGATTAGGTCTGAGAGATGGATATTTAAGACGAATAAATCCTCATCATCAAAAAGAAACCTCCCCTGAAGCAGACAGGGGAGGTTAACAGCGGGGGTTCGCAGGTGGCACGATGATTATTTATGATCTGTCCCCGCTTCCAATTGGCGGTGATATTTAAGCACACCCAGTTTGGCAAAGCTGCCTTTAGCCAGCTTGCCATCTTCGTAGATGGGAAAATGGTGGTCTGAATCGCGCAGCTGCTTGAGCGTCTGCGCCAGCCCGATCGTGCCGAATTCGCGGGTGCGCGTACAGTGGTCCAGGTCGATCATCTCAGTCAGGATGGTCTGGTTGGTGGAGGCTTCCTGCAGGATGCGCCCATCCGGGTCGATCATGGTGGATCGCCCGCCCCCCCAGGTCCCCACGCCGTTGACGCTGATGAAAAAACACTGGTTGAACAAGGCGTTTGCCCGGCACATCACCAGCTCCAGCTCGCGGTCGGAGGTGGGGGTGAGGGTGGGCTGCAGGATCACTTCGGCACCCGCCCACACCAGGCTGCGCGACACTTCGGGGAACCACATATCGTAGCAGATGCACAGCCCAAAGCGCCCCACCTCGGGGATGTCAAACACGCAAAACTGATTCCCGGGGGTCACCCCATCCTCATAAGGCAGCCAGGGGAACATCTTGCGGTATTTTTGCACAATCTCACCTTGTGGAGAAATCACCAGCGCGGTGTTATACAGCCTATCACCGTCCAGCTCGTACATCGACCCTGGCACCAGCCAGCGATTTAAATTCTTCGCCAGGGCGCATAACCGGTCAGACAGGCTTCCCGGCACACTTTGCGAGTTCTTAATCAACCAGTCATGGTCGTCTGAGGTGACGAACTGGTCCAACCCTGGCACCACCAGCTCGTGGAACATGATCAGCTGTACCCAGGGGAAAAACCTGGTGAGATTGGTGGCAATCTCTCCCATTTTCTCAACGGTTGATTGAGGATCAAAGGGCACCACTTGCATTTGTACTGCGGCAATCCCAAACAATCTGCTCATAACATCACTCCTCGTTCACCAGATGGCAGGCGACCGAACGATTGTGACTGACCTGCCTCAATAACGGCTCTTTCTGCTTACAAATTTCCTGTACCAGCGGGCAGCGGGTATGGAAGCGACAACCTGATGGCGGGTTAATAGGGCTGGGGACGTTGCCTTCCAGCACCGTTAACTCTCGCACATGATCGACATCAGGCAGCGGGATGGCTCCAAATAGTGCCTGCGTGTAGGGGTGCAACGGCATTGTGAAAATCGCTTCGGAGGGTGCCTGCTCGACGATCTTGCCAAGGTACATCACGCCGATGTGATCGCTGATGTGTTGCACCACATTCAGGTCATGCGAGATGAACAGGTAAGTCAGTCCATGGCTCTTGCGCAGCTCATCCAGTAAATTAATGATCTGGGCCTGCACCGAAACGTCCAGTGCTGAGGTGGGCTCATCTAATACCAGCAAGCGCGGGTTGAGCGCCATAGCGCGCGCCACCGCCACCCGCTGGCATTGACCGCCAGAAAGTTCGTGGGGAAAGCGGTCGAGGTGCTGTTTGCCCAGGCCTACCTGATCAAGCAAGCCCACCACGCGTTCTCTCAATTGGCTCCGTTCCACAGCGTGGTGGGTGGCCAATGGCTCAGCCACGACTTGCTCGATCTTCATGCGCGGGCTTAGCGAGGACAATGGGTTTTGGAAAACGATCTGCATTTGCTGGCGTATGCGGCGCATGGCCTCACCCTTCAACCGGCTAAGGTCCATCCCATCAAAGATCACCTGCCCAGCAGTGGGCAAAATCAGCCTAAGCAGGATGCGCCCCAAGGTGGTTTTACCACAGCCCGATTCACCCACCAGCCCGTACACTTCACCCGGCTGGATAGACAGGTCCACTTCATCCACTGCGTAGACGTAGCGGATATTTCCGGTGAGCCAGCCACCCGGCAGGCGGAAGTACTTCTTTAGTTGGCGCACTTCAACCAGGGCTGTCATGGTGAAGCCACCTCCGCTGAGCTGCCTTCGAGGACCCGGAAACAGGCGCTGCTATGCCCTTCGCCCACCGGGTATAAGGCCGGCACTTCACGGGTGCAGCGCTCAAACACAAGCGAGCAACGCGGCGCGAAAGGGCAGCCCGGAAGCATTCCCGGGTTTGACGGTACCACACCCGGGATGACTGCCATTTTCGTTCCCCGCCTGCTCGGGCGAGGCACGGCCTCCAGCAGCCCGCGCGTATATGGATGGCGGGGATTCTTGAACACCTGCTGGGTAGTGCCAAACTCTGCAACACGGCCGGCGTACAGGATCACCAGCCGGTCGCAGGTTTGTGCCACCACGCCCAGGTTGTGGGTGATCAGGATGGTAGAGATATCGAATTCTTTTTGCAGCTCACCCAGCAGCCTGAGGATCTGTGCCTGGATGGTTACATCCAGGGCAGTGGTGGGTTCATCGGCGATGAGCAGCCTGGGGTGGCAGGAGAGGGCCATGGCGATCATCACCCGCTGCTGCTGCCCGCCTGAAAGCTGGTGGGGGAAGCTGCCCAGGATGCGCTGCACGTCGGGCAGCCCAACCGCCTCGAGCATACCAGCGGCATGCTGTCTCGCCATGCTGGCGGAAAGATCGGTATGCCTGCGAATGACCCGGGTCATCTGGTTTGCCACGCTGAACACCGGGTTCAATGATGAGCTGGGATCCTGGAAGATCATGGCGATCTGGCTGCCACGCGCTTTTTCCATCTCTGAGCGGGAGAGCTTGAGCAAATCTGTGCCTTCCAGGATGATCTGGCCGGAGGTGATGGATGCCGAGCGCCCCAACAGGCGAAGGATGGATAACCCGGTGACGGTTTTTCCGCAGCCGGTCTCTCCAACCAGGCCCAGCACTTCACCCTTCTGAACCTCAAAGGAAATCCCATTCAACGCCTTCAGGTTACCACTGGAGGTCTTGAATTCCAGGAAAAGATCGCGCACTTCCAGCACGGTGCTCACCGGTATTGCCTCGGGTCGAAGATATCGCGCAAGGTATCGCCCACCAGGTTGAAGGCCAGCACCACCACGAAAATTGCCAGCCCTGGGAAGGTGGAAATCCACCATTGGTCGAGGATGTAAGAGCGCCCATCCGCTACCATCAGGCCCCAATCGGGGGAAGGCGGCTGGGTGCCGAGGCCAAGGAAAGCCAGCCCGCCCATGGCCAGGATCACCGTGCCCAGGTCAACCGTGGCCTGCACCATGATGGCGGAGATGGTATTGGGTAGGATATGGCGCAGGATGATGGTGATATCACGCACCCCGATGGCCTTGGCTGCTTCAACGAAGTAGCGCTGTTTGAGGCTGATGGTTACCCCGCGCACCAGGCGGGTGTACCACGGCCACCAGGAGACGATGAGGGCGATGGCGGCATTCTGAATGCCGCGGCCGAGTGCTGCGGCGATGGCCATGGCCAGCAGCAGCGAGGGGAATGCCAGGAACAGGTCGGTGATTCGCATGATCACCTCATCAAGCCAACCGCCCTTGTAGCCGGCGATAGCTCCCAGCGGGGCGCCGATGAGAACGGCGAACATCACTACCATTATGGGCACGATCAGGGCCGGTCGGGCACCCACGATCACCCGGCTGAGCATATCCCGGCCCAGCTTATCGCACCCAAAAAGGTGTTGAAGCGATGGGGCTGCCAGAGAATTAGCTACATTGGTCTTCCCGGCGCCTTCATCAGGGTAGGGCGCCACCTGGTAGCAAAAAATGGCAATAATCATAAAGAGGATGATGGCGATTGTACTGATCAATGACAGCGGATCTCGCAGGATGACATTGACGACATGCCGGGAGGTGCGGGTACGCTGGATTTCTGGTTCTGCTGCAAGATCAATGATGGCGCTCATATCATTTCAAGCTGATGCGAGGGTCAATCCATGCCTGTGAGAGGTCAACAAGCAGGTTGATGATCACGTACATGGTTGCCCCGAACAGGGTGATGCCCATGATAGCCGGGTAATCGATGTTTAGGAGGGAATGGACGGTGAAAAGCCCCAGCCCGGGCCAGTTGAAGATCACTTCGACGAAGAAGGTGCCGGTGAGTGCATAGGCAACGGTGAGGCCGATGACCGTCAACGTGGGGCTGATGGCGTTCTTTAATGCGTACAGGTAAAAAATAACCGATTCTTTGATGCCATAAGCGCGTGCAGTGCGTATATAGTCCTGCTCCAGCACTTCCAGCATGGTGCCTCGCGTCATCCTGGCGACCAATCCTGCAGGGTAAGCTGCCAGAGTGAGGGCAGGCAAGGCCAGGTGAAGAGCTACATCTCTCAGTGCCAGCCAGTTTCGGCCGATCAGTGCGTCGAGCACCAGGAAGCCGCTCACCGGCGTGATTGGGTCGGTGAACTTCAAGTCGGCGCTGATGCGTCCGGCCAGTGGCAACAACTCTAACTCGCGGAAGAGTAAAATTTGCAACAACAGACCCAGGTAAAAGGCAGGCAGTGAGACCCCGATGATAGAAACGGTGCGGGTGAAAATATCCATCGACTTACCCTGCCAGCGGGCGCTTAACACCCCCAGGGGTACGCCGATGAGCACGGCCAGCAGCATGCCGGTGAACAATAATTCCAGCGTGGCAGGTAGCCGCGTGGTGAGCTCCAGCAGCACTGACCGCTTGGTGGCAATAGAGGTCCCCAGGTCTCCATGCAGCAAGTCACGCATGTAGATGGCATATTGCACCGGCAGGGGTTTGTCTAACCCGAGCTGGGTGGTGACGCGAGCGATATCCTCTGCACGGGCCTTCGGGCCGATGTAAAGGGTGGCAACATTGGTGGGCACCACCCGCGCCAGCACAAATGTGATGATGGATACCCCGATCAGCACAAATACAGAAGTTAACAGGCGCCTGAAGATATACTCGAGTCTACGCATAGGCCTTAAAGTGGTGAATGACCACGGCAATTGCTTTTACAGCTATACACCTGGAGGTTGTTTTAAAATTAGATCGAACAACACTTCCAACTTACCTGCAGGGGGCGCAGGGGAGTGATACTTCACTACTCTTTGGGTTCCTCCCCTGCGCCCCTTCTTTTTTAGACAATCTCAGAACGAAGAAGGGTTATTGGGCCAGCGTCAGCTGGTAATAGAAATATGGGGTGAAAGGATAGTTTAGATTGTACTGGAATCCTTCGATATGTGAAGGGATGACATAAGGAGTCTGCGTATCGAACAGGAATACGGCAGGCGCCTGGTCTACCAGATAATTCATCGCCTCGATATAGTCCTGCTGAGAAGCAGCCGGATCTGTCACAGTCTCGCCGATCGCCTTGTCGAGCATATCATTGTAGTCCTGGTCGTACCAGTAGGACAGGTTGAAGGCGGTTACGTTCAGGTGGGGCGGATCGGGATACCCGTAGAACATGGACCACAGGTTATCTGAGCCGGCATCTGAATAGGTTGGCCAGTAAAGCAGCAGGAAAATGTCCTGGGCACTGGCGGGATCTGACTTGGCTTGCTCCCACTGCTGGTTCCATAAAATGGGCTCGATAGTTACATCCACCCCGACCTGGGCGAAGGAGTCCTTGATGAGGGGTGCAAAAGTGGCTTCAGAGGAGTTTTCTGAAGCGTAGGTGAGCCTGAGCGAGAAACCACCGCCGGGATAGCCGGCATCGGCCAGCAACTGCTTGGCTTTTTCCAGGTCATAGTTATATTGCGTCACCTGGTCGGACCACGGCCACACCCCCTGCGGCACAGGCCCATACGCCTGGGATCCCATGAGCATCACCTTGAGGATATCCTGATAGGGGATGGCGTAAGATAGTGCCTGGCGCACTGCGGGATCATCTAGTGGTGGGCGCATTGTATTGAAGAATCCCAGGTAGTTATCGAGGGTGTTCTCTTTGTAAATGGTGAAGTTGGGATCGTTTTCAAACTGGTTGAGGTTATCGGCGATGATACGGCTCGCCAGGTCCACTTCGCCGCCTTGCAGCAGCTGCAACTGGGTGGTGGACTCAGGCACGATCTGCACATCGACGACATCGAAGTTGTTATCTTTCCAGCCACCCCAGTAATTATCGTATTTCTTGAGCACCAGCTCTTGGTCGGGGGTGTAGCTGTCCAGCATATAGGGGCCGGTGCCGGCTTCGATGCCGTTTTCGAAGTAGTTCGGGTCGGCGGCTGCCGCATCCAATGCCTTGGGGCTGATGATCCAGGCATCATAGAGGGATGAAGCGATCAAATCCAGTGGGGCCGCATAGGTGAGGGTGAACACCACGGTGTAATCATCAGGAGTGGTAATTCCACCCAGCGGGTACCAGATGAAGGACGCCCCACCATGATCGGCAGCTGCTTCGATCGACTGCTTCACCGCCGCAGCATTCATCGTTTCGCCGTCATGGAAGGTCACACCCTTGCGCAGGAAGAAGGTCCAGGTGAGACCATCGTCGCTGGCCTCCCATCTTTCAGCCAGCAGGGGAGTGAACTTTTCTGCTGAACCTGCCGGGTTGATGCGCAACAGTTGCTCATACATGTTGGGCATGTACGAGGCTTCAGTGGAAAAAGACTTGATGGGGTCCCAGGTGGTAAAGGTGGCCGTATCCGCTATCTTTAACACGGTGGGTGATTCGGCCGGGGCTGTGGTGGGCAACAATGTGGCTGGTGCAGAAACCGGTGGGGCAGTGGGGGCTTCGGTGGTGACAGCGGTTGGCGTCTGCCCGCCACAGGCCGTCACCAGCAGCATGATTGCCAACAGCACGAAAACGACAAATCGGTATTGTTTCATCAGGATTCTCCTCTCTTTTGGTTGAGTAGCTGTTAAAATACTACCATATTAGGTTTGCAAAATATTTGCAAATATGAAGCCTTCCAATTTACTCTCCACCAAATTTCTACTGCCGCGGGCCGGGAGGGGCCATTTACCCAGGCCTCACCTGGTTCAATGGCTGGACAACCATTTGGACGCGCGCCTGGTGCTGATATCCGCGCCTGCCGGTTATGGCAAGACCAGCATCCTGGCTGAATTTCTGGCTCACACAGATCTGCCTGCTGCCTGGTACCAGCAGGACCCATCGGATTCTGACCCCTACACCTTCATGTCTTACCTGATCGAGGCGCTGTGTCGAATACCGAACATTGCCAGCCAGACAGGGATTCCCATCGGAGCCAATGCTCGGGCATTGTTAGAGAGTCCGCAGGCAACCATCGAGCCCCAGCAGGTGATGACCGTTCTGATCAATGAGTTGAGCGAGCAGCTGACTGATCCCTACCTGGTGGTAATGGATGACTACCATTACATCACCTCGCTGGTGGTGCACCAGCTGGTGGATTATCTACTGGATGATGGACCGCCCAACTTGCACCTGGTGCTATCCACCCGCAGCGATCCTCCCCTCTCATTAGCCCGCCAGAAGGCACGCGGGATGCTGGCAGAGCTGCGCGCCAGTGACCTGCGTTTCAGGGAGGAAGAGGTGACCGAGCTGATGCTGAAGGAAGTTCCAGGCCTGCCTGTAGAAAGCCTCAGCCTGCTGATTGAGAAAACCGAAGGTTGGGCAGCTGCTTTGCAGATCGTGCGCTCATCCCTGTCTGGCAGTGATGCCCGGTTGGCCTCTCAAGTCATTTCCAGCCTGAGCGGTTCGCAGCGTTTTGTGTTCGAATTTCTCACCGAAGAGGTATTCCGACGCCAGTCTGGCGAGCGGCAACGCTTTCTATTGCACACTGCAGTGCTCACCGAGATGGATGCCAGCGCATGTAACGCCATCGCCGAAAGCAGCGATTCACAGCATGTACTGGAAGAACTGGAAGAGCAAAACTTGTTCGTCACCAGCCTGGATGCACAGCACCTTTGGTACCGCTACCATTATCTTTTCCGCGAGTTTTTGCTCAGCAAGCTGCGACGCGAGCAACCTGAATTGCTCCGCGAGCTGGAGGCAAAAGCCGGCGCGTATTATGAATCCATATCCGAATGGGAGTCAGCCTTCCAGCACTATCTCCAATCTGGAGAGGCAGCTTCAGCCGCACGCTGCGCCTGTAATTTCGCCGCCGATTTCGTGGAGCGCGGGCGAACGGAAGCCCTTCACCACTACTTATCTGCATTGCCGCAGGAATTAATGAACAATTTTCCAGAGCTGCTGCTGCAGCATGGTAATGTGTATTGGCGGATGGCTAAAATTGGCCTGGCGGTCAGTGCTTATGAGAAAGCCCAGCTGGCTTTCTTAGGCGTGGAAGATTTTTCAGGGGTCAGCCGGGCACTCACCCGACTGGCAGAGATGGAACGCTCTCAGGGGAATTACCGGGTGGCTGAAAGCCTGGCCACCCAGGCACTGCAGAGCCTGCCGCATGATGACCATGCCTGCCGGGCTGAGGTGCTGATGGCCTTAGCGAAGAGCACCGGCTTTCTCACCGGCATGGAGCGCGGCCGCTCGTTGGCAGAGCAAGCCGTGGCTGAATCGCGCCTGGCGGGCGACCTGCTGTCGCCGCTGGCCAGAGCTAGCTTCCTGCAATCGCTGGGCCAGATTTGCTGGTGGTATGGTGACCCGCAAGCAGCCGTAGAATATACCCGTGAAGCCTTGCAACTAGCGCCTGATGAGCTATCTCCCATGGCAGCCCAGGCATACATTTTATTGGTAAGCCCTCACCTATACTGGCGCGAATTCCAGCAGGCTTTGCGCTATGCCGAGCGAGGCCTGGGAATCGCCCAGGCATTGCATCTGACCGAGCTATTACCCGCTGCCTACACGGCCCTTGGCAATGTGCTCACCCGCCTGGGCGAAATGGCTCGCGCTGAAACAGCCTTGCGCCAGTCGCTGGAGCTGGCAGGGCAGCTGGGCACAGCTTCATATGAGCAAATCATGGCCACCGGCTACCTGGCGCTCAATTTATGCTCGCAAGGGCGGGTGGAGGAGGCCTGGCAGCTGGCTGAAGGGTCTTTATGGGTCTACCGCGGCCACCCGGATGCCTATGAAGTTTACGTGTGCCGCAGCGTGCTGGCAGATACTGCTCTGGAAAAAGGCTTGTTCGATAAAGCTGAAGCGCTATACGAGCAATTGGTAGAGGTGGGTGAGCGGCGCCAATTTCGCATCCCCCTGTCGCTGGTGCACCTGGGCCTGGCGTATATCCACCTGGTGAGCGGGCGAGAGGCCAAGGGGTTGGAGCACGCTGACCGTGCCCTGCACCTGATCGAGCCGAGCGGGGCCTTCCAGCTGTTCATCGACCAGGGAGAGCGCTGCCGGGTGGTGTGCAACGCTTTGCTACAAGCCGGGCATCGGACGGCGTTTGTGGAGCGAGTGCTGGAAAACCTGCCTGGCAAGCAGCGCAACATGGTGATCAATCTTCCTGATCGCTCGGCCATCGTGATCCGTTGCCTGGGCAGCTTCAGCGTGCAACTGGCCGGGCAGGAGCTCACCCAGGAGCGCTGGGTGTCGGTTAAGTCGCGCGACTTGCTGGCATACTTCGTCACCTTTCGCGGTGAGCGCATTCCAGCCGAAAAAGCGTACGAGGCCATCTGGTCTGAGAAACCGGGTCGCGGGCTCTCCGCCTTCCATACGGCATTATCGCGCTTGCGTAATGCCCTGCGCAGCCAGGATCCCGCGCCACGCTTCATCCTGGCAGAAGCCGGCGATTATCACCTGGATGCGGCGCGTTTTAATATCGATGTGGATGATTTCGATGCTGCCCTGGCCAATGCGCGTGCCACTGGCGATGAAGAGGTGGCATCGCGCTGGCTCGAGCATGCTACAGGCCTTTACCAGGGAGAGTATCTCCAGAACCTGTATTATGATTGGCTATTTCCCGAGCGGCGGCGCATATCTCAGGAATACCTGGGCATGCTCAGGCAACTGGCCGATTACCATTTTGTTCACGAGCGTTTCACCCGCTCGCTTGACCTGCTGCACCGTGCTCTGCGCCTGGACGACCTGCTGGAGGACCTGCACTGCCAGGTCTTGCGTGTTTATGCTGCCCTGGGTGATCGAGGAGGCCTGATGCGCCAGTACCAGGAGATGACCGAGATTTTAAGGGATGAAATGGGCATAGAGCCACTGGCTTCCACGCAAAGGTTATATACCCGATTACTTTCAGCGATCGAAGGCTGATAAGACCTGTAAGGTTTTCAAGCACCTGTGAGGCGTGAAATCGATATCCTGCGGATTCTACCAGCCTCCACCCACCAGGCCTCACCAGCGAAGCGCCGGATGAAATATCGGTCAGCACCGCCGCCAGCATTGCCCGGTAAGCTGAGTGAGGGACTGCTCGAATTGCACCCGCTTGGGGATTTCCAGGTGGTCGGTGGACTCGTCAGGTAGCAGCAGTTGCTGATTTCCACCACCAGGCCGTTCAGCAGAAGGCGCGCGTGCTGTTCAGCTGGATGGTGTGCAGCAGGGTGGTTTTACCACGGTCGAGGGGGCTCCCAACCCCTGGCGATCGCCAGGCTTGAGGCTGAAGCATACCCTTTCGAATAAAGTCCTGGCCAGTTTTTTCGCTTCAGGCTGGCAAAATTCCTCTACCTTTTGTCAGACAGATTGTGCGCAAGATGTTTACAAGCTTATATTTATGTGATTTAATGATTTTTGTTTAGGGGTTGCCATAACCGTTGCTACCCTGATATACTCGGGCAGGATCAAGCCAGCCATGCAAATCATAGACCCGATCAG